>Ga0187893_10000324_pt1 | contig 123637 bp, 111 predicted proteins | sample MA1701074metaG_FD_139574 | JGI IMG/M metagenome (GOLD analysis project Ga0187893, IMG submission 139574) | White microbial mat communities from a basaltic lava cave in the Kipuka Kanohina Cave System on the Island of Hawaii, USA - MA170107-4 metaG ...
CGCCAGCACCCGCTTCCGAAAATCCAACGAGTATGCCTTCATCTCAAGCCTCCATGCTAAGAAGGCTTGTACACTACCCCAACAAATCACAGGGCGCTAGGCCTGATCGTGAAGTGCTCTAGTTGCTTTATCACCGCTATTTCGGGCCCGGTTTGGGAAGCGCAAATCGGTCGCGGATGGTGCAGTAATCGTCGCCGCCAAGGCGAGCGATCAGGTCGATCTTGGTCACATCGACAGTACCGTCGCTTAGCAAGAACTCATTGACAATGTGAAAGCACAGCACTTCGGCGATGCAGATGTTGGCCGACAGCGGGCCGTTTCCGACAGGGACGATTTGCAGCAGCCTGCACTCCATCTGCACGGGCGATTCGGCTACGCGCGCGGGGCGGACGAAGCGGCTGGGAAGGGCGGTGAAGCCCGCGGCCTCGAATTCGCTTACTTCGGGGGGGAAGGCGTAGGAGGCCTCGTTCATGGCGTCCTTGATGGAAAACGGAACTACGTTGACCACGCACTCCGGTACGGCGCGCAAATTCACGATCGTATCCTTGACCGTTCCGTCGGCCCGCGTGCAGGGCGAGAAAATCACCGCGGGAGGATTCGACCCGACCCCGTTGAAAAACGAAAACGGTGCCAGATTGGGAACATTGTTGGCTGACAGAGTGGAGACGAAGGCGATGGGGCGCGGCAGAACGCAGGAAAGCAACGTCCTGAAGTTGTCACGCCGATCACGCTCCGACGTGACCAGCGCGGTATAGTCGGTGTGACCTATCATGATTCGTGCCGGGACGCCGAATGACTTCGGACTAGTTGTTAGCCGATTGGAGCTTCTTGCACAGGTGGTAATAGTCGAGGATGCCCTGCGCGTTGACTCGGTCGTCATCGGATGCCGCCGCGACGGCCTGCTGCTGCAGGGAAATCGCGCGGTCGAGATTGCCGACGTGGTAAAGCGCCTTGGCATAGATCTCGACGGCCCAGCTTTCCTTCGAGGCTTCGTAGGCCGCTTTAGCCGCCTCCAGGGCTAGATCCGGCGTGCGCGAAGCGTAATCATCGTTTCCACAAAGAGTAACCGCCAAAATGTGCATGGCTTTGGCGTTGCTCTTGTGCTTGGAAATATGCCCTCTGATGACGGTTTTGAATTCCTCGGCCCTCTTCGGCTCAGAGGCATAAATACCGGTGAGCAGTTGCATGGCCATTTCATTGGCGGGATCGATTTTCAAAATGTCGATCACGCCTTTCCAAACGACGTCAATCTCCCCCATCTGGTAGGCCGCTTCGAGTGATTGGAAACGTTTGCTGACCTCTTGCTCGACGCCGGCCGCGGACTTTGCCGCTGAAACGTCGTATTTGCCCGCGACCATGTCGGAAATCACTTTTTCCATCGCGGGGTCAAGGGGGCTTCCCTGCCATGCGATCCGCCCGTCGCGGGCCACGAGAAAGGCGATGGGTATTCCCACCATCTCGCTGGGAAGATAGGCCTTGCTCGTGGCGCCACCGTCGTCGAGCGCGACTGTATAGCTCATGTTCGTCCCTTGTTCCTTGACGAACTGCTTAATCTCGGTGGGGGAGTTTCGATAGGGATCGGGATCGGTGACGCCGATGATCACCAGGTCCTTGGAGTACCTCTTTTGGATTTGCGTGAGCAGGGGGACGCTGGCCTTACACGGCGGGCACCATGTCGCCCAGAACTCCACCATGTGAATCTTCTTGGCCGCGTCCTTTGAAAGGTTCACCGGCTCGCCCCGGACCCATTCCTTGATCTTCAGAGGGGGTGCGACATCGCCGATCCGGGGTTCCGCGGAGACTCGCGCTCCGCTTGCCGCCAAGGCCATCGAAAAACATAGGATCCAACTTAGTTTCATCTGACAACAACTCCTCGTTTGGACTGAAAACCCGATTGATCACCCCACCTTGGACAAGCGCCGCGCGCTCTTGGCTCGTGCCCCGCCCAGCTTTCGCAGCCTGCGGCATGCGTCCTCCAGGTCCGCCGATTTCTTGGCGTAACAGAACCGCAGTTGGTTCTCCCCGTCGGCAGGGTTCCGATAAAACGCCGATCCGGGCACGGTTGCAACCCCGACCTCATTGAGAATCGCCTCAGTTGCAGCAGTCGCGCTTTCCCAGCGGCCCTCCTCAAACGACGCCAGCATGTAATAACTGCCTTCGGGAACGAAGGGGGTAAAGCCGATTTCCCGGAGTGTGTCGGTGAGCATGTCCCTCTTGACCGTGTAGTCGGCCCGCATTTCCGTGTAGTACGTTTCCGGCAGCCCCATTCCGCCCGTGACGCCGTACTGCAAGGGCGCGGGGGCGCATATATACAGGAGATCGTTCACCACCGAGACGCGGTCGATGATTGCGGCGGGGCCGACGGCGTATCCGATCCGCCAGCCGGTGATCGCGTAGGTCTTGGAGCCGCCGCTCATCGTGAGCGTGCGCTCTTTCGCTTCCGGCAGCGAGCCGATGCTTACATGCTTCTTGCCGTACGTGATGTACTCGTAGATTTCGTCCGTGGCGATCCAGAGGTTATGCCGTTTCGCAACGCTCGCGATACTTCTCAGCTCCTCCTCGGAAAAAACCTTCCCACTGGGATTGGCGGGCGTACAAAGGAGGATCATTTTTGTTTTCGGGGTGACTGCGGCCTCGACCTCCGCAAGATCGAACGACCAATCCGGCGGTTGCAGGTCCACAAAGCGAATACCAACCCCGAACAGCTTCAGCACGTTGACGTGGTAGCTGTAGAAGGGAGAAAAAACGATGCACTCATCGCCGGGGTTTAACGTCGCCAGGGCGATACACGCGAAGGCGCCCGCCGATCCGACCGTGACCACGACTTCTTTGTCGGGATCGCACTCGATCCGATTGAAGTCGCGCATCTTCTTGGAGATCGCGGTCCGCAGCTCGATGACTCCGCGGAGGTTGGTATAGCTGGCGCGATCCTCATCGATGGCACGTTGGGCGGCCCGCTTAACCGCATCCGGTGCGGGCTGATCGCAGACCCCTTGCGAGAGGTTGACCCCGCCCATGGCCGCGCAGATGGCCGAAAAACGCCGAATGTCCGATTGTTTGATTGACTGGACGCGATCAGCTAACGGCTTGTCCATCATCCTGCTCCTCAAAAAGGCACCGCCTCCGAGGCGGCACGGAATCCATTCCCGCCTAACACGGATTGGATTATACGGCCTTGGAACTTCGTGTTCAAACGGCTGACAAGATTACAAGTACAAAGCGGCGGGGGGTGGTGGACGGGTCTCAGGCGTCAACGATCTCATGTGCGTTTGCGGGCCGCACCTTAGTCCATAGGCCCGTAACCAGATAGGCCGCGGTCATGGCCAGGATGAGCGATGTTATTCTCATCGGCTTGTCGAGGGTAATGAGGCGCAAGCCCTCAGAGGCGGTTACGAGAAGCGCTAGAGCGGCGAACACCAAACCAGTCGAATGAATGATTTGCAGGCGTCTCAGCAGGACGCCCAAAGTCAATGAAAGCGCGCCATAGATGGCAATCGTGGACAGCATTTCGGCGATCGCGGTGTGACAGGAAAGTCTCCATAGGGATTCAAATGGCAGCCAGTCCACGGCAGCCGACGATCCGCCGATCAAGGACGGCCAAGTCGTTGTCACGTAAGGCGCCATCAAGAGTGCGATTTGAAGTACGAAGAGCATGGCCATGACGCCGGTAGGGAAGGCCATGCTCGGCGAGCGGCGCCATTCGGAGCGAGTATGAAAGTCGATTACGAACAGCGCGCACCAGGCACCAAAAACCACGCCGATGCTACGCAAAATAATCGTGGCCGTGTCGAAACTGTGCGACCGCGTGAGCAATTGCATGAACTCGACCAGCGTCGCAAGAATGAGCCCATCTTTCAATGCCGAACCCAGCGAGACTCGAGGCAGCCGTCCACGCTCGCGCCCGCCCAGTGCGGCCAGGAATCCCAGGGCCGCGAACCACCCGGTGCCCGAAAGCTGATCAGCCAGGGCGGCGAAAGGGGGTGTCTCCGCGGTCGTCATTCGGGCATTCACGAAGCTCCAATGCGCACGTGCGAAGGAAGCGTGAAGATCATTCGTGGACTTCACAAAATCGAATGGGGAAAGCTCGTAGAGGAAGAGTCCCACGGTGAGCATCGACGCTGCGGTCGTGAACGGATGAACTAACAACTCTCCGCAAAGTTGTGCCCACGCCGCTTTGGCGCTGGGGAAGAGGCCGATGCCCACGCATGCTCCCGCTGCGCATCCGATCGCGTTCAGAAGGACGTCCGTACAGGACGGAACCCTTGAGGCGAGGCCGGTCTGCAGCACTTCGATGAGAATGCTCAGCGTTGTTCCGACCAATATCGCCGCGAGAACACCAGCCCACCATCGCCACCGACCGCGCGTGGCGTAGAGTCCCAGCAGCATTCCGACCGGCAAATACGCGAGCAGATTGGTTATCGCATCATCTGGCGTGGTAGAGCGGAACCGAAGACCAGCTAATCCGGATGAAAACGCGTGGTTGAAGGCGGCCAAAGAGAAATCAAAAGGCAGGAGCGAGAGGTACAATACGGCCAGGATGCATCCGATCGGCCAGAACCACGATACACGTGGCCGAGCCGCGACAACTCGGCGGGAGACGGGATACCCCGACGACCGATCGTTCTCGGCTGGCATGTCCAAGGCTTCTTTTCCTTTCCGGCGCCCGCGGAGCGTTACCGATCGTAGGCCGCAAGAACCTTGGATTCGAATGCCGCGAAGAGTTCCGATATGATCGTGATGGAAGGCGAGTGCGAGCGATGAAGGCAGCGGTAATTCACCAATTCGGGCCGCCGGACGTTTTCTGTTATGAGGACGTTCCCGACCCCAAACCGGGTGGGGATGAACTGGTCATTCAGGTCGGGGGTTGCGGGATCAACCGTTACGACTTGTATTTACGCATGGGCGCTGTGTTTACGGACATCGCCTTTCCGCACGTGCTGGGGGCGGATGTCGCCGGTCGGGTCGCCGCCGTCGGGGCTGAGGTTCGCGGCTGGCGCGAGGGCGACCGGGCCATCGTTGCGCCGGGATACCCCATCGACCCGGCCGACGCCGATGTCCGTCCGGAGAATCGGGCCCCCAGCTTTGAGGTGATGGGTACGCACACCTGGGGTGGAAATGCGGGGTACGTTTGCACCCCGGCCCGATACGTTCTTAAGGATGAGACGCAATTACCGGCGGATCAAGTCGCGGCGATGCCCCTGGTGTTGATGACCGCGGTCCATGCCGTGGAAACGCTGGGAGAGGTAGGCGCCGATTCTCGTGTGCTCATCCAGGCGGGCGCGTCCGGCAGCGGCAACGCCTGTGTTCAAGTCGCCAAGGCTTTGGGTGCAAGTGTGGCAACCACGGTGGGGTCACAAGCCAAGGTGGAAACCGCCCGCGCGGCCGGTGCCGAGCTGATCATCAACTACAACGAGCGCAATTTCGCCGATGCGATTCTCGACTGGACCAATGGAGTCGGCGTGGACGTGGTGATCGACAACGTCGGGGCGAGTGTGTTCGCGGACAATTTGAAGTCCTTGCGGGTCGGAGGCATCTTCGTCAACTTCGGCCTTGTGGGAGGGATGAAGGCGACCCTGAACATCCGCGAGCTGTTTTTCCGGCAGCACCAGCTCCGCGGATCGTTTATGGGCAGCATGGATGAGCTGCGCCGCGGCCTAAAACTCTTGGCGGGTGGAAAGGTCAAGCCGGTCATCGATCGTACATACCCGCTTTCGGACGCGGCTGAGGCCCATCGATACATCGACTCCCGTGCCGTTCGCGGCAAAGTGGTTTTGATTCCATGACGAACCGCTAATCCACGAGCTGCTTCCAGGTTCCCGGGGAGATGACCATCTTCGGCGCTTCGCCGAATCCGGGCGGCGGATTGTCATAAAACGTCGAGCGATAAGTCAGGTCCAAGTTGCCGGTTGCGTCAATCTTGGCGCCGGCCACCAGCACACCATCGATGGTTACGTGGTTTTCTGTTTGTATGTTACTTGATACGTACACCAGGCCGATGATTTTCGATGGATAAGAGTCTGACTTATCGGTGTCGGTAGTTACACTAGCTCCATATGGAGTTCCAGCAGGGTTGAAGTTGACGTTGGTCGAGGATTTCTTCAATGTCTCATTGGTATACCTTAATTCGGCGTCGCCGCTGACGAGGAGCGACGGGTAGTTGGAGACCGCCGGCTCCCAACTGATTGAATCTTCGACTCGAACTCTCCGAGCGTTAAGGACGACGAGCGTACCCACGATTCGCGCGTTGCGAATGCGCAAGTCTCCTCCGGAGCAATTAATCACGTAGACCCCGTTGGGGTTAGTCAGTCCATATGGGTTGCTGTTGGGGCTAAGCACCGTTTCTCTAATTTCGCCGCCGTGTAGCAAGACAAGAGTAGAGTAGAGGATGGGGGTGCCGTTGAGGACATAGTGGTCGAAGGCCGAAAGTCCCGGCATGGTGCGTGCCGCAATGCCGGTATTCGTTGCTGAATGATACGTTCCTCCAGACAATCCGCTGACGGCCTCCACGGCCGGGTAGATGCTGGAGCTGGAAGCGGCCACGGTGCTGTTGGCGCTGATCGTTGCCTGATTGCTCTGGACCTGAGCGTTGTCAAAGGCGATCGAAGTTCCGGCGTGCATAGCCACCTCCAGGCACGTCAAGGGCTCGATCTTGTTGACCATCGTCACCTGGAGCTTGTAACGAGATTGGCCTTCCCATCCGGTGCCGCGGAGAATAATCGATTCGGAAGTGTTGTCCTTCAAGTCCCCGTCCCCGTCGCCGGTGCCGTCCGTCACTTCGAAGGAATACTCCCCTGTTCCGATCGGCTTGGGAAACCTTGGCGGCTCGTCGGAATAGTTGCTTCGCCAATTGGGATTCTCGCGAATGTAATGCTGGCCCATTTCAATGGCCGACTGGGCGTAGAACCTCGCGGCCGTGAAATCGGACGATCCCTCGGCGGAGGATCGCTCGACGCGGGCGAGGGTCAGCGCGGAATAGCCGATGACGGTAATCATCATCGACGTGCCGAGCACGGCTACGTACATGCTACCACGGCGACGATAGGAATGCGGTCTGTTGCGGGTCATGAGTTCTCTCAATCAATCGCCAAGACGCCCCCTTGGTTGTCACCAGTCTTGACGGCCACGAGCGCGGCCATGACGATGCCGTGGCGAGTTACTGTAACCGTGATTCGCTTTACACCCGTGGAAAGGAATCTTTCGTTGCTGAGATCGGCAGGGTTAACCATCTCCACTTGCACGCTTTGCTGCCATTCATTGTAAACCTCCTCATCCTCCAAGTACGGCTGAGCGAGGCGGATTCCAAGCACCTCAATGCCGGAAGCCGCGGTTAGTGCGATTTCTTCATAGCTTTGGTTCATGATCTCGGACATGGCCGAGGAGGCGAGGAGCAATCCAAGGGCGCGGTCGCCGGCATGGCGCTGGGCTGTCGTCGAGGCGCCGAGGGTATCGAGAGAAACTACGACAAGTCCCCCGACCAGGGCGACGCAGAACACGGATTCAACCATGCTGAATCCACGATGCGCTCCCATTCCCTGAAATGGAGAGTGTGATTTTCGACGTTGTCGGATTCGCTCTGCCATGATCGGTCTCACGGGGGTTGATTCAGCAATTGCACGGAAGAGTCCACTCGTGCGGTCGCATCGGGACCGCGGCGCAGGGTGATGTGGACCGCGGTCACTTTGTCCTGACCGCCGACGCTCTGGGTGTCAAAGCGCAGTTCGAACTGATAGACGTTTTCCAGGACATTTTCGACCGCTCCATTGTTGTATCGGCGCGTCAGGGGTCCGCCCGCGACGCTGTTCCAGGCATACCGGATGATTTCAGGATTGTTTGTTCCGTTACAATCCGGGTGCGCGATGGGCGGGACAGGGCATCGGTCAGGGACGGTGAACTCGACTGTCGTAGCCGAACGAGTGGTAAGGGCTTGGGCGGCGAACAACTCGCCCGCCAACTGATCAGCTGCATGGAATCCTTCGCTGGTAGCTTTGAGCGGGGTTTCACGATCGGGGACGGCGCGACCGGCGAGGAACAGGGCCGAGGCCATTCCGCCCATCAGCACCGTCAGCACGGCCATGCTTAGGGTCAGCTCGACCAGCGTAAAACCACGTCGAATGTTATGCGCGTCGGTGTTCATTGTGCGATTACGTGTCCGCCGCCACCGGTGTGAGGTGGAGGCTCCAGGGGATCAATGGGCTCAATAGGATCAACAGGAATCACGGGGTCGGGAATGACGATAACGGTGGGCAGGGCCCGCGCTCGTCCGGTTCCGAGGTCCACTTCAATGGTTTTCTGATACGCGCCGACGGCAATAACCACTTGCCCTGCGCTGTCCGGCTTGCCGAACCCATCGTACACAAGCTGGGCATCTCCGCCGAATGAAACTGAGACAATACGGGCACGATAGGGTTCGTCGCCCAGGCCAATGTCGAATGGGATTTTTGGATGGTCGGGGTGCTTCAAACCAACGAGCTGATACCTGCTTTGGGCCAGATTAAAGGTGACGGGCTGGCCGGTGCTGGTACGCCGAGCCTGTTTCTGGGCCAAGGACAAGTCGGCGGTGATGCGTCGTGCGGCGCCCTCAAGCTGCTGCGTCGCGGCGAAAGCCGAGTAGCGAGGCATGGCCATCATGCCGATCATGCCAAGGATGACCATGACCATGACGGCTTCAACAATGGTAAACGCCCTTTGTGCGGCGTGACCTGCCCGGCATTTCTTTTTGTTCAGCATTCGTAAGTCCAGAAAATCACACTAGTTTGCCTGCAATCGAACGGCGGCCTTTCCTGTCGGTTCGACAATGCCGATCTCGTCGAGCTGTGAATCCGTGGCGCTGACGCCGAAGTCGCCGGTGCTAAAAATCGCGATCCAGCCCACACTCCCGTCGGCCGGGTTGGCGTCGTTCTTATTCTGCTTCACATGGACCGTGGCGAGATTATTGGCTGGGTTTTCGGGAAACGGCGCTCGCAAATAGGGGCCGAACTTGAACGTCGTTGTTCGGGCCTGATTGGTATTCCCATTGGCATCGCTGTACATCGTCAGTTGTCGGGTAAATTGCGCGCCTTCCAGCGCACCGGCGGCACCCGGGTTCTTACCGGGAAAGCGATTATGTTCAGCGTAATACAAGTCGATCGCGGTGCGAACGTTGGAGAGCGTCGCCTGCACGGCGTTGGCCGACGCATGGGCATTGGTGGTTGACATCCGCGGAACGGCGATCGCGGATATGATTCCAATAATGGTCACGACGATGACAAGTTCCACGAGGGTGAACGCACGCCGCTTTGACGGAAGCGCTTTCTTTCGATGGGACCTCTTCATCGCCTTTTCCCCTGGGAATGCTGGTATCCCGTTAGAAAACCTACAATATGCAATCGTATGGCTTATGTCCGGAAACGTGGCGACTGCGAGTGAAGGATATCGGCGGAGATGCGCGGCGATACCTGTGTTTCATGTACTATCGGAAACAGCGATAATCCAACAAGCATAAGTCTTCGCCTCGTTTGACCGGCGCGAAAGAAAATGAAGGACACCAAGGTCACGGATTCGACGGGCTACCTTTGGACGGAAGAAGGCGAGCCGAATGTGGGTGTCGTGGTCGAGGTCGCTCCGATCCTCCCGATCGCGCATACCTATTCGTTCAGTGTTCCATCGGCCGAAGAGGTGCCCGCTCTTGGGCAACGTGTGCTCGTTCCTCTGGGACGCCGGGGCCGAATGATACCGGGGTTCGTCGTCGGGTTGGACCAAAGAGCCTGGGACAGCACCTTGCGCCCCATCGGGTCGCTCGTGGATTCGGCGAGCTTCCTCACGGCAGACCTTATCGAGCTGGGTCGGCAAATCTCGGCACATTATTGTTGTCCATTGGGTCCAACGCTTAAGGCCATGACTCCGGAGGCCGTTCGTAAACAACGCGGTCTGGCCAAGGTTCGATATGCACGATTGGTTGCGACGCCGGAGGAAATCCGTGCCCGCAGCAAACGGATAAGCCCAAAGCGTAGCGCGCTAATCGATGCGCTTGCGGACTCGCCGCCGGAGATTCGCGTCGAGGAGCTATTGCTGAAGACGGGGTCGTCGTCAGCGGTGCTGCAGGGCATGGTGAAACAAGAGTGGGTCGCGGTGACCGTGCGTCATGAATTGCAGGACGAGGAGGCCGTGGATCGTCCGACGGTTGAACCGGCCTTTGAACTCAACGAGGAGCAACGCCAGGCGGTCGAGCGCATCCATCGAGCGATGGATGCGGATCGGTTCTCCGTGCCACTGTTGTTCGGCGTCAGCGGGAGCGGAAAGACGGAGGTTTACATTCGGGCCATGCGCCATGCACTTCAGCGGGGGCAGCAAGCGATTTTCCTCGTTCCTGAAATCGTTCTCACCACGCAGCTTGTCGGACGGCTTGAGGCCCGCTTTCCCAATGTCGCGGTCAACCACAGCGGGCTGACGGACTCCGAGCGGTCACTGCAGTGGCGGAGGATTGCGGCAGGAGAAAAACAAGTGGTCATCGGGACGCGCAGCGCTGTGTTCGCACCTTGCCCGCGGCTTGGACTGATATGTGTTGATGAAGAACAGGAAAACAGCTTCAAGAACCTGCAGGCGCCGCGTTTTCACGTACGGGACGCGGCCATCATGCGCGGCAAGCAGCTCGGCATCCCCGTGGTTCTCGGCTCCGCGACGCCTTCACTGGAAACGTGGTTCAAGAGTGAGCAACGCGCGGATTATTGCCGGATCGTCCTTTCCCGCCGCGTCAAAGAGCTGGCCATGCCGACCGTACACATCGTGGATATGGAGCGGGAATACGTTGAACAGAAAAAAGCAGTGGTCCTGTCGCGAACGATGGAGCGGTTACTGAAAGAGACCCTTGATCGAGGCGAGCAGGCGCTGATCCTGATGAACCGACGGGGCTTCGCCCAGCGATTGTTCTGCCCATCGTGCCGAACGCGCCTGACGTGCCCGAATTGCAACGTGGGGTTGGTGGTTCACGCAGCCATCGGACAGTCGATCTGCCACTATTGCCGCGGCCGGGTTGTGACCCCGACGATCTGTCCCGTCGTGACTTGCGGCGCCAAACTTGTGCAAGTGGGTCTGGGGACGCAGCGGGTGGAGACGATAATAGCGGAGCGATTTCCCGAGGTGAGGATTCAACGAGTGGACAGCGACACGATGACTCACCGCTCGCACTACCAACGAATCATCGACGACTTCGAAGCCCGCAGGATCGATATCCTCGTGGGGACGCAGATGATCGCCAAGGGGCTGGATTTTCCATTTGTGTCGTTTGTGGGCGTAGTGGACGCGGATGCGGCGGCGTTGACCGCGGACTTTCGCGCCCATGAGCGGCTTTTTCAGTTGATAACGCAGGTGGCGGGGCGAGCAGGTCGCGCCGACGCGCCGGGACAGGTCGTTGTGCAGACCATGACGCCGGAGATGCCCGCGCTCTCATTTGCGCTGCGCCACGAGTACCCGGCATTCGCTGAGGCGGAGTTGAAAACCCGAAAGCAGATCGGCTACCCGCCGTTTCGGCGCCTTGCAAGAGTCGTGCTCATGCACCCGCGTGAGGAGACATCACGGCGCGAGGCGGAAGCGCTCGTGGTGCGCATACTCACTGCGATCGATTTGCTGAAGCTATCCGGAGCGGATGTCCTCGGACCCGCCCCATGTGCGCTCGCCCGATTGCGCGGACGATATCGTTACGAAGTGCTGGTGCGGACGCTGAACGCGAGCGATATGCGGAAACTGACTTCCCGATTGGAAGCGGACGCCGCACTGCGAACCAAGGCAGAGTCCATCCTGGTAGATGTCGATCCGGTGTCACTAACGTAGGGATTGGCTATCCGCCCGCCAGCTTTTCATGCTCGGATTTGCAGAATCGGTCGGTCATGCCGGCGATGTAGTCGCAGATTACACGCTCCGCGCCCTGTGCATCAATACGTTCCGCGAATCGCGCGGGCAGAGTCGTCGGCACTCGCCGGTAAGCGTTGAACAAGGCGTGGATCATGGTTTGGCCGTTCTCGTCGCTTCGGACGACATCGGGGTGTTGATAGACGCGCTGTCGCAGGAATTCTTCGAGCTGCCTGAGTCGGCCCTCGGTTGTTGGCGACATGGTAATCACGGCCGTCGGCGAAATTCTTAGGCGCTCAGGCGAACGGACGGTGGCAAGCAGCGGGCGCGAGGCTTGCAAGACGTCGTGCAGGAGTCCGTCTAACAAAGCGTCGAGCACCAGACGGCGAATGGCGTGGATATTCCCAACCGGGGAGATTTTCACGGATTCAACGAATGCCTGCAGCCACAACTCAAGCTCGTCCAAATCCGACAGATGGAGAATGCTCGCTCCGATGGCGTCTTCCAAGTCATGACAGTTGTAGGCGAGTCGATCCGCCAGGGAGGCGATCTGCGATTCTACGGATGGACCTTCTCGCACCGCCGCCGCGATATCGTATCGCGAGGCGTGCGTCCGCAGACCCTCGAGGACTTCGGGGGTGAGGTTCAAGCCGCGGAACGGCGGAAACGGGTGCTCCAGGTATTCAACGACCCGCAGGGAATGGGCGTTGTGGTTGAAGCCGCCGTGCTCAGCCATGATTGTTTGAAGGGCCGTCTCCCCTGCGTGCCCGAAAGGTGGGTGGCCCAGATCGTGTGCGAGCGTGATGGCCTCGGCGAGGGCTTCGTTGGCCCGTAGAGCGACGGCGAGGCAGCGTGCAATCTGGGCGGCCTCCAGAGTATGCGTCAGACGAGTTCGGAAATGATCGTGCAGCGAAAGAGCAAATACTTGCGTCTTGTGCTCAAGGCGGCGGAAAGCCGTACATTCGATGATCCGATGTCGATCCAGCTCGAACGGTCCGCGCAACGGGTCCGGGGGCTCGGCGTAGGCGCGTGCTGCGGCGGATTGCACCGCATACGGAGCAAGCGAATGATCGCCGTTCTGCATGGGATGATATATTACGCGCGGCGTCGGCGGAGCAATCCCAGTGTGCTAAGCGACGCCGTCAGGGCAAATAGGCTTCCCGAACCAAAGATACCGCAGATTCGCGGGCCTCCGCCATCGCCATCGTCTTTTGCCTGAAGGAAATTCGCGTGTACGAATTCTCCAGTGTTCCGGCCGCCAACAAGCCCGTCCTGGTTCGAGTATTGACAGTGAATGCCCGCGAAGAGGCGGCTGTCGGCGCTTTCCTCCGCGGCCTGGGAGAAGCTGGTAAAAGTGCGAAACGTTTCGGGAGTGCCGTCGCTGTTCACCGTAAACTCAATCTCGTCGGTGCCGTAGAACCGCTCCAAGACTGTTGAGGCGGCCCCGCTGAACGTGCTATGCCCGGACGTGTATTCCGGGAAGGGTGGCGTGGTCAGCAACGGAAGCCAAGTCGCATCCGCGTCCGTCGCGTCGTTGCCATCTGTATCGGCGGCGGGGATCGCCGTCACCGGCCTCCAGTGGTTGTACGCGTACTTGTTGTCCCATGAAACAATGGCCGCGTCCGCTTGAGCAATGTTAAGCAAGGCGAATAGACGCGCGTTCTCGACAAGCGTGTTTCCCTGTTCCTCGGCAACAATCTGAGCGATGGAGTTCCAGTGACCAGGCGGAGTCGCGGTACCGCTGCCATTCGCCCAAAAACGAGCGATTTCCGTTTGCTCCTCGGTCCGCGTTGTGCTATCCACTCGGCCAATGGCCTTGACCTCATTGAACGCCGTTGCGTACTCCGCGCTGTCCAGCGCCGGGGGACCGCTGCCCCGGAATTGCGAGCCGCTGTTGATCGCGAAGGGAGTCACCGTAGGCCAATTGGGAAGTACTGCGGCGGCCAATGCTGGGGGCGTAGGCTGCCAATCACCAGAGTCTGTGCCCGGAGTGTACGCGACTACGTCGGCGGAATGGTCGGCGGCCCGCGCGGCGATTACCGCGTCGGCAGTCGATTCGCCCAGGGTGATGCCGTAATCCTTCGACACTCCATCGGCCACCGCTGCCAACGAACTCTCCAAAGCTGCGTCGAATGTTGCTTCCTGTGTCGGATACAGCGCGACCAGGACGCGATGCGCAGCACTTGCCGCTGCCGCTTCTGCGGAAGTTCCTGGGAGCGGTGAGCCCGTGACAAGATAGGACTCATGCGTTCCGTCCACGGCGTTGACCGCGTCGTATACCGCGATGTGCACCATGGCCAGTGCCCGCGATGCCTTACACGGATTCGTCTTGTCCGTTCGAATCGCATCCAAGACCGCTTCGTTCCAATCCGTGACCACGTCCGCGTGGACAGCCGCCGGACAGGAAATCAACGCCACGACCAGCAAACGCGAAAAGCAACGCAACATTATGTCAATTCCTTTCGTATTCAGGAAAACAACTCATCCCCCCGGAGTCGTTCGCACCCCAGAAACTCTCCAGCCTCGGATGGGTAATTATCGGCTTTTCCGTCCCCTTGATCAAGGATTGGATATTGAGCAATCGGTTATTAGTCGGGAGGCTCTAACGTTCCCAGCGATCGCAAGAATCGGAAGTCGAAGATGCCCGTATTGTGCCCGTCGGACCAGTCAAACTGGATGGCGTAGGCACCGATAAGGCGAGCGCTCACGACGCGGACGCCGGTGGGGTCAGTCTTGAGGATTCGAAGCGGATTGCTCCCTTGCTGTTCGCGTTCGGTGCGGCACGTCGCGCAGGGACAGATGCGACGAAGCTGGGCGAGAGAGAATTCGCTGCGCTTTCCATCCCTCCATTCGATGAGGAGGCGCTGCTCAGCGATCTTGACTTTCAAGTCGCTTGGTGTGACAGAGTCGTCGTGCGGACCGCGATGCGCTGGAGGGCCGCCGACGGCGGACGGATCATCGAGCATAAAGCCTTGCTTCCAGGCCGTAGATCGCACTACGGCGCTCTCGCCAAAACTCGACATCGACGGGATCGCCTGTCTGCAGGCTGACAAGCAATGAACCAACGTGCTCCGTATCGGTCAAGCGATGCGGACCCATCGAAAGCAGCAAGTCCCCCGGCCGTATTCCGACTTGGTCGGCCGGGCTTTTCGCTTCAACTCCTACGACAATCACTCCGACCTGTCGGCGTAGGTGGAACTTTCGCGCAACATCCTCATTCACATCGGCGATGGTCAGTCCGAGATGGTGTAAGGCCAAGCGCTTCCCGTCCGGCTTGGGGACCGCCGCCAGAGTAATCCTGGTCTCCTTGGTTGCGCCGTCTCGAAGAAGTCTTACGGCGACGGCGTCGCCGGATTGGCGTTGAAGCAACTCAATGTGGAAGTCAACGGCGTGGGTAAGACGTCGTCCGTTGACCGCGTGTATGACGTCGCCAACCTTGACCCCGGCTCGGTCAGAGGGGCCCTCTGGCCGGACTTCGGTCACGGTGGCGGGATCGGCGCTACCGATGCGCATTCCGATAGTGACGCGGTTGAGCTTCTCACTGTCCAGCACGCTGGGCAGGATTTCACGAAGCTGATCGACAGGAATAGCGAACCCGATGTTCTGGGCGTCGGTGCGGATGGCGGTATTGATGCCGATCAGTTCGCCGAGAATGTTCAGGAGGGGGCCGCCGGAATTCCCCGGATTGATGCTGGCGTCAGTCTGGATCACATCCCGGTAGACGACTCGCCCGTCGACCTCCAGCTCGCGGTGCAGTGCGCTAATGACGCCTGTGGTCACGGTGTTGTGTAAACCGACAGGGTTACCCACCGCGATGGTCTGCTCGCCGATCATAAGGTCGTCGCTACGGCCCATGGGGATGGGGATGAGCGGAGATCGAGGATCGATCTTGATGACCGCAAGATCGCGAGACGTATCGCGGCCGATAATTCGGGCTTCATATTCCGTTCCGTCGGCCAAGGTAGCCGCGAGTTGCGCGGCCGCTGAGACCACATGGGCGTTGGTAACGATGTATCCGTCTTCATGCAGGACGAACCCACTGCCGACGCTGCTTTGACTGCGCTCCGTGGGAGAGGCAAAAAGGTCTCCAAAGATGTTTACTCCCCAGCGCTCGACCTCGATCTTGATGACGGCGGAGATATTGACGACCGATCGCTGCGCCCGCTCATAGGCTTCGACAACGGGTGTCCGGCGAAGTTCGCGGTGGGCCGGGTTCGGCGCGCCTGCTGCCCTTGTGAAAGCTAGTACCGAACACAACAAAACCAGAAACGGCGGCCTTTTCTTATGTTCATGCATCACAGTCAGACTCATTCCGCCCTCGAAGACGCCGCGTCCATTCCCGCAAGCGGCTGGCCGAAACGCAACGACCAATCTTAGCATTGAACACGAGCCTCGGCGATTGAAGCAGGCGCATTCGTACTGGAGGAATGCGGGGGAGGTTAGGCTATGCTCGGGTTGTCGCGGGTTCCGCCCGGCCCTGAGCCAGGAGTGGTTCGAAACCGGATGACGAAACCCCAATTGGAACCATCTGTTCGCGAACGGAGGCCCTTGACATACACGGGCGATTTACTCGTGAACGGACAGCCAGATGCTCGTCGAAAAAGCGCAATACTTTGTAAGCGTAGGTCTCGGGTGCGACCAGAATGCTCTGATTATGGCTGGCGCCGGGTACGACCCAAAGCGATTTGGGGCCGGAAGCGAGGTCATAGAGGGCCTGGGACTGGGCTATAGGGATGTAGCTGTCCTTTTCACCGTGAATGAGCAGGATCGGCTTGTGTCCCATTCGAACGATGGCTTTGCGAACCGAGGGGAAACGGCAGTTGAATCTTCGGGCACATTCTCGAAACAGAAGCCAACGCAGAAACTGCCAGAATACGGGAGGATGGTTTTCGGCGACCACGCGAATTCGGGCGAAGATCGTGGCGAACCGCCGCATGAGGTATTCGAGTGTTGTATCGCTGCTGTAGGCGCCGTCGGTGACGATGGCGCGGACGCCCTCAACGGCCGCTGCCGCCAGAATGGCAGACCCTCCTCCACGGGAAATCCCGAACACTCCGATATCGCAGGATCGATCCTGTTGCTCCAGGTAGGAGCTGATAAAGGCGATGGCGCCGAGCATGTCGGCACGCTCGCGGTCGCTTGGCCACTGGCGGGGACGGTATCCATCTTCGGGAGCCGATGCTCCGTGGCCACGGAAGTCGAAGGCGAACACATCATATCCCGCGTCGAGCAGCGGCCGGCAATAACGTTGGTAGCTCGCTCGGTCTGAGCCAAATTCGTGAGCGAACACAACCATGCCCAAGGGGGGCTCATCTTCGTCGCGGTGCGATAAGATGATCCCTTGAAGGCGATGACCATCGACGGCGCGAAAGGTCACTTCCTCGCCGTTCCAATGTTGGCAGTCGGAGCCGCCGTTTTCCAGCGTGGGAGCTACGTCGTCGAGAATGTTGATCATGATCCGGACGTAACGGCGAAGGACCAAGGCGCAGTAAGTGAAAAGCCCGCCCAGAATCAATGCGATCGGAAGTGCACCCCCCAGCAGCCACACCCAAGGCTGAACCGTCGCAATCATGATCTGAAATGCCACAATAAGAATCCCGCCACTACGTCGCCCGACGTAGTAGACACGCCTCTGGCAGAAAAGGTTGGCCGGCGCCCCCGACCCGATTTACGACCAGACCGCCGCGCCGCGTTCGCGTCGGTCCAATCGATGTTTTACGATCGTCAGACCCAAAAGCAAGTCTTTAGTTGTCCTTTGGAAAGAATAGGCGTGAAAATAGGAGGGATGGCGGATGGGACTTCGGTAGGAACCAACCTAGTCCGTCCACGCCGGTTGAAGAGGAGGAAGCCCCTGGAGTACTCGAATGACATCGTCAACCACGTCGTTCATCCTTGCCAAGCCGTGAATCGATCTTGATCCGATGTGCGGCGTGAAAAGAGTGTTGGGGGCATCCATCAAAGGATGAGAAGCCGGTAGCGGTTCAGGGTCGAATACGTCCAAAGCGGCAGCCGCGAGTGCTCCGGACTTGAGGGCACTCGCCAAGGCGAGGGAGTCAATTGTGCCCCCGCGAGAAGTGTTGATAAGCAGCGAGTCCTTCTTGAATTGCTTGAGGGCTTCCGCGTCGATCAAGTTCCGGGTTGATTCGTTCAATGGCACGTGCAGGGAGATGATGTCTGCTTGGCCGAACAATTGCGCCTTGCTCAATGGTGTGGCGGCGAAGTCAAGCAAGCCCGGGGACACGATATCGTTGTAAACAACCGACATGTGGAACCCGTTGCGGCAGCGCCTTGCGACCGCTCTCCCGATGCGGCCCATGCCTATGATGCCCAGCGTTAGTGCGGACATCTCACGAGCGTAGGCTGAGTCTCTCGCTTCCCTGAACTTTCCCTCACGTACCATATGATCGCAGCCAACGAAGTTACGCAGCAATGCGATCATCATCCCGACGGTGAGGTCGGCGACGGCATCGGTACTCGCCCCGGGCGTGTAGACCACGGCGACTCCCCGTTCTCGTGCGGCTTCCACGTCGATGTTGTCCAGACCTGTGCCGCCCCGGCCGATCACGCGAAGTTTTGGCGCGCATTCGAGAACTTCGCGGCTGACCCTGCTGCGCGTACGCACCAGGAGAGCGTCGCATTCAGCGACCGCCGCCTTGAGGTTCGATTCGTCGCAGGCGTCAAGAGTGACGACATTGCCGACGGCGCGGAGCTTTTCCATGGCGCTCGCGTCGAACGACTCTGCGAGCACGATCCGTGGGCGTCGGTCCGGCATGGCCTCGGATCATGTTCGTCGAGGGGGGAGCAGTCAATTCGATCCGTTGCCGGATAACGCGACCTGCGATAGTATCCAGCTGTCGGGCGGCGTTGGAGACACCAACATGACATTGATCATCCAAGGCTCGGCGTTTGCCAACCAGACACGAATTCCCAAGCGTTTTACGGGAGACAGTGAAGATGTTTCCCCTGAATTGTCGTGGACAGGCGTTCCGTCCGCGGCCAGAGAGTTGGCGCTGATCTGTGATGATCCGGATGCCCCGACGCCCCAGCCGTGGGTGCACTGGGTAATCTACAAGATACCCACGTCGGCCGCAGGCCTGCGGGAGAACATCCCTAAGACCGGGGCACTATCGGAGCCCGCTGGGGCTCTGCAAGGCCTCAATTCTTGGGGCGAGATCGGGTACCGTGGTCCGGCGCCGCCGCGGGGCCACGGCGTGCATCACTACCATTTCAAGCTCTATGCGTTGGATTCAGTGCTCAGCATGGTCGCCGGTGCGGACAAAAAGACGCTTCTTTCCGCGATGAACGAACACATTTTGGTCGATGCAGAGTTGATCGGCACCTACGAACGATAAAGCCCACATCATCCATGACCAATGCTCCCAAAGCAAAGCGAAAAAAGGTGCGTGAGACATTACGCAATGAGTGGCTGGCGATCCTTGTGCTCGCACTCGCGGCGGGCGGAGCGTGGCTTTTCATCGAGATCGCCGATGAAGTCATCGCGGGCCAAACGCACGGGATCGACGAAAAGCTGTTGCTCGCGCTACGCTCCAAAGACGATCATAAGGATCCGATCGGCCCGGACATCGTGGAGCAGATGGCCCGCGATATCACCGCGCTCGGGAGTGTTACTGCTCTGACACTGCTGACCGGTGGCGTGGCGGGATTCCTTTTCCTGCTGGAGAGGCGGCGCGCTGCGTTGCTGGTGCTTCTGGCCGTCAGCAGCGGCTTTGCAGGCAGCAAGTTGCTCAAGGCTGGGTTCGAGCGTCCCCGGCCCGACTCCGCGCCGCCGGAAATGTATGTATCCCAGCACAGCTTCCCCAGCGGACACGCCATGCACGCGACGGTCACGTACCTCACGCTGGGCACGCTGCTCATCGGCGTCCAGCGGCGGAAACGGATCAAAGCATATGTGCTTGCGGCGGCCATTGGCCTCACGCTCCTGATCGGCGTGAGTCGTGTGTATCTCGGTGTCCACTGGCCGACCGACGTGCTCGCGGGTTGGGCAGCCGGAGCGACTTGGGCGCTGCTCTGGTGGCTGCTAGCTCGATATCTGCAACGCCGCGGAGAGGCTCTGCCAGCCGGTGATTCTTCGCATACCAAAGCGAAGTCGTGAAGAGTTACCCCATGTGCTTCACAACTGCCTGTCCGAATTCGGAGCAGCGGAGGAGTTTGACGGGTTTGCCGTCCTCGCGCATGAGGCGTTCGAAATCGTATGTGACCTCGCGGGCGGAGATGGCACCATCGACTCCCTTGAGGATGAGGTCGGCGGCCTCCTTCCAGCCCATGTAGCGGAGCATCATTTCGCCGGAGAGTATGACGCTGCCGGGGTTGACCTTGTCCTGCCCGGCGTACTTGGGAGCGGTGCCGTGGGTGGCCTCAAAGATGGCGTGGCCGGTGTGGTAGTTGATGTTGCCGCCTGGGGCAATGCCGATGCCGCCGACCTGCGCGGCCAGGGCGTCGGACAGGTAATCGCCGTTTAGGTTGAGCGTGGCAATCACGTCGAAGTCGGTGGGGCGGGTGAGCACCTGTTGCAGAGCGATGTCGGCAATGGAATCTTTCATGAGAATCCTGCCGGAAGCGAGGGCCTTTTCCTGTTCGGCGTTGGCGGCCTCTTCGCCCTTCTCCTTTTTGGTGCGTTCCCACTGGGACCAGGTGTAAGTCTTGTCTGCGTATTTCTGCTCCGCTAACTCGTAGCCCCAGTCGCGGAATGCGCCCTCCGTAAACTTCATGATGTTGCCCTTGTGGACGAGGGTGACGCTCTTGCGCTTGTTCTCCATGGCATAACGGATGGCCGCAGCGATGAGCCGCTTGCTGCCCTCGCTGCTGACGGGTTTGACGCCGAGGCCGCTGGTAGCGGGGAAACGAATCTTCTGCACGCCCATCGCGTCCTGCAGGAAGGCGATGACCTTTTTCACCTCGGGCGTGCCGGCGGCCCATTCGATCCCGGCATAAATGTCTTCCGTGTTCTCGCGGAAGATGACCATGTCCACGAGTTCCGGGTGCTTCACCGGCGAAGGGACGCCCTTGAAGTAGCGCACGGGGCGCAGGCAGACGTAGAGATCGAGTTTTTGCCGAAGGGCCACGTTGAGCGAGCGGATGCCGCCGCCGACGGGAGTGGTGAGCGGTCCTTTGATGCCTACGAGATAACTCTTAAAGGCGGTGATGGTGTCTTCGGGCAGCCAGGTGCCGTACTTGTCGTAGGACTTCTGCCCGGCGTAAACCTCGAACCAGTTGATTCGTCGGCTGTCCCCATAGGCTTTTTCGATGGCGGCGTCGAAGACCTTGACTGCGGCCCGCCAGATGTCCGGGCCGGTGCCGTCGCCTTCGACGAATGGAACGATGGGCTGGTCCGGGACGTTTAGTCCGCCGCCGGACATGGTGATGGGCGAACCGGTTTCAGGTGCTTTCAGATGCTCGAATTTCATGACGGAGATGTTATATGTTCGCCGGTCGGTCGTCAACGAAATGCCGCTCATGCCTGAGACGTGCGCAAGAGGCGCAGAGCATTGAGGGCGACTACGACGGTGCTGCCTTCATGCCCGACGACAGCGAAGGGGAGGGGAATGCTTCCCATCACGGCGAAGACGCTCAACGTTGCGATCACTGCGATGGCCAGGGCGAGGTTCTGACGAACGATGCCGGCGGTGCGGCGTGCATGATGGTGAAGCCAGGCCACGTCCTCGATGCGGTCCTTCATGAGCACGATGTCGGCCGCTTCCATGGCCACGTCCACACCTCGCGCTCCCATCGCGATCCCAACGTCGGCATGGACGAGGGCCGGGGCGTCATTGATCCCGTCGCCGACCAGCACGACAAGCCCGTATTTGGTGCGCAAGTTTTCCACCGCACTCAGCTTGTCCTCCGGGGTGAGCGCGGCGTGATACCCGTCGAATTGCAGCCGCGAAGCGACTTTCTCGGCGACGATTTCGTGATCACCGGTCAGCATTTCGATCCACCGAATCCCCTGATGGCGTAGCCGTTGAACGCATTGGGCGGCCTTTTCGCGGATGGTGTCCTCGAATGCCAGGAAGGAAACCTTGCCGTCAATCACCAGGGCAGATGCCGTCTTGCCTTGGCGACGGATGCTGTCGGCCCGCTCCGCCGTGTCCTGGCTGGCGATCGGGGAGTGCTGCCCGACGGATTCCGGGCGACCGATCCATACGTCGCGGCCTTCGATCACCGCGGCGACGCCTTCGCCGGGCGTGGAGCGGTAGTCGCTTACGGCTGCAGGCGTCAAAGTTCGTTCCTTCATCGCGCGATTGACGGCCTCGGCCAGCGGGTGACTGCTCGAACCTTCGATGGCCCCGGCGATGCGAAGGGCTTCGCTTTCGCCGATCCCGTCGTGGACGTCGACATCGGTAAGGCGAACTCGGCCCGTGGTCAGCGTTCCGGTCTTGTCGAAGGCGACTGCGGTGGCCCGGGCGACGACCTCCAAATGCGCCCCGCCCTTGACGAGCACCCCGCGGCGGGCGGCAGCGGCAATGGCCGCCAGATACGCGACGGGTGTGGCGATGATCAGCGCGCACGGGCTGGCCACGATGAGGACGGCGATACCGCGACGGACGGCCTCGCGTGGTGCAACATCGAATAACAAGCCCGACACAAGACCCACCGTGATCGCCGCGACGATCACAACTCCGGAGTAAGTCGGCCCGACTCGGTCGATCAAACGCTGCGTACGCGCGGGATGATGGCGTGCCTCCGTCACGAGGTGCACGATGCGGGCCAGGGTGGTGTCCGCCGCTAACTTGGTGACGCGGACCTCCAGCCGCCCGTTGAGGTTTTGCGTGCCCGCCAGGACCGTGTCGCCGACGCCGGCATCACGGGGGATGGATTCACCGGTGATGGCGGACTCATCGAGAGAGGAGCTGCCTGCGATGACCGTGCCATCGAGCGGTACTTTTTCGCCTGGGCGCACCAGGATGCACGCCCCCATGGGAATCTGTCGCAATGGCACCCAAACGGTCGTATCGCCGTCGATGCGGATCGCGTCTTTGGGCGCCAGGCCGCGCAGGGCGACGATGGCCGTCTGCGTTCGCCGCAAGGCGTACTCCTCCAATCCGCCGGAAAGTGCGAAAAGGAAAAGCAGAAGCGCTCCCTCGAACGGGCTTCCAATGTAGGCCGCCAGGACGGCTCCCAGGAGCATCAGTAGATCGATGTCGATCCGCAGGGCCTTGAGCTTTGACCAGACGGTTTCGAGCGCTGGAACTCCGGCGATGGCGAAGGCCAGAAAAGTAAAAAGCCATTGCAGCGGCTGCGGGCCTCCCGTCCGCCCGACCGTCCATGTAATGAACAGACAGACCCCCGCGCCAGCGGCGACGATCATGCCCATCTGATGCGCGATCCGCTGGGAGATCGGAGTGAAAAACACATTTGCCGAGTCGCCGTCGGACTCGATCATGGGATCGTCTGAGAGAACGGGATTGAGTGCGCGACGAGCCGGGCTGACTACAGGGTCGGTCATGGGAATTCTTGATTCACGGGGTCACTCGCGAGCCGATGATTTGGGAGAACCACTTCGCTAGGAAATAGGTTACGCCGCCGGTGACCACGGCCATAATCAATCCTACGGCAAAGAACTCGATCATGCTGCGGCCGGTGGCTCGGGCGGAAATGATGGAGATGATTCCGAGGAAAACCGCGCCGCCGGTCGGCATCCACCAATGAGCGGAGTCCGACGCCATCAAGGCCGTCGGCAGGGCCAGGGCCAGCCCGCTGATCAGCGCTCCGCCGAAGTTCCACAGCCCCACGATCAACGGGTGATTGACGTGATACAGCGATAGCCCAAGCTCCTCCTCCATCATCACCTTGAGGAGTCGATCATCATCGGCGGACAGCGTATTGACGATCTGGGTCAACAACGGTTCACGGAACCCCTTGGCCGCATAAAGTTCACGCACCTCCTCCTGTTCATGTTCGAAGTTGGTGCGGATTTCATGCCGCTCACGTTCCAGCTCAGCGGCGTAATACTGAACCTGGGCGTGGGTGGAGCGCGCTGTGGAGATGCCCAGCAGGAGGGCCAGAGCGATAGCGAGGGCGACCAGCATCCATCCGGTGAAAGGCGGATCACCGAAACCGTGCAGGGCGACCCATGCCAGCCAAATCAAAATCAACGCGTCGCGAGCACTGACCAGAGCGCGCCGCCAGTCATCGACCGCGCCGATGTGCGATTCCCCGGCGAGCACCTGTCGCGCTCTTTGACGGGCCTCGGCCACGTGGTCCGCGGCGTCGCTGATGGGTTCGAGCGTTTCGGATTCGAGGTTCGCGGTCATGAAGGCGAACCGGAAGTCAGACCAGGATGGAGAACAAGGCCCACAGACCCACTCCAACCGCGCACATGGCCAGTACGATGGTCGCCCAAAGAACCAGGACAGCGGCGGGAATGGCGCGAATGTCCTTCATTCGCGTCGTCTTGTAGACGACTGCAACGCTGAGGCACAGGGGCAACATCAGTAGAAACCGCTGAGTTCCGGTCAGCTCAATCGCGGTGGTAAACAAGGCAGCAAGAGTCGAATTCATGGGATGCCTGGCGGATGATCGCGCCTTCGGCGTCTGACGGGCGAGGCTTCGGCCCGGCCGAGGGCGTCGAGGATGACGAGCAGGTTCAGCAAACCCGCCACGCCTGTGTAATGAACGCCGACATCTGCGGACAGCCAGTGGGCCGTAAACACGGGTCGCGCTCCAAGCGGTTCGGGGGACTCAACGGCACGATGCAGGACGTAAGCTGTAAGTGCATTGCCCCCCGTGCCAAGCTGGGCCATGAACCACAACCCGCGCTCGTGCGGATCGACCGTCGCCTGCACGCTGCCGATTGCCACACCAGTCCAGAAGGTCAACGTGATAGTGACCATGCAGATCAGACCCCGGAGGTGGTACCCGAGATAAATGTGGCCCAGGCCGGGTACGAGCCAGGCAAGCAAACCGGCGAACGGCGCTGCGACGACGGTCCGTCGCGGCCCATACGCTGCGATTGCGGGGTTGGTCGTAGGTTCAGGCGGAACAGGGCCCATTGGGATCCCCACATCGGTTGCAGCCGCCGCCGCTGGTCATCGAATTCGACAAGCCTTGCCTTGCCGCAAAGACGCTGAGCTTGCGATCCGCAGTCCGTTTTTCACACGCAGGGCAGCTCACGATATTCGAATCCGTCATCGAACGGGAAAACTCCTCGAACTCGTGACCGCACGCGCGGCAAAGGTATTCATAGACCGGCATAAAAAACGAGCCTTTTTCGTATTCTCGACTCACCACGGAGTATAACCCGCAAACTCTTCTCCGCAATGGTCCTGTGACGCTGGTTTAGCGCGCCGCGACGAGAGGCCGACCTCTAGCGGGACGGATATTCTCCGAGGTTGATTCAAGCTCAGGCCGTGTCAGCAGAAACTCGCGGAGCTGGTCGAATGCCACCGGTTGGTTGCCGGGCGTTATCACTTCCAGGGCGGCTGCGGCGTTACCAATATACGCCGAAAGCGTCAGCGCCGCCCCTGAGGTGAGCGCGAGTGTTGAAGCGGCGAGTAATGCGTCGCCGCAACCCAAATGATCTACGGCGTGATCCGAAAAGGCCGGAAGTTGCTCACTCTTGAGCCGCGCCGACCATTCTGGTGAGTCCCGCCGTTCGCCGCGACGCTCAAATACCAGCAGGCCGCGCTTTTCCAGCGTGATGATGATGTGCCGCGCCTGCGTTTGCCGTAGGACTTCCCAGGCGACCGTTGACAACCCTGAGTCATAATCATTCAGCGCCGCCCGGGCTTCTCGCTCGGTGGGACAAAGCAGGTCAACATTTCGGAAACTTAGCAGGTTCGCCCGGCCGCCGCTGACGTCCGCCGAAACAACTTTCACGTTTTGCCGGATCGTGGGGAGGACGCGGGCCAGTAGCGAGCCCGTGATCATTCCGTATCCGAAGTCACAGAAGATCACCGCATCGGCGATTTTTGATTGCTGTTCGAGAATCACCGCGGCGCGACGCTCGGCCAGAGAATCCAGGGGAATCCGCTGGGCGCGATCGACCTTGAAGAGCTTGCAGTCTTCGGCCAGGAAGCGGGTTTTCTCAACCATCGCCGGGCGAGATTCAATGAGGTTGGATTCGACTCCCTCGGTCTCCAAGACTTCACGGACGAGCCGACAGGGTTCGTCCTTCGCCCCGGCGCTGAGCAAGAAGGCGTGCGCACCCAGAGCGGCCAAGTGCCGGGCAACGATTGCCGCTCCGCCGACGTAGCAGCGCTCGTCGCGATGGGCGAGGCTGATCATCGGCGCCTCACTGGCTACCCCGATCGCATCGCACAACACATACCTGTCCACGACCACATCGCCGATAACCAATACATGCAGGTCACGAAATCGTTCGAGCACTTGATCGACGGATTCGGCCGTTATTCCGTGGTTGCGACAGACGAGCTTGAGGCGATGAGACTGGGGCTCGCTCCCTTTTGGCATTCGCCCGATCAACTCGGTGGAGCTGAAGACGATCTCGCCGCTGGAAAAGATGATGCGCCCCCCGTAGCCTTCGACCACGGATTTTTCCGCTAAGAACCCCGGATCGGTTGAGCGTTCGTATTCACGTCCCTTGACGAACACATCCGGTTTGAGATTACCCAGGACTCCCTCCGCGGTCGGCGCTGGATTGATGTATACATAATCTACGAAAACAAGCGCCGCGAGGTTCTCCGCGCGAAACTCCTGGGGGATATATGGCCGTGCGTCGCCTTTGGAAACGTCGAGATCGCCGGTGAGGGAGACAATCAAGACATCACCTTGTTGTCGGGCGAACTCGAGGTAGCGGATATGGCCGGGGTGTACGATGTCGAAACACCCGTGGCACTGCGCGATCGTCTTACCTTCGGCGCGGGCGGCCGCGACGATCGACGACAGCTCTTCCAGCTCCACAATCTTTCGCTGATAGTCCGGCGTCATGTTCATGAGGTTTTGCGATCTTCCCAGCGCGCGGAGTATCCGCCCATGCGTATCCGAATCGTTATCGGCTTTTTTGATGTCTACGGCACATGCTTTTGCGAGCTGGTTGCAAACAACCGCCGCACGCGTACCATGTCGGTCTACCAATGCCGTGGACCCTTCAGAAATACATTTTCCGAGAGATGGGCAAGACCTTCTTGCTGACAGCGGCGGCGCTGACCGGCGTCCTCGGCCTGGGCGGCGGGGTCCTCGAGATGATCGAGCTGGGAGAGGTGACCCCCGGCCAGCTCTTTCGTTTGATGGGGCTCGTTCTTCCCGTGGCGGCCGCGCTGACGCTGCCGATTGCCGCACTCTTCAGCGCCGCGGCGACCTATGGGAGGCTCAGCTCCGACAACGAGTTCGTCGCCTGCCGCAGCGGTGGCATCAATCTATACATACTCTTCCTGCCGACGGTCGTGCTTAGCCTGGCGTCGGCGATCATCACCTTCGCCTTCATCAACTTTCTGATTCCCGGCATGGTTCGGAATTTGAATGCGTTTGTCGGCGCGGACGTGGGCGCGCTGGTACAGCAGCGGCTCAAACGTCCCCGCGGGCTGACCCTGGGCGGTCCATACCGTATCTACGCGGACGAGAGCTCGATCGATCTGGCTCAAAGCGACCGAGTGGCCCTCAGCCGCGTGGTGTTTGTCGAGGTAGAGGGAGAGGAATGGGTCCGCTATGGCAGTGCACGCGAGGTCAATTTGCGCTTTGAGCGGGATGAGGTCCGGCTGCGGGCGGCGGGGACGATGTCCGGATTGAGTTTCTATGATCGTCGAGCGGGTCGATTCGCGGATTTGGCCGAGCAGAACATCCCCCCCTACGAGCTTCCCACGCTCGTACCTCCGCAGATCAAGTTTCTGACGCTCGGTGAGCTGTTCCATTATTGGTCGGACCCGGGCCGCTGGCACTTCGTGGCCGATGCGTTCACCCGTTTGCGGACGAGCGTCGGCAAGCGTCTGATCTACGATGAACTCCTCTCCGATTGGAACGAGGACAAGCAAATCACTCTCTCTGACCCCATCGCCCGGTACGTCGTACGCGCCGCCCAAGCCGCGCGCTTCCCCCGCGATGACGGAATCGAATTGATCGACGTATCGGTGGATGAAGAGCGGCAGGGGCTGCGCCGTACTTATTCCGCGAAGCGGGCGACGATCGACCTGGCGCGGGCGGACACGTTCGAGCAAAGCGGCCTGCGGATCGAGCTATTCGACGTGCGCATGCGGGAAGGTGACAAACCGGTCGAAAGAACCAAGGAAACGCTGGGCCTCATGGCGCTCTCGGCGAAATGGACGCAACAGGTGGCGAACCTTTCCGAAGAGGAGTTATTGCATGTCGGCGCGAAAGCGGAGAGCGGCGATCCCATCGCTGAGCGGCATGATAAAGCGCGGTACGAAATCGGCGCGGTGACGCGCAAGATCGCGGCGACGATCCACGAACGAACGGCCTACAGCATCAGCGTGTTCGGCTTGGTGATTCTCGGCGCGGCGCTGGGGATCGTGCTCCGCGGATCGCACGTGCTGGTGGCGTTCGGAATCAGCTTTGTGCCCACTTTGATAGTGATTATCGCCATCGTGACGGGCCGACAACTGGCGTGCAACGCGACGACTCACGTGGTCGGGCTTTTGCTCATCTGGGCAGGGATCGCCGCCGTAGCGGCGCTGGATTGGTGGACCTTGGCCCGCGTACTGCGTCGTTGACGGAACTCTTGTGCCATGATCACCGTGCTTGACCGCTACCTGCTCCGCTCACTCTTGGTCAATTATTTGATCGGATTGGGCGTCATGCTCAGTCTCTACGTGGTGCTCGATTTGTTCGTCAACATGGATGAGTTTACCGAACAGCGATATCCGCTGTTCACCGTTCTTGGCAACATCGTGGATTATTATTTGCCGAACCTGCTGCTGTATTTCTCCCAACTTTCGGGCGTGATCACTTTGTTCGCGTGCGCCGCGGTATTGGCGCGGATGCGGAAGTTGAACGAGATGACCGCCATACTCTCTTCGGGCGTCAGCTTGTATCGTGTGGCCCGCCCCGTGCTCATTTTCGGCGCCGTAATGACGGGGATGCTGGTGCTGAATACGGAGTGTTTGGTGCCCGCCGTGGCGCACAAACTTTCCCGTGATCACGACGATGCCGATGGAAAGCGGGCCTATGAAGTTAATTTCCTACGCGACCGCGGAGGCGCTCTTCTCTCCGCGGGTCGCTATCACCCGCGCAGTCGTGATGTGGATCGCCTCCTGGTCTTCGTGCGAAACACAGAGGGCTCAGTGGTGCAGACCTGGGAGGCTGACCGCGCCACCTGGGAGCCTCCCAGCTCGACTCGACCGCAAGGGCGATGGCGTCTGGATCGAGGACGAGTGACGACTCGTTTGACCGGCGGAGAAGCCGGGCTTGGTCCGCGCGAAGAGCAGCGCGTCACGCATCCCACGTATTACGAAAGCGATCTTGGCCCCGAGGCGATCGAGCTTCGACAATCGCAGGGATGGGTTCGTTACTTGAGCCTCGCCCAGTTGCGGAAGTTGGCTGCGGACGAGACCGCCGATCAAGCCGCGATTATCCAGACTCGGCACGCGCGCATTGCGGCGCCCATCGTAAGTCTGCTGCTTCTCTTGCTTGGTTTGCCGTTTTTCCTGGATCGCTCACCGGCCAATGTGCTGAGTGACGCGGGAAAGTGCTTGTTGGTATGCGGGCTGTGTTACGTCGTGACCTTTATTGCTCAGAACATCCGGTCAGAGACGGCGTCAGCGCTTCCCGCATGGATTCCGATTTTCATATTCGGGACGCTGGCCATGGTGCTCCTCGATCGCGTCCGAACGTAAGCGCCGCTCGACAAGAACCAACACATCCCGACACCGACTGTATTGAGTGGCGGCGGAATCCGCGATACCATGCTGTTGCGTTAACCGGGGCGAGCGGAGCACGGCGCCTTCGCCCGGTTGGGAAGTCAAACCACGATGAACGTCGTCGAAATCGAAAACGTCACCAAGACGTTCGGGCGCTTCACGGCTGTCAACGCCCTGTCACTGGTCGTTCCCCAGGGGTCGATTTACGGCTTCATCGGTCCCAATGGCTCCGGCAAGACCACCACGCTGCGCATGATCATGCGCATCTATCATCCAGACCCCGGACCGGGTCGGATTCGGGTTTTAGGGGAGACGCACCAAACGGCGGCCGACGATCGCGTGGGATATCTGCCAGAGGAACGCGGGCTGTACAAGAAGATGAAGGTCCGCGATATCCTGCGGTTCTACGCGGAATTAAAGGGCTGCCGCGACTTCAAGGGACGAGTTAACATCTGGCTGGAGCGGATGGGCTTGTCGGAATGGGCGGACAAAAAGGTCGAAGTCCTTTCCAAAGGCATGGCCCAGAAGGTGCAGTTCATTTCCGCGGTGATCGCCGGTCCCCAGCTCGTGATCCTCGATGAGCCGTTCACTGGCCTCGATCCCGTCAATGCCGACGTGCTGCGTGAGGCCGTGCTCGACCTGCGAAGAAACGGCTCGACGGTGATCTTCTCCACTCACGACATGGCCGTCGCCGAGAAAATGTGCGACCTCATCTTCATGATCTACAAAGGCAACAAAGTCCTCGACGGTACTCTCGAATCCATTCAAGAGCGATACGGCACGGATACGCTCCGCGTTCGCATCGAGGGTAATGGGTTCGACTGCCGGACGATTCCGGGTGTGGAGAAGGTTACGGATTTCGGTAAATTCCAGGAACTGCGCATTTCGCAAGAAACCGACACGCAGGATGTCCTGGAAGAATTGATGAGGCATGGCCGCGTGACGCATTTTGAATTGACCACGCCCTCCCTCCACGACATTTTCGTCCGCATCGCCAGCCCTGAACCCAAAGATATCCATCAGCCCGTAGCGCGAGAGCCTGTCCATGCGTAAGATGATTGTGGTGGCGATGCGAGAGTATGCCGCGGCGGTCAAGACCAAGGCGTTCATCCTCAGTCTGGTGCTTATGCCCATTATGATGGGAGGCAGTATCTTCGTTCAGATGATCATGCGCGACAAGGTGGATACCGCAGCGAAGCGGATCGCTGTCGTCGATTATTCGGGTCGGCTATTTGAGCCCATTAAGGCGAAGGCCGACGCCCGAAACGAGAACGATGCATCCGACAAGCAGGTCAAGGGAATCTTCGAGGAGCGGGACGGCGTCCGCACGCAGGTTCAGCCGCGGTACTTGTTCGAGAGGATCGAGCCCGCCGAAGCGGACCCGAACCAGACGCTTTTGGAGTTGTCGAACCGTGTTCGGTCCAAGGAGTTCTTCGCCTTTGTGGTGATTCCCGCGGACGTGCTCGACGCCAAGGGGGATCGCCCCGGCACGCCCGTGCAATACTATTCCAACAGTCCGACCTACGACGACATTCAGGATTGGCTGGTCCCCCCGGTAAATGAGAGTGTGCAGTCCGCACGGATTCAATCCGCACAGCTTGATCCGAAGACGCTCAAGGCCGTAACGGAGCGCGTCTGGGTCGGCAACCTCGGTTTGGTTTCGCTGGATGCCGGTGGTCAGGTGACCAAGGCCGAGGCCACCAACAAGATCGCCAACTTCTTCGTCCCCATGGGCGCGATGATGCTCATGTTCATGGTGGTGATGGTGGGGGCCTCCCCGCTCGTACAAAGTGTCCTCGAGGAGAAGATGCAGCGCATCGCCGAAGTGCTTCTCGGCTCGGTGTCGCCGTTTTCGCTGATGATGGGCAAGCTGCTGGGCATGGTCGGCGTATCGCTCACCATCGCAACGGTCTATCTGGTGGGGGCGTTCCTTGCCCTCCAATATGCCGGTTACGCGAGCTTCTTCCCCGTCCACATCGTCTGGTGGTTTGTGCTGTTTCAGGCCTTGGCCGTGCTGATGTACGGGGCGCTATTCATCGCCATCGGCGCCGCGGTAAGCGACCTGAAGGAAGCCCAGAGCATGATGACCCCGGTGATGCTCATTGTCGTCGCCCCGATGTTCGTGTGGGTGAACGTGGTCCGCGAGCCGCTTTCGACGATGTCCACGGTGTTTTCGCTGATTCCCCCGGCGACGCCGATGTTGATGGTGATGCGCCAGGCCATCCCACCGGGCATTCCTCTCTGGCAGCCGCTGGTCGGGGTTGTGGGCGTGATCCTCGCCACTCTCGCCTGCGTCTTTATCGCCGGCCGAATCTTCCGCGTCGGCATCCTCATGCAGGGCAAGGGCGCCAAAGTGGGGGAGATGATGCGATGGGTCTTTCGCGGTTAGTCAGTCAGCGATTCGCGAGAATTCATCGAGCATCTGTGCAACGAGTTCCATGGGCAACCCGACGACGTTCGTGAAGCTGCCCTCGATGCGTTCGACGAAGGCGTCGCCTTTGTCCTGAATGCCGTAAGCGCCCGCCTTGCCCTCCCACGCATTGCTGTCCAGGTAGTCTTCGATTTCGGCCGCAGAGAGTTCCCGCATGACGACGTCCGTGGAATCATGACGAATCAGCCTTGCGCCGTTCGAGGCGTCCAGCAAGGTCACGCCGGTGATGACCTGGTGCGTAGTGCCTGAAAGGGATTGGAGGATGGTCCTCGCGTCACTACGATCGGCGGGCTTGCCGAAGACGCGGCCATCGACGGTCGCGATCGTATCAGCCGCCAGTATCCACGCATCCTCTACGATTCCCACCACGCTTTTCGCTTTGAAATAACTGGACGATTCCGCGCGCTCCACCGGCGATACGTCGTCAGTGAACTCGGCAGGCTCGATCAGGGGCGATTCGACGACTGTGAAGTCATAACCGTGTTCGCGCAATAACTCGGCCCGGCGGGGGCTGGCCGAGGCAAGGATCAACCGAGCGGGAATGTGTCGTGGTTCCATCCGTCAGTCACAGCGAGGAAAACAGTTCCCTCAAGGACCCTTCCTGGCTCATCGTGACCCAACACGAAAGATGGGAAAGCAACGACGCTTGTTTGGCGCTAAGGTCGATGATCGCCGGAGGATTTTGGAAAAACGTCTTGTAATGCGGAAAGTTGCCCAACGACCCCCGTCCGATGGTCCCTCGGACGGCGGGTTGCAACTGCGACTCCCACTCCGGTACACTCTCATTGTACACCCAGAGGATGTCGACGTTCCATCCGCCCTCCACTCCATAATGGTCGTTCTGCCGGACCGGGTAGGTCTCGCGATGAGTGACGGGTTTGCCCGCGTTCCTCGCACGCCGCAGAGCATTCACCAGAGGTTTGTATTGGGCCGCGTTGAAAACGTGATTGTCGAGAAAGTCGGGCGTCTGTCCGAACAGCGGCGGCATCGAGTTGTTAATCTGCACCTCATTGATGAGTGGGTCGCGCGTGTTAATGAACACTACGATGCGTCTGACCTTGCGAATCAGGAGAGGCATGATCCCGAGGTTTTCCAGGATTCCCGCGTCGCCGAATTCGTACTCCTTCGCCCGCCGGTTGATGGGCTTGCCGTTGTAGGTCGTCCAATATTTGAACTCGGGGAGGCCGATCCAGTCGAGTCCGATGCGGTTGAGCACTTCGACGGGCGCGGCGCCCGCGGTGCCCATGACGTCGGAAAGCGTGAATCGATAGTTGGCGGCCCCGAGGCGGACCTCCGCCAGTCCGTTGCGGATCGGTCGCTCCGGACCGTCGGAGTCGAACCCGAACGGCTCGATGTAACAGCCGCCGATGTCTCGCCCGCGGGAACCGGATCCGGGATGCGGCTGGTAACTGCCCGCGTACAACGGCGTCATTTCGAACGGAATGCGCTTCGGTTTCGGCGCCGGGTTGTCTTCGCGGAGAATCAGGCCGCCCACGATAAGATACGGTCTGCCGGAGCGAACGGGAAAAAAGTCCGTCGCTTGCATCTTCTCGTTGCGCTGCAGGACATCCAGGATCGAAGCGTCGTTGTAACCGAAGAATCGCTGCAAAGGGTCAATCTGGAATGGCGCGAGGAAGCTTTCTCCCAGGGCTCGGGCGTACGTCTCATCGCCGGCCAGGCGCATGGCGTGTTTGAGAAAGTCGTCCAGAATCACGGAGTTGGCGATCCGATGAGCGAAACTGTTGCGGTCGGTTTGTTCCACGTGCTCGGGGGTGATCTCGCCGGGTTGCAGCACGGGCCCCAGAAACGCCTCATCCGTCCAGGTATCCGGCAAGTAGGTGAATGGCACGCTCGTCCACGCGCCGCCCGAAACGCAGGAGATGTAACCAATGTCCCGCAACAACCCCAGGTTGCTAAGTGCCCGAAGTTGCCCAAGCGTCGCCGAGGCCGAGCGCGTGCCGCCGCCGGAAAATGCCACGCCGCACTCCGCCCGGCGCTGAATGTCCCCATCTGACCATTCCGGGAACTGAAAAGGGCGGACGACCGTATCCCAGGTTCGGGCATTCACGTACTTCAGACGGTTCTCGAAAATAGACATGCGTTCTCCTTTCTAGAACTCGAACGGACTGTAACCAACCTGGCGTGCGCGAGATGAATCCGCGACGGGGCTAGCTAATCTAGGCGTAACTGTGCAGACCGCTGATCACGAAGTTCACCACGATCCAGTTGAACATCATCACTTCAAAGCCCACGACGGCCAGGATCGCAGTCCAGAAGGCCTTGTCCCGAACTTTGAGGCGAACATGAATGAGAATCAGGAAAATGAGGAACGTATTGAGGGCGAAGACCTCCTTTGGGTCCCAGCCCCAGGGCCTGCCCCACGAATGGTCGGCCCAGATCGCTCCCATCACCAGCCCCGTCCAAAGCATAATGAACGACAGCTCGACCAGAACCATCGTGGCCCCGTCAAATATCTGGCTCGCGCTAGGCTTCTCTTCTCGCAGGAAGGAGGCGCCCGATGCGCTACCCAAAATCAAGGAGGACGCTCCTCCCGACGCCGATCGCTCCGTCGCGCCGCCTGCTTTGGCTCGTGCACGAGCCCCCAAGGCCTCCATAATCACAATCATCAGCGAGCCGAAGAAAGCGCCAAGAACTCCGATCGCCGATCGGCCGCTCAATCCAAAACCCGTCTTGTCAATCGAATTCATGAGCAGCAAGTACCCGGTGTAGTTCAGTATCCCCGCGGCCAGGGGAAGGATCAGCAGCCGCACTTTCGGTGCAGCCCCGCGATCCCATGCGAGACACCAGCGCTGGCGAAGTTGCAGCAGCGCGGGAATGCACGCCAACCCGATCACCGCGTAACTCCAGATAATCACATTGGTGTGGATGTAAAGCCAGACGTCGTTGAGGGCGGCCATCTTGTTGTTGATTGCTGAATCGAGTTGCGCGGGCAGGTAGTACGCCGCCATCAGCGCCGCCATCGAAATGACGGCTGAACCCAAGGCAAACAGATTGCGAAAAGGCGTTCGCCGAGTGAGCCGTTCAAGAATCATGGCCGCGACGCCTCCGAACCAGGCCGAAGTCGTGACGGCCTCGAACATGTTTGAATTCGGCCAACGTCCGGAGATATACCAGCGTATCGCCACGGATGTAGTGTGTGCCGCGAAGGCGATCACGAAGAGCACCATGCCGATCGTTCGCGCCCGGTCCCATTTGTAGATGATGGACATGAGCAGCGGCATGACCGCCGCGAGGTACAACAACCAAACCCAGGTCATGCTCTGATAACGGAAATACCAGCTTTCCATGGCCAGTCGCCCCTCGGAGGGGTACAGCTTCGAGGCGACCGTCGGTAATAGCCCGGCGAGCATCGCTACTTGCTCGTTCACGGCCGGGGCCTCTTGGGCACGCCACGCCGTCTGCAACTTTGTCCAAGTCTCGGCGAGCTTCTTCTGCAACTCGCTGTCGAGGCCCGGCACGCCCAGTGCGGGCATGGTCAGACCCGCGTGAACATCATCCTGAGGGGTGTTGCGAGCGGCGACCAGGTCGGCCATCGGCCTCCACGGAGCATCGACGTTCCCTCCGGGCGGAGGAATGAACCGCAACGTATCAAGGAGAAACCTCGAGTCCGATACGCCCAGAGCCATATTGATCGCATCGACCGCCTTGGATGTGCGGATCAAGTCCTGCCCGAGCTTCTGTAAGAGCACCATGACCTGCGGTTGGCTCAAGAGCCTGCGTGGGAATAATCCGCTATCGAGAATCTCGTTTCGTCGGGCCGGGTTCATGTCCGGGAAGCCCTTGAGGGCGTCAAGCATTTGGGCGCGTACTTCTTTGTTCTTGACGTAGATCAGGTCGGTCTCGGTATACGCTTCCGGACGAAACATCAGATCGAGATAAGTGAAACCGTTCGATTGGCCTCTGATCGACCTCGAGCCGGTGACCAGCCCTATGTAGGTCTTAGCGTGGGATTCAAAGGATCGCAGCCGCCCGTCCGCTTGCACAGCGGTCCGGTGCAAGGGACCAAGTTGAACTTGTCGCGCGAACAGGGAGGCCTCGTTAGGACGCGAAGGACGGTTCGCGGCGCGGTACCCACCGTAGGCGAGAAGCCCTGCCACAACCATCACGTCGATCGCTCGAATATGAAAGCGAGTAGTCACGCCTTTATTCTACGATCGCCTCTCCGCGAAGTACACGTCCATGGCCTAACGCCGGATCGCATTTCGGTCGAAGGAGAATTGTTTCGTCGATCAAACCGCCCGGGCCGCGATGTTCGAGATATCCCAGGATCAGTTCGCTCCGAACATCTCGGTGCCGCAACCGATGGGATCGAATGAATTCCCTTCGTTGCGACGTTCCAACGATCGACCAGAGCAATTGGGTCCACAAGCCATCCGGTTTTGAACAATCCGCATGCAAGCCTGCGGTCGTGAGTACCCCAGCGCTGCCTCCGGCCATCGGCTGCAGTATGTCGCGCCACTCGCGCTCCGTCCGATCCGGCACACCGCTTTCAGGGAACGCATGGCGGCGTTCCAATTGCAGCACGAACGTTCCTTTTGAACCATTGCCCAGAGTCATCGTTGTGAAGTATTTTCCATTGCGGTGGATTCGACGATCGCGTTGACGGGCAAGCGCCGCGGCGTGAGTTTTTCTTGCCTGGCCTAAGGCGGTCAGCATCTCACGGAAAAAAGCCCGCCTATTACCACGGCGATTCACCGATTGACGCAAGGGCAAGTAAGTTCGCAGAAAACGCAATCGCTGGGATCGCGTCGCTCGTCGGTGGAAGTAATGATCCAACTGGGCAAGGGATCGGATCATATCTCTCGCCGACGCCGTGTCACGAAACAATTTAGCGCCGTGCACATCGGCGAACCTCGCTAACCAACCACTATCGGAACTAGGTTCCACGAGGATGTTGCTGGGATGACCGTCTCGATGGACGAAGCCTCGGTTGTGGGCGGAGGCAAACAGCCGGGCGACCGCGTCGATCAGCGATAAGGCGCTCGCGCGGTTCGACGACGCGCTCTCCCAGGCCTGCGAAAGCGGAACGGCCTTGGATAACCCTGCCGACAAGAGGACTATGCGATACTGTAAATCCACACCTATTCCCAGACCCCGAATCGCAGGCACGCCGCGCCGCTCAGCGGCCAGCAACGCGCGCCATTCCCGATGGGCCGGACTCAACCCCAAAGAGAAAACAAACCTCTTAAACGCGCCGCCGCAAGCGAAGTCAAAAAGTTTGGCAAAAACAACTTCCTCGCCGAGATTTACGCGCCACGTTTGCCGATGATGACCCGATTTCACCAAAGTTGCGCGGGAATCGCCTTCCAACTCAAACCAATTCGGAGCCGACGGTTCGAATAACGTATTCTGGCATCCTTGGCGCACTTTCAATCGCATGGATACAGCGCCCATATGTTCCACATGCTCCCGGTGTGATCCGGTTTCGGCGGGCGAAGTAAAGTTTGTTGTTGTGGAAAAAGACATAGCGAGGTCACACGATTCGTGGATTCTAGCTGCAAAGTACTCTACGTGCCATCGCTATAGGGAACCGTCATCGATCGCCCGCCGTAGGTTTGCCATTGACGCCGAGTACCTTTTGCGAGTATCCCTAAGCGTACATGCTGTTAGCTGGACTGGCGAAATCGTCGAATCACCGGAATCGACTCACGACAGTCGTTCCCCTACTCGTTTGTTCCAGCCTCCTCACAGCATGTCAGCAATCTCTGATAGATCGGACCGATCAGGGGGTCTATCGGCTACTGGACGATCGGCAGAAAGCCGCTTTGGGTACGACTTCCGACGCGAACATCGGCCCGGAAACCGGGGAAGTCGTCAACTCCGGCGAGATGTACAGTTTTACACCACACCCCACCGACCCGGCCATTCCGGAACCCTTTCGTAAGCCGCGGGATACGAAACCGCTGCATGCTTCAGTCGATCCGAACAAACCCTCCGTGGTCCCGGACGAGCAGGCGCAGCTTTCTGAGAGCATCTTCACTGAGGAGGAGCGCGAGCAGGTTGCCGTGTTCGGCCTCCGGGAGTCGCTGGCCTACTCGGTGCAGCATGCTCCTGAAGTGCAGGATGCCAAGGAAGCCCTGTACCTCGCGGCCCTCGATCTCACCCTGGAGCGGCATCTCTGGACGCCTCAGTTCGTGACTTCTATTCAGACCGACTTTGTGGATTACGGCCAAGTCCGCGATTTCGATCGCGCCATGTCCGCCGTCGCCAATACCGCCGTCAGCCAGCGTCTTCCCTATGGCGGCAACGTCACTGCGAGGGTGATTAACACGCTCATGCGCGACCTGGGCGTACATACCACGTCGGGCGAAAGCGGCAGCTTCATCCTGGATGCCAATATCCCCTTGTTCCGCGGCGCGGGAAAGGTCGCTTATGAGTCACGATATGCGGCGGAGCGAGAGCTGATTTATGCCGTGCGCATCTATGAACGATTTCGCCGCTCTTTTCTTGTCGACGTCGCTGGGGATTTCTTCAACCTGCAGGGACTGCGGATGGGCATCGCCAACACCTACCATAGTTATTTGAGTCGGCAAAAAGACTGGGAAAAGGCCGACTTCGTCAACCGCATGGGTCAAAGCAAGGACGTTTTCGAGGTCCCTCGCGCCCTTTCCAATTTTCGACAGGCCGAAGCCCAATTGGTCAGTGCTAAGGAACAATACGCCTCCGCTCTCGACCGATTCAAGATATCCATTGGCATGCCCGTCGAAGCGCTACTCGATGTGCTCGAGCAGGATGCCGACGAGGACGCCAAAGCTTTAGATAACCTGCTGCCTGATGTGGATGTGATGACCGCTGTCGACGTCGCCGTGCGTCTCAGGCTGGATCTGTTGAACGTTGCCGATCGAGTTGACGACGCTCGACGCGGCGTGGTGATCGCCAAGAACCGAATCCTGCCTGACCTCGATGCTACGGGGAGCGTAGCCATAGATTCAGATCCGGAACACCTCAACTCCATGAGTTACAATACGGAGCGAACAACGTGGAGAGGCGGCCTGGAGTTACGCCTGGACGATCGAAAGACCGAGCGCAATGCCTACCGCGCGTCCTTGATCACCGTGCGCAAGGCTGAGCGGGACTACGATCGCGCTGAAGACACGGTTCGCGCCGATGTACGCAGCGCGATTCGCCGTGTCGCGCAGCAGGAGGACTTGCGGGCCATTCAGGCCCTTAATGTCGAGGAAAACCAATTGCGGGTGGAGGCGGCGCGTGCCCAATACGACTTGGGGAAAAAAGAAAACCGGGATGTCGTCGAGGCAGAAGAGGACGTGTTACAGGCAAGAAACGATCTCGCCCGCGCCATAGCCGCGTACCGCAGCGCGATTCTGGAGTTCCGCAGGGACACAGAAACGCTCCGCGTGACTGACGAAGGTCTCTGGGAACCGCCGACCGACGCCACACCTCATCCTCCTACAGGCCCCTAAGAACCCATTGGGCGTCCCAACGTACAAGATTTAACGATCGCGGCCTTTGTGTCGACTGGACGATTCTGGTACAATCCTAGGTTGGATTGTGCTCTATTTTCAGGCCGTTAGGGAGTCTCGCCGAATGTCCACAACTCTCACTTCCACTCCGGTCGGTACTCCCGCGCTTACTCCGAACCCGGCGAAGCGGGGCCTGTTCGCTGCAAGGTCGATGGGGCGTCGCCGCTCCGTGCAAATTCTGGCGATCGTGGCCCTTGTAGGATTATTGACCGCCTTGGGATGGGCGGCGACGAATTGGAAACGCAGCGCATCGCACATCGCTAACGTGGGCAAGTTTGTCGTGACCCCGCAAACGTTCATGGTGGCATTGAAGGAAAAGGGCGAGCTGAAGGCCGCTAAGTCCACGGACATCAAGTGCGAAGTAGAGGGAAAATCCACGATCATCAGCCTCATTGACGAAGGGGCCGTGGTCAAACAAGGTGACTTGTTGGTGGAACTCGCCACCGACGAGATCGATAACCGCATTCTGCAGGAAGAGCTCAAGGAGACGAATGCCGTCACCGCGTTCGAAGCGGCCAAGACCGAATTGGACATCCAACGTGACAAGAACGCCAGTGACATCCGCAAAGCCTTATTGCAAATCGAGTTGAGGGAGCTCGAACTCGATAAATACATGAAAGGCGACTGGGAGCAAAAGCTCAAGGATGCCAAGGTCGCAATTCAACAGGCCACGATCTCACTTACTCGCCGCGAGCAGGACTTCCTTGCCGCCAAGGAGATGCTGGCCAAGAAATATACTACACAAACGGAATACGAGGAGGCGGAATTCAACTTCAAGAAGGCCCAATGGGATTTGGACAAGGCCAACATGGCCCTTGTAGTCCTTGAAACCTACACCCACGTCGCCGATTCACGCCAAAAAAACTCCGACGTGGAAGAAGCAAGGAAAGAATGTGAGCGAGTCAAGAAAAACGCTGAAGCCGAAGAGGTCAAGAAACAACGGGATATGGAAGGTAAAGAGAAAGAGCTCGCTCTCACACAAGATCAACTGGCGAAGTTACGAGCCCAAAAGGAAAAAAGCCGCATCTACGCTCCTACCCAGGGCTTCGTGGTCTATTACACCGAAGGCGGCGGTCGTTTCATGATGAACTCCGACGGCCAAATCAAGGTCGGGGCGTCGGTCATCGAGCGGCAGATCCTGATGCAACTTCCGGATACTTCGACCATGATGGCGGTGGTGCGGGTCCACGAGGCCAAGAAAGATAAATTACGAATGGGACAACCTACCACGGTTACGGTGGATGTCATTCCCGGTAAGAAATTCACCGGTACCGTGACCAAAATCGCCGCTTTGGCGGATAGTCAGAATTCTTGGATCAACCCGGATTTGAAGGAATACGAAACCGAGATCACCCTCGATCCGTCGGAGGAGACCCTTAATCCGGGCGTGACCGCGCACGTGGAGATCATGGTAAAAAAAGTCGAGGAGCAGCTGGCCGTTCCCGTGCAAGCCGTTTACACCAAGAGCGGGCAACGGTATGTCTTTCGTGACGGCGGTTCCGGCGCTACCCATGTCCCGATTCAATTGGGCTCGATCGGAACGGAATGGGCCGAGGTCGTTTCCGGCCTTTCGTCCGGAGATCGGATCCATCTCGCTTTTTCCGACGACGACAAGCGTGCCATTCCCGACGCCGCCCCCGGCGATCGTGCCAATGCCATGCGAATGGGGCGTCGTCCTGGTCCGGGCGGCGTCACCGCCCAGCCTCCCGCCGCCGGTCAGCCGGTTCAGGTTCAACAGGCGGCGCCCGGCGGTCGCATGGGGCAGGGCGGCAGCGCCTCTGGCGGCTCGTCGGGCAAACCGGCGGGCGGCAGGAAGCCCTAGTCTTTCCGTGGCCATCGCTTCGATTCACGAGCTGACCAAGACGTATGCCAAGGCCGGAAGCGCAGTCAATGTGAAAGCCCTTCGGGGCGTCAGCATTGAATTCGCCGAAGGCGAGTCCGTGGCGATCTGCGGCCAGAGCGGCTCCGGCAAGAGTACATTGATGAATCTTATAGGGTGCCTCGACCGGCCTACTTCCGGGACTTATCTGCTCGGCGGGCAGGACGTGTCACAAATGAATGACGACGACTTGTCCGATATTCGCGGCAGGCGGATCGGCTTCGTGTTCCAGAGTTTCAACCTCATCCCCCAGCTTACGGTGCTGGAAAACCTCGAAGTGCCGCTCTTTTACCAGGGCTGTCCTGTGCGTGTTCGGCGCGAGAAGTCCCAGGAATTGGCGGCGCTGGTCGGCCTCGGCGATCGCGGCCACCATCGGCCCACCGAGCTTTCCGGCGGACAACAACAACGGGCGGCGATTGCCCGCTCTCTCATCAATGATCCTTTGATTCTCCTGGCCGACGAACCTACGGGCAACCTCGATACGGCCACCGGCGAAACGATCCTGGGCATCTTCGACAAGCTCCGCGAGCAGGGTAAAACGATTCTCATGGTGACCCACGAACCCGACGTGGCCGCTCGGTGCGACCGCATGATTACCCTTCGCGACGGCGTGATCATCGACGACATACGCAACGCCCGAGCGTCGAAGGAACGGACCTCGGTAGCATGAGTTTTGAGAAACGCGGAGAGACGGTCATCGGGGCGCACGACCTGGAGGAGCTCAAGCTCGTCTACCGCGTGCTGCACCGCCATCTCGCCAAGCACACCGAGCTAATGGACACGCACTTCCTGATCGAACTGCAGAACTTCCTTCACGCGAAGGCCCTGGCCGAGGGGGTGGACTCCGCCGATCACAGCGCCTGGGACGCCTGGCTGGGCAATACGGACACCGAACCCTGCGACCTACGCCTCCGCCGCCGACGGACCATCGATCCGACATAGTCACGCATTTAGGATCTGGTCAGTGATTCGGTGGCGACTTGGCCGGAGGTTTCCAGGGCCCTGATGAACTCGTCCGAGGTTGATGTCCAGCCGAGCAATGTTCGCACAATCAGGAGTGATGCATCATAGTTGGCATTACCAACCCCTTGAGGCTCGGCCGTACAATCCGTCAACAGCACACAACGATAATCGCGGAACATCGCATCTCGAATGGTCGAGTCCACGCAAACACTCGTTGTGCAACCTGTTACCACCAGATGCCTGACCCCCATGCGTTTCAGGATGCGATCCAGGTTCGTCTTGTAAAATCCGCTGTATCGGTTCTTGTTGATCACGACATCGCCCCGCTCCGGAGCGAGTTCGGGGAGAATAGCGGTGTTCCAGGTATCGCGGACCAGGATTCGGCTCTCGGTGCCATCGGGCGCCGTGATGACCTCTCCGATATTCATACGCCGGTGTCTCATCCGGCTCGGGGAATCTGGCGGACCGGCGTCTGACAGATCGGGCTGATAGCCCATTTTCAGATAAATGACCTTGATACCCGCCTTCCGCGACGCGGCTATGGCTCTTGCGGTTGGACCGACGGCCTTTTGAATCCCGGAGATATCGATTCCGGCACGGTCAAACATACCGCCTTTCGATCCGAAATCATTCTGCATGTCGACGACGATCAGAGCGGTCCTTGCTGCATCAATGCTTATCGGCTCAGGCTGGGCAGGAAGCGTGATGGACCGGCTGGTTCGCGCCGCGCCCTGCCGAAACGTCACGCACCCCGGAGGCGTAGCTAGCAAGAAGGCTGCCAATCCCATCGACGTGATGTGGAGTACCGACGGTGTTCCTTTCACCTTCCCACTGCGTGCCATTTGCGTGATCTCTCCTACTGGGGCGATTCGCTGACCACCTGCCCGTTGATGATGACGCCTGTGCAGTGCGTGGTGTACTCGAACGGGTCGCCGTCGTAGAGAGCGAGGTCACCGTCCTTGCCCGGCTCCAGCGAACCGATGCGGGCTTCGACGCCGAGAATGCGTGCGGCGTCGATGGTGATGGTCGCCAGGGCTTGGTCGAAGGTCAGCCCGTTGGCCGCCGTGAGAGCGGCCTCAAACAGCACTACCCGCGTCTTGGGCACGTAGCTTTCGTAACCGCTCTGCAGGGCCACCGGGATTCCGGCCTGTCGGAGTTTCGATGCCGTCTCAAAGCTCAGGTTTTCAAGCTCGCCGACCGCGCGATCCATCGTTGGATGAAGAATCACGGGTACTCCGGCAGCCTTGATTTCCTCGATGAGCAAATAGCTCTCTGCGGCCTCATCCAGCATCAGCTTGATGTTGAACTCTTTTGCCAGTCGCAACGTGCTGGCGATGTCCTGGGCGCGGTTCGCGGTGACCATCAGCGGCAGCTCACGATTCAGCACCCGCGCCAGGACTTCGAGGCCCAGATTGCGGTCCGGTTTCTTCTCCGCTTCGGCGGTTTCGCGTTTCTTCACGTATTCCTGGGCCTTGACAAGCTCCCCGCGAAGCATGGCCATCATTTTGCCTCGCGTTCCCGGCGATTTTCCCTTGTCGCTCTTTTGTGCCTGCGGGCTTAGCGTGGCGGCGACGGCCGCGGTTTCAACAATGACTGCCGCTTCAATGGTGTCGCCCCAGGTCTTCACGATCGTCGTCTGCCCGGAGATGAGTTCGCCCGGCGCGTGCCCGGTGTGTACTGTGGTCACTCCAAAGCCCCGTACCCACGCCACCAGTTGCTCGCGGGCGTTGTACGCGTCGATCGCCCGAAGCTCGGGTTGAATCGGTGCGGATCGCTCCAGCTGGTCCTGATCGTGCGGATGGTTGAAGATGCCGGTGAGGCCCACGACGCTATGGGCGTCGATAAGTCCCGGCGTTACGACCTCGGCCCGAAGCACCTTGAACCCGTCGGGGATGCTGACCGCGTCGGCCTTGCCGATCGCGGCGATCTTGCCGTCGCGGATGAGCACCGCTCCGTTCTCGATGGGCGGCCCGGCCATGGTGTGGATTTTCTTGCCCAGCACCGCGATCTGCCCGGCGGCGCTCGATCCACGGAAAACCAGCACCGAGAGTGCCAAATATATGACACCAGAATATCGTATCACTACTACTCTCCCGGATGGTCAAAACAGCACATATAAGGCGACTGATCGCGTCCCGCTCCATACCCACCCACGGCATAGAGCAGGTCCTTCGGGTCGCTACGGTCGAACCGTTTTTGACCCTCCACCCACGTTTCGGTTACTTTGGTGTATACGCTCAGTGGGTCGCCGTTAAGAATGATGAAGTCCGCGTCCTTGCCGACCTCCAATGACCCGATGCGAGCGTCCAGATCGAGCATCTTAGCCCCGGCCAGGGTCAACGCTTTCAAAGCCCCTTCGCGGCTCATCCCCGCCCGCACGGCCAGGGCGGCGCTGCGGAAGAACACGCGGGAATCGGTGATCCAGTCGTCCGTATGAAACGCTACCAGTACACCGGCCTTTTCCAGCACGCCGCCGGTCTTGAAGGTCATTTCTGCGGCCTCCAGCTTGCCGCCGGGGCTGTCCACAACGATCACCGAACAAGGGGCCCCGGCCTTGGCGATTTCCTCGGCCACTTTCCACCCCTCGCTCACGTGGTGCAGCACGACGCGAAAGTTGAATTCCTTCGCCAGCCGCAGCACGGTGATGATGTCGTCATGGCGATGGGTGTGATGGTGAACCATCCGCTTGCCTTCCAGAACCTCGACCAACCCCTCCATCGCAAGGTCACGCGCGGGGATCTTCGTGGCGTCGCCCGCCGCCCGCGCGAACTTATCGCGATACTCCTGGGCCTTGATATACTGCTCGCGGACCAGCGCCGCCGACTTGCTGCGCGTCTCTGGGAATGGCTTTTCGCTCATGGAGTTGGTGCCGTTGGCCATCTTCATTCCGCCAAGGGGCTTACCCTCCGCGTCGCGGACGAAAATGTCCTCGACCGTTTCCGCCTTGCGAAGCTTCACGTAGATCGTCTGCCCGCTGAGCAGGTGTCCCGACCCCGGCATGATGTTGAGCGTGGTCAGCCCGCCCGCCAGCGCCCGCTTGAAGCCCGAATCACGCACGTTGAGCGAGTCGTAGATGCGGATGTCCGGCTGGATCGGCGCGGAGGAGTCGGCACCGCCGATCCCGCCGATGTGGCTGTGGGTGCAGATCAAGCCGGGCATGATGATCTTGCCCGTCGCGTCAACCCGCTGCGCGTCGGCCGGGATCGACACGCTGGCGGAAGGCCCGATCCCCACGATCTTTCCGCGATGTACGACCATTGCCCCGTTCTCGATCGGACTGCCCGAAATGGGGATGATCGTCGCCCCTGTGAAGGCCAGGGGGTTGTCTTGGGCCGATGACCGAAGGCCTGCTAGGGCGACGATCAGATACACGAGTACGAGTGAGTTTCGCAACTCCTACCTCCTTAACGGTTCTTCTACGAAAGCCATATTACGCCGGAGCGAGAATTGAATTGTAGCGAACGGGCACGACCATGACCAGCCGGTTGCCTTCCCGGTCACTTCTTGCGCGAAAAGCATTTTTCGATCTGCGGTCGAATCGCCGTCAGGGCCTTAGCCCGATGACTGATTCGGTTCTTCTGCGCCGGCGGAAGCTCGGCCGCCGTCATGCCCAATTCCGGCACATAGAAGTGTGGGTCATACCCAAATCCGTTGTTGCCATGTGGATCATCGACGATCAGGCCCTCGAACGATCCACACTCCATGCCCAGGATACCTCCAGGATCGGCAAGAGCGACAGCGCACCGAAACCGCGCCGTGCGTTTCTCCATCGGCACGTCAACGAGTTGTGCGATGAGCTTCGCATTGTTTGCCGCGTCGTCTCCCTGTCGGCCCGCGAAACGGGCGGAGAAAACACCCGGCGCGCCGCCCAATGTGTCCACCTCCAATCCCGAATCATCGGCCAACGTCAAAAGACCTGTTAACCGCGCATAGTGCAACGCTTTCCGTTCGGCGTTGCCTTCGAAGGTATCTGCATCTTCCACCGCACTGGGCAGGCCGGGAAAATCATCGAGGGTTACCAACGTAACGGGCAGCCCGGAGAGTATGCACTGCGCCTCTCGCAGCTTCCCCCGATTCGTCGTGGCGATCAGGATTTTGTCGAGGAGGTTCACGGTTGTCCCGGCGCGCTTCGCGGGATTTCAACTAGGCGCGAGGGGACCGGTGTCCGCCCGCCCTTGCCGTCGCGGACGTAGTACACGGCCCCGTTGAGCAGGTTATGTTTCATCAACTCGTTCTCCTGCAATTCCGCTACTTCGGCGCTGTACTTGGGAAGACCCTGGGGCATGTTCACCACTGCCTCTTTCCCGAACGATCCGACGGTCACCATGCTCGAAGCGGTGGCATGATGATAGTAGGCTTCATATCCTTTCTTGCGTAGAAACTCGCAATACTCGGCGGCGGCTTGTTTGTATTCCCAAAAATCGTCATGGGGTTCAAACACCGCAACCTGCAATGAATAAACACCCTTCGCCTGGGACAGGGCCCATGTGGGGTTGCCCACGTTCGGCGTCGGCATCCGCACCATCATGGATTGCACGAAGTATCGCTGCCCGGACTCGCTTCCCAATTGTTTGATGAGTTCCAGGTCTTTCTGTAGCTGAGGAGGGGTGGATTTCTTGCCGGTTTTCTTATCCGTACGGCGGTTGTATGTTCCGTAATACAACCGCGCGAAGCCGTCCTCCTCATCGCGCACAAACACGTCCTTGGGACGAATCCCCGCCGTGCGTCGCAACGATTCGGCGATGGATTCGATCCGTTGCATTCGGTCCGCTCCCTGGATTTCAAGACACTGAATAGTCCACGGAGAGCCTTTGGAACCGAACAGCGATCCGCCCTGGGCGGCGACGGCATTGTTCTCAGGAGTTGCGCAACCAGCTACGACTAGGATTCCCAGTGCCGCGTGGCGTACGCCGTTCGTCCGAAGCGCGTGCATGCGACTGCGGAATAGAGGGTACTCTTTCATGGAGTCAAACGCTTTCGAAGGGCACGTTTCTGCGCCGCCAACAATTCCTTGATGCCCCGCGACGCCAGTCCGACCAATCGGTCGAGGTCGGCCCGCGTGAAGGTTACCTCCTCACCGGTCCCCTGGACTTCCACGAACCGACCGGAGCCGGTCATCACCACGTTCATGTCCACCTCGGCCGCTACGTCCTCCTCGTAATCGAGGTCCAGCAACGATCGTCCGCCGACCTTGCCCACGCTCACCGCCGCCACCGAATCACGGATCGGCGAGCGCCGAATCCACTTCTTCCCCAAAGCGAACCGGACGGCGTCGCATACGGCCACGAAGGCCCCTGTGATGCTCGCGGTACGCGTCCCGCCGTCGGCCTGCAACACATCGCAGTCCACGAGGATCGAATTCTCGCCCAGTGGATCGAGGTCTACGACGGAGCGCAGCGATCTCCCGATCAGTCGTTGGATCTCCTGCGTCCGCCCGTCGATCGAGGTCCGGTTGCGCCGCCGGCGCTCTCCCGTTGCGCCCGGGAGCATGTCATATTCCGCCGTGACCCAGCCGCTTCCCTTTCCCTTTTTCCACGCGGGAACGCTCGCCTCCCAGCAGGCGGTGCACAGAACGACCGTATTGCCCGTTCGGATCAGCACCGATCCCGGCGCGTTCTGGGTGTACCCGCGGATGATCTGCACGGGGCGGAGCTGGTTGAATCGTCGGCCTTTGTGTCGCGCCATGGCGGCTTCTCGCAGTCAGCGGACCTTACGAACAGGAGTAGGGGATGTCAAAGGGTTTGGGCTCGAAGGGCGTTCAAACATTGTTGTGCCGATGGACCGCCGGCTTCAAACATGAAGCGACGTCCTGTGTCGTTAAGCAGAGTGATTTCAATCCACAGTGTGTCCGTCGGCATGGCGGAGCGCACGCGATCGGCCCATTCCACGGCCACCGCCGACTCGCCGGATGCCAGCTCCTCAAAACCTAGGGCGATCAGCTCCGACGGTCCGCGCAAACGATAGACATCGATGTGGTACAACCGGAAGCGCCCGGGGTATTCGTTGATCAGCGTGAACGTCGGACTCGTGATTTTCCGCGGATCAGCCGCCCCATTGCCCGCGGCGATGCCTTTCACCAAGTGCGTTTTCCCCGCCCCCAAGGGACCGACGATCCCAATGGAGACTCCGCCGCACAGCGCGCGTCCCAAGGCGTCACCAAGGGAGACCGTGGCGTCGACGGAATGCGATTCCAACGTGTGGTGTACTTTGATGGCGGTCAATGCACGTGACCCCGTGGTTCGAGAGTCTCGCCTCTGCCGTCTATTCGGGCGATCGTCAGTCCGGATTCTGTGATCCGACCAATTCGAAACAGAGGAATCTCAAGGCCCGTCGCCTCGCCCTCGACGGCCATGAGCAACTCAAAATCCTCACCGTCAGTCAGGGTATGTTCCAGAGGAGTACGTCCACTGGATGCCGCCGCCTGTCGGGCGTCATCGCTGATGACCGCCTGCAGTTGCCTTTCGTCAAGCTCGGCACCCACCTTGGACTCCGTACCCAGTCGCCAGAGATCGAGCGACAGACCGTCGCTGATGTCGATCATGGCGTGCAACCGTTGCCCCAGTTGCATGCTCAGAAGTTCCGACTCACGCACGCGAGGCTGAAAAGAAAGATGATGCCCGAGAAGGCTCCCGCCCAGCGGGCCGGTGACGTACAGGATGTCTCCTGGCTTCGCCCCGCTGCGACGGACCGGTTCGAGCCCCGGATAGGGAGTGGCGTTGACCGCTACGTCGATGGCAAGCGGGTGCGCCCAGCACGTCGTATCGCCTCCCGCCAATGCCAGATGGAATTCTTCCGCCATGGAGAACATTCCCGCATGTAGCTCCTCGGCTTTGGCAAGGTCCAGACTGTCGGGCAGGGCCACAGACACTGTCGCCGCCAAAGGGCGAACGGCCATCGCCGCGCAATCGCTCAGGCTGCAAGCTACGGCTTTCCGTCCGATGGCATACAACGAGTGCCGCCCAGTGTCGAAATGGACGCCCTCGAGCAGCATATCCGACGAAACCAGGATACGGTCGCTGTTCGACCGCAGAATGGCCATGTCGTCGCCGACGCCGAGTAGCATGGACGGATGTGCGGGCTGACGGCGTCGCAACCACTCTACAAACTGAAGCTCGTCACCCGCCATACCTTGGAGAGCCCGATCCTACTTGACGCGATAGAAAGTAGTCGCAGAATTGCCGGATGGCAAGAGAGATTCGAGTGGACGACACGGTGGCTCGCAATGGATGAAATTTTGGAACTGGCAACGCGACTGGGAGAACGCATTGCGGCGGACCCGCGGGGCCGGATGATGGCGGACGCCCGTGCGGCATTGGACGCCAGTCTTCAGGACCGGCAGCTCCTTCAGGATTACGAAGCCCAACAGCGAAAAATGCACGAACTCGAATCCGCCGGCAAACCCATCGAGCCGGACGATAAGCGCCGTTTGGCCGATCTCCACGTCAAAGTCATTGGCAGCAGTATCATCAAGAACGTCCTCAAAGCGCAGGCCGACTATCTCGAACTGATGACCCTTGTTTCGCAGCGCATTGAAGAGGCCGCCCTCGGACTCGCCGAAGAAGAATAAAGCATCACGAATTTCGCAGAAAAGAAAAAGGGCGGATGTGCCTTCGCGCATCCGCCCTTGGCTTGCCTCGCTTTCCTTTATCGTTTCAGGATTTCGTCCGCAAGCGCGCCGGCGTCATAGATCTTCCTCATGGCTTCGATCATGGCGCGGGAGTCGACGGAAACGGCCCGGGCCTGTTCCTCAGTATAGGCGAGGTCGAGGACAAGGCTCTGGATGTTGCCGTCGAAGATCAGGCCGACGACTTCACCCTTCTTGTTGATCACGGGGCTGCCGGAGTTGCCGCCGATGATGTCCGCGGTGCAGACGAAGTTGTACGGCGTCTTGAGGTCCAGCTTGTCCTTCCGGTCCCACCAGACCTTCGGAAGTTCAAAGCCCTTTTGCCCCTTGCGTTCCGTCGCCCGTTGATACATGCCCTCGAAGTTGGTGAACGGTGCGATGGTCTGACCCGCTTCCTTGTAGCCCTTGACCGGTCCAAAAGCGAGTCGGAGGCTGAAAGTCGCGTCGGGGTAAGCGTCTTCGCCGTTGATAGCGAAATGGGCGGCGGCGATTTTCGAGTACGAGTCCTTGAGAGCGCCTTCGATCTCGTCTTCGAACTTCTTTCGAAAAGCGCGCGATTCAGGATCGAGATCGACCGCGAATTTGATCATCGGATCGTTGGAAGTCGCGATGGCTCCGGTGCCGCCCTCGGCAATCTTCTTGCGCAGGTCCACGTCTTTGAGCTTGGTTCCTTTGACGAGGGCTTCCGCCCGCGCTCGCGGAGACATTCCGCCGAGCGCCTTCTGCACATAGGGATCGTCACCGCCCAGGGTTTCAATCATGAAGGCCAGGCTGCTGGCGATGCGGTCCATTTCCAGGTCGTCATAGATCGGCGCGGGCGAATACAGTTGCAGATACAGGCTGTCGAGGGCCGCGTCGTTGTATTCGCGCAGACGTTCGGGACTGGGCTTGGGTTTCTCCTCCGCGAGACGGACCAGGTTACGGGCGATGCCGAACAGATCGGAGCTGACGCCGATGGAGCGGCTGCGGACGTAGAACTCGCGATGGGCCTTCAGAGCGGCGGAGACCTTATCCCAGGCGTCGCCCCATTGTCCCTTGTAATCGGGGTTGGCATCGACGGCCGCGCGAAGCTTTTTCTCGGCGTCCGCCTTTTTCTGCATGAGTTGCGGGTCCTGTAGTCCGGCGATGATGCCGGTGCGGGCCTTGCGACCGTTCTGCACCCCGAAGAAATCGCCCGCGGCGATGCGCTCAAACTCGGTATTGCGGGCGGAGAAGGTCTGTAACTGGACCTCGCGTCGCCACATCCGTTGCAGCGAGAACGGGGATTCCACGTCGCGCATGAACTTCAAATGTTCGACCGTGTTGAGGCGCTGCGTGCCGCCCGGATGGCCGGAGACAAACACCAGCTCGCCGTCGGCCGCGCCTTCCTTGCTCCACTGGAGGTAGTGCTCGGGCTTGAGCGGCTTGCCGTCCTCATAGACATGGAAAAAGCACATGTCCAGGTCGAAGCGCGGATACTCAAAGTTGTCGTTGTCGCCGCCGAAGAAGGCGATGTCCTGCTCCGGGGCCATGACCAGACGGACATCCGTGAAGCGCTTGTACTTGTACAGGTTGTATTTCCCGCCCTTGTAGAGCGTCACCACCTGGCAGTCGAGCTTGGTGGCGTCCTCGCACTCCTTCTCGACGGTGGAGGTCATCTTGCGGCGGGCGGTGTTGGCGTCGGCCGTGGACATCTCTTTCGTGGCCGCCCCCTTGATGCGATCGGTCACGTCCTCGATTTGCCACAGAACGTTCAGCTCTAGGTCCTCGCACTTGAGCTCTTCGTCGCGCGTCTTGGCGTAGAACCCGGTCTTGAGCAGGTTCTTTTCCGGCGTGCTGAACTTTTCAAGATTGTCGGACCCGACGTGATGGTTGGTCATCACCAACCCGTCGGCGGAGACGAACGAACCGGAGCCGCCGGTGTTGAAGCGCACGCTGGACTTCTGCACGTGCTCCAGCCACGACGGCGTCGGCTCGAAGCCGTATTTTTCCTTCAGATACTTGGCTGGCGGTTTGGTGAAGAGCCACATGCCTTCGTCAGCGAGGGCCACATGTGCGAAAGACAGCGTAAGCAGCGTGGCCAGGGCGGAGCGGGTTGTCGGTAGCCTGAGCATTCGTTTTTCCTTTCTTCAAACGGAGCGTCGTAAAGCCGGATCGTATCCGGAAAGCATCAAGGATACAAAACAGGCCGTGTAGGCTTGTAGCCTGTAGGAGTCGATTGGATCGTCCTCCATTCCCTTGGGATTGGTGTCCACGCTGGAGCCTTGTGATCGGTCTATGTCCTCCGCGCGACCGAGCGCCAGTCAAGTTATTGAGATAGATGAAGATCCAACGCCCATTCCGTGCCATGTTCGTACCGCGAACCTTGGGGACTGGGCTTGGAGCGCCACCCCCCGCAATGGGTCCCCCGCTAATGCCAAACGAACCCAGTTACAAACGACCTATGTCAATAACAGACAACGAGTTGTGTAATACCGCTCTCGAGAAAACAAACCCAGTTGGCCGCAAAACAAACCCAGTTACAATCGACAATCGGCATCGACAGGCAAAAGGCGGCCGGGTGGCACGGTCAAGCGCAGCTTGGCCGTGAAACTTGCGCCGTGCCTCCGCGACGTTAGAGGCTTGGGAATACGGAGCATTGATAGTGGACACGTTGTTGGATCGGTTCCTGCGATACGTGAAGGTCGAGACGACGGCCGTCGAGCAGACGGACAAGTACCCCAGCAGTCAGGGGCAGCTCGAGCTGGGCAAAATGCTGGCGGCGGAGCTGAAGGCCGTCGGGATCAAGGACGCGGCGGTCGATGAGCACGGGATCGTCATGGGGACCATACCGGCCACGGTTTCCGGCGCACCGACCATCGCGTGGATTTCGCACATGGACACTTCGCCGGAGTTTACGGCCAAGAACGTCAAGCCCATCGTACACCGCAACTGGGACGGAAAGGACATCGTGCTACCGGGCGATCCGTCGAAGGTGATTCGCGTCGCGGAGACCGAAGCACTCGCGGAGCTTGCGCGGAAGACGATCATCACCTCCGACGGGACGACGCTGCTGGGAGCGGATGACAAGGCGGGCCTCGCCGTAATCATGACCGCGGCAGCGGAATTGATGCGTCGTGGACGCGAGGAGGGGAGGGGCCTTGCGCATGGGGCGATCCGCATCGTGTTCACGTGCGACGAAGAGGTCGGGCGGGGTGTGGACAAGCTCGATCTGAAGAAAATCGGGGCGGTGTGCGGTTATACCCTCGACGGCGAATCCATCGGCGAACTGGACAACGAAACCTTCTCGGCGGACCTGGCCGTCGTGACCATCACCGGACGGAACATCCATCCGGGCCTGGCCACCGGAAAAATGGTCAATGCCGTTCGGCTGGCCGGGGAGTTTCTTTCGCGCATGCCGAGGCAGAGAATGGCCCCGGAGACGACGCAGAAGCGGGACGGGTTCCTTCACCCCTATGTCATCGAGGGCGGTGTTCACGAGGTCAGACTTCGGATCCTCCTGCGCAGCTTTGTCACGGCGGAGCTGGCCGGGCAGGCGGCCGTGCTTCGGCGCATCGCGGATTCCATCCTCGTCGAGCATCCGCAGGCGAAGATCGACGTGGAAGTGAAGAAGCAATACCGCAACATGCGCGAGGCGCTGGAGAAGGAGCCGCGCGCGGTCCGGCTGGCGGAGGAAGCGATCCACCGGGCGGGACTGACGCCGAAGTTCCAGTCGATCCGCGGGGGAACCGATGGTTCGCGGCTCAGCGAGTTGGGTCTCCCTACACCGAACCTGGCCGTCGGGATGCACAACTTCCATTCGCCTCTTGAGTTCGCATGCCTGGACGAAATGGAAATGTCGGTCCGAATCCTCGTGGAATTGGCACAACTTTGGGGTCGGGAGAAGTGATTTCCGTGTAACGCTTACCTCCCCGGTCCGATAGTGCAGACGCCGTCATCCTCCTTTGGACCCCCTTTCCGGACGGTGCGACGCCCCCTGGGCGTCGTCAAGTATGCGGTTTCCACGTCCGAAATGATGAATTGGACGACAATCTGCGAGGATTCTACGTGTACGAACAGATCAATACCCAGCTTGCAGAAGCCAGGGAAAAGATACGTCGTCTCGCAAACCTGAAGGCGTCGCTCATTCCTGCGCGCGAACGCCTCACCGACCAGGCCCACGTCGTCAAAGGGATTGAGGAATGTCTCGAGTCCGTCGAGGACGAGATTCAGTCCCTGGAATCGCGAACGCTCAAAGGGCTGATCAACTCCCTCCTGTCGAAGAAAGAAGCACGCCTCGATCAGTTGCGGGAAGAGGCGGGGGACCTGGCCCCGCAAGTGGAAATCGGCGAGCAGATGCTGCTGGACATGGAAGCCGGGGTCAAGGAAATCGAAGCGGAGATGGCTTCCCTGAGCAATGCGGAGGAATCCTACAAAGAGCTTTGCGAAAAGAAGGGCGAACAGATCCTCTCCGAATGCGGGCAGGCGGCGATTCAACTTCAGGAAATCGCAGAGATGCTCAAGGCCGCGAAAAACGAACGTCAATCTCTGCGCAAATCGCTGCAGATCGCCAAGAGCCTCATGGATCGCGTGCGCAGCATGAGCAAGGCCGTCGGCCGGACGCGGAGCAAGGCCCTGCAAAGCGTGGGGTTGGGAGCGATCGGCAACGCGGTTGCCACCGTTGTTCACCGGCAGGGGCCGGAAGGGGCGGTTCGCCGGGCTGAGGACGGCGTGTCGCAGCTCGCAGGCTGCATTGAGAGTCTGAACCTGCAACACGGCTGCGAACGTGACGCCGAACTCGGGCGTGTGGCCGTCCTCCTCTCCCATTCGAATGGCGACCTCAGCGCCGCCAACACGGCGTCATCCCCCATCCGAGATCTTATCAGCAAGGCCATGGACCTCCTCCAAAGCAAGCTTGACGAAGCCGAGACAGAAGTCATGTCGTTGGAAACGCGACGCATCAAGCTCATCGAGAACGCGTAGCGAGTCCTGACCGCCATTCTACGTTCGTCATCAGACCCTCGGCTGAGTATACTCCCCATTCATGTTCTACATCGACCCGCACATTCACATGGTCTCGCGGATCACGGACGACTATGTGCGCATGAGCCGCGCGGGGTGCGTGGCGGTCAGCGAGCCGGCGTTCTGGGCGGGCTTCGATCGCGGGTCGGCTGCTGCCTTCCGAGATTACTTCCGACAACTTACCGAATTTGAGCCCAGGCGGGCGGCGCAGTTCGGCATTCACCACATGAGCTGGCTGTGCATCAATGCCAAAGAAGCCGAAAACGTTTCGCTTTCCCGCGAAGTCATCTCGATCATTCCAGAATTCCTGGACAGACCCGGGGTGCTGGGGATCGGAGAGATCGGACTTAACAAGAACACTAAGAACGAAACGACGGTTTTCCTCGAACACATCGACCTGGCGATGAAGACCGACGAGCTGATCCTCGTTCACACGCCGCACCTGGAAGACAAGTACAAGGGCACGCGGATGATCCTGGACATGCTGCGAAGTGATCGGCGGGTCAAGCCGCAGCGGGTGCTCATCGACCACGTCGAGGAGCACACCATCAAGGACGCCCTGGACGCGGGGTTCTGGGTGGGGATGACGCTGTATCCGGTCACCAAGTGTACGCCGGAGCGTGCGGTGGACATGGTGGAGCATTATGGAACGGATCGGATCATGGCCAACAGCGCCGGAGACTGGGGGAGCAGCAACCCGATGAACATGCCGGATTTCATTCGCGCCCTCCGCGGGCGCGGGCACGACGAGAGGATGATCCAAAAGCTAGTGTACGAGAACCCGCTACGGTTTTTCTCGCAAGCGAGACGGTTTAACTTCCAGCCGCGTGACGGTAAGTAAAACGAGAATGCGTTTTCAACTCGATGACGCGATCGACCTTCTGAAACGAACGCCAACCGTACTTCGGGGCATGCTGACGGGGTTGCCTGAAGAATGGGCAGTGAGCAATTATGGCGAGGGGACGTTCAGCCCATTCGACGTTGTCGGCCATCTCATCCACGGCGAGCGCACGGATTGGATCCCACGAGCGAGAATCATCCTTGAACAGGGCGAGCAGCGGCCCTTCGAGCCGTTCGACCGCTACGCGATGTTCGAGGCCGGGAAGGGCAAGACGATGCTCCAACTTCTCGATACGTTTGCCATGATCCGCGCGGAGAACGTGATCGTCCTTCAGCGGATGAAGCTGACGGCGGCGAAGCTCGCCCTATGCGGGAAGCACCCTGCCCTCGGATGTGTCACGATGGAACAGCTATTGGCGACGTGGGCGGCGCACGATCTAAATCACATCGCCCAGGTCGCCAAGGCGCTCGCGTTTCAATATGCCGAGGCCGTCGGACCGTGGCGAGAATATCTCAGCATCCTTCGACCGCCTGTTGCCCGCTTCGTATAAGTACCCCCGCCGTCGAGAGTTAGCGAATCTGTTCATCAACGCCACGCGGGCTTGATTCGCAGTTAGGTTTATGTTAGGTTAATCGCATGCGCGCTGCGGGGAGAAGGGCATGAGTCTGACGACCCTGTTCATCGATATGAACGCCTACTTTGCTTCCGTGGAGCAGCAGGAGAGACCGGAGCTGCGCTATCGCCCGGTCGTCGTGGTGCCGGTGATGACGGATAGTACCTGCTGTATCGCCGCAAGTTACGAGGCCAAGCGATATGGGATCAAGACCGGGACGCAAGTGGGGCAAGCGAGGCGGATGTGTCCGGAACTGCGTCTCGTCGAGGCCCGGCCCGATCTTTACGTTCGCTATCATCATGCCATCATCGCCGTGGTGGAATCGTGCATCCACGTACAGGCAATCCATTCCATTGACGAAATGTCCTGTCGATTGATGGGCGTGGAAAAAGAGCCGAAACAAGCGATCGAGATCGCGCATCGAATTAAGGAGGTCCTTCGTCGGGAGATCGGCGAGCACGTGCGCTGCTCCATCGGCTTGGGGCCGAATCGTATTCTGGCCAAAGTCGCCGGCGACATGAAAAAACCAGATGGGCTGGTGGTCATCGGCCGCGAGGAATTACCGCAACGACTCTATGGTCTGGAATTGACGGATCTGCCCGGCATCGGACCACGGATGCGAGAGCGTCTGGGGGGGCATGGCATCGACACCGTGCGGGAGCTCTGCGCGCTCTCCGAAGAACAATTGCGAAACATTTGGCATAGCGTCCTAGGCGGGCAGTGGTGGCATTGGCTTCGCGGGTACGACCTTCCCGATGCTCCCACCCATCGCAGGACCGTGGGCCATTCGCACGTGCTCCCGCCCAAGCTGCGAAACCGCGAGGACGCCCGGGCCGTGCTCATTCGCTTGATTCACCGGGCCGCCGCGCGTTTGCGAAACCTACATTACTGGGCGAAGCAAATGATGGTCTACGTTCGGTTTCTGCCGCAGGGAAGTTGGACAGCGCGGGCCGACCTGAATCTGTGCCAGGATACTCTGACGATGGTGGAGGTCTTTTCCATGCTCTGGAGACGTTGTCCGCGGGGAACGCCGCTTCAGGTAGGGGTGACTCTGTTTGATCTCGTGGCCAAGGCCAATGCGACGCTGCCGCTATTCGAGGGGGAACGGAATCGTGTCAAGCTTGCTCAAACGATGGACAGGCTCAACGCTCGCTTCGGCGCCCAGACGGTCTATTTGGGCAGCGTACACGAAGTCCTCGACGACGCACCGGTGCGAATCGCTTTTACGAATATCCCGCGTTTTGATCCAACGGAACTATAGCCGGTTCTCGACGCTCGTTATTGCGACGGCAACGGCCCGAAGAGGCGATCGGCTTCGTTCATGATTCGAACAACCGAACGGCGGTCGCGGGCGGCGCGAAATTTCCCTTTCAGCTCGGCCCGGGAAAAAAGGGGGTCTCCGGGATCGAGCTGACGCTTGGGGCGCAGCACGGCATGATCTAGCGTTCCATCCAGCACTTCCTTATCGGGGTTTTGCACATAGAAGACGGAGCCCGCCCCCTCAAAGGTGTCGCCGACGCGTCCGCCGGAGATGTAATAACTCACCGTGGCGTTGATCTGCGTCGCATGGGAAACAGATCGGCCGGGGACTGGTCGCCAGACACTGTGGATACGGATAATCTGCGTCACTTCGGATTCGCCGACCGATCGACCGCCGCAGCGCCGAAGGACGATGTTGACGTTTCCATGCTGATCGAGATCGTAATAGGCCTCATCAAACGACTCCTGATAGCGTCTTGCTTCGCCCGGCCCGCGGTAGTCGGCGATCTCGAAAGTAGCCGGTGGAGCGGCGCATCCTCCCAGAGGCAGCAGGAGAAACAGAAGCGAAACTCGGCGTTGATCCATAGGCCCTTCTGGAGCGTACTCGATCATCCGGGACGAACCGTATCGGTCTGACGGCGCGGCGTCAACGGAGACGATCGCACGGATCGCGTGCGGGCTGCGTTTCAAAAAGCGTGAAAGCTGCCTCCCGACCGTTGATGAGCAGTGGCGAATGACGATCTACTCCATATAATCTGGGCACCAACGGAAATGATGAAGCACGATGGCGACTCACAAAGAAAAAAGAAAACGGCCCTGGCGGCTTGGTGTGGTGTCCTTTCTGAACGCCAAGCCTCTTATTGCGGGGCTGGCGAGCGACGGGGCCGTGGAGTTGATCCACGACGTTCCTTCGCGCCTGGCCGGGCTGCTCGACGCCGGCACCGTCGATGCCGCCCTGGTGCCGGTCATAGATCTGATCCAGCCGCACCGCGACTGGCAAATCGTTTCTGACGCCTGCATCGGCTGCGACGGGGAAACGCTCACCGTGCGGGTGTTCTCGCGGGTCGCTCCCGAGGTGATCCGGCGGCTGCACGTGGACGGTGACTCACACACCTCCGCGGCGCTGGCGACGATTGTCTGGCGGGAGACGTATGGCCGTAGTCTGGAGTTGTTGCCGTTTACGGGGCGGGAAGCCGTTGAAGACTGCGAGGCCGTGCTGCTCATTGGCGATAAGGTAGTCAACAATACCCTGATCGATTATGAGATTGAGACGGACCTGGGTTCGGCCTGGAAGTCGCTGACCTCGTTGCCCTTCGTTTTCGCGGTGTGGGCGGCGCCGCGAGGGCTGGAGGTAGAGGACCTTGCTCAGCGACTATCCCGAGCGCGGGACGCGGGAGTGGAGTCCGCGGAGCTGATCGCCGCCGATTTCGGGCCGGGACTGAACTGGCCGGTTGCCTTGGCGAAAAGGTATCTCACGAAGCGCCTGAAGTTTACGCTTGGTCCAAGAGCGCAAGCGGGCATGGAGAAGTTCCTGGAGCTTGCGACTCGACATGGCCTGGTGGAAGCGCGGAAAGGTGCCAACGTAGCATGAGCATTGCACCGTCGCCTCTCGCCCCCCCGCGTACGGCGCGGATTTCAGATGACGACGCATTCGCCCTGTACACGGATTGCTCCATTCACGAACTGGGCCGCCGCGCTCATGCGGTGACGATGCGTCTGCACCCCGAGCCCTATCGAACTTACGTCGTCGATCGCAACATCAACTACGCGAACTACTGCACGGCCAAGTGCATCTTCTGCAACTTCAAGGCCGACCCGCCGGGAATGGACACCGGACGAAAAGACCTGCCGGACGGATATGTGCTCTCCTTCGCCGAAATCGGACAGAAGATTGAAGAGCTGCTTGCTATCGGCGGAACCCAGGTGCTGATGCAAGGGGGGCTGGTACCCGCGGAGATGCTTCCCTTTGAGTGGTACCTCGATCTGCTGAGATTCATCAAGCGGGAATATCCGTCGATCCACGTTCACGCCTTCAGCCCGCCTGAGATTCACGCTTTCCATGAGATGTTCGACATGAACGTGCACGAGACGCTCTTGCGCCTGCAAGAGGCCGGTCTGGATTCGATTCCCGGTGGGGGAGGTGAAATCCTCGTCGATCGTGTTCGGCGAAAGATCGCGCAAGGGAAGACGGATACGGAACAGTATCTGCACGTGATGCGTGAAGCCCATCGAATCGGCATGAAAACCAGCATCACGATGATGTTCGGTCATATAGAGACGGTTCAAGAGCGCATCGAGCACCTACGTCGAATCCGAGAATTGCAGGACGAAACAGGCGGGTTCACCGCGTTCATTTGCTGGACGTTTCAACCGGGCGACACGCCGCTGGGGCGTGTCCCGCAGTTTGAGCCCACCTACGAAGGTCTTCCGGATGGTCAGCACCTGGTGCTGGCCGATGCTAGTGAATACCTGAAGACAACGGCCCTTGCCCGGCTGTATTTGGACAACATTCCCAATATCCAGTCGAGCTGGGTTACTCAGGGTGTGAAAATAGGGCAACTAGCTCTGTTTTTTGGCGCCAATGACATGGGTTCGGTGATGATGGAAGAAAACGTCGTTTCGGCTGCCGGAACGACCTATCGTCTGACGGAACAGGAGATAAGGGCGGCTATCAACAGCGCCGGGTGGGTTGCGAAAAAGCGAAACTTTTATTATCAACTTCTCGAACCCGAATAGTGCCGTGCGAGGGACGTGCATTTATCAGAGGCCAAGCCGCGGCCGTCGCCGGGGGATTTTTTTGTGGCGAAAGTGTCGGGCGACGGATTAGAATGCGTCCTTCGATTCAAAGCGGGAAACGGTCAGGGGGAAGGGAGTCGTCCGGAATGGAGCAAGGGGCCTCGGCGCGGGGCACGGACGTAGGCCATTCGGTCCTGGAAGCCGTCTGGAAGCGCGCGCGTTCGGATCTCCTGATCCCCACGCCAAAGGGGGATCCCGACGTGTTTCTGTGGGAGCACTCCTCCCGCGTTGCCCAGACCGCTCAGCACATTGCACAATTGCCGGTGGTCCGGGCCAAAAGGCCCAACGAAGCGGCCGTCGTCGCCGCCGCCCTCTATCACGATGCCGGTTGGCTCAATTGCATCCGCAATGGATCGGTGGAGAGGATTGAAGTTCTTTCCGGACCGCTTTCAGAAGCCGACCACGAAGAGGGTGCAGCCCTGATGGAACGAAGCCTCTCAACTATTCTTGCTAGGGAAACACTGGAAACGGCGGTGCGGGCCCTGCGATGCATTCGGAATCGTGCAAGCGACTTAATCGAGGCTCAAATTGTAGCCGAAGCGGAAAACCTTCAGGAGTTCGGCGTCGTTTCCCTGTGGTCGGCGATCCGTCGTGGGGCCGTTGATGGCAAGGGGGTCCAAGCCGTTCTCGACGGCTGGCGGCGAAAGAAGGAGTACCAGTTCTGGGCGGCCCGCCTTCACGACTCTTTCCGATTCGAACCGGTGCGAGAGCTAGCACGACAGAGGTTGGAAAAATTAGAGCGGGTGCTCCAGGAACTCGACGAGCAGCACTCGAGCGCCGACGTGGAGGCGCTTCTCAAGACACGTGTGGACGAGACCTCACGCTTCCCTGTGCCGCGACCGCAGTAGATTGATCAGGACCGATCGCCTCCCGGTGTCTCTGGGCGCTGGGTACCTGTTCTTTTGCACCGGACGAACACCGTCTTGGCATGGTCCGGATCGACGGCGAAATCCGGTGGAAGAGGCGGCGTCGCCAGGATATCGCATGGTCGCGATCCAAAACCCTCCCGGACGCGCCTCAAGAGGTCCCGAAGCGACATCTTGCGATGGTTCGTCGAGATCATCATTACGCCGCCCGTCCGTAACAATTCACAAGCCGACGTAACCAACTCGCCGAGGTCTTCGAGGATGGAGAAATCATGTTTCGATTTTCGACCATGCGCGAAACTCGGAGGATCAAGGACGATGATATCAAATTCCTTGCCCTGGCGCTTCGCGCGTTTCAGGTACTCCGCGGCGTCGGAGCGGATGAACTGATGAGCGGTCAGATCGACACCATTGAGGGCGAAGTTCGATCGGCCCCATTCGAGGTGTTTGGGGGAGACATCGACGCTGGTTGTTGAACTTGCCCCGCCGGCCGCCGCCGCAATCGAAAAGCCGCACGTATAAGCGAAAAGATTGAGTACATCCTTTCCGGTCGACATTTCTCGTATCCGACTGCGATTGTCCCGCTGGTCAAGGAACAGCCCAACGGAGAAGCCGTCGTAGGGTCGGATGGTGAATCGCAGGCCTCGCTCCAGGATGGCGATCTGCGGCGGAGCGGGTTCACCAAGAAGCGGCTTAGACGAACGCAGGGCCTCCTGGAGGTCGTCGGTGAGTTGCGTCCGGTCCCTTACGAACCGCTTCACATAAACCGCTCGAACACCAAGGAGATCACGATACCATCGGGCGATGTCGGGTAATGATTTCGACCAGAACGGCGCGGCATCCAATACTTGCAAGATCACGACGGGGCCGTACTTTTCGGCGACCAGACCGGACAATCCCTCGGAGGGGCCGGTAAGCAATCGGAAAGAATCCGTATCGGGCTCGAATAGACACGGTAAACGGCGAGTGAGCGCGGCGTGCAGAAGGCGCTGCGCGTCGCGTCCGCCCCGCAGCGCGACGGCGAATCCCGGGGGAGTCGGCGAGCGGATGGTCATGGCTGCTTTTTGACCGCCTTGTTGCAGCGGCACACGCGCGAGGTGCAGACACGTATCCTCATGGGCCATCAACCGCCGCGACCGGTCGTGGACGCGATCTCCAACCAGCCGCAAGCCCGCGGAACGGAGTTGGGCGCGGAGGGCGTGGGTCGTTGGGGCGGTCGTCTCGCAACGAATCAGCGTGCGATGTTCACTCTCCTCCAGCCTGCGCAGGACCGTTCCATTTGTCGGCGATTCAAACTGCGGCCTACGTTGCGCGGTTCGCGGTGAGTGGGTGTGGCGCTTGCCCTTCCCCGTTTTCGCTCCTGAACTACCGCCATCTGAAGCAAATACCAAGGTCGGCTTTTTCATCCGTCCGATGACCACAGCCACGTACTCTTGTTGCAACCGGAGCGACTTGAGCATGGTACGGATTCTCGCTGCCGCACCGGGGTTTTTCCCCAGCAAGAGCACCCCGGATTCGAAGCGGCTGAGCCGATTAGTCGGATGGAGCGTTTCATTCCTCGGACGGATTGTCTTGACAAGCTCGATGAGACCGTCCGCCTGTCCGCTTGGCGCCCCGCCCACATCGACTCCCGCTGGCTTGCCGAGGGCGAGGAAGCTTTCGTCCTCATAGAGAATCGGAATGAGCTTTGCGAAAAGCGGATGAGCTTTCATGCTGAATGATTGCTCCAGGTCGCCTTCCGTCCTGAAGGGACCGGGCGTTCTACTCAGGTTACAGGAGCTTCACACGGGAAAGTAGCCCGCGGCTCAGACGTTGGCTTAATAAAGGTGAGCGATGTTCGGTCCTTGACCACGCCGGGGAAGCGAAGGAGACGGTTGTGCATGGCCACATACACTCCCGGCGTCGCAAGGCGGCAAGCGAGGAGGGCCTCGGTTACGTTCTGCTGGGCGTCGGAATCGCGGAACTCGTACGGCCTCATCGCCCCGGTCAGGATCACGGGCACGCGAGGGTCGGGAATTTCGCGGTGCAATAATTCGCCCGTCAACGAAAGGGTGTCCGTTCCGTGGGCGATCACCACCGCATCGGACTCCGGCAACACCTTTCGTACGGTCTCAACGATCAGGCGGCGGTCGAGGTCGGTCAACTCCAGGGAGTCCTTGGAAAGTACATGGCGATAGCTGACCGCCAAGTCAGGGAGACGAAGCCTGGTCAAAATCGCCTCGATCACCGGGCGGTCGTTGCGCAGCGAGCCGTCGGCCTCGTTGAAGGTCTTGGATATCGTGCCCCCGGTCGTGACGATTGTGATTCTCATCAACCCATGTCACCTGTCCGCAACCCCCTCCGCGCGCATCATATGAGTAGCTGGAGACCTCGACAATCCGGCCGGTGGTCCTGCGACCGAGACGCGACGGGTTATCGGTACAGCAATGAGGCGATGGCTTGGCATCGGACACCAAAGAGCGTGGAAAACGGCGCTGAAAAAGGCTAGAATTACCGTGCGAAGTAATCGTGGCCTCATCATGAGCTGGAAATTGCAGGTTGAGACGCCGCAGATACCTCCCGATCGTATAATAAGCCGGTAGCGACGAACTGGCGGGAGGCCGTTCGACGATGGCGTAATGGTCCGACGGACGGCCGATTGTAGAGAAGACACCAAACAGGCAGGTACATAAAACGACATGGATTGGGATGCGCTGAGGGACGAGTTCCCGATCACGCGAAACTACAACTTTCAGAACCACGCGGCCGTCTCGCCCATCTGCCGCCGCGCGGCGGACGCCGTGCGCGAATACCTCAAGCACGCCGAGGAAAACGCCTACCTCAACGGTGGATTCTACAAACACGCCGATCGCGTGCGTGGACAGATCGCGGAGCTGATCAACGCCAACTCTGACGAAGTCACCTTCTGCAAGAACACCAGCGAAGGCCTGAGCTTCGTCGCCAACGGCCTAAGCTGGAACAACGGCGACAACGTCGTGACCAGCAACGCGGAGTTCGCGGCCAACATGTACCCCTGGATGGCTCTCCGCTCCCGCGGCGTGCAGGTGCGCATGGTGTTCGAAGAGGACGGGCGCGTCCCGCTCGAACGCCTGATGGAGTCGATGGACAGCCGTACGCGCGTGGTGGCCATCTCCTCCGTGCAGTTTGCCAGCGGATTCCGAACCGATCTGGCCACTTTGGGCGATTATTGTCAGAGCAAGGGCGTGTTCCTTTGCGTCGACGCCATCCAATCGCTCGGCGTGTTTCCCATCGACGTCAAAGCGATGAACATCGACTTCCTGGCCGCCGACGGGCACAAGTGGCTTTGTGCTCCGGAGGGGGCGGGATTGTTCTGTGTACGTAAGGAGTTGCAAGGGCATCTGCGGCCGACAAGCATCGGCTGGATCTCCATGAAGGACCCGTTCAATTTCGGGCGATACCAGTTCGAGTTCGCGGAATCGGCCAGACGTTATGACAGCGGCAGTTACAACCTCGCGGGCATTTATGCCCTCGGCGGGGCCATCGAGCTTCTGCAGGAAATAGGGGTGGAGTACGCCTCGCAGAGGCTGTTGCGGTTGACCGATCGGCTGACGGCGGGTCTCCGTGGCAAGGGATACCGCGTGGTCAGCTCCCGGCAGCCGGGCGAGGCCAGCGGCATCGTGGCCTTCTTTTCCGACGTTCATGCGCCTGAGCCGATTCAACACCACCTTCAAACCGAGCACCGCATCGTCATTGCCGTCCGCTGCGGGCGCCTCCGCGCCAGCCCTCATATCTACAACACCGAACGCGAAATCGACCAGCTCGTCGAGGCCCTGCCTAAACATTGATCGGATGGCGCCGCGCCCCGACGCCGACTAGTCGGCGCCCATCAAATCCGCGGACTGGACGAATCAAACAGCGCTGTTAAACTTGGGGGTTCGGCTTTTGGCATGCCGCCGACGGCGCGGGACGGCAGAGCGTATGTTGATCTTACACGCAATCTGGTTCGATTCGTTGCTTCACATTTGGGGCGAGCGCGAAGGCGCCGACTCACATTCAGCGACGCGGCACGACGAGCTCCGGCTTGCGGTCGGCGACGTGTGGGACACACTGCTGGCCAGCGCAGCCGCAGAGTCCGAGCTGACCCTTCGGCTTCCGCAGACGGAGCGGAGGATGTCCCCGTCCGAGGCCGTTGCGGTTACGGCCGTCGCCGGCGGAAGTCCGCAAGTCAGCGAACTTCTTCCATGCCGGATCGCAACCTTGGCGTTTTCCGTATCCGACGCCGTCGATCTCCTGACCACTGCCGCGAATCTCCCTCGCGCGGAGATACGTGCATCCGCGTCGCTTGTTTACTGGTCGAGGGTTGCCTCCCTGATCCTGCAATTGCTCGCTGCCCAGCGATTTGTCCCTGACATTTACCGTGCGGGAGATGGCTCGTACCGCGGTTTTTGGCGGGTGATGGTGAGCGATACGGCGACGTCGCAAAACCTGGGTTCCCTGATCGCCTCCATGCCTCCGGTGTGCCGGTGCGTGCAGGGTGAGGGCGAGGTACAGGCGTCCGCGCTGGTCGAAAGTTTCCTGTGGATGGGCGTCGACGCTCTGGTGCGCCGGTGCCTGGAGGGCGATGAGCTCGCTCACGCTTTGCACGACCCCGCGACGCAAACATCCTCCCTGCAGATCCGCTGGCTGAGATCTTTGGTTCGCCCGAGCCCCACCGTGGGCGCGACGCCTGACGACGGAGCCGCCATCCACCAGTCGGTGCGAGGTTGGCTTGCACGACTTGATCCCTTGACTCTGGATCATTCGTGCCGGACCTGTATTCGACTGCTTCCACCCGAACCGGCAACCTCCACGGCAACGGATGGCGCTCCCTGGCGACTGACTTTTCACCTCCAATCCACCAACGATCCCACCATGGTGATTGACGCCATTGATCTCGGATATCCCGGCGGCGTACATCCGCGAATTCTGCCTAGTCCTTTCGACGACGCGCGCGACCGGTTTCGAGCGGACATCGCCGTTGCCGCGAGCCATTTTCCTCCCCTCGCCCTCTGCGTAGCGGAAGCGAAGGCCGATACCGCAGTCGCAGAGTCCCGCATCCGATTCGAATGTCCACTCACCCTCAACGAGGCCTACTCTTTTCTCCGTGATGCGGCCCCCGTTTTGGAACAGGAAGGGTTCGGTGTTTGGATTCCCAAGTGGTGGCGTGCGGATCGCCGGCGATTGCGGATGAGGCTCGATATCAATCCGTTATCCAATGATACCTCCGGCTCCGGGCGCATGAGGTTGGAAGCCCTCGTAGCCTACAATTGGCGAATCGCTCTTGGCGACGACGACCTCTCGCCCGAAGAAATCAGTCATTTGGCCTCCCAGCAGGAACCGCTGGTGCGCCTACGGGGACGTTGGACCGAGGTTCAACCCTCGGACCTCAAGACCGCACTTGCTTTCCTTGAAAGGAAGGGCCGCGGCAACATGACCGTGATGGAGGCCTTGCGGCAGTGCTATGTCGCCGATGACTTGGAAACAGGGCTTCCCGTCGGCGACCTGCGCAGCCACGGCTGGATCGACGCCTTGCTCAACTCCCATGACCTGCACGAAAATGTCCAGCGTCTCATGCCTCCAGCCGGATTCGGGGGATTGCTGCGCCCCTATCAACTTAAGGGGTTGGAGTGGTTGAGTTTTCTTTCCAGGCTGGGTTTGGGCGCATGTCTCGCCGACGACATGGGACTCGGCAAGACCATCCAGATGATCGCGCTTTGGCTGCACGAACGCCAATCGGGGGAATCGGTGGGTCCGACCCTGCTGGTGGTCCCCATGTCGCTCGTTGGAAACTGGTCCCGCGAAATCGAACGATTCGCGCCGTCGCTCAAGGTGATGATCCATCACGGGATGGACCGCCGTACCGGGAAGGAGTTCGTGGAGGAAGTGGCCAAGCACGACGTGGTCATCAGCACCTATGCCCTGACTCATCGTGACTTCACTCATCTATCCGCCGTGAACTGGCATCGCGTGGCCCTTGACGAGGCGCAGAACATCAAGAACCCCGCCGCCAAGCAAGCGGTCGCCGTGCGCTCGCTTCAGACCGTCCATCGCATCGCCCTCACCGGCACACCCGTGGAGAACCGCCTGGGCGAGCTTTGGTCGATCATCGACTTTCTCAACGTCGGTTACCTCGGCACGGCTTCGGATTTCCGCCGCCGCTTCGCCGTTCCCATCGAGCGCTACCACGACGCGGATCGTGCCGCGCGACTTCGGCACCTGATCCGCCCCTTCATCCTTCGACGGCTCAAGAGCGACCCCACCATCGAGGTCGATCTTCCCGCGAAGATGGAGATGAAAACCTTCTGCAACCTCACGCGCGAGCAGGCCGCGCTCTACGAGGCGGTGGTCAATGACATGCTCGCCCAAATCGACAGCTCCGGCGGCATCCAGCGCCGCGGCCTGATCCTCGCCGCTTTGGTGAAGCTCAAACAGGTCTGCAACCACCCGGCCTTGTTCCTGGGCGACGGGTCGGAGCTTCCCCACCGCAGCGGGAAGTGCGAACGCCTAACGGAAATGCTGGAGGAAGTCCTGGCCGAGGGCGACCGCGCTCTGATCTTCTCGCAGTACAGAGAGATGGGAGAGCTTCTCAAGAAGCTCATAGAGGAAACGTTTCACCGCGAAGTTCTTTTCCTTCACGGCGGCACGACCCGAGCACAACGGGACGCGATGGTGGAGCGATTCCAAAAGGCCGACGGTACGGCCCCGTTGTTCCTTCTTTCACTCAAAGCCGGCGGCTTCGGCCTCAACCTGACCGCGGCCAATCACGTTTTCCACTTTGACCGCTGGTGGAATCCCGCGGTGGAGGACCAGGCCACCGATCGCGCCCATCGCATCGGCCAGGTCCAGCGGGTGCAGGTCCACAAGTTCGTGTGCATCGGCACGCTGGAGGAACGCATCGACGCCTTGCTTGCCCAGAAGCGGAATCTTGCCGACAACGTCATCGGGACCGGCGAGGATTGGCTTACCGAGCTTTCGACGGACGCCCTGCGCGATCTCTTCGCCCTGTCGCGCGACGCCGTCGCGGAGGATTGAGCATGACCACTGAACATGAATCGTTCTACGAGCATCCGCCATCGTTAAAAATCGTGCCCACGATCTATCCGACGTCGCCGCCTTTGGAGGAAGTGCTGAACCGCTTCTGGCAAACGGGCCCGGAGTTTGATTCCGTGGACATTCAGATCGCGCCGCCGGAAAAGCCGCTGGCGATTCTCGAGCAGCTTGGCCCGTCGCCGTTTGAACGCGGCGGATTTCCCCTGATCGGCTTCCTGGCCACCACCTACGACAAGGTTAGTCGTTTTGCTCTTCGAGATGGGACCGCCGAACCTTGACGATTGCGAACGGATTCCCTACAAATAAGACGGCGCTGCCGACGTAGCTCAATGGTAGAGTACGGCTTTCGTAAAGCCGGGGTTGAGGGTTCGACTCCCTCCGTCGGCTTGATAGTCGCCTCGTACGCGTTTAGTGTCCATTTATACCTTTTCCAAAATCAAGTACCCTTAGATTACATATCAGTCCATCGGATGGAGTGAACGCAAAGTAGGAATGGCGAATTCGCGAATCGATCGCCCCGCTGGCGGTAGGAAAGAGGTTCAGACTGAAGTAGCTACGGCACTGATCCGGCCTGCAGGAATGAGGATCACACTCAAACGCCATGCGCCCTAAGAGAGTTCTCGTCAACGATCTGATGCAGCGGAACTACCGTTACGAGCGTACCGAGCCGCCAGGTCGCAACTTCCATCCCGATTTTCAGCCGCAGCTCACTCCCAAGCAAATGCTCTGTCTGGGGGTATTCGGCGGCAGATACATGACCGACTGCCGCAAGGAGTTTCCCGCCGATTGGTTTATCCGCGCCAAACTGTGCCAAGAACGCCATGACAGCTCACTTAACTATTTCAAGATTAACGCCTCGAAGCCGCTAAGCTACTGGAGGTTGAAAGGCTGGATCTATCACGAAGACCCCCGGGGGTGGTTCCAATGGTACTGTCGCTACTACAGGGGCCGGCGCTGTCCGGACGACATGCGTCAGATCAGGCGGTGGCGGGCATTTGCGCGCCACGCCGCGCAGCTTCGCGCCAACTGCCATCGTGGCGATGCCACTTGCCGACCGCGCCAGCGCCAGGCTCTGCTGCAATGGGCATACGACTCGCGGAAAATGTAAGTATTTGAAACGCGAACCGATCGGGCAGGTGGAACGGATGAGGGTGCTACGGCTCTTGAGCATTGCAGGTCCGAAGGCCGCAATACCGATCCGCAGGCCCACGAGAGAGACCACCCATGCCGCAAAAAAATAGGTCCGCAACGTCCAACTCAGCGCCGGTTCGTTTCAGCACGAAACTCCTGCGGCCGAAAGCCAGCGGGAAGGCCGTCTCCTGGACCTTTCTGACCCTGCCCAAGGAGGCGAGTAGCAAGCTCCCCTCGCGGGGACAGACGACCGTTGAAGGTACGCTCAATGGCTCCCAGCTTCGAGCCACGCTTGAGCCGGACGGCCAGGGAGGTCATTGGCTCAAGGTGGACCGAAAGATGTGCAAAGCGGCGGCCGCGGAGGCGGGCGACGTCGTTACTCTGGAAATCGCGCCGGTGGCCGAGGAGCCGGAACCCAAGGTGCCGGCCGATCTGCGGAAGGCGCTCACGGCCGCATCACCCAAGGCGAGGGAAGCGTGGTCGGACATCACTCCCGCCGCGCGCCGGGATTTCATTCACTGGATCACCTCCGGCAAACGGGCTGAAACCCGCGTGAAGCGGATCGAGACCGCCTGCGACATGCTCGCCAAAGGCAAGCGCCGCCCGTGCTGCTTTGATCGCTCCGGGATGTACAGCAACAGCCTAAGCTGCCCCGTAGCGGATTGAGCGTTAAGATAATGGGTACAATGGCCAAGCGCGACAAAAAACAACTTAGCAACCGTATAGCGACGTTCTTACGGAAATATGCGCGGAAATCAGATTCCCCTCATGATCCGAACGATCGGAGCTATGACCGCGAAATCGAAAAGATCATCAAACGCTTGAGTCCTGAGGAACTCGACCGCCTGATGCGCGAAGAGGAGGACGATGACTTCGCGTGAGAACATAGTTTCGTAGGGCGCATCTCGATACACTATGAGCCGCGCAGCAAAACCATGAAGACCTTGCTTGTGCGGACACTGGACCAGTGGCGCGACTGGCTCACCGAGCACCATGCATCGCAGCCCGAGGTCTGGCTGATCTTCCACAAACAACACACCGGCGAAAAGTCCATCGACTACAAGGACGCGCTCGATGAGGCGCTGTGCTTTGGCTGGGTGGACAGTCTGGTCAAGCGGCTGGATGACCTGCGGTTCGGACGGAAGTTCACGCCGCGCAGAGCGGACAGTCGATGGTCGGCCGTGAATCGCAAACGCTACGCCCAGCTCAGTGCCCTCGGGCGATTGAAACCGCCGGGGATTGAGCGCCCGCCGACGAGCCGCGGCTCCGCCCCCCGGCCGCAGCGGCTGGAGCTGCCATCAAAGCTTCCCGCGTACATCCAGGCCGCGCTGAAGAAGCACCCGAAGGCCCTGCGCCATTTCGAATCGCTGCCGCCCTCGCATCGCCGCCGCTATTTCGCCTGGATTGAGTCCGCCAAGCGTGAGGAAACGAAACTGCGGCGCCTCAAGGAGGCCCTTCGTCTCCTCTCCGGCGGCAAAGTGCTGGGACTGAAGTAACAGGCCGCCCAACATCCGCTTGCAGCCGACGACGCCGGTCGGCACCGCCATTGTTCGAAGCGGCGTAACTAATCGCAAGGGCTATACACACTGTTGAGCACTGGGACGCTTTCATCTTCGAGGATGGATTGGTTCATCCAACCGCGCTCGACTGAATGGACATTCTCAGGTGCGAGTTCGATGAAATAAAACCAGTATGGGACGCCGTTTGGGGCGCCCTGTCGCTTCTCTTTGGTATCGAGATGAACAACCATTCGCGATCGGATGCTTGTAGTGGCGAGACCAACGTACAGCACGTCCTTCCGATAGGTGGCCAAAACATAGCAACCCGATTGCTCGGGTACCGATCCTTTGTAAGGCCATTCAAATCGGACTCGCTGCGTTGGTTTGGGGCGTAGTTGCTCGACTGTCATACGGATTGTTGACTACAATGCGATGTCCGCAACTCCGTCCTTCGCATTGATCGCGTGATTCAATGCCGTGGCAAGCTTTCTCACCGCAGACGAGTTCAGCCCGGAAGCTCCATTACCCCGCTGCCACCATTCGGGGTGGGTCATACCCACGTTTTCGCCGGTGAGATTGCCGAATCCGCGCAGAAGGACGGTCTTTATCGTTTCCTTTTTGAAGTCTTTCTGTTCAAAAAGATGCGTAAAGACAGTTGCCGAGACGAGGTGGAATAGATCAACGCCAGTGGTCTTAAAGATGACCGAGGGCTTCGGCGCGTCTCGGTCCACGAGCAGTTCGACGACCGCTTTCCAATAGTTTGAGAGGACCTGATGGCGCTTTGTGTCCCAATCCGGCACGGAAAGTGGATTGCTGGATGCGAACACGTAACGTTTTAGCGATTTTACGAAACTCTTTTGGTTGATTGTTGCGTCACTATCCTTTTCCTCGTTCGCCATCCTGATCTTCCCACACCATGGGGAAGTTGGCTCGGTATTTAGATAATTGGCAACTGTAAGTGCTCTCGCGTCCTCACCCTTCTCCACCTGACGCCGAATCCATCGAGGGAGAAGCGGCACTTCTTCCAGTTCAACCATACCCGTGAGTCGGGCGACGATCTGCTGTTCAACCGCTTCGTCAACCGAGCGCTGTGTCGTGTTCACAATCAGGAAATGGCACATCTGACTTATGTCATCGAGACCGACGGCGATGTTCACTGGAACCTCGAAGTCGAGAAGGCGATCATCCTTCTCGGCTGCCAAAATCAAACCAGCGATACGATGCTGCCCGTCCACCACACTGAAAGGACCGACGCTGTCTGTGTCGAATGTGATTGTGTTTCTCGTCGCGTCAAACATGATATCCTTTTCGGTGGCAAGAAAAAGTGATGTCGGCAAGAATGCGTCACCCTCTTCCTGCCCATCCAGCAGGTATTCCGCAAGTTTCTTCGCGCGCGCCTCGTTCAACAATCGTTGGTAGCCCGATCCTCCGTCTTCCGGATCCAGCTTCTTGATCGTATAGAAATTCGGGCGCTTCAAGTCGGCAACCTTGATTGAAGTCGCATAAAGCTTGAGCGATCCTTGACGAATCAGTGCTGCTGGACGAGCTATCGCGACCATGTTTCCAATGTAGCCATCCCAGCGGGGTTCGTCGAGAGCCTTGCCAATGTAGACGATTCCAACACACCGTTTCGAGGATTCCTCTGCCCTTTTGGGGCAGGAACGAGATTAACCTTTCCACGGGTTGCGCTGCGCTCCACCCGTGGCTACAATCCATCGCCCCGTCGGGCGAATAAGGAGGTTGGTCGGTCATGCCAACTACGTGCTTAAACCTGCGACTCCATAACATCATCATCGCCCTGTCCCTCATCGCTTCACCCTTTGCCTGCACCGCCGGGCAGGACAAGAACCCGGACGCCAAGCCGGCGCAGGAGCGCGCGCCGGCCAAGGTCGCCAATCCCATGGCGAACTTCGCGCGCATGGTGCCCGGGGAGTGGCGGATGACGGCTCTGAGAGGAACGAGCACGTTCGACACCTGGCACTGGGGCCCGGGCCGGCACTCGATGCGTGTGATGACCGATGGGTCGGGGTCGGAAGTGGTCCCCGAGCCGTGGCGCGAGTTGCAGGTCTTCTACTGGCACCCGGGTCGCAAGCAGGTCCGCCTGCTGGGCCTGAGCCCTTACGCGAGAGGCGTGAGCGAAGGCACGATCAAGTTCGAGGGCGAGACCGCGGACGGCGCCTTCGATCTCTACCAGACCGGGCATCGCCGCAAGCTGGGCTTGCGTTGGACCTTCGACGGCCCCGACAAGTATCACGATGTGCTGCTGGAAGACACCGGACGCGGTCTCAAGCCGATGAACGAGTGGGATCATTCCCGTTCCAAGGGGCCACCCGCGCCGCGCCAGCCCACCGTCGAAAAAGAGGTGCCGAAGCCCTCGGAGCACCTGAGGTCTCTCACGTCGCTGCTGGGCCACACCTGGGAGGCCAAGGGCGACTGGGCCACTGGAGAGGCCTTCCACGTTCAGACGACCGTTGAGTGGGTCCCGTACGCCGACGGAATCTACGCGCGCACCATTGCGATGACCAGGGACGGCGAGCCCACGCACCTGCTCGACATGTACTTCTTCCACCACACCGGAACCAACCGGCTGCGCTGCCTCGCCCTGTCGAACCGGGGCGGCGTGAACGAGGGCGACGCGACCGTTCTTGACGGCGGCGGACTGCAGATCGACCTGAAGGGCTACGAAGGCGACCGGGTCGTCTTGCACGTCGTACGCCTCGACTTTGAGCAAGACGGGAGCCTCCGACACCGTGTCTGGTCCCTAAAGGGCGACGAGGGCACGCTCATGCTCAATGTTCAGCACAAGAAGCTCGAGCCGAAGAAGGACTGACCATACGTACCCTCTGCGGGCGTCGGCTGAGGCGTACCTCACTCGTGGCTGCCGCCCTCGACCGTGTTAAGGACGGGTTGGTCACTCGGTGTTTTTCTAAGAACTCCCACGCGTAAGTGCGAGGCCTGCGATCCACCGTGGTACACCCGCTGCGTGGCCTTTATGAAGTCGCTCTCCTCCGCCAGGTAGATGTTGTCCACGTACTTCTGCGGATTGCGGTCCACGAGCGGAAACCATGTGCTCTGGACTTGCACCATGATGCGGTGTCCTTTTTGGAAGGTGTGCAGCACGTCCTGCAGGGTCAGCTTCACCTTGGTCGGCTGACCGGGCGTGAACGGCGCCGGCTTTTCATAGCTGTTGCGATAGCGGCCCCGAATCACCTCACTTCGCACCATCATTTGACATCCGCCGAGGTGCTTGCCCCGGGGCGTCTCTTCGGGGTTCTTGGCATCGTTGGGGAAGACATCAATAAGCTTTACGATCCAATCCGAATCCGTGCCGGAGGTGGACACCCATAACTCGGCCTCAATAGGTCCTGCGAGTGTGACGTCTTCCTCCAGAACGCTCGTTTGATAGGTGAGCACATCCGGCCTGCGCGACGCGAAGCGCTGATCGTCCACCATGTATTCTTTCGTCATCTCGATGGAAACAGCCTCGGAGAAGGGCACGGGCCTGGCCGGGTCGCTTACGTACTCGTCGTACACTTCGCCCTGGGCCGTGGGGGCTTCGAACGATAGACCGCCGTTGCCTTGAAAATAAAGCTCGCGACGTTCGACGCCCGCCGGCGGCCAGACATCGAAACGCCGCCATTCATTGGCCCCCGTCTCGAACACGTAAGCCTCGGGGAGCGGCTCGCCGCAGATATCCTTCAGAAAACAATTGAAAAAGGGAAACTCAATGTTCTCGCGATAAAACTCGGCCGTCTTCGCTCCGAAACGGGCCAGGCCCAGCTTGTCCCCATCGGATCGTCCCCATCCGCCGTGGACCCACGGACCCATCACCAGGGTGTTTACGATTCCGGGATTTTGCTTTTCAACGGCCTGGTAAGTATTCAGCGCCCCATACAAGTCTTCGGCGTCATACCATCCGCCCACGGTCATGACCGCCGGGGCCACTTTCTTCAAATGCGGCAGAATCCGTCGCGCCTTCCAGAAGTCGTCATAGCTGGGATGCGCAACCATGTCATTCCAAAAGGATATGTCTTCGTGGAAATAGCGCTCGTTGACATTCTTGATCGGGCCGAGGTCGAGGAAGAACTGATAGCCGTCGGGGGTACCGTGCTCGAAGCGTTCACCTCGTTCCTCCGTCGGTGCGGGCCTGGGTTTTCCGAACGACACCAGGAAATTGAATGCATGGGGCAGAAAAAGCGCGCCGTGATGGTAGAAATCGTCGAAGTACCAGTCCCCAATAGGGGCCTGGGGAGAGACGGCCTTCAGCGCCGGGTGGGCGTCGATCATCCCCGCCGAGCAATAGAAGCCCGGATAGGAGATTCCCCACATCCCCACTCGCCCGTTATGGTTCGGGACATTGGCCAGCAGCCATTCGATGGTGTCATAGGTGTCCGTGCTTTCATCGATATCCGTGGGGTCGTCCTTGACGGTCAGGTGCGGCCTGACGTTGACGAACTCTCCCTCGGACATTACCCGTCCGCGCACGTCCTGACACACAAAGATGAACTGCTCGTCGGAGAATTTCTTGTTGGGTCCCAAAGAGGGGCGATACTTGTCCTCACCATACGGCCGGCAGCTATACGGAGTCCGCGAGAGCATCACGGGGTACTGTCGAGCAGTGTCTCGCGGGGCGTAAACGGAAGTGAACAGACGAACTCCATCGCGCATCGGCACCATGTGCTCGTGCTTGACGTAGCGCCGTTCGATCTCCTTGCTTGCCTTTCTGGCGATTTCTTCTCGTTCTTCTCGCGACGGCGGTTCGGTCGGCACGGTCTGCGTGATCTGTGGTGTCGTCGCCGGTATAGTCTGTGTTGTGGCGCATGCCCCGGCGAACAGCAGCAATATCAAAGCCGGGAGTGCAATGGACCGAACGAAGATGCGATGAATCTCATTCATGCCGCGATCATATGATAAGCCGTCAGGCCGCTCAATATGACCAGCAGCACGGCGCCCGCGATGACGAATTCGTGCGCTCTTTCCATGCGTACCCGGCCGATGCTTTTCATCCCCACGGCCGGAAACAGAAAGTAGAGACTGCCCTTGAGCACATTCGCCCAGCCCACGACGGTTACGACGGCCGGGATGCCCGTCCAGACATTGTGAAAGGAGACGATCAGTAACCCAAACGGCAGGTGCATGAATGCGACCGCAAAGATGCCCGCGTAGCCCTTCTCGCGCAGATTGATAAAAAACTGCACCCATGCCCGCGGCTGCAAGATATGCGACAGGGCGATGATGAGGTAGCTCAGGACAGTGAAACGTTCAATCGCGGCTTCCATGGTAGTTTGAACTCCATCAACAATTCAGGATCGAAACGAAGAGGCGAGTCGTTAGGCACTACTTTGTCGGAGTCGTGGTTCCAAGAAGGGGGATCTCTTCCCCGTGCGGATCGCGGCGCGGGAAGCCCAGCTTGGCGTCAACTTCGTCGGCCAGTTCGTGGGCGTGCTCCAACCGCTCAGCTTCGGTGTGGATCGTTTCCATGTCTATGCCGGCCTCTCCGGCGAGATACGACTCCCACAGGCGATGAGCGCGGACCAGCTCCAGCGCATGAAGTCGCCCTTTTGCCGTCAAGGTCAGCACGTCGAGGCCCGCTTCCAGGAATCGTTCACCTCTCAATGTGCGCAAGCACTTTTCGACTCGCGCGGATGACATGCCGGTCTGGCGGACCACGTCGGTCTTGGTAGATACGACGCCCGCCTCCAACTGCCGGTAAACCGCCTTGAGGCAGTCCTCGCTGTCGATGTGCAATCGAACCTGACGGCGGCGCAGGGTGCGAAAGAGGAGACCGTGGCTGGGACTTAGCGTCATGGCAAGTGCAAAGATGATCGTCGCCACCAGCACCATGGCCGGTCCGGTCGGGGAGTTGGTGATGAAGGCCACGGACATCCCCGCCGCCGCCGAAACCGCTCCAAACACTCCGGCAAGGATCAGCATCGTCCACAACCGATTAGAAAGCTGATACGCCGCCGACGCTGGGGTAATCACCATGGCCACTACCAGAATGACGCCCGTGGTTTTCAACCCCGCGACGACTGTGGCCGACAGCAACCCCATCAACAGGTAATGGATGGCCCCGACGGAGATACCCATCGTCGCGGCCACTACCGGGTCAAAGCTGGCGATCTTGAGCCGGTGATACAATGCGAACACGGTGAGCAGCACCAGCGGCGCTACAATCGTCATCATCAGCAAGTCATCCGGTCCGACCGCCAATGGGTCGCCGAACAGAAAACACTTAAGATCAAAGTGCGTGCCACGAGACAGGCTGCTGATCAGGATGATCCCCACGGCGAACAGCGAGGTGAAGACGATGCCGATCGCCGAGTCTTCCTTGGTCCGACTGTATTGGCCGACCAGCTTGATGAGCCCGGCCGTGACTAGGCCCGCGAGAAGCGCGCCGAGGAACAGCCCGCCGATTCCCGAACTGCCCGTCAGCATGAAGGCGATGACCACGCCGGGCAGGACGGCGTGCGACAAGGCGTCTCCAATCAGCGCCATCCTCCGCAGCACCACGAAGCAACCCAATACCCCGCAGGCGATCCCGACTAGCACGCTGCACGCGGTCTCCTGCCACCACTGTGCGGTGATCGGCGCCGACCACTGCGACCAGTCGAATTCGAGTTGTGCCAGTAGTGGGCTCATGGCCGACCTGCAGGGTCGCTCAGGGCGATGTCAGCACGATCGAGCAGGGTTAGCCTCCCGCCGTAGGTGCGGCGGAGGTTATGGTCCGTCACCACCTGGTCGGTGGGCCCGAAGGCCACTACCTGCTGATTGAGTAGCATCACCAGATCAAAGCGGTCCAGCACAGACAAATCGTGATTCACCACGATCAACGTCTTGCCTTCCGAAGTGAGCTTATCGATGAGCTGGAAGATCGCTTGTTCGGTGGCCGCGTCCACTCCCGCGAAGGGCTCATCCAGCAGCAGAATGTCGGCCTGCTGGCACAGAGCACGCGCCAGAAAGACCCGCTGCTGCTGGCCTCCGGAAAGTTGGCGGATGTGGCGGCTGCTGTACTCGCTCATGGCCACCAGTTCGAGGGCGTGTACGGCGGCCTCACAGTCCTTCCGCTTGGGGCGGCTGAACCATCCCAATCGCCCGTATCGGCCCATCAGCACCACATCCAGCACCGTGACCGGAAAGTCCCAGTCCACGGCCTCTGTCTGCGGCACATACGCCAAACGGTGACGGCTCTGATCGACGGCCAGGCCGCCGATCCGAATCGTGCCGCTGTCGGGGCGAATCAACCCCAGCATCGCCCGCAGCAGGGTGCTTTTTCCCGCCCCGTTGGGCCCCACGATACCCACCAGGTTCCCTGCCGGTACATCGAAGGATACCGACCGAAGCACGGGCTTATTCCCGTAGGAAACCGTCAGGCCGCGCACCGCAATCACAGTCTCTGTCGAACGGTTCGCCGAGACTGCGGAATCAATCCGAGTGCGATCAGCCGGTGGGTCCATTACGTCATCAAGCGTGCGAATCATTTGAGGGCTTCTACAACCGTCGCCACGTTGTGCTTCATCATCCCCAGGTACGTGCCTGCCGGAGTTCCCGGGTCGCCCAGGGAGTCGCTGTACAACGTCCCTCCGATCTTCGCGCCGGTGCTCTCGGCCACTTTGGCCACGATGTCATTGAGCGTTTTGCTCACTGAGGTTTCGATGAACAGGGCCTTTACGCCGCGCTCCCGAACGATGGACTCCAGGCGGGCGATATCCTGCGGCTTGGGCTGTTGTTCGGTACTGATCCCGATCACCGCAAACACGTCGATGAAGTACGTCCGCCCGAAATATTGAAACGCATCGTGGCTGGTTACCATCGCCCGACGCTCCCGCGGAATGGAGGCGATCTGCTGCTTTACCCACTCGTGCAGCGTATCCAGTTCTTTGAGGTAGCTATCCGCCCGTTTCCGGTAGGTTTCAGCGTTCTTCGAATCCGCCTCGATCAGGGCGTCCCGCGCCCGTTCCGCGTACACCCGAAAGTATTGCACATTGAACCAGCAATGCGGATCGGGCGCTCCCCGGGTTTGCTCACTTTCAAGTGGTACGATCTGGGGCGTCTCCGCGAGGTGAACTACTTTGCCCTTGGCGTTGTGCTCGACCACATGGGCCAGAGTCGCCTCCAGGTGCAGTCCGTTCATCAGGATGAGCTGTCCGCTGGCGAGCAACTGAACGTCGCGGGGGCGCACGTCGTACACGTGCGGGTCTTCGCCCGCGCGCATGATTCCGCGGACCTCCGCCAGATCGCCCGCAATGGCCTGGGCGACGTCGGTGATCATCGTCGTCGTGCAGACTACTTGCAGCTTTTTGCTCGCAGGCTCGCCTCGAGACAGCGTGCCGACGCTTAGCACTGCGAGCAGGACCGCCTTCAAACACCACCTCTTATTCAACCGTATGTTCATCGTTTCGTTAGGCCTCCCTTAAAGTTCGTTTGAGTATATATCGACAAATAGGTCATTACAAGATCAAAGTTTGTCCAACCTAATTTAATTGTCAAGCCCTTGGCTTGCCGGAGATGTTGATTGTTGTGAGGATTCGGGTTGTGCGTTTTCCCGGATGATCCTGGGACAGGAAACATGCTGAGTCGATCGATCGAGGATTACATCAAGGCCATCTATTCTCTTGCCGCCGAGCATCAAAGGGCCTCCACCAAGCAAATCGCTCAACGCCTGGGGGTCAAGATGGCCTCGGTCACTGGGATGGTAAAGCATTTAGCCGCCGAAGGTTACGTTAAGCACACCCCTTATTACGGGGTCCAGCTCTCCGCCCGCGGCGAGGCCGTCGCTTTGGGGCTTATTCGTCGTCATCGCCTCATCGAGCTGTTCCTTACGCGTACGCTGGGTCTGCCCTGGGATGAAGTCCACAACGATGCCGAAGTCCTCGAGCACGTTATGAGCGACCGGCTGGTAGAGCGGATTTATGAGCTGCTTGGCTTTCCCGAGTTTGATCCGCACGGGTCGCCTATTCCCCGAAAAGACGGGTCAATCGCCCCGCAGCGGGGGGTGCGACTCGACGAATTGACCATCGGACAGCAGGGAACGCTCGTGGAAGTTTCCGATAGCGATCCGGAGTTTCTGCGCTATCTGACCGGCCTGAAACTGAACATCGGAAGTGAGGTGCGGGTCTGCGATCGCGCGCCGTTCAACGGACCTATCACCCTGGCGGTCGGCTCGCGTACCATCGCCATCGGTCACGAGGCCGGTGCTCGGGTCCGTGTCGCCCTGCAAGACGGCCCGGCCAAGAATACTCGCAAGCGCCGTTAAGGACAGCGCCTGCCGTGGGGGGCACACGATGGATTTCGACACCCGCGTCAAGCTGACTATCTATGAGACCATTGCGAGAACAACGCAAGCACCCTCGGCCGACCAAATCGCTGCTTCGATGCGAGTACCTGCTTCTGACGTAGCGGCTGCCTTTCAGCATTTGTTCCAAAAGCGCCTGTTGGTCCTCGAGCCGGATGATCCCGCGCGCATTCGCATGGCCCCGCCCTTTTCCGGCATTGAGACGCAGCACATCGTTCGCATTGACGGAACGAAATACTTCGCCAATTGTGCCTGGGATGCGCTCGGCGTCGCCGCGGCCCTGCACCGCGACGCGGACATCTTCAGCACATGTGCCGACTGCGGCGACGAATTGTCCTTTCAGGTGCGCGGTGGCGCGCCCGTGCCCCGGGAATGCGCCGTCCACTTCGCGGTTCCCGCCGCCCACTGGTGGGACGATGTCATCTACACCTGAGCGACGATGCTCTTCTTCCGGTCGGAAGAACATGTCACTCGATGGTGTGAAAATAAGGGAATCCCTCGACGGCCCATTTTCTCTCTTGAGCAGTTGTGGCAAATGGCCGTTGCGTGGTATGCCGATCGTCTCACCGCCGACTCGCGACGGCCCACGCCGGATGAGGCGGTGAACATCTTCGCCCGCATCGGGCTGACCGGACCGTTCTGGGATCCCGCATCAGACCAATGGAAATCGAGCTGCGCGTAAATCCCCGCCGGTCCTCATCCGAAAAAGCGCTTCCACATGTACAGGAAGGTTCCGGCGGAAAGCAGTGCGACCACGTGGATGGCGTAGAAGGCCCATCCCCGTTCCTGAAAGGGAATGGGTACGTTCATGGAAAATGCGCTGACCACCAACGTGGGGACCATGATCGCGATGGTGATGACGTTCAGCCGCTTCATAAGAACGTTGATGTTGTTGGCCACGATCGAAGCCCGGGCGTCCATCAGGCTGGCCAGGATGTTGGAGGTCATCTCCGCCTGTCGCGCGCATTGGGTGTTGTCAATCACGAGGTCGTCGAGGATTTCCATCTCGTCAGGGCCGAAACCCAGTTTACCGGCATTGTGCTTGAGTTTTTCGAGCAACGCCCCATTGGAGTGCAGAGCGCTCACGTAATACACCAGGCTCTTCTCCAGCGTGAACATGCCGATCAGGTGGCGGTTCTCCATGGATCGGTTGATCTCACCCTGAAGGTCGTCCGAGACCATGTTGATCGCCCGCAAGTGTTCGCGAAAGTGAACCACCGTGCGAGCCATGACGCGGAGGATGACGCCTGAAAGGGAATCGACGCGCTGCCGGCCGCCGCCGTCGAACAACGGAATCTCGTCGCGCGCGACGATGCGCAAGCCGTCTCGAAAGAGAAACACGCCCGTCGAACCTACACCGAAGAGCAATTGATCGGCGGAAGAGTAATTCTTGGGCCGCTTGAAAATCAGAGCGGTGTGCTCGGGCTCGAACTCGACGCGGGCCAGTTCGTCCGGGTCCAGCGCTGAGTTGAGGGTGTGATCGTCGATCCGCAGCTCGTCGATCAGGAAGCGGCGCTCCTGGTCATCCGGGTTTGTGTAGAGGACAATATTGCCGTGCCCGTCCGGGGACGGCGTTACCAGGCGATCGACGATCTGATAAGCGCGTTTCATGGCGCGATTCCGGACCCGAAGGGGTCTTTGTTCGCAGGTTAAAGCTCACCCTTCCCAAACAGCGACAGCATCTCCAATACCCGATGATTGGACGGCAAGCCAGGGTGAATCATGCGAATTTGTTCCGGCGTCACCCAACGCATGTCGGCGATTTCCTTCTCCGCGAGTTGAAAGTTCCCGCCGATGTGGGCGACGCACCAGACAACCAGAATGTGCCGCGAATCAACCACCCTTACGGAGCCGAGCCGCCGGGTCGGGTTCACGTGGATGCCGAGTTCTTCGAGCAGCTCTCGTCCGACGGCCTGCCGAGGCGTTTCGCCCGGTTCTACGTGCCCGCCGGGAAAGCACCAGCAGCCGGGCTTGGCCACTGCGTCGGAGCGACGGATCATCAGATATTCATCGCCGCGATTGAGGATGCCGATCACGCCCCGTCGTATGCGATGGTTTGGAAGCGTAGGGTGCTGCGCGTTGCCCATACTCTTAGCCAGGATCGCCGGTTTTCCGTTCGGCAGTTGAGTATGTTGATTGGCCAACCGTTGGCAAGACGTCGGCATCATTAATGCCGGAGCGGTTTGGACATGTAGATATCCGGCCTGCCTGGTCCGTTCGCGTCGGGCATGACCCCGGTGACGACAAATCCGAGTTTAAGATAAAAGAGGAACGGGTGACCCCGACCGAGATCGCGAAGCCCTGCAAGGTGGCCCGGCAAATCGTCGTAGAGGTTCACATCGGAAAGCGAGGTCATCCCCGAATCATCATCCGTGCCGAGTGTGGCCGTTAGCCCGCCGCGCCTGCCCGCTTCGGTTTCGAAAGCTTCTACCAACGCGCGTCCGACTCCTTGGCGACGGTACTCCTTGCGCACGACGATTGGATGGAGCTCCCAGACTCGGCCCTGATACTCGGAGAGTCCGCCCACCCAGCCGAGGAGCATCTCGCCTTCAATGATCGCGCATGTGAAGCCCCGGCTGGAGACTTGCGACACTTCCTCGCGGGCGGCCACCAGACTTGTCCAGCCGCGTGGTTCGGAAAAGCCGTCAACCAAAAGCGCAGCCGCCTGTTCTCGCACCTGCTCTGACGCCGTGGCGAGATCGATGATGTTCATTATAACTACGCCGACTGTCTTTCCCCGGATCGAGCGAACAGAACGGCCAACAAGGCGCATACCACCGTCAGGCCTCCGGCGTAACCGACGATGGCCGGAACTTGGAATCGAAGGTCGCCGCTCGCTGGGCCGGCCACTCCGACGATGCATAGACTGCCGCTGATGATCATGCTCAGCCGAACGGCTTTGGATAATCCGCCGCCTCGAAAGACCGGAGCGGCAAAGAGTAGTCCCAGGCCCTGAAAGATATCCCAGGCGAGCAAGTCCAGCGAAAAGAGCATGTTGGGCCATGGATAGAATGCTCCGGGAGCGGCGGTATAGCCGGTCTGTCGACCCACGGTCAACAAGACGAAGTGAACGCTGCACGTCAGTGCGCACAAGATGCTGACAAAAATCAGCGCGCACAAGCCGCAAATCTTTCGGTCCTGCGACGCGTAAGCGTACACGGCCGTGAACAGGACCACCTCGACTGGGGCGATGATTACCATGATGATCTCGAGGATTGCCAAGAATGGGTCTACTTGGACGAGCCCCGGCGGAAGTGCGGGGGAGGGCACCCAGGAAAGCCCCACCGCCCCGGTGGCGATATAAACAACCGCGAGAAAAACCATAATTTGGGCAGACCACAGTCCCATTCGTTGATCTGCCCTTGTCATTTCAGGCGCCTCTTCGTCCGAGAGCAGTGGAGCTGCGGAAACTTTGAGCAACCACTTCGAGAGCGCTATTGTTTCTCAGGTTCATGACGCTGCGTCCGGGATGTCGAGAACCGCGAAAGTTGTTCGAGTCGCGTGGGGAGGATGACCATCGGAACGCGGTCCCATTGCAGCCGGCGCATCAAGGCGAAGGCCGTCTGATTGTGCAGAATGCGCTGGTACCACGTGTCCTTCTGGAATACGAGCTGGCCGGTGAAGAAGACCGTCTTCGGGAAACGCTTCAGCACCTGTACGCAGAGCTTTTCAAGTTCATCAACGGCGTCGGTGCCGATGGACATGAAGGAGATCGCCGGTACCCCCCAGCCGCGGACCAGGTCCACATATTTGGCGAGCGACTCCGCGGTGTGCTTGCGAAGATCCTCGATCGTGTCCGCGCCCTTGAAGCTTCCCGTATCCACGACTCCGGCGGAAACGAAAACCACGCTCTTAAAATAGCCGGGAGCGAAACGGTAGGCGTTGAGCAGAGTGTGTACGCCCAGTCCGCCGTAGCTGCCTACCAGGACTCCGGCCGCTGGCTCATTGGGGTCGGGGTTGGCGGCTGTCGGCGCGCCGGGCGGAGGCAAGGAGACCATGATCTCATTGAGTTGTTTGAGTCGCGAAGAAACCCTTCGGTAATACCTCTGGATCAACAGCCCTGCCACGACCACCGCCCCGGTAACCGCCAGAGTGCGCCAGCCTCCCTCAAAGAATTTCTCCCAGACGGTGACGGTCAGAATGGAAACACAAAGGATGGTGCCGATCAAAAAAAGCGTAAGCCTCCGTTTCCGCAGCGGATGCCGCCGCCGGTCAATCGCCCAATACTTGCTCATTCCGATCATCGAGAGGGAGAACGTCAGGAAGACGTTGATGGCGTACATCATCACCAGCGTGGAGACGTTTCCGCCGGTGTAAAGCAAGGCCCCGATGGCGCAAACTCCCATGAGCACGACGCCGTTGTGAATCGTCAATCGTTCGGAGAGGTTGGCGAACGGATGAGGCGTCCAGGAATCGAGCGCCATATTGGAAAGCACCCGCGGCCCGTCAATGAACCCGGCCTGGGCCGCTACGATGAGCAGAGCGCCCTCCGCCGCCATCGTCGCCAGTACAAAAAGAGTCCCGCTCCAGTGTCCGCCCGTAATCTCATTGGCGAACACCTCGGTAAGGCTCTGGTTCATGGTCTTCCCCTCCGTGGGTTGGATATGGAGCAACAGGAAGGCAATAACCAGACCACCGGCGGTGAGGGCGAGGGATATAGCCATGTACCACATGGTGCGCTGTCCGGTGGCGACCCGCGGCTCGCGCATCACGGCCATGCTGTTGGAAACCGCTTCGATTCCCGTGTAAGTACCGGCGCCGAGGGAATAGGCGTACAAAAACAACGCCGCCATTCCGACGAAGCCCATGTGCGGGTCGGCCAGGCCCCTGCGTAATCCGTCCACGACCTCGGTGGTTACCTCGGAAACGGCTGATACGTGCAGTCCGATAGCGCCGAAGATCAACACCGCGTGCGTGACGAGGAAAACAATGAAGATCGGCAGCAAGACTTTGACGGATTCCTTGACGCCGCGCAAGTTGAGCAGCGTCAACAGCACGATGGTGGTGAGCTCCGCCGGCAACTTCCAGGCCGCGCCGCGCTCAGGAAACAAGCCAAACAGTGCATCTCCCGCCGCGGCAATCGACACCGTAATGGTTAGAACATAGTCCACGAGCAATGCGGAGCCCGATACCAGGCCGGCGTGCCGGCCCAGCAATTTCGAGGCGACCAGATATCCTCCGCCTCCGCTGGGAAAGACCTCGATAATGTGTCGATAGCAAGTTGAAATGATGAGGACCGTCGCAATCGTGGCCAGGGCCAGGAAAACGGCAAGATATTTGTGGTCGCCGAGATGAATGAATGCCTCCGCCGGACCGTAGCACGATGACGAAAGCCCGTCCGCGCCCAGTCCGACCCATGCCAGGAAGGCGGCCAGGGTAAGATGGCCATACACCGAACGATCCGTGAGATCTCGCGGCTTGCCGATCAGCAGGGTTTTGACCTTTTCAGGGAATGTTTCGTGTTCCTCCCAGCCATCGAGTTGGTATTGAGACTCTGTGGAAAGAGACACGGCCTCGTCGAGACTTGAATGCGGATCAGTTCGGACTGGCGAATCCGCATTGACCGCGGGCTTGTCGCCTGAGCCGGGGGGAGGGGGTCCGGCCTTTGCCGGAGGGACTGGTATGGGGTCCATAAGGGTTCCTTCGACCGAACGGGGACTCATCGTATCGGACAACGTTCGACTTTGCCAGGTAGTCCTGGAGGGAGTCTGGCATTCGTGCAAGGCGTCGTGTAGAAGTCGCAAGCCGCCGAAGCGGACTTTGGCTCTATAGACCGCAATAGCGGCAAAACCCGGTATGCCTATGCCCGCAGTTTCGCCGAACCCTAGCGACAATCGTCCTCCTCGGCATCCGCGTTTTCCCCTTCATCTGAAGATTCTCTTCGGATTGATCCTGGGAGCAGCGATCGGGCTGACTGCCAACGCGATTTATGCGCGACCTATCGTGCCCGAGGGGGGAGATGTTCTCGATGCCGACGCCAACGGCATGGACGATCGTCTCGATTGGGTCGCCGTAAACATTGCGGACCCGGTGGGGAAGGTTTTTCTACGGCTGGTATTTATGGTCGTGGTGCCGCTGGTTTTCGCGGCGCTCACACTCGGCGTCGTCGGCTTGGGCGATGTGCGGCGTCTGGGGCGGGTTGGCGGGCGAACTCTGCTCCTCACGCTTTTCTTGTCCCTGACGGCCGTGGCCATCGGTATCGTACTCGTCAACGTGATTCGCCCCGGTAGTGGATTGCCGCCCGAAAAAAGCGAAGCCCTCCGCGCCCAATATGAGCGCGATGCCTCCGGGGTCGTCGGCAAAGCAAAACAGGCCAAGTCCGTTAAGGACACCCTCCTCGACATCATTCCCGAAAACCCTTTGCAAGAAGCCGTTGGGGCGCTCGACGGAAGTTCGAAAGGCAACGGGATGCTGGCGGTCATGTTCTTCGCCCTCATCTTCGGCGTAGCGATCACCTTAGTCCCGGTGGAGCGTACCCGGACACTGGTGAATGTCCTGGAGGCCGTTTTTGAGGCCTGCATGGTCATCATCGGTTTCGCCATGCGCATCGCGCCGTATGCGGTGGCCTGCCTCATCTTCGCCGTGACGGCGCGGCTGGGTATCGACATTCTCAAGACGCTGGCCTGGTTCGTGCTTACGACGCTGCTGGGTTATGCAATCCACATGATCGTCGTCTACTCGCTGACCATTCGTTTGTTCAGCGGGATGCGGCCGATGGAATTCTATCGCCGCATCTCCGAGGCCATGGTCACCGCGTTCGCCACGTCTTCCTCGAACGCCACGTTGCCCACGGCCCTTCGTGTGGCCAGGGATTCACTCCGCCTGCCCAAGGAAGTCTCACAGTTCGTACTCACCGTCGGGGCCACGGGAAACCAGAACGGCACCGCCCTGTATGAAGGCGTCGTGGTCCTGTTTCTCGCGCAAGTCTTCGGGATCGATCTGACCTTTGGCCAACAAGTGACCGTCGTGCTTATGTCCGTGCTTGCGGGCGTGGGCACGGCCGGCGTGCCGGGCGGTTCGCTGCCCATTATTGCCATCCTGCTGCAAAGGGTTGACATCCCACCCGAAGGGATCGCCATCATTCTTGGCGTGGACCGCATCCTCGATATGTGCCGCACCGTCCTCAACGTCACCGGCGACTTGGCCATCGCAACGTGCGTGAGCAGGGCGGAAAGAAATCCCCAAGAATTGTCTTGACGGCATGTAGTCCACGGTGTATACTAAATTGTATACAAACGGGAGTACAAACCGAGTGAGCAGCGCAACAGTCCGCATCAGTCGAGAAGCACAAGACAAGCTCCGCGTGCTCGCCGATCGGACGGGCCTGACCATGCAAGCGGTGCTCGACGAGGCCATCGAAGTCTATCGCCGAGAGCGATTTCTCGCAGCGGCCAATAAGGCTTACGCGGCTCTTCGCCGCGACAATAAAAAATGGAAAGCGGAGCTCGCCGAACGAACCGTTTGGGAAAAGGCCCTGCGCGACGGTCTAGAGGACGAATAAACATGCCGCAGCCTTCGCGCGGCGAAGTGTGGATGGTCGATCTCAACCCCACTCGGGGGCGCGAACAAGCGGGTCGTCGGCCCGCCCTCGTAGTTTCAGTTGACCCGTTCAATCATGGACCGGCAGCCTTGGTCGTGGTCTTGCCGATCACCTCGAAGGAAAAGGGGATTCCGTTTCACATCGAAATCCGTCCGCCCGAAGCCGGCTTGAAGAAACGCAGTTTCATAAAGTGCGAGGATGTCCGCAGCATCGCCAAGGAGCGACTATCGCGTCGCATGGGTGCGATCCGGCCGCTTAGCCAAGCCGCCGTCGACGACCGACTGCGCATCCTGCTGGGTTTGTAAAGCCGCGTCGTCACGCCGTTGCGGGTTGGATGCGAGGAGCAGTCGGGCGCATCGGACCGAGGAATACAAGCAAAGCCTCGACGGCCATAAGGCCGGCGAGGGCGACCAGCGTCATCGCTACCCATGTTACCGGGTTGGTGGTGCTCAGGCCGTTGACCGAAACATCGATACGGATCAGGCGCAGCAACGCCCACGTGCTCATTACGTACATGAATACTGTTGGTACTCCTAACACCACAAAAACCCAGGCGGATCGTCGCGTTCGCCATAGCCAGACCGTCAGCCCGATCAGGGTCAACGCGGCCAGAAGTTGATTGCTGGCCCCAAATAAATCCCAGAACACGCGCCACACGGCGACTACCTTGCCCGAAGCGTCGACCGGTCGATGAAGGAGAAACGGCACCGGGGCACCCACCGTCACTACCGCCGCCAAAACCTTTCCCCATCGCCCGCGCCAGCCGGTCAGCTCCTGAACGATGTACCGTCCCAGGCGTGTGCACACGTCCAAGGTGTCATAGACGAACGTAGTAAAGGCCATCAACCCGAACGACACGCCGAAGGAAGCGGGGATGCCCAGCACGGCTAGAAAACTTCCGATCCCCTGTGCATAGAGAAAGTTCGGTCGGACGCCGCCGGTAATCTGCGGCGCGTCCGCGGCCAGCTTCATGACGCAGCTCAGCGACACGACGGCGACCATGGCTTCCATCAGCATCGCCCCGTAGCCGATAGGCTTCGCATCCGGCTCGCATCGCACCTGTTTGGAAGTAGTTCCGGAGGCGACGATCGCATGGAATCCGGAGCAGGCCCCGCAAGCGATGGTGATGAAGAGTAGGGGGAAAAGAGGTTGTCCGTTCGTTGTCACCCAGCCCGTAAAGGCGGGATAGCTCACTTTTTCTCCGCCAAGTACGAGCCCCAGCGATCCGCCGACCAGCGCGAAGAACAAGAAGTAACCGCCCAAGTGTCCCCGCGGTTGCAGCAACGCCCACATCGGCACCAGCGAGGCGAGAAAACAATAAGCAAGGATTGCCATGTTCCAGACTTTATGGGCCGTCACGGAATCGACCGAAGCGACCTTGGCGAGATCAAAGGGGATGAACTGCCCGATCCAGATAGAGAATCCCACCAGCGGCAGAAAGATGACCGTGGCCAATCCGATTCGCAGTTTGGTATAGCGCAGCAGCAATCCCATGATGACGGGAAGCAGCAAATACAAGAATGAAGAAGTGGCGATACCGCCGCCCGAAACCGTCTGACCGTCTTCGAGCTGGATCATCCCGATGAACGAAGAAGCAGTGATGTCCGTGAAGGCCACGATGATGTAAACCAGGGCGAGCCACACGAACAACAAAAACAGTACGAAGGACCGGCGGCTCATGTGCTCGCGAACCACTTCGGCGATGGAGCGTGCCTTGTGGCGGATCGACGCCACTAGGGCGGTCATGTCGTGTACTCCGCCGATGAAGATCGCCCCGACCAAGATCCAAAGCAGCGCCGGCAGCCATCCAAACATGGCCCCGGCGAGGATCGGACCCACGATCGGTCCGGCCGCTGCGATCGCGGAGAAATGTTGGCTAAATAGAGACGACGGTTCGAGGGGGTGATAGTCCACATCATCGCGCAGAGCGACGGCGGGCGTTGGGGTATGTGCATCAAGCCGCAACCATCGCGCCAAGGAAGACCCGATCACCCGGTAGGCGATGATGAGACTGACTGCGGCAATCAAAGTTACCGCTAACAAACTCATCGATGCCTCCGTAGCGCTAAGAGACAAAGGGCCAGAATACGGGGATGAGCGTTACGCAGACCACTCCCATGATGAGGTCCAACGGGACTCCCATGCGCAGGAAATCGGAGAGCCTGTAACCGCCCGGACCGTACACCATCAGATGGGTTTGATATCCCAGCGGCGTAGCGAACCCCAGCGACGCGGCGTACATGACGGCCATCACGAAGGGCATGTGGTTGACCTGAAGGCTCCCCGCAGTCGCCACGGCGATGGGGAACATGAGCACCGCCGCGGCGTTGTTGCTCATCAGTTCCGTGGCCAACATGCTCATCAGGTAAATCACCGCGAGTGCCAGATATGGGTTTACTCCCGCCACTCCGAGCATGAGATCCGCAATGTATTTCGCCGCTCCCGTGGTTTCCAGGGCCTCTCCGATGCCGAACGACGCGGCGATGGCCACCAGAACCTGCCAATCCACGCTTTGTCGGGCGATCGTCGAGGTGCAGCATCGCGTGATGAGCATCAATCCCGCCGCCAGCATCGCCGCGTGCAGCATGGTTAGCAGCCCCGTGCTCGCGGCGATCACCATTCCAAGGAAGATTAACCCCGCCACCGTGGCCCGTTCATGTCGCGGCGTCGAATACCCCTCCACGCGGCTCACCAGATAAAAATCGCGGGAGTGGCTCTGTTGCTCCAGGAAAGACGGATGGGTCTCCAGAAGCAGCGTGTCGCCGGCCTGTAGTTCGATATCGCCGATTTTCTTGCGGATTCTTTCTCCGTTGCGGTGTACCGCGATGATCGCGGCGTTGTAGTTGGTGCGAAAACGGCCCTCTCGAACCGTCTTGCCCACCAGCGGGCAGGAACTGGATACCACCGCTTCCACCAGCGAGCGGCGAAGCCGCGGAGAATCGAGCTTGAACACTTGGTTGGTCGCGGGCTGAAGCCCGCGAATCTTCTGCAACTCCACGACCGACTCCACGATGCCGACAAAGACCAGCCGATCGTTGGCGAGCAGGCGCTCCTGCGGGCCCACCGCGGGGATCAGTTCGCCGTCGCGTTCAATCTCCATCAAAAACATGCTCGGAAGGCTTCGCAGCCCGGCGGCTTCGATGGTCTTGCCCACCAGCGGGCTGGCCGGTTCGACGAGCATTTCGACGGTGTACTCCTTCGGGTCGCCGAATTCCCGGCTGGCGGGCCGTCGCGGCGGGAGCAGCCATCCGCTGAAGATAAGAACATACGCGATGCCGATCACCGCGCAGGGAATGCCGACCCACGCGAGGTCAAACATCTTCAAGTCGGTTTTCAATTGCTTATCGGCGGCCAGTAGACCCATGACCACGAGGTTCGTGCTCGTTCCGATCAGCGTGCAGCATCCGCCGAGGATCGCGGCATAGCTGAGCGGAAGCATCAGCTTGGAAGGCGATATCTGGTGCTTCTTGGACCAGTCGTCGATGACCGGAAGGCACATGGACACGAGCGGCGTGTTGTTGACGAGCGCGCTCATTCCCGCAACCGGCGTCATCATCCGAAACTGAGCGTGCAGGACGGATTTGGGACGGCCCAGGATCCGCTGCGCGATCCAGGACATCGCTCCGGTTTCGCGCAGCGCCGCCGCGACGATGTAGAGCACGCCGATGGTAATGACACCCTCATTGGAGAGTCCCGCCAGGGCCTCCTGGGGTGACAGGATGCCGACCGTGATGAGCAGCGTAACTACGCCGACGAAGATCAGGTCCGGGGCAGCGCTGGTCAGGGCCAGCAAGGCGAACACCAACAGCACGGCGCCGATCGTCGTCCAGGCTTCCCAGCCCATAAGAAGCTTCTCGCAGGGTCAGCCGCCCGCGCCGGTCTTGGGCCGATTCACGTGAATTTTCAGAACGGTCAGGACTCTTGCCCCCGCCTTTTTTTCGACCTGGACCTCACCTCGGACGCGCTCACCTTCGCGAAGGTCCTTGAGAGATGAGACGGCCCCGTCGATCATGATCTCGGTTTCCTTGGTGACCTGTCCGACGCCGCTGATTTCCTGCTTCTGCTTTTCGCTGAAATAGGTCACCGTGATCGTGCCTGTCGAATCGGTGGCCCGCTCTATCTTCTCGATCTTGCCTTCCAGGGAAATAATCTCAGCGGGCTTCTGCTTTTCCGCGCACCCGCCGATGATTGCGGGCAACAAACCCAGAACAATGAGACCCTGCAACTTTCCGCGTCGCCATGCTGGGTTGCACATGATCGGAAGCTCCTGTCGCATGAATCCGGCGTTTTCAATCGAACCGAACATCGGCAATGTAGCGGTCAGACGGCCCGCTGGCAAACCGAATCATCGGATACGGAGGGGTCTCGTACGGAATCGCTCTTGTCTTTCGGCGCGAGGCCAGTTTTCGCCTCCCGGGAAAGGATCATCGGGCAATCGATGGATACGGCGTCGAGAACTTCAACCAACGGCTCGCTTCGTATTCTGTCGGCCTCGATGTCAGGTTTCCCGAAGCCATCGGCGTGTGCAAGTCGCACGGATCGGATCCGGCGATGAAGCGTGCGGATCCAGTCTGTGGGCGACCCAATGACACTGATTCGTCGAACATCCAGGCACGCGCCGACGGATGGCGAGCAGACGGCGTCCAGAAGTTCGCGCAGCTCAATCGGTGAAAGAAAGCAACCGCCGGTCACCGCTTCCAGACCGATGGCCACGCCCGCCGCTTCGGCCTCAAAGCGAACAACTCGCAGCAATTCGTAACCGAAATCGAGCCCATCCTGGTAGCAAGCGAACCCGCCGTCGTAGTCCTTCCGCGACGGCGCAATTCTCAGATTCAACACCTTTGCGCCGTATGCGGCCGCCGTCTTCAATTGTCGCGTCAGAAGCTCTGCCGCAGATGCCGTATCTATCAATTCACAGCGCCAGGCGATCGCTCCGATTCGCGTGTCGAGGTCTGGAATTTCAGATTGAAGCTGTGCGGAATCGTCGGGGAGTCTCCATTCCAGGCCGTCGAATCCCGCGCTGCGCACTTGCGCCGCGTAGTCGCGCAACTCGATGACCGTCAATGTTCGGTCCATTCCCAGCAGCAAGGGTCGTTGCATAGGATCGGTTTCTTTGCTTGGCTTTCCGTGCGGATTATACTCACGCCGGTTTGTCGGCACGAGGCCGAAACGGGCGAGGTTCGAGAGCATGGGAAGCGAATGTCGAATCCACATCCTGCCCGACCTCCTGGTTAACAAAATTGCCGCGGGCGAGGTCGTCGAACGCCCGGCCAGCGTGGTCAAGGAGCTGGTCGAGAACGCCATCGACGCCGGCGCCACGCGCATCGCCGTGGCGATTGAGGACGGCGGAAGGCAGCTCATCCGCGTTACCGACGACGGCTCCGGCATGTCCGCCAATGAGCTTCGGCTTTCGATCCTTCCCCATACCACCAGCAAGGTAACCGTCGAGGACGATCTCTATTCGATCCGGACGATGGGCTTTCGCGGCGAGGCCCTGGCCAGCATCGCCGCCGTGTCCAAGCTGCGCATCGCTTCGCGCCTGCCTGGCGCGATCGAAGGCCACGAAGTCCGCATGGAGGGCGACCAGTTCGAGGCGTCCCAGGCCGCCGGTTGTCCCGAAGGGACCACCGTCGAAGCGCGTGACTTGTTCTTCAACGTCCCGGCCCGGCGAAAGTTCCTCCGCACGCCCTCCACCGAGGTCGGGCACATCAACGAACAGTTCGCCAGAACAGCCCTGGCCTATCCGGGGATCGGGTTTGAGCTGACCCTTAACCGCCGCGTTGCCCAAAACCTGCCGCAGCGCCAAACTCGCCTGGAGCGGATCGGCACGTTTTACGGCCCGGAGCTGGCCGCTGCCCTCTTGGCTATCGCCCGCGAAGAACGCGGCGTGCGTATCGAGGCCTATGCCGCTCCTCCGGTGCAATCCCGGGCCACCGCCCAGTGGCAATACGTCTACGTCAACGGGCGCTACGTCCGCGATCGATTCATCCAGCACGCGATCCGCGAGGCCTATCGCGGACTGATGGAACCCAATCGCCACGGCGTCGTGTTCCTGTTTATCTCCCTTGATCCTCGCGACGTCGACGTGAACGTCCATCCCACCAAGATCGAGGTCCGCTGGTCAGACTCCAATCTCATCCACTCCCAAGTGCTAAGTGCATTGCGCGAGACATTCCAACGATGCGAACTCACCCCGCGGCTAAGAACACAACAATCGCCGCCGCTGTTGAGCGAGGCCGACCAGGATCGCATCCGCCGCGAGCTAGCCGAAGTGTTGAAGTCCACTACGCCCATCGATCCCTTGCGTACTGCTCCCGCCTATCCGAGCCCCGACCACGCTAACCTTCCCCCCTTTCCAAGGGGGGATTCAGGGGGGTTCGATCAGCACCGCGACCGTCAGGGAGCGCCCGATCCGAGCCGCGACCGTGAGGGAGCGGTCGGGCTGTCTGCGAACCGCACACCTGACTTGTCCGCTGGAATGGACCTTGCCGACCACGAGCGCATCTGGCGATCCCTCTACGGTCCGCCTACCACCGTGCCGACCGTTGGGGCGCAATCAGAGCCGCAGGCGCAAGCCTGCGGACATATCCCTGGGTTGGCGCGTCCCCGCGCCGTTCAAATGCACAATCTTTACCTGGTGGCCGAGACCGACGAGGGCATCGTCATCGTCGATCAGCACGCCTTGCACGAACGGGTGATGTACGAGCAGCTCAAGGCCCGCATCGCCGAAGGCTCTCTGGAGTCTCAGCGGCTCCTGCTGCCCGAAACGCTCCGCATCACCCCCGATCAGACCGCCTTGATCGAGACCCATGCCAACCTGTTCGAGCGTCTAGGCATTGAGGTCACTCCCTTCGGCCCCGACGCCGTCGCCGTCCATGCTTTCCCGGCCTTGATGAAGGACACGGATGTTCCCTCCTTCCTTCGCGACCTTCTCGACCGATTGGCTCAGCAGCCCGCCGGTTCTTCGACCGAAGTCGTGATCCACAAGGTTCTGGACATGATGGCCTGCAAGGCGGCCGTGAAGGCCGGCGACACCCTCACCGATTCGGAGATCGACGCCCTCATGCGCCAGCGGCACCTCATCGAAAAACCCGGAAGCTGCCCTCATGGCCGGCCCACCATGCTCCGCCTCACCAAGGCCGACCTTAACCGGCAGTTCAAACGAACGTGATATCAATCTGTCACTGGAACTGCGACAGCCGTTGATAAGCGGAAAAAGCCCCCGGGGTTGGTAAGTGAAGGATCGGTCTGATACCCTTACATTTGTTGGCGGTTGAATTAAGTCGCTAACCGCGCCGAAATCATCGGAGTTGTTGACTATGAGCTACTCATATCTTGACTTAGCCTACGAGGTGCTGAAAAAATCATCAACACCGCTAACCTACCAGCAGATTTGGGAAGCTGCGAATGGGAATGGCCTCGCGGCCAAGATTGAAAGTACCGGGAAGACGCCATGGCAATCGCTCGGAGCACGCCTGTACGTCGAGGTTAGGGATAACCCATCGTCTGGCATAGTGAAAGTAAGCACACGCCCTGCAAGATTCTTTCTTCGCGACAGGCAAAACGAACTTCCCCCAGGTGTCGTACAAAAGCTGGAAAAGGAGGAGACCGGGGAGCGCGCGGAAAAGAAAACCGATTTCAAGGAACGCGACCTTCATCCATTGTTGGCCTACTTCGCGTACGCGAATTCTACTTTTAATCGAGGCAGATCGATAGTTACAAGGACCATCGAGCATCTGAAATCGGCCAGATCGGGTTACAACGAGTGGGTTCATCCGGATATGGTCGGTTTCTATCTTCCGATGGAGGATTGGCGCGAAGACGTTCTTGAACTAAACCGACTAACGGACAACAATGCCCTCAAATTGTTTTCATTCGAATTGAAAAGGTCACTGACGAAAGGCAATTATAGAGAAGCGTATTTTCAGGCCGTGTCCAACTCGTCATGGGCACATGAAGGTTATCTTGTCGCGGCTCATATTCTTCAAGACGACGATTTTCTGGCCGAAATCGAACGCTTGGCATCTTCCTTCGGTATTGGCATTATCCATCTCGACCCGGCTGATGTCGACGCATCAACGATTCTCTATCCAGCGCGATTGAGGGAATCGCTGGATTGGGACACGATTAACAAACTTTGCGAGCAGAACGACGACTTTGCAAAGTTCATCCAGGACGTCAAAATCGACTTTGGTTCAAAACGCATTCACAGATCAGAGTATGACGAAGTGATTCAGGACATCGACGTGTACATTCATGAAAAACTCCGAACCAGGTAGGCGCAGGTTGGAACGACCGATCCGTGTGCCGCCGTTCTGCGAGCGGTGCGCTCGCTCGCCGCTCCAAATCCACCGATCACCCGTCACGCCCGCTCTGCGTCCTACTCGAGATCGGCCTTCTTCACCGTTCGTAGCCCCAGCTTCGTCCGGTATTCCTCTGCGACTTTTCGGGCGTGCTCCGCGAGCTTGCCGACATCGTTTCCAAACTCGGCGCTCAGTTTTTCGCGAATCCGGCGAACGTCGTCTACGGGGGTCTCTTCTTGCTTGCGAACGGCTGGTTCAGAATGGCTCATCACTCATTCCTGCAAAAGGTCGGGGGTCACGATTTGTGGAGGCACAAGCCCAAGGCGTAAGCAGATAGCGGCAAAGTGCGTTCGCTTGTTTGGATTGGCCATATGCCTTACGTTCCAAGTTAGCAGGTATTCGATCCGATGGACCGTCGCAGCGGCCACGTGAATCGCATCGCCCGATACAGCCGGCGCAGGCATCAATTTTTCTCTCACCAGCACTTCGGCAAGTCCCCGAATTTCCGGTGTCAACTCCAAGAGGCCAAGCCCCTGCAACATCTCCAACGCAGCGTCCCGTTCGGGGAATTCGGGATTCTCAAGCTCAACAACCACTTCGTCGGATATGAAAAGCTCGTGCTTTTCCCGTTGAGTTTCCCACCAATCATTACTTGTGGCTCGCCAACCAACGCTTTTCGGAGTTGTCCGCGAGCTAACGCACGCACTGAAGAAGCTCGTCTCAAGGTATACCCTTGCCACACGTTGGATTATAGCCCGGCAGGGAGGCGATGCCAGAGTGATATCGTCGATTCGCGGTTTTTTTCGGCAACCAATGATGTACAATAATGCCAGCTTTGGAGGAACCATTAGGTGATCGGAAAGATTCTGGCCGTGGCGGCGTTGGTCATCCTGCCGTTCAGTGTCGCCATGTGGCACAAGAGCCACCGCCATCCCGTGCAATACCGCTACGACGTTACCCTCTATAAGTCCATGTGGGTGTACCTCAAGGACGGCGTCTGCGGGTTGCAATTGCTCAACATGCCCACCAAGCAGGCCTCACCCAGCGAGTTTCGAAATCCCCTGCAATTTGATATGACCCCCAAGAAGAGCTCGTTTTTCCTGAGCTCCTTCCGCCACGGCCCGTACCGTACCACCTGGCTGGTGTTTCCTTTCTGGCTGCCCACGGCGTTGCTGACCGTGCTGGGTGCGATGCCCATCTACCGCGGTCCCATCCGCCGGCAATGGCGACGCTGGCGGGGCTGCTGCGTCACCTGCGGCTACAACCTCACCGGCAACCGCAGCGGCCGCTGCCCCGAATGCGGCGATCATATTCACGCTTCTTCGCGCCCCCATGCTTCGCGGCGGTCCCTCGCCCGTTGACTCTGTCATGCTGAGCAGAGGGAAGCAACTTGTTTTTGTTTGTTTTATGGCATCGCCAGCATGGCCGCGCCAATCACCCCCGCGTCGCCGCCAAGCTTGGAGAGGACGATCTCCGGAAAGTCGCTGTGCAGCGACCAGACGTGCTTGCGAAAATGAGCGTTCACTCGATCCAAGAGTTGCGCCCCGGCGTTGCTCAAACCACCGCCCAGCACAATCTTTGCGGGATTAAACGCGTGTTGGATGTTGACGCACGCGACGGCGAGGTACAAGCAGGCCTCATCCCAAATGCCCTCACATACCGCGTCGCCGCCCGTGGCCGCCCGAGCGACGTCTTCAGCACGGACTGTGCCCGCTTCCTTGCGGTCGCGATGCTGGTCCGCGCTGCTCACGAGAGGGGGTCCGACATTCGGTTCTCGGCTCGGGTCGGCTTGGAGCACGCGGCGGACGACGGCGTCGGCGGAGGTGTATTGCTCCAGGCAGCCGCGCTGCCCGCACGGACAGGGCAGCCCATCCACGACCACGATCATGTGTCCCAGTTCCGCGGCATTGCCGAAATGGCCGTGAAGGATTTGGCCGTTCAGGATCACACCGCAACCGACGCCCGTCCCCAACGTCAGCATCACCAAATCAACGCGCCCTTGACCCGCGCCGAAACGATATTCTCCGTAGGCAGCGGCATTGGCGTCGTTTTCCAGCGTCACCGGCAGCCCCGTCTTTTCCCGCAAGGCTTCTCGAATCGGAACGTCCTTCCAACCGGGGAGATTCACGCCTCGGATGATCCGAGCTCTACTCAAATCGAGCGGGCCGGGAGTCGCAAGGCCGATGCCCACAACGGCTTGCTGGCGCAGTCGTCGGACGAGGTCGGCCAGATCATCGATAACCGGTCCCGGGCCGCGATCCGCGGCGGTCGGCTGTTCGAGCCTATGAAGTACGCCGCCGTCACTATCTACGACTGCGACTTTGATGTTCGTCCCGCCCAGGTCGATGCCGATAGCGAGCGGCGCTTTCATGTTGGCAAAGAGGTGTTGGCGACGGGGGGGAGCGAGACAGTACGTACTGAAAGAATCGGAGGATTAAGTGCGCTAAGCCCCGTGCGGAGCGAATCCGGCATGGCCTCGTCGAGCTTCAAGACCATCAGCGCCGTCTTGCCGCGGCGCGAAAGGGCCATGTCCGCGATGTTGATGCCCGCGCTGCCGAAGGCCTGTCCGACCAGGCCGATGACGCCGGGCCGGTCGTCGTTGAAGATCAATGCCATCGATCGTTCGGGCACGAGTTCCATACGGTATCCGTCGATGGACAATACTCTCGGCCGACCGTCTGCGAAGACGGTTCCCTCGATACTCCGCGCCTGCCCGCGAGAATGGACGGTAATGACCAGCGATTCGGCTTGGTTGGTTTGCTGCGATTGGGCGACGTGCTCGACGACGATCCCGCGACGCTGGGCCTGCTCTCTGGCGTTCACCAGATTGAGCCGCGTGTCCAAATGCGGGCCGACGACCGCGACCAGGGCCTGCCACGACAGCGTCGAGCCGATTTCGCGCAGCGCTTCGCCGTGTGTGGTCACCGTGATCCGTTCCACGCCCTCAGCGCTCCACGCGGAGAGGATCGTGCCGATGCGCGAGCACAAATCGACGAATGCTCGTCCATGAGCACTCACGTTCGTCGGCATTCCCGTGACGTTGACAGCGGAGCGCACTTCGCCGTGCAGCAGGTAGGCCAGGATTGCCTCGACCGCGTCGATCGACACGCGGAGTTGCGCTTCGGACGTTGAGGCCGCCAGGTGCGGAGTGAGCACCATGTTTCTTGCCGTGAGCAGGGGGCTGCCTTTGGGGGGTTCGTTTTCGTATACGTCAACCGCAGCGCCGCCGAGGCGACCGCTGTTGAGCGCTTCGGCCAACGCTGCTTCGTCAATCAAGGCCCCGCGAGCGCAGTTGATGAGCTTCGCGCCGCGCTTCATGAGCGCGATCTGCGCCGCGCCGATAAGGTGCCGTGTTTCGTCCGAAAGCGTGGCGTGCAGGGTGATACAGTCGGACTCGCGGAGCAGGTGTTCCAGGTCCGGAGCCAGCGCGACCGAACCGTTGAGGGACGTATCGCCGCGAACGAAAGGATCGAATGCCGCAACCTTCATTTCTAGGGCCAGCGCCCGTTGTGCGACGGCGCGCCCGATGCGTCCGAACCCGACGATGCCGAGCGACCGGCCGGCCAGTTGGTCGCCCTCGTAGGCCGCGCGGTTCCAGCCGCCGCCTGCGACGTGGGTGTGTGCGTCCACGATCCGATGGTGCAAAGCGAGCATCAGGGCGATGGTGTGCTCGGCCGTGGAGATAGTGTTGGCATCGGGGGTGTTGAGTACGAGGATGCCCGCCTGGGTGGCCGCATCTACATCGACGTTGTCCACGCCGACGCCGGCGCGGGCGATCACCGAGAGTCGGCCCGGTTTCGCCAGTGTTTCTCGAGTGATCTTTACCGCCGAACGGATGAGCGCGCCGTCGTATTCGCCGATCGCGCTCGCAAGTTCCGCCGGTGACAGCCCTTGTCGCACGTCGAAGGTAACACTTGGCGCGGCGCGCAGCCGTTCGATCCCGGCTTCGGCAATTTTGTCGGCGACTAGAATTCTAGGCATAGGTTACACAAATACGATTCCCGCGTATCCCACCGAGTCGGCCAATTCCTTTTCCGACTTCAAGCCGAGGACCTCGCTGCTCGTGGTGTGCTGGAGCAGTATCCCTTCCGTCGCACCCAAGGCGCTGACGGCGGCGATGGTCGCCGCCGCGGCGCCGCTGCTGCACGCGTTCTTCTGTTCGGCGGCCTCGGCGACAATTTGTTTCGTATCGAGCTTGCAAACTAGGTCGATGAAACGACGGTCATTAATGTCTTTAGCCCAAGTGTTCCCCGCAGCGCCGATGCCCTGCGGCACGAACCCATAGTATGGGCCGTAGTGGGTCAAGTCTGTCGTCCCCACGATCAACGCGTCGTACCCATAGGCCGTCAGAGTTCGTCCGACCGCTTCGCCGACCTCGTGAGCCGTTTTCACGACAGGAACCATGAGTGGAACGACCTTGGCCTTGGGAAACAAGTGTTTCACAAAAGGCATCTGCACTTCGAGGGAATGCTCATCTTCGTGAGCATAAGGGTCGTCCACGATTAAGTTCGTGTGACCCAGGATGCGCTCGGTCAGGCGAGAGTCAACTTCAATCGGGCCAAGAGGCGTTTCCCATCTTCCCGCCCCAAACAAGGCGGCGTGCCGTCCGCGAGGGCGGTGCATGCCACCGAACAGCACAAGAACGTCCGGCGAAGGCGCAGCCGCTAACGCCCGGAAGACCTTGGCCGCGACCGCGCCGCTGCACGACCATCCGGCGTGGGGCACGATCCCGCCATAGAGCTGGCGGCTTTGGGGAGCATTTGTGACCGGTACGGCATCGAGAAGCTGTTCTAACTCTTTTCGGCAGCGATCTTCGCCATCCGCATAAAACTGGCCAGCAAACACCGGCTCCCGAATCATCATTCCCGCAATCTACCACGCGGACCGGTTTCTAAAAGGGGGCGCCATGCGATTGCAGGATTCGGGGCAGTTCAGTGGTGAACCGTGACCGCGGCATGACTTGATCGGCGCCTGCGGCCTTGGCTTGAGCCGCCAATTCCTGATCTACGTGGGATACATAGGCGATGATGCGTGGCCGAGGGATGTGGGCGTGTCCGGCGGCGACGGCTTCCACGCCGCTTGTGTTCAGATCGACGAGAAGTAGGCTTGTTGGCCGGCGTTGGAGTGCCGCTAGAAGGGAGTCCACGGTACGGGTGACCACCGTTTCGATTCCCAACGCCTGTGCAGTCGAGCGAATCTTGGTTTCGAAGATCAGATCGTTGAGGACGACGACAACGACGCTTGCCGGCCGTTCTTCGCTCATGGTTTGCGTCGCGCTCTGACGAAATCATCCGTGAAGTTGAACAACAGAAGGAACAGTGCACCGGCCGACATGATTAGAACTTCAACTGTTCCGCATTCGCGCGCGGTCGGAATTGTGCCCGTTGCTTGTGGGAATAGCGGCCGGATGGGTTCCACGATTACAGGGTCAGCCGGCTCCGGCGGAACGTCACCAATCAGCGATGGGATTCCCTGGCCCAGAACTCGTTGCGGCGCGAATACAACAGATGCCACAACGATCCAAATCCCCCATAAGATGATTCCGCGCATTGTGATTTCCTTACGATTGATACTCCATGCCAACTCGCTGCTGAGTGTCCATTGTATTCGCGCAGGCGAGCGTCAGTCGAGCGGTTTGAGCCGGAAATCACAAGGTGGCTTGGCTTGTTAGTCGAGGAGATTTGGATGATTCTATCGGACTGCGCTGGATGGCGAACTCGGACAAGCGAACGGACATGAATGATGTTTTACTAATCAGCCTGCTTGTCCTGGTCTGCCTGATCGGAGTAGTCCTGACGGCTGTGCGACTGCCGGGGACGTGGCTCATCGTAGTCAGCGCGGCAGGTTACGCATGGAGCGAAGAGTGGGCGCGAGCCAGCTTGACCCTGCTTGCCATCCTCATTGGGCTCGCTTTGTTCGGCGAGGGCATTGAGCTGTTTGCATCGATCATTACTGCCCGGCGTGCGGGTGCATCCCGCAAAGCGGCTTGGGGCGGAATGCTTGGTGGAATTCTTGGGATGATCTTTCTCTCATTCTTGGTACCGATTCCGTTTGTGGGAACGGTGATCGGCGCTTTGCTGGGCTGCTTCCTGGGAGCGACGCTGGTCGAAATGTCGGTGCGCAGGGACATGTCTCATGGAACCAAGGTCGGGTTCTTCGCGGCCATGGGTTTTGTGGTCGGCTCAGTGACTAAGACCTTTATTGCACTGCTGATGTCGGGGATCTTGCTCGTTAAAGTGATTTGAAACGCTGGATATCGCGCTTACCCGCCTAGGATCGACAGCGCCTTTGCGGGACAAGGCGCGGCGCGCTTGTATTCGACTTCCATGCGCTTCACCAGGTTGCCGCCTTCGACGAGGTAAGTCGTGGCCACTCGCGTCTGAGGGTCGGCGAAACGCTCCACGACACGGTAACGGACGGGCGGCCCGTCTTCTGAGGACGCTGTGACCTCGAAGAGCATGGTGCGTGTGCTATCGTCCCAAGTTCCCCATACCGTCGTGGGCCCAGCCGTTGAGACGTTGTCGAACCACACGCCGTGGTATTTTTTTTCCGCAACGTTCCACGTGAGCATCCCCGCGGCCTTGAAGGTCTTGGAATCTGTCGCAGTGGAATAGGCGCGACGGATCGCTCGATGATCAAGGACCCAGGTGATTTCTTCCGTTCCCTTCACGGCGCCGATCTGCTCGCCGCGAGGGTTGAAATGAGTTTCGGTGACGCTCCAGGGGCCGATGAAAACATCCAAGCGGGCGAGTTCGGGACTGGCGAATTGAACGGTCTTTTCGGTCGTGGATGAAGCTCGGTCACCGGGCGGCGTTTCGGGCTGGTCCTGTCCCACGGATGGAAGGGTGAAGAGAAATACAAAAGACAGTGAGTGTGCGTTTCGCACAGAACTTCCGCCTTTTCAGGCTATCGCGCGGCTAAGGCTGTAGCCTGTTCGATGATCTGTTTCAAACCCACTCCGACGTAATCGAATTCTTCCTCGGCGGTCTTGGCGGACTTGGGTATCCGATTCGCGGTGAGTCCTTCGACCCGTATTCCGCCCACGGCTGCCGCGGCTTCGGCCAGCTCCGTGTGAAGTCCTCCGATGTAATTATCTTCGACCGTCAGAATCGCACCGCCCGCTGATCGCGCGGCCGCGAGGATCGGCGTCGCGTCGAGCGGGAACGTATAGGCATCGAACACGTTGCAGCGCACACCTTGGTCTGCCAAACGGTCGGCCGCTTGGAGCACGCTGTGCAGCATGTAGCCGCAACTGACAAAAGTCAGGTGCTCACCGCGTCGCAATTGCTTGCACCCGCGGACCTCAAACCGTTCCGTCAAAGGATATACGAAGCTCGCCTCGGGTCGGTGCGTTCGCAGATAACAAAGACCGCTGATGTTGGCCATCAGCTCCGTGCAGCGATAGGCACTGATCGCGTCACTGGGCTGAAAGACGTGACAGGCGACCTCGCCCGGCCCTGAGTCGGTGCGGGTCAGGCTGCGGAAATAGGCCACATCGGAAACGGCCATCTGCGACGGGCCGTCCGCCCCAAGCGATACGCCGGCGTGCGAGCCGACGATCTTGATGTTGGCCCGCGAGATGGCGGCCATGTCGATCTGATCCACGGCGCGGGCGATGAACTTCGCGAAGCTGCTGGCGAAGGGGATCTTCCCCGCCGCCGCCAATCCCGCGGCGGTGCTGACCATGTTCTGCTCTGCGATCTTGCACTCGAAGAAGCGGTCGGGGTGCTTTTGAGCGAAACGATCGGCGTACGTCGAGTTGCTTACGTCGCCGTCGAGGGCGACTACTCGCTGATCAGCATCGCCCAACGCCACCAAGGCGACGCCATAGGCAGCGCGAGTGGCGAGCTTCTTCGCCTTCAAGGCCGAACCCATCCCGGCACGTTCACAGGCTTCTTCAAATGGGGCGACTGTGATTTTCTTTTTTGCCCCCGAAAGTGAGGCGGGCGTGGGCGGTGGGGGAGTCCAAACGCCGTTGGCCGATGCCCCGAGCCTCTTTCCGCTACTTTCGAGTTCGGCACAGGCTTTGTCCATCTCTGCAACGGGCATCGGCTTGCCGTGGAAGTTGCTGTTCAGCATGGAGTCCACGCCCCAGCCCTTCACGGTTTTCGCAATGATCGCGGTGGGGCGGCTCGCTTTCTTGACACGATCGAACGCAGAGGACAACTCAGCCGGATCATGGCCATCAACGCGGATCACTTCCCAATTGAATGCGGTCGCCTTGGCGGCGACGGCATCCGCTGATTGCTGATTCGAAACTTTTCCAGCCTGCCCCTCGCCGTTGCAGCTAAAGACAGCGCAGACGTTGGTCAGCTTGTGGTCCACGATGAAGTCCATCGCTTCCCATACTTGGCCTTCCCGAGATTCACCGTCGCCGATGATGACGAAGATTCGCTTGTCGATTCCGTCGAGCCGGGCCGCTAGGGCCAGCCCCGCTCCGACGGATAGGCCTTGTCCCAGCGAGCCTGTCGCGGCATCGAAAAAAGGAAATCCTTCCGCGGGGTTGGGATGGCCGTCCAGAACGCTCTTGAGTTCACGAAGCCCGGAAAGTTCGTCCACGCGGAGGGCCCGCCGCTGTCCGTGGGTGTCACCGACTGCGCCGCCAAGGTCGGCGTAGGCCGCGTAGACGATCGGAACGCTATGCCCCACGGAAAGCACCAGCCGATCGTTGCCGGGATTCCATGGGTCGGACGGGTCGTAACGCATTTGCCGGTACATCAACTCGACGATGATGTGGCTGAGCGCCAAGGCGCTGGACGGATGGCCCGATCCGGCGGCCGTCGTCATGCGGACAACGTGTTTGCCTAGTTCGACGGCTTTCGCGTGGGCGGTGCTGGTTACCGACACTCGATGCTCCTCCTACTCTCCCGTGAATTTCGGCGTTCGCTTTTCGAGAAAGGCGGTCACGCCTTCACGATGGTCGTGGGTTTGTCCCGCGGTGGTCTGCAACATGGCCTCATAGTCTAGCTGCGTTTCGATGTCCGCGCGCCACGAGGCGTTGATGGCGCGTTTCGTAAGTCCGATCGCACGAGTGGGCAAGCCAGCAAGCTTATCGGAGAGCTTTTTGGTTGCAGCGGTCAATTGGTCATCGGGCACGACTTGGTTGACGAGCCCAATCTGCAAAGCTTCTGACGCCGTTAACTTTCGCCCGGTGAAGGCCATCTCCATCGCGCGAGCCACGCCGATGAGTCGCGGCAGCATGAAGGTGCTGCCGGTGTCCGGCACCAGGCCGACGTTGACGAACGCCTGAATAAAGCTGGCCGATTCCGCGGCAATACGGATATCACAGACCAGCGCCAGGCTGCACCCCGCTCCGGCGGCCACGCCGTTCACCGACGCGATAACCGGTTTTTCCATCGTCCGTAAACGGGTAATGAGCGGATGGTATCGTTCGCGGAGGTGCGATCCGAGTTCAATAGGCTCTTTGGTCTTGTATCGTTCGGCCACTGCCCCGAGGTCTTGCCCGCTGGAAAAGGCCCTTCCCGCGCCGGTGAGCACTACGCAGCGGACGGTCTTGTCCTTTTCTGCGTCGGCCACGGCACGTGACAATGCGGCCAGCAATTCATTATCAAAGGCGTTGAGCGAATCGGGGCGGTTCAGCCGCAGCGTACGGGCCGCACCGTCGTTTTCGATCAACAGTTTCTGGGCGTCGGCCATCTATGGTCTCGGTCTCGGGTCGTTGATTTTCGACAACTCGGATTGTGCAAGCCTCTTGCCGCGTCGTCAACTAATCAACCGGAACGGGCGGCGCGTCGGGACGGCGTTCAAAGATGATGATGGACTCGAATTCGCCGTACAGGCGATACTCGGGATCGGACCCGAACTCAAGCCACCGACGGGGGAGTCCCGAGGTGTCCCACCAATCGCTCCGGTCGATGACGACATAGTCGGCGGGCCTGATCCGGCGACCAGTGTACAAACGGAAATAGTCTGTGAAATGCGCCGCCAGTCGCTCCGTGGCGAGAATCGTGCGCGATAGAGGAATCTCCGAGCGAAGGCGCTGGATCACGGGGAGGCGTGCGTCCGGCGCTTGAAGAAACGGATCGTTCGCATAGGCCGCGTACGATCGGCTGATTGGCGAGAAGCCGTAGAAGTGGTGACTCAAGCAAGCGCATACGAAGATTGCAGCGGCACATCCGCGACAGATATCGAACTGTGACGCCTCCGCGTTCCCAGTAATGAAGCGCGTCATTCGACCTGGCACACCGTTTAGCCTTTTGTACTTTGCCGCGCCCAGAATGCCGGCGACAAAAAGGAGCGGCAGAATGCCGGCCTGATGCCAGAATTTGGTACAGATCCATTCCGAGTTCTGCATGAGGAGTATCAGCCCAAGGGTTGGAACCGCCGCAAGGGCGATCCGCCAGCCGTGCAGGGGGAGCAAGGCCATCGGGATGGTCAGCATCGCTATGTAATAGAGCGAGTGGAAACGGAAAAGGCGAGAAAAGAAGGCTTCTGGTGTTGTGACTGCGGACCGAGCGAGGTCGAAAACGGTTTGGCCAAGTTCCCCGAATAAGTCCAGGCGTTCGTATCGACCGGATGCAGCGAAGTGCGGGATGAGGAACTGGACGCACAGCAGAAAATAGGCGATCGATCCGACGACGAGGAGCAGCCCCGTCTTGCGGTGAGGAGTAAACGCCGCAACGCAAATGCCCAGGCCGAGCGTCACGGCGGTCGTCGTCTCTTCGACTAACCACAACAGGAGGACGAATACAAAGCTTGTGCGATAGCGTTCGGAGCAAAACGCCGTAAGCATCAAGATCAACAACGTAACGGCCATAAATACCCACTGAAAGCCATAGGTATTGGAGTAAACCATGCGGCTGAGAGAAGGGTGCGCCAGCCAGGCCACTGCGAAAAGCCATCCAACGAGCACAGAGCCTGATAGTCGCTTGGCCAGAAAATAAATGGGAATCGCCGGCAAATGGAGCAAAAGAGGTCCGCAGAACATGAGATAGACTGGAGAAGGCCAAAGGGCGTAGCCGGGAGCGAGTACATACAGCAGAGGGGTAAGATGCCATCCGAGGCGCGTATTCTCAAAGCTGTCGGAGCGCAGGCCACGTCCGGCCAGACAGTTCTTGAGTTCCTCGGTGAAGTGCCCGAAGTCCGAGTGGCCGAGCATGAAATGTTCGAAGAAATTGATCTGAATGCGGGTATGGATCACGATGAATGTAAGAACGAGGAACACGATCGAAATCACGGCCACCGCGTGCCAGGACCGAGAAGGCGATACAGTTTGTCTTGCCGCGCCTGCCTTCAGGGCAGCCCATCCCGCACCTAGTATTACAAGCCAAGTAAGCGCAAATGGCGGAGGGTGATTTACGAATAGGTAAATCGCTGACGGCGTCGTAAAAATGAGCGGCCAGAGAAATGACGCCCCAAGCCGCCACGGCGAGCCCTTGATGCTTAATCGCGCCGACCAGGCGCAAAGGCCGATGACCAACGCAAAAAGCAGGAGGGGCAAGAGTGCTCCGGGCCACCAAAAGCCTTCCGTCGCTCTTGAGACTGTGTAGTTGGCGACATTGAACTGCAGGAACTGGGAGGCGACTAGAGACAGTCCAAAGGCGACCGAACCAAGGATGCCGAACCAAACCGCGAAAGCAGATACTGACGGATGTGCTGCGAACGGCGGCTGGTTGAAGTCCGGCGGGCGTTCAACTCGGTCCATTGTCGAAGTCCGCGTCGGCGAGGCTGTAACGTTTCCAAGTTTGTTTCACACGATCGCTGTCGCCATTGGCCACAACGGAGTTCCACGCACAGACTCTTTGCGCAAGGTCCATGACGATTTGTTCCGGATTCATACTCAAGAACTGCGCCGGCGGGATGAGGTCCTGGAAGGAGACCGCGTCGGTGGCTCCTTTGGGAAGGAGACGCGGCGTTCGGCGCACGTTGATCCCGATTCCGGTCAGGAGGGCCTTGATTCGGCCGCTTTCAATGATGGCCTCCGTCAGGATGCCGCCGAGTTTGCCGTCTCCCGCGTAGATGTCATTGATCGGTTTTAGACGTACCTCAACATCTGCGAAGTGGCGTAGGGCCTCGACGCAGGCGATTCCCGCGGCCAATGTGAAAAGAGTTGTGTTCGTCGTGGGCGCGGCCGAGGGAAAGTCCACGACGGTCAGGTAGATTCCCGCGTCGCGCGGCGATAACCACAGTCGGCCCCGCTGCCCGCGACCCGCCGTCTGCTCGCGGGCCACGACGAACGCGGGCCCATGAATCTTGCTCTCTAGAAGAAGCCGTTTGGCGCAATCGTTCGTCGAATCAACGGAATCGAAATAAAAGGCCTGCATGGTCCGCGGCGGCGAAAGCTCATCTGCATTATTTGCTTTCGCATTTCGCATGTTGCTTCCGCCATTGAGCGCTGCGCATGGGCCGATTCAACGCTTTGGAAACGATCATCCCCGCCTCCAGAAGTTTGTCTACGTTCACTCCCGTTTGAATACCCATTCGATCGAGCATGTACACGAGGTCTTCGGTGGCGAGGTTTCCGGCCGCTCCGGGCGCGAAAGGGCATCCGCCCAACCCTCCGGTGGAGGAATCATATACGGTGATCCCCATTTGCAGACCGGCAAACACGTTCGCCAATGCCATGCCGTAAGTATCATGGAAATGTAGAGCAATCCGCGTCCGTGGGATTGTTTGAAGAAGATGTGCAACCGTTTCCAGCACGTCCTTCGGCGATGCAGCTCCAATCGTGTCGCTGACGGCCACTTCATCGATGCCCAACTCCAGAAGGCGCTCCGTGATCGCGCGAACGCGCTCTTTGGAAACCGCTCCTTCATAAGGACAAACAAAGGCCGTGGAGACGTACCCGCGGACACTCAATTTGTGACTGGTGGCCGTCTTTACGACTTCGGCGAATTCTTTCAATGATTCCTCAACGGTCATCCCGATGTTTTTCTGCGTGAAGGTGTCGGACGCGGCGGTAAATACGGCGATGCGGCGAATGCCCGATTCAATCGCCCGCTCCAGCCCCCGGCGGTTTGGTACCAGCGTCGAGAACGTCACGACGGGCACTACGGGCAAAGATTTCGCCACTTCCGCCGCGTCGGCCAATTGAGGGACCGTCTTAGGATGTACAAACGAAGTGGCCTCAATCTGCGTCAGCCCGGCCTCCAGAAGCTTGCTGATGTACGCGAGCTTGACGTATGTGGCGATGGGCACGGGTTCGTTCTGCAGCCCGTCACGAGGTCCGACTTCGACGATGGTCACTTGCTTAGGAAGTTCGATCATCGTTCTTTGTCGCTTCCAACCTGGCAAGCACTCGCCCCATGGGGACCAACTCCCCCGCGCGGCACTTCACTTCGATCACTCGGCCGGAATGCGGCGAAGAAAGCGTCATCTCCATTTTCATGGATTCCATGATGATCAGGGACTGATGGGCCTCGAAACTCTCACCGGGCTGCACGTCGATCCGTAGAATGGTCCCCGGCATCGGGGCGGCGAGTTCATCGACGGGCGCCGAGGCATGACTCCCCGCAGTTCGTCGCGTCCTTTGATTTACCACTTCGAGAGTGTAGGTCCGACCGCCAAACCAGACTTCAACGATGCGATCCGTTAAAGATCCAGCGAACGGTTCTGTGCCACGGGCGGATCGCACTGAGCCATTTCCAGAATCGGTAATAGAAATCTCCACTTCAGCGGTTTGTTCGTTGCATTTGGCCTGATAGCGCAACGAGCCGCTTGAACCCTTGGAGACAAGCTCGATTGCTACGGGTGGTTCACTGGGTGATTTCAAGTGGACGATGGGCACCTAGACTCCCCTCCACGCCGAGGCCCTCTGCCAAGGGTCGTCATAGACGCTATTTGCGCGACCGTCTCCTGTGCCTTTTTGTTTCCGACCATTTTGGCATTCGCTCGCCGCGGCCGCGGCCATGTAGACCTCGTTAGGAATCGGCCCGTCGCTAGCTGCTTTGATATCATGCACGACGAGAAAATCAGTTTGCGTTCGCCCCGCCGCGAATTCCTGATGGGTAATGATCTTCTGAAGAAACTCGATGTTGGTGGTTACTCCGAGCACAACGAACCGCCGGAGGGCCCAACTCATCCGGCGAAGGGCTTCGTCGCGCGTCCTCCCCCATACGATCAGTTTGGCCAGCATCGCATCGTAGTACACGCTGACCTCGGTGGACTCGGCCACACCGGAATCGACGCGAATGAACGGACCGCAGGGAGGGTGGTATGCACGAATGACCCCTGTCGAAGGCAGGAATCCGCGGGCGGAATCCTCGGCATAGATTCGGCATTCAATGGCATGACCTTGCGGGCGCAGCGCTTCCTGCGAGAACGGCAACGGCTCTCCGGCGGCGATTCGTAACTGAAGGGCGACCAGATCGAGCCCCAAGGTCATTTCCGTCACCGGGTGCTCGACCTGCAGACGGGTATTGACCTCCAGAAAGTAGAATTGCCCGGCCTCATCAACAAGGAACTCCACCGTTCCCGCATTGGCATATCCGATCGCCTTCGCCGCCTTCACAGCCGCGTCACCCATTCTTCCACGAAGTTGCGGCGTCAATGCGGGCGAGGGCGTTTCCTCCACGATTTTCTGGTGCCTTCGCTGGATCGAGCACTCCCGCTCGAATAGATGAACAACATTGCCCTGTGAATCGCCAAAGATTTGAAACTCTACGTGTCGAGGATGAGCAATGTATTTCTCGACGAATACTCGCGAATTCCCGAAAGCCGCCGCAGCCTCACGCCGACAGGTTTCCAATGCCGCGGGTAGCTCTTTTTCCGCTGCAACGACCCGCATTCCCTTGCCGCCGCCGCCTGCTGCGGCTTTGAGCAGAACGGGATAACCGATCTTCTTAGCCTCCTTGGCGAGTCGATCCGGGCCGTCACTGTCGCCGCCCGACCAACCTGGAACGACGGGGACGCCGGCATCGGCCATCGCCTTCTTGGCCTGAACCTTGTCACCCAGGGCGCGGATGCCTTCGGGCGAAGGACCGATGAATATGATTCCGGCGTCGCGGCAGGCTTGAGCGAATGAGGCATTCTCGGAAAGGAATCCATAACCCGGATGGATAGCATCGACGCCGTACCGTCTTGCGATTTCGATGATTTTCTCGCCGCGCAGATAACTCTCCGCCGCCGAGTTCCCTTCAAGCGGATAGGCCTCGTCAGCGCTGAGCACGTGCGGGGCCGATCGGTCCGCGTCGGAGTACACGGCAACGGAGGTCACCCCCATCTGCTGGAGCGTGGAGGCGATACGAACGGCAATCTCGCCGCGATTGGCAATCAAAACTTTATTAAACATGGCTAGCTCATTGTCGATTGTCGATTGTCGATTGTCGAATGAGGTAGGAATGGCTGCGGTTAGGGCGACCAATTCGGCTTGCGCTTTTCGAGGAATGCCTTGAGGCCCTCCTGCCCTTCTGGCGAGGCGCGAAGCTCGGCGATGGTTCTAGTTGTCCGCTCCTGAACTTTGTCCCAGGGCAGCCCGGCCACTTCGGTGAAGATTCGCTTGGCGGCGGTCAGAGCGTTTGGTCCGTTGGCTTTCAGCGTCTCACAAATTTGCTCGATCCAGCGGTCCATTTCGGCCTCGCTGGCAAAGACCTCATGAACCAGGCCGATGCGCTTGGCCTCGGCGGCGCTGAACCGCTCGGCGGTAAGACCATATCGTCGCATGTGCCCCGACCCGATCTTTTCCATGACAAACGGTGAGATCACAGCGGGGATGATTCCCAGCTTCACTTCGCTAAGGCAGAATACGGCCGACTCGACGGCCACGGCGATGTCGCAGGCCGCCGTCAGCCCGACACCTCCGCCGTAGGCATTGCCGTGTACCCGCGCAATCACCGGCTTGGGGCACTCGCGGATGGTGCGCAGCATCGTGGCCATGGCGTCGGCGTCCTTCACGTTCTCCTCGAACGTGTAGTTCACCATCTTTTTCATCCAATGGATGTCCCCGCCCGCGGAAAAGGATTTTCCCTCGCCCGCTAGGACGACGACGCGCACGTCGTCGCGCTGACCAAGTTCGCGGAATGCCTCCGTGATCTCCGCGATCATCACCTCGTTGAAGGCGTTGTGGACATCTGGGCGCGCGAGAGTTGTTGTTGCGATTCGGTTCTCAAAAGATTGCCGCACAAAGTCAGGCATGTGATAAAGTCTTGAGTCTCATAACCAGCCGAGCCTATCCTTAACTACGGGCACACAATCTTTGTTCGAGCGACTGGTGCTTTGAGGTCGCTTCAGCGACCTTTCCCGCCGCAGGCGGTCTTAGTCCAGTCGTTTACGCCTGGTCAGCGAACGAAACCCAACTCCTGCATTTTCAGCCCGTTTCAACGGGCTTCTCCTCCTCGACGCGATCGATTCGCTCGAGACGTTCTTGAACCGTTCCGCGGGCATGGTGTTCCTTCTGATTCTTGATGTATTGCACCACCCACGGCAGGTCCTTCGTGCCGAAGCTGACTACGCCATAACCCGTTTGCCATTCCAGCGTCTTGCGATTGCAAATCTCGTGATTGATGAAATGCGAACTGCTCCCTTTCAGCTCGCCGATCCAGTCGCTGATGTTGAGCGTCGGTGGGATCATCACTGCGAGATGGACGTGGTCCTCAAAGCCGCCAACAGCGTGGACGAAGACTCCGACCATTTCTGGTGCGCGGCGACGCAGATAATGGTGAACCTGGGTTTCAACCGCATCGACGAGGACCGGGGCATTGTCCTTGGTATGCCACGTGACGTGAAGGTTAATTTTGCTGTAGACGTTGCGCGGCATCTGCGATCCAAGAAAAGCCCGTTGAAACGGGCTTGAATCTAACGTAGAGGTGCCGGACTGACCAGCCCTACAAGGGCTGGCCTAAATTCCGCTCCGCGGGAAAGCCCCGTGAACGGGGCTGACCTTCCTAATTCTCGCCAGGAACCTCCAGGTTCTCTCCTTAACGCGAGCGGCTTGCATCGTCATTCTATTCCGGATTCGTCGTATTACATCCTGAAGACGCTATGTGTTCTCTCCGGGAACGGTGCGTTCAGCGACGCCGCGATGCACAGGCCCAAAACCATGCGTGTATCGGCGGGGTCGATGATGCCGTCGTCCCACAATCGGGCCGTGCTATAGTAAGCGCTGCTCTCCAAAGCATACTTTTCCAGCGTCGGGCGTTTGAACTCCTCCTCTTCCTTGGGCTTCATCGACTTTTGCTTCTCGCGAGCAAGCTGGTCCTTCTTCACGGTGAGCAGCACGTTGGCGGCCTGGTCCCCGCCCATGACGGAAATTCGGGCGTTGGGCCACATGAACAAGAACCTCGGCCCGTAGGCTCGCCCGCACATGCCGTAGTTTCCCGCTCCGTATGACCCGCCAATGATCACCGTAAACTTCGGCACCGCGGCGTTGGCCACCGCGCCCACCATTTTCGCCCCATCCTTCGCGATCCCCCCGGCCTCAAACTGTTTGCCCACCATGAACCCGGTGATGTTCTGAAGGAAGATCAGCGGCACGCCGCGCTGACTGCACATCTCGATGAAATGCGTGGCCTTCAGCGCGCTCTCAGAGAACAACACGCCGTTGTTCGCCAGGATACCCACGGGATAACCCCACAGATGAGCAAACCCCGTCACCAGGGTCGTCCCGTACATGGCCTTGAACTCATGGAACCGGCTGCCGTCCACGAGCCGAGCGATGATCTCGCGCACGTCGTACGGCTTGCGGATGTCTTTCTGGATGATGCCGTAGATTTCTTTCGCGTCGTACAAGGGGTCTTCCGCCGGTCGGACGTCGAGACGAACGGAGGGGCTGCGATTGAGATGGGCCACAATCGAACGGGCGATGGCCAGCGCGTCCTCGTCGTTCGCCGCATAATGATCGGCCACTCCCGATGTCTTGCAGTGAACGTCGGCCCCGCCCAGTTCTTCGGCTGTGACCTCCTCGCCCGTCGCCGCCTTCACCAAGGGCGGTCCGCCGAGGAAGATCGTCCCCTGGTTACGGACGATGACGGCCTCGTCACTCATGGCGGGCACATAAGCGCCGCCCGCCGTACACGACCCCATCACGACGGCTACTTGCGGAATCCCCATCGCCGACATCCGCGCCTGGTTGTAGAAGATTCGCCCGAAGTGCTCCTTGTCGGGGAACACTTCGGCCTGCATGGGCAGGAAGGCCCCGCCCGAATCTACGAGGTAGATGCAGGGAAGGTGGTTCTCCTGAGCAATCTCCTGTGCTCTCAGGTGTTTCTTTACTGTGATGGGGTAATAGGTTCCGCCTTTCACCGTGGCATCGTTGGCCACGATCATGCACGGACGGTCCTCCACTCTGCCGATGCCCGTCACGATTCCCGCGGCCGGAGTTTCCTCGTCATACACTTCGTAGGCGGCCAAGGTGCTCAGTTCGAGAAACGGACTGTCCGGGTCGATCAGCTTTTCGATCCGGTCGCGGACGAACAGCTTGCCCTTCTGGCGGTGCTTCTCAATGGTGGCGGCGCCGCCACCCTCACGGACACAGCTCGATCGTTCGCGCAGCTCCGCCACCACGGTTTCCATGTGCGCCTGGTTTTCCTTGAAGGTTGCGTCCGACGAGTTGATCCGCGATTCGATGACGTCCATGTTGACTAGACCCGCCCGGATTTCCTGAGAACTCCCGCGCCGACCGGCAGTTTATCGAATTGCTGATCTCGCAGATAGTCAGGTGACGGGTGACCGTCGATAGGGTCGATAACTATGAATCCAAAGAGATGTTCGTTTCCGGGGGTCGCTTGAAGCTTGTCGTTTCCAGCGTCCCATCCGCCCGCTGCTGTAGTTGCTGTATCTTGAGCTCGGCCTTGGAGAGGATGTCGCGGCACTGCTTGACCAGGGCCATGCCTTCTTCGTACTTGTCGATGGATTCCTCGAGGCCGATCGTGCCCCGCTCGATCTGCTCGGCGATCGTCTCAAGCTGCTTCAGGGCTTCCTCGAAGGTGAGTTTCCGTTTGCTCATGGTTCGTCGAAAAGCTCCTGTTGCCGGATATTAACGGCTTCCGACTCAAACTCGCCATCCGAAACCTGCGTGACCAGCCGCTGTTGGTCCTTTAACTCCGCGACCGATCGTACGATCTTACGCCCTTTCTTGAGCCGTGTAATAGAAAACCCCCGCGCCAGCACGCTCTTGTGGCTGACTGCCGTCAAAAGGGCTTCGTGCGACTGGAGGCGATGATTCCATAGGACCAGCCCGGATGCCAAGCCTGCGGGGATCGATCGGCTCAATCTCACCACTTTTTCTCTTAGGCTTTGTATCTGGTGTGCTGGAGATGCCCGGTCAGATCGGATCTCATGATTCAGGATCAGCCGCTGATACTCAGCCAGACGCCTTGAAATCGCCCATTGCAGGGCGTGTTGAGCTGCCTGAATGCGGACCCCCGTTCGCAATAGATAGGAATGAGGAGCGATCTTCCGGATAATGGGGTCCGCCGATTCGAGGGTCCTCCGGGCCTTGTGAACACGTGAGGCCAGCGAGCGCTGTGCCCGAATCGCCAATTCATCGAGGACCTGCTCGCGCCTTCGCACCAAACCGGATGCTTCGCGCCATGGATCGCGTTTCATTACTCCGCCAAGCCGAGTTTGGAGAAGCTCGGTCCTTCCCCGTGCGCTGCGATAGGCCCTCCGCTCTAAGGCGTGGAGCTGATCGAGAACGTCGCTCAACACAGGAACGACCAGTTCCGCCGCCGCCGTGGGTGTAGCGGCGCGCACATCGGCCACGAGGTCCGCAATCGTGACATCCACTTCATGTCCTACCGCGCTGATGATTGGGATTCGACTTGCATAAATGGCGCGAGCCACGATTTCTTCGTTAAATGCCCACAGGTCTTCCAGCGATCCGCCGCCGCGGCCCACGATCATTACGTCGATGCCGCCGAGCCGTTCAGCATTGGCGTTGACGTTCCGAATGCCTGCCGCGATTTCCGCTGCCGCGCCGTCGCCCTGCACTCGAACCGGATAGAGCAGCACTTGAACGCAAGGATATCGCCGTTCGATGGTGCGCAGCATATCCACAATGGCCGCGCCCGACGGGCTGGACACAATGGCGATTCGTTGCGGATGCACCGGGATGCGTCGTTTGCGTTCTTGCTCAAAAAGCCCTTCTTTTTTCAACTTTTCGCAGAGTTGTCGAAAGGCCAGTTCCAGTGCGCCGACTCCGCGTGGCTCGAGCTTGCGAACGTAGAGTTGATAACGCCCAGCCTTCTCGAATACTTCGACCGTACCCGAGGCGACGACTTCAAGCCCGTCCTGTGGCGCAAACTTGAGCGTCGCGGCATCGCTTCGCCACATCACGCACGAAAGCTCGCATGCTTGGTCCTTTAACGTGAGATACAAATGGCCGCTGGTGTGTCGTTTGAAGTTGCTGATCTCTCCCACGACATGGATGGTGGTAGGAAACGCCGCCTGGATGGTCCTCGAAACCAATGACGTTAGTTCTGAGACCGTAAAAATCGTTCGGCGCGTGAGCAGAGGCTCCGTTGCCGAAGTGCTGCGCGATGCGATCTTAACATTCCTAGGTTTCATCGGTGATGAAGAACTGAATAGCACGATAACCGCGATTTGGAAACTCGACGGCTGTTCACTCGTGCTGAACAACAGTCCTAATTGAAGTCCGCAATGTCACTCCCTTGTCACCTAATTGCGCAATAACTTGTAAACACGGGCGCGCTTCGGCTCCGGATTGGCACGCGCGATAACGTCAGGAATCAGGTCTTCAAGAAGTAGTTATCAGGACCTGCGCCGCGCCGGTTTTCATCGCGCCGACGGCTCCAAGGGTCCGGAAAAATCAAAAAAACCAATGTTCCGGGGCGTGTTTCTAAATGGTAACACGAATACTTATCCCCGAACGGACAAAATAGGTAACTATCTTGGGCGGTCCGCATAACAACGTAGAAAAAGTTGTTGACAGGGTTGTGTGGAAAAGGGTAATATCGGCCCCATCGGTGCAGAGGGAAGAGACGCGGGCTGGGGAAAAGTTTCCTGTCGCGTCACCAATCGCTTAAAGGGCCAAGGTAGGTCAGGGCCGTCTTAGGTTATTTTTGTTTGGCTTCTGCATGGAGTAGCGATGTCGCTTCAGCCGCAAGGACGAATGGTTCGAATCTGTTCTCAATTGCGTTTTGTTTGCTTGCGACCTCGTGACCTCATAGTAGGGCAGCGAGTCGGAACGGACGTGGCCGCGCTTGGCCTTGGGATCTTGGGATTACGAAGAATTCCCGCCGCGTGAGTGCTGGCGGATATGCGTTAAGGTAATTCTCGGAATGGGTCTGGGGACGTGGATCGTTCTCAAGTCATGGGTGGAGGTAAAGAATTATGAAGTTGGGAAGTAAGGTCGGTAAGTTCGGAAGTTGGGGAAGTGTGATTGGCGTTGTTGGGATCGTCGCTTTGGCCCTTGGCCTCAGCCTGAGACTGGAAGGCGCGCCGACGATAATGCGCGGAGCGCTGCAGCCTCTTCCTGACAGCAACCCTGCTGATGCGGTCGGAGAGAACCCTCTGACGAGGGTGCTGGCGGAGAGTTCGAGACCCCAGCCTCAAAACGCCACGTCGACCGAATCAACACGGCTGACGGCGGGGTCAATCCCCTCGACGGGTCTCAAGGTAACCAATGTCGTCTATGTGGACTGGCAGGATGACGAAGGCACGCGGCTTCGTCGGGCCGGATTGCTTGTTGGCCCGATGCCGGGACCGAGTGAGGGCAATGGCGTCGTGGCCGCCTGCGATACACACGGATGCGTCGGCGGAACGTGCCCGGGAGAATGCTCCTTTAATATCGACTGCGACGATGCCGATCCCTGCACGATCGACCGCTGTGATTTCATCGCTGGATCCCAGGCCTGCACCGGCGACTGCATCCACGACCCAGTGGGAAACAACTCGAGCGGTGAATGCGAAGACGGAATCTTCTGCAACGGCAGTGAGAGTTGTCAGGGCGCCGTATGCTCCGGCAGCAGCGTTCGTAACGCGGGCCTGGCTTGCTCTTCTCATGGTTTCTGCGGTGAAGCCGGTGTTTGCGGCGGCGCCGGCACGTGCACCTCTGGCCTCATTGGTGAAGTCTGCGGGAACAACGACCAATGCGCCGTTGTGGGACGTTGCGTCGGCGGGGTGAACATCAATGACCCGTGCGATAGCGATGTAGACTGTCCTTCCAGCACCTGCAACTTCGTAGGGCGGTGCCTTCCCGGCGACTGCGCGAGCGGCCTGGCGGCCATCTGCTGCAGCGATCCGGCAAGCCCCACGCTTTGTGCTGAAAACTTCCCCCGTTGCAATGACGATTCGGAGAACGCCGGTCACGGCTGTACGGCCAGCTCCGAATGCAAGAACGGGCTATGCGAGCGTTGCCAGGACTCGTGTACGGCGGATGCCGATTGCGCAGACGGTAGAAAGTGCAACGGTATTGAAACGTGCCAGCGAACTTGTTCAGGCGGCCCGAATTCTGGAATCGCATGTACGATCGATGCGAACTGCACTCCGGGCTTTTGCCAGGGCCAATGTCAGCCGGGCAAGAACCCCTGCGGCGCGGGCGCGCGATGCGAGGATGGTCGGTGTTCGACTACAACCGCCACGGCTTGCGTGAAGAACTCAGACTGCCCAGCGGGCGAAACCTGCGGGGCTCTCGGAGGTGCCTGCAACGCGGGCGTCTGTTCCGCAGCCAGCGGCCGGGCTGGCGCACCGTGCGTCAACACCTCCGAATGCCAGGTTAAGTGTTTCCTCGGAAGGTGCTGCGAGGGGAACGGATCCACTGCCTACGCTTGCACGGAAAAGGCGCTTCACACCTGCGACGCCGTGGCTGCGGGATCGGTCTGGTATGCCGGCGATGGCGGCGAGCAATTGGCCGCGGATCAATGTGGCGGAAGCGATCCGGCTCAGACGACGAACATCGATCCTTGGGAATGCCCCAAGTACTCTGCTGGTATTACGCAGGCGAATGTGGCGGGTGCGCCGATCTATCCCGTTGAGGTGGGTCCAGTCTCCGACTCCAAGGAATGCGTTCCGGCTCCGGGCGGTCCGGGCGGATCATGCCCGTCGCCGTTCGGCGGCGGCCGGTTGTTTCAGTTGGGAGATGACTACAGTTTCCTCAATAACTCGTATGTGGCCGTCGACGTTATGCGCTTCGTCCTCAACGTCACCGCCAATTCCCGTCTTTCGTTGGACGTGTATGACGAATTCGGCAACTTCGTGGAAGACGTGAACGTCGGGTTCGATTTCAACTTGTCTCCCGGCCTTGGCATTGTGGTGTCCATCTTCCGCGATCCGATGATTTTCCCGCCGAAGGGCTGGATCGTTCTTCGGACTTCGGAGCGCTTCCAACCCAACTCTGAGGCCTCCGTCCTTTCTACAACGGCCACAAGCGCGGGTTCGAACGACCCCGATGCCCTCTGGATCAACCAGTGTGTTCCCGATGGGGCGCCTCTGCACAACTCCGGTCCCTGCGAGACGGCGAACAATGTCAACAACAATTACCTGAAGATGTGCGCCGGCGGCCCGAAGGCGAATCAGGCGTGCGTAGTGAACGGTGATTGCCCGGGAAGCACCTGCGGCACTGCGCCGGGTATCCTGGCTATTGAAATCGTCGGAGACAAAGTCGGCGCCCCCACTGGGTCCTGCTGTAATCCGACTACCGGAAAATGCGTGGATGGAGTGGTGAACTGGGTCTGCGTCGCCCAGGGAAATGTGTATCACGGCGACAGCACCCTCTGCGCGAGCTGCAACGGCGGCACCAACACAGGCTTGAATTGCCGTTCCTGCTCCAACAGTCCTTCGACTGTCTGTACAAGTGATGCTCAATGTGTGTCTCCTGGCGTGTGCCAACCAGACGCCACGAAGTGTCCCAACCCCGGCGGGCTGAACGTCTGCACGACGGGCACCACCGGCGTGTCGTGCACGGGTGCGAATCACGACTCGTGCGATCTTGCCGGCTTGTGCGACCTGACCTCGCAGACTTGTTCTACAGGCAATGTGGGCCAGGCCTGCAGTACCAACTCCCAGTGCAATGTCGAAGGGACGTGCTCGCCGGTGGCCTGCGTGGCCCTTGCGGCTTGCGGAAGCGGTGCTTGCTGTGAGGCGGGCGTCTGCACGATTGAACCCACTCAGTCCGCCTGCACGACCGCCGGAGGACTGTGGCAGGGATTCGGCACGGATTGCGATGCCGACAATGGGTATGAGGATGCTCAGCAACATTGTTGCCGGATTCCCGACTACTCCGGTTTGCGTTGCATGGGTGCCAAGAACAATTTGGCAGCCTGCTCCACCGATGCCGACTGTCGCTTCTGCATAGCCGGTCACCGCGACGGGTTGAGCTGCACCACGACCTCCGCCCCCGGGGTAAACGGTTGCGAGAACGAGGGTCTCTGCGTGTCCGGAGCTTGTGTCGGCGGTTTGCCGCCTACACCCAACACGTGCACGACGGACGCGGAGTGCCCGGACAATTCAGGAACCTGTCGCGGCCGATGTGTGACTCGTGGCACCGGCGCCGACAACTGCAATGATGCTTTCGTTCACATCATTACCGTGCCCACGCTGAGTGAAGGTCCCAAGACGGTCACCTTCAGCGGAACCAACATCAACGCCACGGGTTCCGTGGAGGAGCCCGAAAACTGTAGCTTCAACGGCACCGATCCGATGTGGTGGGAAGCCTTCTCAGTTGACAAGTGTGCCCGAATTCGAACGGATTTCTGTTGCAGCGTTCCGACTCGAGAGCCGAGCTGGGGCGGGCTTGTTTCCGAATGCGAAGGCGACGGCAATTGCGCCGCCATCATCGGTTCCGATCCGGATCCGTATACAGAAGGGCAGCGGGATGGCGCCCGTGGCAGTCCGTATTGCCTCGGCGAGGACAACGTCTGGGATACTTATGGACCTCTGGCCGCCGGGACCTATTGGCGACCTGTCTATTCTGATCTCGCCGGCTCTCACGGCGATTACCAGATGCACATCACCGTCCAAGCGTGTCCCACCGCGGCGTGTTGCTACAACGTCTGCGCCGGGGGCACCAACAACAACGGATTCTGCAGCGGGACCCAGCCGTGTCCGGGCGGAACGTGCGGAGCGGGCAGCACCACGCTGCCGCCGGGCAGTGCCTGCAACGCTCACATCGACTGCCACCCGACACTTTCGCTGTGTTCGGCGACCTGCGTAGCTCAGTGTGCGGAGCTGGATCAGGGACAGTGCGATGATCGAAACGGCTTCCTGCTGGCCCCGCCGCAGATTGCTCAGGCGGTCGCCATCTGCGCGGGCTCGCCGTGCGGTACAGGTTCATGTTGCGCCGGTCCCGGCGATTGTCGAGATCAGGTTTCAGAGACCGATCAAACCATCATGACCTCCGTGCGGTGCGATGCCGTAAACGGAACTTATGTTGGTGGTGTGCGGTGCCGAGGCGGCACGTGCAACGGCGGTACCGACGGGGGCGAATCATGCGACGATAACGACACGGCGCCTTACAATTGCGTCGGCGGCACCTGCGGCGGCACGGTGACCGAGCGGGCGCAGGACGATCCCTGCCCGGTGTGCGTGATCGAAAGTCCGGGCAACTGTCAGTCTTTTGACGGCAACAATCGCTCGTCTCCGAGCGACCTTTCGGCGGGTTCAGGAACCGTCTGGGCGGATGACTTTGTACTCACCGCCGGCGGTACCCTCAATTCCGTCTGCGTCTGGGGATCTTATATGTTCCAGGGCGTGCCCGCGGGGGACTGCGGCGGTCCGGAAGAAGACGTGAGCCAGCACGCGGACAGCTTCCGCGTGCGCGTCTACGAGGACGTTAACGGTCGTCCGGGCGGCGGTAACTGTTCAAACGCTCCTACGCTTCGGTGTACTATTAACTCTGAGTGTCCTCCGGGCGGCACCTGTTTGCAGCAAGCCCTTGGCACATCAGCCGCAACGCGCGTCAAGAAGCCCGTTCCCGGCGAATTGACCTTGACTGTGGGCGCCAAAGTCTGGGCGACGCAGTTGTCGCTCACCACGCCCATCCCGGGCCTTGTCGCGGGCAAGTGCTACTGGCTGGAGGTTAGCAACAACACCGGACCGGCGTATGGAGACCGGTGCGTATGGAACTGGATGCAGATGCTCCCCGCTTCGACCGTGAGCAATCAGTACTCGGCGGGCGGAAGTAACACCAGCGGCTACGACGCCGGCGCGGCCAGAGCCTGGGACATGGCTTGGTGCATGAATCTCAGCGTGGCTCCGGGCGGATGTGCTTCACAACTGCACGGCTGCTGCGCCTGCACGGGTACCTGCACCATGACGTCGCTGAAAACTTGCGACAACAGTTCGACTTCCTCGTGGAGTCAGGACGACACATGCGCGACCGCGTCATGTGATCCTCCGGCCAACGACTCCTGCCTGGCCGCTGAGGAAGTGACCGTGGGTCTGTACTCGGTCAGCACGCAGTGCGCCACGACGGACGGCGGCAACCCCGTTGAAGGCAGGTTGGATAACAACCTGGTGCGGGATATCTGGTACGAATTCCGGCCGACAACGAATTGCCATCTGAGGGCTGAATCTTGTACTGCCAGTCAGCTCTATTTCGACTCGGCGATCGCTCTCTATTACGACTCCGCCAATCCCACGATCTGCAGGTGCCCGTTTTCTCCCGCGGACAACGTGGACGGCTCCATGATGGTGGACGCTTCCGATGACGACTGCACGATCCTCGGTGCGGCGACCGGGAGCATCGTGGAAACCGACGCCTTGGCGGGACACTGTTACCTGATCCGCATGGGCGGGTTCCCCGGAAACGATGAGGGCGGTCGCGCCGCGGTGGACATCAGTTGCGGCGCGCCGGTCTGCGGCGACGGTCGCCGAAACGGCTCAGAGTCGTGTGACGGCGATGACAACTCCAACTGTCTCACGGCCACTCCCAGTACATTGTGTAACACGAATTGCACCTGCGGGGCGCCCAACCCCTGCGGCGACGGCAACATTGATGCGGGCGAGGAATGCGATCCCGGCTCTCCGGGCGTGCCTTGCCCGGCCCCGTTGGGCGCGGCTGGATGCCGCCAGGCGGGTAGTCCAGGACAGTGCACTTGCATTCCGCATTGCTCGAACAACCTCCTGGAGGATGGTGAACAGTGCGACGGCACGGACGACGACGCTTGTCCGGGACGTTGTCGCACCTCCGAAGTGCAGCCGGTTTGCGAGTGTCCTCCGCTGGTTTGCGGCAACGGACGCTTGGAGGAAGAAGGCGCCAACGAGGAGTGCGAGTTCGGCGTCTGTACCGTCGCAAGCGGCATCAGGCATTGCAGCAACTCGCCCTTTGCCGTCTGCACGAGCGACGCAACATGCGCGCCGGGTACGTGCTTGGACGCAGACCTCTGTGCGGTCAACGCCCAGTGCTCGGCGGGAACTTGCAATACCACGGCGGACCGTGGCGATTGCAGCGCCGGAGCTTGCCGTCCGCTGAACGATCCTCTGGGCGGATGCAAGTGCGGCTGCGGCACAGGTGAGATTCCCGGCACACCGCGGTGGGCCGGCATTCTTGACAACAGTACTGGTCGGACGACGCGCACGCTGATGATGTTCGTGGA
>Ga0187893_10000327_pt1 | contig 123132 bp, 121 predicted proteins | sample MA1701074metaG_FD_139574 | JGI IMG/M metagenome (GOLD analysis project Ga0187893, IMG submission 139574) | White microbial mat communities from a basaltic lava cave in the Kipuka Kanohina Cave System on the Island of Hawaii, USA - MA170107-4 metaG ...
ACAAGCTCATCCTTGTACCTGTTTCAATCCACGCGCCCGTGTGAGGGCGCGACAATCACAACCTTTTTACCGAGTTGGGCACTTAAGTTTCAATCCACGCGCCCGTGTGAGGGCGCGACTGCTGCTACAAAACACCTTGTTCCTATTTCAGAATCGGCAAACTTGGACCGCGTGCCGCCAACCGTGGCGAGCGTTCCGTTGACACCATCCCTCGTATCGCTTTTCACACATTCACGTCAAAAAACGCCTATCTAACCCACATCGAGTCCTTGTGAGCTTCGGTTAGCGGCTTCACAGGATCATTGGGCCTTCAATATCCGTGATCCCAGTTTTTCCATGATGCTCAACCCTCCTTTGCCAGTTGGAACCAAGAAAGTAGAACCGAAGGCTGTCCTTTTCCTTGTCGTACAGAGAAAGTAAACGGTCCTTCAGCCTTTCCCAATCCGCCGGATCAACATTGCACTCGAACACCGAATCTTGAACACGCAATCCGAAATCAACGCACACCTCGGCAATCTTTCGTAGCCGTCGCGTACCTGCTCTGTCTCTTGTCTCAACGTCGTAGCTCACGAGCACCATCATAAGGAAACCTACTTGTTGTAAAACGCAGGATAGTCCGTAATATCGCCACGGACATGCCGGGCAAGAAGCTGTGCTTGGATATGAGGGAGTAACCCTGCCGTCATTTTTTCGCCGAGTAGAGGATGTGTAACTTCTTCCTGTTTTCGTTGCTGGTATGCCATAATTACTGTTTTCCGCGCATCATCCGAAAGACGCACCTCACCCGACTCCCTAATCTCAAAGTCCTTAATGGTTACTTGCCGAAGATTGATCAGGTTCAACGCGACCCGGTCGCCAAATGATGCGCGAAATTCTTCCATAAGATCAAGAGCAAGACTCGGTCTACCTGATCGCAGTTGGTGCAAGAAACCGACTTGGGGGTCCAGGCCTACGGTCTCAAGTGCAGAACGCACATCATTCGTTAAGATGGCATACAAAAAGGAGAGAATGGCATTTGGGGGATCAAGAGGCGGTCGCTTACTCCTCCTGATAAATTGAAAATCACTCTGTTGGGATGTAAGAAGCGACATGAAGACACTGAAATACGACGAGGCACATTCTCCTTCAATTCCACGCAACCCCTCGAGGGTGGGGCATTGTCTGATGTCCGGAAGTCTCGTTCCCAACACGTCGATCGCGGATGCCACGCCATCCATAGTTTTCTCAGGATGGTTCCTTTGATGCCTCAAAAGCAAGTTCCTGTAGTTTGTCACTTTTGCCGCGATGATGGGACGCGCAATCTTCAACGATCCTTGCTCATTCTCCGCAATTGCATACTGGGCTTTTCTGAGGAGTACGTTGCCGTGCTGGGGTCCTGAAACACGCGCAAGAAACTTTCCGGACTCCGAGAGGAAGCTCATGCCCACATTATTTTCCGCACAACAAGCCATGAGTGCAGGAGTTATCGGTTTGAATCCGAAGCAAACAATGTTCTCGATTGAATGGATCGGCGCTTGGAATGCTTTTTTTCCGTTAACCTCGACGACAAAGGTTTCCCGTTCCTTCGAGAGGTACGCGTCATCCGACATAATGTAGAGTGTGTTGAGATGCTTTTTCACGTGCCGTTTCCCGCGTCGTATAAGCCATTCATGTATCGGGTGAGCCTCCTACTATTCATTGCTTTGGGCTGACAGATATCCAACAGGGAACAGGTTGCGCATTTTCGTTCGTACACGGCTGGGGGAACGTGTCTGCGCGAAACGAGGCCATGAACGGCAGAAATGATTTCTTTGGTCCTTGACCGCAGGTGATTATCAATGCTAATCGGAACGCGGCGCCTGATTTTCCCATAGAAAAATATTCCGCGTGCCACAGAACTTCCCAGCATTTCCTCCAGGCACAATGCCTGAGCGCAGAGTTGCACGTCGTCGCTGATGTTCTTTTTTGGCTGACCGGATTTGAACTCGACCGGCACAACTTCCAAGCCGCCGGGGTTGTTTACAGACTTTAGGAACTCTACGACATCACAGCGTCCGGAAAGTCCGTACTCAAACGAATGAACCTTGAGTCCCCGAACCGTCTTGACGGCGCCTCTTGTTTCGTACGTGTTTGTATCAACCTTTTCATGGAGGATGTTTCCGCGTACAGTGTAGAGGTTCTCGCGCCATACATCCTCCACATGAATCAACGCGCACTGACGCGGACAGAAAACGTAGTGCTGGAGCGCGCTGAGCTGGATGAACTGGTCTTCGGTGAACATTATTCCCTGTCAATCTCACGTTTCTTTTTCTCACCCAACGCTTTGAAATTCTGCCTGGCAACAACCTTCCTGCCCGACTTTTTCTCAAGTGCCTTCCGCGCATTGCCCGCAACTGTTCCCCCTTCAATAGCCGCTTTCTCGTTTTGTGGAAATCCCTGAGCGTTCTTATTCCTGGCAATCTCCGTTGTGGAAGCTTCGCCTAACATCGTGAAGATCAACTCCAAATCAGTCATGTGGTCGCGGAGGTTCTCCTGTGGCTTGCTCAAGCCTTTCAGCTTTTTGTAGTCGACGGGAGCAAGCCCAAACGTTGCCTTGCTGATCTCGGCAGTGAGGATCGCAAATTCCTTTCCTTCTTTGACTCCTCGCTTCTTCCATTCGCCGGTCAGCTCGTCCCGTATCGCAATACCACGCACGCGCTTCTCTATCCACTCATCGCTATAGCCTTTGGCTTTATAGATTTGTCGCATGCGAGCCTGGGCAAGTTCAGGATTTTCGATTTCTTCCAAGCGTTCATTCCCAACTTGCGCCAGCCACAACTTGAACGGCTCGGCTTTGGGGGAGGGGACGGATTGAATCAGCCGCAACAATTGGGAAACATCCGCCACGTCAGTGAGGCGCATCTTGCCATCGGGAGCTTTCATTTTCAAAGCGTTACGATTTGTAACGGTTTCGTTCCCCTCCGCCTTGAGGCGCTTTTTCAGCACCCGCCAATAGACTTGTGGATTCGGGCTTTCTGTTAATACCGCTACCACGTCTACAATCGCGAAATACCATTTTCCTTCTTGATTGTTCCAATGAGAACGGATTTTCTTGCTCTCAAAGAGTTTGATGTTTGGCATGATTTCCTTTCAACTTTAGAACACTGATGACACAGATGTACACCGATTTGTTTTTTATCACTCAGCGTCTCGTGCATTTTCTGTGTCAACTGCGTTCCCTCCCGAAAGATGTCGAAGCACGGAACAAGGTTGGCTTTGGTGAACATCTTACTCGCCATCAAGGATATCAACCTTCAATCCGGGCAGTTCGTTCTCAATCTCTGACCTATCCGGGATATGGTAGTCATCAATACTGTTTGGCTCCGTTATACCATCGTTCAATTTCAGCTTCTTCTCTACTGACCGATGTACTTTTGCTGTAGAGTATTGACCAATCTTGGAGTTGTGCTTCCACCAATAGACTTTGTGCACCTCCATGCTACCAGCAGGACGAGCAGACGATTCATCATTCACGAACAGTGTTCTTAGAGCCTCTTTAAGCGCGTCAGCATCTTTATCAGAGAAACCAGTGCCAGAAGGAAGTGCTGCAAGTTGTGGATTTATGCTTCCGTAGAATGTATATACTCCATGATTAACCCGATGCTTCATACCCATTGTATCCGATCCCTTTTTAGAGCCATCGCCTTCGCCACTCACGCTTTTGGTAATCTGAATGGATGAGGTACGATCAAGAATTGGCGCAACAGAGAAAGCCGAATGTACAGAAACTGGACCGCGAATACCAATTGAAACACCTGCACTGTCACCTTTCTCATCTTCTGCATCGACAGTTTCCTTTCCCTTCTTGATTTTTTTATTCGCCGCTTTATAAGCGAAAACCTGTCCGAAAGCTCGAACATCAATCCACTGTTTGCACGCTGCTTCCCGATACTTCTTATCATCACTCATGTCGATATTCTTGAGCACGCCTTCAGCGCGTGAACGAAGACTTCGATATTCATCTTTTCGTTTGTCATCTGATTGAACAAATATTTCTTCTCCCATATCCATCCACCGATTCCTCGCTTTGCGCTTGATACACACATCTGAAAATTCGCCGAATCCATCATAATCTACTCGCGGCCGATTTCCATTCAAGGGATCCCCATTCGGATTGGCGCGTTTTACTGTTAGTATTACAGCGAAATCAATCTTGTTGCTCAAAGTAGCCATTGCAATTCTCCTTATGTGAATAGTTTATTTGTTGTTTTAATTCTCTTCTGGCTCCGTTGGCTCTACATCATTCTTTTTCCATAGATCAGCGCGCTGGCAGTGATAGCCAAGCAAGAACTCTCCGGTCAACGGCTTGTCGCTGTTGTAGTCTTCAATAAGGTCGAACTTGCACATTATTTCATCAATCAGGCTTTTGTAGTATGACGCTCCGCCAAGTCTTGCCATATACGGAGAGAGGGAGAGATAAATCTGCCTCCAGGTCTTGTTGGGTCGGTCGGCGAATTGTTGCATGTAACGGGCTGCGTTTGTGTCTCGTTTTTCCTTCGCTTTGTAGAGGGCGTGCCCCTCAAGACGATCAGCAATGGCGAGAAGCCTACCATAAAGATAGTCTCTTGTTTTTCTGTTTTCGTCTATACACATACTGTATTCCTCCTTTATATTGTATTTTCTGAAAAGTGCACAAGCTATGCTTAATGTCTTGTTCCATTCCCAATCATCCATAGCAATTCTGTTCGAAGCCCGTCTTACGACAGACTCAACAAGGTCCCTTGATATCTGTTGACCATCGATGATGCAAGGGAGAATGCGTTCAACCGTGCTTTTCTTTAGTTTGTCATCGACGCGGTTTCCGTATGCTGACTCAGCAATATCGCTCGGGGCTGGAGCGCCGATAAACTGAATGTATTTCTTCTTTTTCCTGCCGCGTTCATCTTCGATTTCTATTGAGCGATAATTATGAATCCATTGGCAGGTCGAATGCCAGCTATCCACTCTCTCCAAAAACTCTGAACCAGTCAATTCCCGATAGAAGGTTATTGACATTCGCCCTGGTGTTGCAGAATCCAACCCCATCACAACAACCTGAGACGTGTTTCCCAACTCCTTTCCGTATCCAGCAATCCGCTTCTTCAGCCTCAAAGCTAATGCTTGTGCCGTATCCGCATTGATTGATTCGTAAGAAGGCAGATCATCGAAAAGAGAGAAGGAGTCATCCGTTGGCTTTGGAACAATAGCGCCCGAAGTTGCCCAAGCTACAATTGCTTGGTCGCCTTTTCTGTAACCCTGACGACTTATCAGCCAGCGAAGGGCACTGTGAGCCTTTTGTGTTGTCACAAAGCCAACATTGCATGCTTGATTTGCAGTTAGAAACCGACCACGAAATGTAAAACCTGATGTGTCGTTCGAAGAAATGAGCTTTGCCTTGTCTCCGTCATTGCGCAACTTTGCGGGATGTTGATCAGCCGCGAAATATTCTTCACCAGTGACATAACAAAGTGTTCTTTCTTTTTTTGTAGTGGAATAATATTTTGCCCAACTGTCCCAGAGCGTTTTGTCTTTCCAGACCTTTGTTTCTGGGTCGTTCGGGGACTCAACTTCCCAGCGCACAAATGCATCCGCCTGCCAATTCTCGATTTTTCCTTTCTTGTTCTCTCTTCCGGGGAGAAGATCAAAAATATCAAAGGCATTTTTGTTCTCCTTCTCCTGAGCTCTCTTCAATAAGAGTTTGCCCTTCTTATCTGGGAATAATATCTGATTGTCAATCAAGTCTTTGATGACATTCCCCTTTGTAACATATTTGCGTATAGACATAGCCTTAGTGTGAGAAAAGTCAGACTCGCACCATCGGTCTAACAGGTATACAAAAGTGACAGTTCTAGCAAGCGTCTTGGGGAATAGGTCGATCAGTTTATACTTGTTCATGAGCATGGTCGCGCTGTCCGCTTTTCCCGTTTCCTTGTTTGACATCTTTTCATTCTTGTCAATGAGGCTTATCAGAGAAGGCAACTTAATCAGTTCATTAAAAATGTCGAGAGGGTTCGACTTACTGTGTTCGGAAAGAAAATCCGCGAGAAACGCATTCTTGAGTTTCTGGCATTCTTCAGCAAAGTATTTTATCTCCAAGTCTGCTTTGATGTACTTGGAACTACCAAGCTGAAAGCACTGCTCCTTGTCACCGCCGCTCGTCTTATAGTCTCCTGCGACGTACTGTAATTTGTCACACAATGGATGTGGCGTTGTTCCACTTGTTCTTCCTCCTGAACTCTCTGTGCAAGGAATGATTGTCCTTGCTTCGTCTTTTGGGATCACTCTTGCCCGCCTAAAATTCCCTCTAGTGTCTATCACAATTTCAATATGGGCTTTTTGAGTTGTATGACAGATAGGAAGAAGCGGAACCTCATTCTCATTAGCTCCCGTCCCAATCATTGACTCGCAATTCTTGTAAGTCTCGTTCAACTTTTGTATCCAGCTCATCGTTCAACCTCCTCCACATAACCCTCAAGCAATCCTTCTTCTTTGAAGCCGCTTGTTTGAAGATTCTGAGGAATCATTGGTCGCACTAGTTTTCGGTGAGAACATGCTTCCGGTCGTGGAAACTCAACCACTCCATTGTTCATCTTTGCTTGCCAAAAACGCGAATGAAACTCATTCTTTCCATATTCATCAGGATAATCGAAGCCATGAAACATCAGACCGAAAGAAAGCGTACCATCTTTATCATAGAAGCCTTCACCCTCGCCAAACTTACATGGTTCTACATAACCTTGACACTCTCTCGTTCCAAGAAAAACGTCTCTTCTTCCACCTCGGTCAATCATGCGCTTGGCAATCCAGAAGTGCTTGTGTTCATTCCTGTCATGCTCCAAATCCGTCCGATTCATGTTCCACACAAAGTGGGCTCGGACTTGATATTCGACATCAGCCAAGTATGTGTATATTGCAAGCGAGTTGCCGCCGCCGTAATTGATAGGCTTTGCGCTTCTCGTTTGGGTTTTTATTCGGTTCACGACACGAACCTTGTCAATAATCCAAATAATCGTCGGCTTCCAATACACCGAGCTAATGATTCCTTTCAGTGCTTCATACGTGGGAATCTGGTATGAGCATTTCTCGCCGCCAATCTTGGTAAGCGGGTCTGTGAAGAGCGCATATTTGCCCGTTACCGTAAACTCGACAACGTTCTCTTTATTCATAGAGCCTCCTTAGAAATTTAGCGGTTTCATTTCTCTAACAACTTCTTCGCTCCATCCGAATTCCTCGCTGTAGTACTGATAATCCATATAGTAGATACCAGAATCCTTTTGGACTTCGTGAATAGCATTCTTTCCTCCCATGTCTTCCAGTTGATACGGGTAGAGGTTCACCGCGAACCGCTGTGCAGTTTTCAAAAGTCTGTACTGCTTCTCCAGCATTTCTGTGCTGCAAAGGTCGCTGATTATTCTTTCACCCTCGCTTCCATAGGGAACAATCACTCCGCGAGTCGGCGAATCGATGACGCGAAATGCCTTTGCTGCGGTTTGGAATGATTGCATGAAAGGAATGGGGGGCATAGAGTCGTTGTTGACTCTTCGGAATTCATTGATTGATTCCGGGTTCGTTGCTAACAAATCAAAGAGGTGATCATCTCTTCCTACAGCAGAATTGCTTGCTACTGGGTAATCCATTTCCTTTTGGCGTTCATGGAAATAGTGCTTGTAGTATTGTTCCATTGCAGAAGGATCGAGAAGCTCACTCTCCTTGAATTCAACAAGAATTCGCTCCGTTTTCTCTGCTCCAAACCGAATATCTTTCAGCTTTTGTAGATTTTCATCAGCTGGATTTACTATGTAAACATTCCCAAGTTTTCTTCTCAGTTTGTTCCTGTTACATCTTCCCGCCGCCTGTGCTATTGAATCAAGACCAGCCAGATAGCGAATGACGGATCCGAAATCAATGTCCACACCCGCCTCAATCAATTGTGTGCTGACGCAGGCAACTCTTTGCTTGTCGTCGAGCCGGGTCCTGACTGTCTTGAGTACATCAAGACGATGGGCAGGACACATATTCGTGCTCAGATGAAAGGTCTCAGGTTCCTTCGCCTTGAGGGTTTGATACAAAGACCGGGCTGAGTCCTTTGTATTCACAATGGCAAGTACGCTGCCAGATGTTTTAAGTTCCTGTACAGCCAGACCGGCTACCTTTGCTTCTGTCCAGCCACCAGGCTGCCGACGATCATGGACTTTTACACGTTTCAACTTTACAAAGAGTTCAGTCTCATTCGACATCATCTTGTGATCTGGTGGAATAACCAATGACCGCTGTAATGGTTCAACTTTATCAAGCAATGGCTGAGTAGCCGTACACAGGACTACAGTGGAACCACAGCTATGGGCTAGGAAGCGAACAGCAAGGTTGAACATGTGTACGCACCGAACGGGAATAGTCTGCACTTCATCAAAGATGATTACGGAATTAGCAAGTTGGTGCATTCGCCTTGCGCCTCTCGTTCCGCCACCGAAGAGTGTTTCGAGGAATTGTACTTGCGTGGTGAACACAATCGGCGCGTCCCAGTTTTCCGACAAAAGGCCTTGCCTTCTGGACTCTTCATCGGGAGTCAGGTTTGAGTGATGCTCAAGCACTACTCCTTTTTCGTCTTTGCCTTCTAAAATCTTCCTAACCTCTTCTGCATTCTGATCAATAATCGAAGTGTACGGTATGATATAAAAGACCCTGTCCATCTTATGTTTTGCAGCGTGGTATAAGGCGAATCGTAAACTGGCCAGAGTCTTTCCGCCGCCTGTTGGCACCGTCAATTGATATAGCCCCTTCGCTCTGCTCGCAAATTCATAGCATTGTTGAGACACTTCCTTTCGCACATCGTCAACCTTATTTTTCCTCTTAAAGGTTTTCAGCTTGTCATTCAATCGTTCGATTAGGATTTCCCAAGAGTGGTGTTCCCCATGGTTCCGAATAGTTCTATTGCTTGGAAATTCAAAATCGGCAGTGTTGAGCCTGTCCGCATCTATAAGACAACTAAAAAGGTATCGGACTAACAGTCCACACTTAAACGCTGCAGTATCCTGATGATCATTGGCTTCTTTCAGTAACTTCAGTTTTTGAATTATCTCCGCAATCAAATCAGGACTTGATAGCTGCGCGTTTAGATGCTGTCTTTCGTCATCGCTCAGATTTGACAGTGCCTCGTCGGTGCGTGTTTTCTCTTCCGACTTGTGCATTCTTCTTGAGAAATTATCCTTACCATCCGGTAATAGACAATCAATCAAACCGGAATGATGAGAGGCAATGCACAGAGATAACACTTGCGCAGCAATGATCCCTTCGGTCCCTTTGCTTGAGAATGCTCTGTGAATTACCTGCGCACCTGCACTGGAATGATCTATCTTGCCTTTTTGTTCTTTTGGATCAATGTAGTCGTCCGAGTCCGGATTAATTCGACCTGCTGCAGATTGTATATATCTTTGGAATTCATCGCTTGCCTTCCCAAGATCGTGTAACAATCCAACAAGTTTGCCTGCTTCGTTCAGTCCGATCTTATTTGCAAACTGTCCAGCAAGAGCCGAAACTTGCCTGAGGTGGTCGCGAAGATTTTGCGACACTCCATCCCTTTCACGACGATGTGCGATAAATTGGTTCGTCATATCTTATTCAGCAAGGTGACGCGTGGCTACGATGGAGTAAAACGATCCTTTCGTCAACGCCGCAATGTTCTTCAGCATGACAATGGTCGGTTCAGCATATTCCTTTGGCAAAGTCTGTATTTCGTCAAAGATCACTACAGAATCGGCAATGCTGTGGTTCTTTCTGCACTTGAACGGACGATTGCTAAAGAGAGACTCAAAGAACTGTACTGACGTCGTTACAATTATTGGAGCGTCCCAGTTTTCACACGCAAGCCGTTTTGACGTCTCAGGTGTCTTATCAAACATTTCTTTTGCGTATTCTTTATCATCCTCGATTGTTCCTGAATGGTGCTCAAGAACGTTATCTTCCCCAAAGACATTCTTCAGAATAAGAGCTGTCTGATCAATGATATTGATGTAGGGAAGCACAATAATGATCCGCTTCAACTTATTGTACCTCGCGTGAAGCAACGCCCAGTACATTGATGTGAGGGTCTTCCCTAATCCCGTAGGAAGCTGAAGCGAGAAGAATCCGGTAGGTGCGGCAAACCGGGCTGCAACTTCATTGCGCGCTTTCGTGCGCAAAGAATTGATGTCTCCCCTGGTTGGCAACTTCTCAAATTCCTTTTCGAGAGCCTCGATGAACACATCGTAGCTTAGGGGTCGCGATGTTCTCATATCAGATTTCTCAAGAGAGAAATGACGCTCGGTGTCTAACCAATCTGCATCTGTGAGCGCGCTGAAGAGAAATCGAGTTGCGCATTCAGCCAACAACGGGTCCTTTTGCGCAAAGGGCTGTGAAGGAATATCAAGCGTTGATGACTCAGGAACGCTCTTCTCGAACTGACGAATCAGCTCTGATACGCTCTGTTGTTGCTCGGCATGGAAGTCATTGTTGCTCTTACGATCTTGGTTGTTTGGCATTCCCGCATGATGCCCTTGGATCGCAAACTGCAGAGCAGTGTGTTGCTTGGCTAAAGTTCTTGCAATGAACGCACCGATCCCCGCATGGGGCGTTCTCGGCTGGCCGCATTCCAAGTATTTCTGAAAGCCGGCTTGAAACTTGCCAACATCGTGCAACATTCCTGCGAGGTAGAAAAGCGCGCGAAGATCCTCGGAGGGTGCAAGGGATTGAGCACCTTCAGCGGTGGCAATGAGATGATTTCTCAGATCGTGCCATTTGCCAACCTTGTTTTCGGAATGTGCATAAAACATATATAACCTAAGCGGCTAGACGAATCAGGCAAGGGAGCAAACCATAAAGAGGTTCCGTTGCCTTGCCCAACGGTGAGAAAAGAACCAATTGGCTTAATAATCAGTGACGCGGTGGAATCTCTTGGAGCGTCTAGGGCTGGTCCCGGTACGACGTCAGGAGGGCCGTACGTAGGCCTGCAAGAATTTAGAAGAAGCTGGCAAGAGATGCAATATCTAACTGACTGGAAAAGAATCCTTGAAAGGATACCATCTTTTCTTTCTCTCATGCATTTCTTACCATAGCACCAGCCATGGGCGCGTCTTCATCTCCTTCCGCTTTCTTTCCTGTACATTCCCCGGCCTTCAAGAATTACCAGACACTTCAGGGCATTGTTGCAAACGCCGGCTGTCGCTTTTCTCCCGTCGAATTCCTTCAGGCACTAGAACATCAGTTGCAACGGTCTCCTGATCCTGCGATGGTCGTGACAAACTTCCTCAGAGTTATGGAATCGACGGCGAGCGCCTCAACGCTCTTGAATGATCTGTTCCAATACCCGGTTCTGCTGGAGACCCTTGTGAAGATATGCGGATATTCACAATACCTCAGTGACGTTCTCGTTCGGGATCCGCAGTTATTCAGATGGCTTACCGCCTCCGACGTCATGACGAAGCCCGGGAACAGAGCATACTTTGTAACGGAAATCAACCGGGTGCTTGGAATGTTCCAGAGGGCAGAACGACGGATGGACGGATTGCGGCGATTGTACCGGCGGGAAATCCTCCGGATTGGTGCGCGCGATATCCTTGGTGAAGCCGATCTTGCTGGCGTAACGAGTGAAATCTCAGTGCTCGCGGATTGTTTGGTCCACGCGGCGATTCAAGTCGCGGAACAAGAACTCCAAACACAATTTCGCAAGGTTCCGTCAACACAATTTTCGGTTGTCGGACTTGGGAAGCTTGGCGGTTCGGAACTGAACTACAGCTCTGATATTGATATTCTCTTGGTCTACCGCGATGAGGGCACGTGTATCACCGAACGCGGGAAGAAGATAACGCACAACGAATACTTCAACCGTCTTGCGGAAAAAATTGTGCAATATCTTTCCGCCGGTACTGCGGAAGGACATCTTTATCGGGTTGACACGAGACTTCGGCCTGAAAGCGGCGCGGGCCCACTCACGCGATCGCTTGCGAGCTATCTACTCTATTATGAAACTCGGGGCGAATTGTGGGAGCGTCAGATGCTCATCAAAGCGCGACCCATCGCTGGAGATGAACAGTTGGGCAGAGATTTTGTACGTGCTCTTCAGCCGTTTGTATATCCGCGGACATTCCTCCGCAACCCGATTGAGTCCATTGTGCGAATAAAGGCGAGAATTGAGTCCAAATCAGATACAGCAAACAGTATCAAGCTTCGGCAAGGAGGAATCCGCGACATTGAGTTCATTGTTCAGGCATTGCAACTTCTTCATGGTGGAAAGCACCCGGCCATCCGGGCCAACGGGACCATCGATGCCCTTGAACAATTGACGCTGGTCGGACTTCTCAATGCCCGCGATGCGGATGACCTCCATCGTGCATATGTGCTCTATCGAACCCTCGAACACAGGGTTCAAATGGAATTGAATACACAAACACATGCAATTCCTGAGACCAAAGAAGAGATCGCATCGCTTGCACTAAGGTCGGGAATGCCGGATGCAAACACATTGACTGAAACATTGGAGAAGCACACGCGCTGTGTTCGAGAATTGTTTGACCGTGTTCTGGCAACGCCATCAGATCTACAATTTGTAACACTGCTTGACATGATGGAGCGCGGGAGTGATAAGGAGTTGAACGCGCTGTTTTCGCAGTATGGTTTGGAAAACCTCGCGGATGCAAAGCGTGCACTCGCATTGCTTGGGCGTGGGAAAAGTCTCACGACCTCCGAACAGCTTGACGCGAGAACCCAGGATACCTTTCGCGAGCTGGCACCTGCCTTGTTTGATGAGATCGCCGCGTCGAGGAATCCGGACCTCGCCCTCGCCAACCTTGCATCGGTTGTGCACTCTCAACGACGGCCGGAATTGCTGTACCATCGCTTGCGGGAACCTCTATTCAGAAATTTGCTGATCTCAATTTGTGCCGTCAGTCCGCTTGTTGCCCGCAGGATAGCGCTCGATCCGGAAGTCATCGAGCGGGCGATACAGGGAAAACAGGCGACAGGAAGTCTTGTGCGACGAAAGAATACCGGAGAACTCTTCGCAGGCATAAGAAATATTCTCGGCAAAACGACGTTGGAACAACTGACTGATGAGCTTACTGAAATTGCGAACGAGATATGCTCTCTCGCGTACCTGAGATCCGCCGGAAAAGGAGCGCAGCGTGGTTCCCTTGCAATGTTTGCCCTCGGAAAGTTCGGTTCGCGGGAGCTTATGTTCGGGTCGGACCTTGATCTGTTCTTTGTGTGCGAGACAGAAAGTTCGACGGGGCAAGCAGCAATGGAGAAAAGGGCTGAACGAATTGTCGGGCTGCTCACGCAGGTTTCTGAAGAAGGCACGCTGTACAAGGTTGATGTGCGATTAAGGCCCGAAGGAAGGAATGCACCCCTGACAGTCCAGCGAAAGGAGTTCGAAAAGTATCTCTTGCATCGGGCTTCGCTTTGGGAGCGGCAATCAATGACGCGGTTGAGGTTTGTTTGTGGAAACGAGACTCTGGGCGCGAAGGTTGAAAAGATTGTCGATGACTTTGTCTTCGGCTCGGCACTTCCATCCGGGTGGATTCAAGAGATCGTCGCGATGCGAAAGCAGATGGAATCACGGATACGGCCATCAAAGCGCGGCGGGGTGGACATAAAATTGGGAAAGGGAGGGGTTGTTGATATCGAGTTTCTCGTTCAGGCCTTGATGATGAGGCAAAAGTTGCACAACGTAAAAGCCCGGCCGATGGTTGAAACCATTGCACACATCGACAGCTTGAATGAGGTGCAACGCCGCGCTCTGTCTGAATCCTATTCTCTCTATCGCACTGTGGAAAAATTCATGCGACTGACATTGGAAGAGCATGGTCACACGCTCCCCTCCGGGAATTCATTGAATGTACTCGCCCGTTGCGTGGGAATGAAATCCGGAAGTGAACTGACGGATGCTGTGACGGCCTCGATGAAGAGAGTTAAGGACATGTTTTCTGAAATTACAAATGAAATGTCATCTTAAAGAATCAACGCTCCTATGAAAAGAGCTCTTGAATCTCCCATCCTGGCGGCAACGATTGTGGCGGTAGTCTGTTTTCTTATCTACCTGCGAACCCTTGCTCCAACGGTATCTTTCATCGATAGCGGAGAACTTGCAACGGTTGCGTGTACACTTGGTATCGCCCATCCCACGGGCTATCCGTTGTTCACTCTCATTGGTTGGCTGTTCTCGCGCCTTCCGATTGCAACGGAGTCCATTGTTCGACTGAACATCATGTCGGCGTTTTTCTGCGCGGCCGGGCTGTGGGTGTTCTTTCTGATTGTGCATAGGATTGTCAGTGAAAGCATTTCGTCCGGAAAGTTCCCCGGGAAGAAAAACCAGGTCGCAAGAACTCACATCCCGTTCTGGTCAAGTGTTTGCGCGGCACTTGTTCTTGGTTTCTCGGAAACCTACTGGTCCACAGCGACTTCTGTGGAAGTATATTCCCTTCATGTATTCTTAATTGCCTGCGTCTTGCATGCATTTCTTCGCGCCAGCATATTCGCGACATCCGGCAGCGAAACGTGGTGGTGGATCTTTGGGTTTGTCCTCGGACTAAGTTTCACAAATCACATGACGACGATTCTCCTCGCTCCGGGCCTGTTGTACATGTACTTCGCATCGTATGGTCTTACATCCGGCTCGATGAAAAGACTCGCGCGTCTTGCGATTCCATTTGTTTTGGGACTTTCAGTGTATATCTATCTTCCGATCCGCGCGGGAGAATCCCCGCTGTTAAACTGGGGGAATCCTGTCGAGCTGGAGAGACTCCTTTGGCATTTGGGCGGGAAGCAGTACCGGGTATGGATTTTTTCATCAACCGATGTGGCAGGACGCCAGCTCTCCTATTTTGTGGACACTCTTGCGGGCGAATTCGGTTATCTCGGACTCTTGCTGGCGGTTCCCGGTTTGTTCTGGCTATGGATGAGTCAGCGAAGGATTGCGATCATGTCCTTGCTGCTGTTCTTTGGTTGTGTCTTCTATTCCATTAACTACGACATTCATGATATTGACGCGTATTTCCTTCTCGCATACATGTGTATGGCTTTGTGGGCAGGAGTCGGAGCGCTTGGAGTTCTCGCAATGATACCCTCGATGCAAGTTGGCGTGACCGTTGCTCTCGTTGTCGGTATTGCGGGCATCTTCTTCAACAACAAGACATGCAATCAGAGTAAGAACTATCTTGTGGAGGACTACACCCACGATATGTTTGAATCGTTCAGACCGAACGCGCTTGTCCTTTCGTACCAATGGGACTATTGGGTTTCGGCGTCTTATTACTTCCAACATGTGAAGGGATTGCGTCCGGATGTTGCCGTTGTTGATAAGGAGCTTCTCAGGCGTTCCTGGTACATAACCCAACTGGAAAAAATGTACCCCTGGCTGATCAACAATTCCCGGCGGGAAGTGGATGCCTTTCTGGTTGAGCTTCATAAGTTCGAGCACGATATTCCCTACGATCCTTCAGTGATAGAGCGGCGTTTTGTTGATATGATTCGCTCCTTCATCCAGGATAACATGAAATCGAGGCATGTTTATGTTACCTCAGAAATAGAACCCCAGTTTTTGCAGGGTTTTCAGGCGGTTCCAGAAGGGTTGGCCATGCGGCTTGAGCCTGACTCCCTGTTTCATGAAACAATATCGCCTGTTTACAAGTACAGGCCACTGGAGAATCATGGACGCCTTGAATCGCAGATTCCGAAGCTTTACGGGGCTTCTTTGGTCCGGCGGGGTGCTTACTACTATAATAACGGCAACAGGAAGGAAGAGGCGTTGAATTCCCTCAGACAAGCGTTGGCCTTTGACCCCGCCTCTAATGAAGCGAGAAGAGCAATCACGGTTTTGGAAGCTTGGTAGAGGGGAAATATGGATTGGGTGATTGACTCTAAGTCATTATTTCGTATATTTATGCGCTCGACTCTCTGACCCTAGGCACCCCGTTTCATGCTTATCTTGATTTACCACGCGGATGTTTCAGTGGTAGGGGATTCTTTTTATTTGCTGGCGTAGCTCAGTTGGTAGAGCAGCTGACTTGTAATCAGCAGGTCACCAGTTCGAGTCTGGTCGCCAGCTCCACAGACCTGAATTGAATTCGTGTGATCGGGTCCCGGGCAGGTAGCGAAGCGGTCAAACGCAACAGACTGTAAATCTGTCGGCTCAGGCCTTCGGAGGTTCGAATCCTTCCCTGCCCACAAGCTCGGCAACGGAGAAACCGCGGGAGTAACTCAGTTGGTAGAGTCACAGCCTTCCAAGCTGTTGGTCGCGGGTTCGAGTCCCGTCTCCCGCTCGAGATGTAAGCGCAGGGATTTCGTCCGGCAGGGTAACACACGCACAGGCCAGGCGGTGTGCTTGCGTAGCTCAGTTGGTAGAGCACTTCCTTGGTAAGGAAGAGGTCACCGGTTCAATCCCGGTCGCAAGCTCAAGCAGATTGTCATTTTTTTTGGAGTACGCCGTGAGAGACATCATTACGCTCGAATGCACCGACTGCAAACGCAGAAACTATTCCGCGACAAAAAACAAGAAGAAACAAACCGGAAGAGTCGAGTACAGAAAGTTCTGCCGGTTCTGCGGTAAACACACTACGCACAAAGAAACCAGGTAATTCTGTAGGGCGGGGGTTGAGGGGTCGGGAACGATCCACTACCAGTTGTTTGGATACGTGAGTAGCTCAATTGGCTAGAGCAGCGGTCTCCAAAACCGCAGGTTGGGGGTTCAAGTCCCTCCTCACGTGCTCGAAGGTATTGCTGCCACACGGCAGGTGCAAACCATCAATATATATTGGTGAGAAATGAAAGAGAAGATTGTAGCATTCTTTACTGATGTTGTGAAGGAAATGAAAAAAGTAACATGGCCTAAGAAGGAAGAACTGCGCGAATCAACAATCGTCGTTCTTGTTGTCTGTATCATCATCGCGGCATTCGTCTTTCTGGTGGACACGTCCGTCAGTGAAGTGTTGAAGCGGATTCTCTAAAAGAGTAACGGAAAAGGAAACCCCTGTTGGAGAAGAAATGGTACGTTCTCCGGACGTATTCGGGGCACGAAAATAAGGTTAAGGCGTACATCGAGAATGAAATCGGCCAGGCGGGTTTGTCCGAACGCGTTTCATCGGTGATTGTTCCTTCCGAAAAAGTGTTTGAAGTAAAAGACGGCAAGAAGAAGAGCAGGACGCGGACGTTCTTCCCCGGTTATATCCTAGTCGAAGCTGAGCTGGACAAGACCACGACGCATATTATTCTTAATACACCGTCTGTTATCAGTTTTGTCGGACCGAAGAATGCTCCGGCCCCGCTTCAGCCCTCGGAGATCAGAAGGCTCATCGGTAAAATCGAGGAGCGGAAGGATGTCGAAGTGGTCGAAGTGCCGTTCAAGAACGGCGACGTCGTGAAGGTTACAGAAGGACCTTTCAACAACTTCAGCGGCTTTGTGCAGGAAGTGAACGAAGAGAAAATGAAGCTGAAGGTCATGGTGTCCATCTTTGGGCGCAAGACACCAATCGAATTGGATTTCAGTCAGGTGGAACTGGAAAAATAGTTCCGGCTGAGTTGCCACATTTAAAATCAGAGAAGTGATCCTATGAAAAAAGTAACCGGCTTTGTCAAATTGCAGATTCCCGCGGGTGCCGCAAATCCAGCTCCACCGGTCGGTCCGGCGCTGGGTCAAAAGGGCGTGAACATCATGGAGTTCTGCAAGCAGTTCAATGCGCGTACGCAGGCGCAAGCAGGACTCATCATACCGGTGGTCATCACCGTTTTTTCGGACAAGTCGTTCACCTTTATCACTAAGACTCCCCCGGCTGCGGTTCTCCTTGCAAAGGCGGCAAAGGTTGAGAAGGGCTCCGCGGAATCCAACAGGACGAAAGTCGGGAAGGTGACTAAGAAGCAAGTGCAGGAAATCGCGCAGATGAAAATGCCCGATCTTAACGCCAACACTATTGAAGCCGCCATGAGCATGGTGGCCGGTACTGCCCGCAGTATGGGTCTTACCGTCGAAGGATAAACACATTAACGTGGGAGTTCAATACGAACGACTGAACCACGGAAGGAAAACCAGGATGAAATCAAGCAAGCGATTCACGGCGCAGATAAAAAAGGTCGACGCAGCAAAAGAGTACACAATTGATGAAGCCGTTTCAAAGGTACGCGAAATGGCTTCGGCAAAGTTTGTAGAGTCCGTTGATATCGCGGTTCGGCTGGGTGTCGATCCGAAAAAGGCCGACCAGGCGATTCGTGGAACCGTGGCGTTGCCCCACGGCATTGGGCGCGAAGTTCGTGTGCTCGTTCTCGCAAAGCCACCGAAGGATGAGGAAGCAAAAGCCGCAGGCGCAGATCATGCGGGCCTTGCCGACTATATCACCAAGATGCAGGGTGGATGGGCTGACATTGACGTGATTATCGCGACACCTGATGTCATGGGGGAGGTTGGCAAACTGGGAAAAATTCTCGGTCCGCGCGGCTTGATGCCGAACCCAAAGAGCGGCACTGTGACTCCGGATGTTGCCAAAGCCGTGAAGGAAGTGAAGGCAGGAAAGATCGAGTTCCGCGTTGACAAATCCGGCATCCTTCACGCAACGATCGGCAAGGCGAATTTCGAGAGTAAACAGCTTTCTGACAATATCCATGCCTTCCTGAACACTGTGGTACGGCTGAAGCCGCCTACAGCGAAGGGGACGTATATCAAGAGTATTTCGATCTCGAGCACGATGGGCCCCGGCGTCAGAATTGACCGCGGCCAAGTTGCTGCTCACTAACAAACGGAATTACGCACTCATAATACCATCAAGTTCGATTCATTGCCGGGCATGGTCACACATGACCCGGGCTTCTCTCTGAAAAGAACAAGCACACCTACTGTACGTAGGGAGGAAAAATGAAACGATCCGAAAAAGAAGAAATCGTTGCCGATGTCTCCGGGTATGTGGAGCGCGCCAGCGGGATGTTCTTGACGGACTTCAGTGGTCTTACCGTGGAACAGGCGACGGAACTTCGTCGCGAGTTCAGGAAATCCGGCGTTGACTACAAAGTCGCGAAGAACACACTCATCCGGAAAGCCCTTGAGAATGCAACAGGGTATGACAAGGTCATTCCGAGTTTGAGCGGTCCCACAGGCGTTGCATTTGCGTACGAAGATCCGATTGCCCCTGCAAGGGTAATACACAAATTCTCCGAGAAGCACAGTAAGCTTACTTTGAAGGTTTGTGTTATTGAAAAGCAGGTGTTCGAAGGTTCCCGATTGGCTGAGCTCGCGAAGCTTCCGGGTAAGAAGGAAATGCTCGCTTCCATTCTTGGAAGTCTGCAGGCCCCGATTGCCGGAATTCCGGGTGCAATCAATGCGGTGATGCGGGATCTCGTTAGCGTCATTGGTGAAATTGAAAAGAAAAAAGCTGCCTGAGGCGGCACATTATTTTTTAAGGAGAAAACATCATGTCAGCAGTAGTCGATATCGTCGAAAAAATTGAGAAGTTGACTCTTCTCGAAGCAGTTGAACTGAAGAAGGCGCTTGAGGACAAGTTCGGTGTAACAGCAGCGGCCCCCATGATGATGGGTGGCATGATGCCGGCCGCCGGCGGAGGCGGTGCCGCCGTAGCGGAAGAGAAGACCGAATTTACGGTCATGCTCAAGGATGCCGGTGCTCAGAAAATCAATGTCATCAAGGTTGTCCGTGCCGCAACCGGACTTGGTCTGAAGGAAGCCAAGGATCTGGTCGATGGCGCACCCAAACCGGTGAAGGAAGGCGTGAACAAGGAAGAAGCCGAAAAGCTGAAGAAGGAACTCGAAGAAGCAGGTGCAAAAGTCGAGTTGAAGTAACACGCTTCAAGGTAAACTTTTTTCACGCAGTAAAAACTTTAGCCAGTTTGAAGGAAGTGCCGGTGATGAAAACCAGTGTAAGCCGATAGCGAGGGTACGCTCACGTTATCGGCTCGCTGTTTTTCATGGAATGGTGTTTAGAACAGATGAGAGTCGTGTAACACATCCCAGTAAGGAATGGAATCGGTGAAGAACCAATCCAACAAAAGAATCTCCTTCGGCAAGATCCCTGACGTCATTGACGCTCCGGATCTGTTGAATATCCAGCTCGAATCATGGGAAGCCTTCTTACAAGCCGATGGCTCTCCCGCACGGCGAAAGAACAAGGGCCTTCAGTCCGTATTCAAGATGAATTTTCCTGTAACGGACGCGCGTGAAAACTTTCTTCTCGAGTTTGTTGAATACTACGTTGAGAAACCCAAGTACTCCGTCCCGGAGTGCGAAGAGCGGGGTTTGACCTACGCCGTTCCACTCAAGGCGAAACTGCGCTTGTCGCAGAAAGCGGAAGAGGGCAACAACTACATCAACACGATTGAACAGGATGTGTATCTTGGCAACCTTCCAACGATGACACATCGGGGAACGTTCATCATCAATGGCGCAGAACGCGTTGTCGTCAGCCAGCTGCATCGCTCGCCGGGTGTGTTCTTCAGCGAATCCATCCATCCCAATGGAACGCCGATTTTCTCCGCCCGCATTATTCCATTCCGCGGATCCTGGGTCGAATTCTCCACGGACATTAACAACATTATGTACGCATACATCGACCGGAAAAAGAAATTCCCGGTCACGACGCTCTTGCGTGCATTGGGGTATTCCTCTGATGACGAAATCCTTGAACTGTTCGGACTTGTCGAGGAAATTGATCCCGCGAAGGCGGATCTCAAGGAGTATGAGGGACGGGTGATCTGCAGTGATGTTGTTGATCGCAAAACAGGGGAAATTTTTGTCAGCAAGGATTCTGTTCTCGGCGAAGACCACATCAAAAGAATCAAGAAGTCAAGCGTTAAGAAGCTTCGCCTCTTGAAACAGACGGGCACAGAAACGTCGGTGATTGCCAATACCATTCTCAAAGATGTCTCCCGTTCGGAAGAGGATGCCCTTGGGACGATTTATCGCCAGCTTCGCTCGGGTGACGCGCCAGATCTTGACACAGCGAAGAGCCTGATTGACCGGCTGTTCTTTAATGAAAAACGCTACGATCTCGGTGATGTTGGCCGGTACCGCATTAATAGCAAGCTGGGGCTGAATATCCCTGTGTCGACAACGACACTTACCAAGGAAGATATCATTGCCATCATTAATTACCTGATTGAACTCCAGCAGGGCAAGAGAACGGTTGATGATATTGACCATCTCGGGAATCGTCGCGTCCGTACGGTGGGCGAACAGATTGCCCAGCAATTCAATATCGGACTTGCACGCATGGCGCGGACCATTCGTGAGCGCATGAACATCCGGGACAATGAGAGTCTTACCCCGCAGGACCTTGTCAATGCGCGCACGATTACCAGCGTGATTAACGCGTTCTTCGGAACCAACCCGCTCTCGCAGTTTATGGATCAAACAAATCCGCTTGCCGAACTGACCAACAAGCGCCGCATGTCGGCCCTCGGTCCGGGCGGACTCACTCGTGAGCGCGCCGGCTTTGAGGTCCGCGACGTTCACTACACGCACTACGGGCGCCTGTGTCCGATTGAAACACCGGAAGGTCCGAATATCGGGTTGATCTCATCTCTTTGTATTCACGCACGCGTGAACGAATTCGGGTTCATCGAGACGCCGTACCTCAAGGTAAAAAGCGGAAAGGTTTCGTCGGACGAGGTTGAGTTCCTTACCGCCGAACAGGAAGATAACTATACCATCGGTCAGGCAAACGCCCCGATTGATTCTCGGGGCAATTTTGTGAACGACAGAGTGAAAGCGCGGTATCAGGGCGACTTTCCCGTTGTTGGCCCATCAGACGTCCAATACATGGATGTTGCGCCGAATCAGATTGTCAGCGCGGCCGCCGGGTTGATCCCATTCCTTGAGCATGACGATGCGAACCGTGCTTTGATGGGTTCAAACATGCAGCGTCAGTCCGTGCCGTTGCTTCGACCGGAGGCCCCGCTCGTTGGAACGGGACTCGAGGAGAAGATTGCACGCGATTCGCGAACCCTGATCATCGCCGAGCGAAATGGGGTTGTGGACTACGTTGACGCCGAACGCGTTGTGGTTCTCTACGACATTGATGAGAACAGCACCGAAGCTCTCATCTCCTTCGAGGATAAGCGTCGCGTCGAGTACAAGCTGACGAAGTTCTTCCGCACGAACCAAGACACGTGCATCAACCAGAAAGCAATTATCAAGCCCGGCGACAAGATCAAGAAGGGTGACGTTCTTGCCGATGGGCCCGCAACTGATGGCGGCGAGCTTGCGCTCGGAAGAAACGTTCTTGTGGCCTTCATGCCATGGAACGGCTACAACTTTGAAGATGCGATTATCGTTAGCGAGCGCATCGCGTCGCAAGACGTCTTCACCTCAATTCATATTGAGGAGTTTGAACTCCAGGTACGCGATACCAAACGTGGCGAGGAGGAACTGACGCGGGAAATCCCGAACGTCAGCGAAGACGCGACGAAGGACCTCGATGAAAATGGTATCGTACGCATCGGCGCCGAAGTTGTTGAGGGGGATATTCTGATTGGAAAGATCACTCCCAAGGGAGAATCCGACCCGACACCGGAAGAGAAACTTCTCAAGGCGATCTTCGGTGAAAAGGCCGGTGATGTAAAGGATGCTTCGTTGAAGGCGCCGCCCGGAATGAAAGGCGTGGTGATTGACACGAAACTGTTCAGCCGCAAGAAGAAGGACGCGGAATCTAAGAAGGATGACAAGCGTCGAAGCGACCAGTTGGATCGCCAGAGGAGAAAGACTCTCGCCGAATTACGTGAACGTCTCGGCAAGAAACTTGATATGCTTCTCGCTGATGAAAAATCCGCGGGAGTCAGAGACACGGATGGCAACATGGTCTTCCGCAGTGGGTTCCAGTTCAAGGAAGACACATTCCAGACGTATGATGATATCGAAAAGCTTGACCACAACGCCGACTGGACGGAAGACAAGCGCAAGAACATCATAGTGAACAAGATTGTCTCGAACTACTTCGACAAGGTGAACAGTGTTGAAGAAGAGTTCAGACATGAAAAGAACAAGATCCAGCTCGGTGACGAGCTGCCTCCCGGTGTAGTGCAATTGGCGAAGGTGTATGTTGCCAAGAAGCGCAAGCTGTCCGTAGGTGATAAGATGGCTGGTCGTCACGGAAACAAGGGCGTCGTTTCGCGCGTCGTTCCTGCCGCTGACATGCCGTTCCTTCCGGATGGTACGCCTGTTGACATCGTATTGAATCCGCTTGGCGTTCCTTCACGAATGAATCTCGGTCAGTTGTATGAAACCGCGCTCGGTTGGGCTGCAAAAGCATTGGGTGTAACATATGCCTCACCGATTTTTGACGGCGCAACATGGGAAGATGTCCAAAGTGCTCTTGAACAGGCGGGCCTCAACAAGAGCTCGAAGAGCGTACTCTTTGATGGCCGCACTGGTCAACAATTCGACCAGGAAGTAACGGTGGGGCAAATCTACATGCTGAAGCTGTCACACCTTGTTGATGACAAGATTCACGCCCGCTCGATCGGCCCGTACTCGCTGATTACACAGCAGCCGCTCGGGGGCAAGGCGCAATTCGGTGGACAGCGCTTTGGAGAAATGGAAGTATGGGCGCTTGAAGGATACGGTGCCGCACACGTTTTACAGGAAATGCTCACGGTAAAGAGCGACGACGTTTCCGGTCGTGCAAAAGTCTATGAAGCCGTTGTGAAAGGCGACAATTTGCCGGAGTCCAATGTTCCGGAATCGTTCAACGTCCTAGTGCGTGAATTGATGGGTCTTGGACTTGATGTGAAGCTCGATTAGAGCCGCGGTCTTTTGGAACGGCTCCGGTTCCGGAGTCTGTTTGTGTCACACATGATTGGAGGATGAACTCATGGCGTTCATGCATCACGAACGAGATACAAAGAAGAGTTTTACAAAAATAACGATCAGTCTTGCTTCACCGGATATGATTCTTCAGCGCTCGCACGGCGAGGTGACAAAGCCCGAGACCATTAACTATCGGTCGTTCCGGCCTGAAAAAGATGGCCTTTTCTGCGAGAAGATTTTTGGACCAGTCCGCGATTGGGAGTGTCATTGCGGAAAGTACAAGCGCATCCGTTATCGCGGAATCATCTGCGATCGTTGCGGCGTTGAGGTCACACAAAAGAGCGTGCGCCGCGAGCGCATGGGCCATATCGCGCTGGCCGTTCCCGTCGTCCACATTTGGTATTTCCGTTCTCTTCCTTCAAAAATTGGTTACATCCTCGGAATGTCCGCGAAGGACCTCGAGAAGATTATCTACTACGAATCTTATGTGGTGATCAATCCGGGAACCACGGGCTTACAACGTAAGGACTTGATTTCGGAGGACCAGTATTTTGAAATACTTGGATCTCTTCCGGATAACAATGATGATCTCGATCCGACAGACAAGCGAAGGTTCATAGCGAGAATCGGTGGTGAGGCGATCAAGGAAATTCTGAAGGGTGTGGATATTCCGGCGCTTGCGGCGGAATTGCGAGCGCAGATTTCCGAGGAGACCTCCGTTCAGAAAAAGCAAGAAGCTCTCAAGCGGCTGCGCGTTGTTGAAGCCTTCAGAGAACGCGAAGACGGTCCGCTCAACAGGCCGGAGTGGATGGTGCTGGATATTATTCCGGTTATCCCACCTGAACTTAGACCGCTTGTTCCACTTGAAGGCGGCAGGTTTGCAACATCCGATCTGAATGATCTGTATCGCCGGGTCATTATTCGCAACAACCGTCTCAAACGATTAATTGAAATCAAGGCGCCTGACGTCATCCTCAGAAATGAGAAGCGCATGCTCCAGGAGGCCGTTGATTCGCTGTTCGATAATTCGCGCCGCATCAATGCGGTTCGAAGTGACAACAACCGCGCTCTAAAGTCGCTTTCGGATATGCTGAAGGGGAAGCAGGGTCGCTTCCGTCAGAATTTGCTTGGGAAGCGCGTTGACTATTCAGGTCGCTCCGTAATCGTCGTCGGGCCGGAATTGAAATTGCATGAATGCGGTCTTCCTAAAGACATGGCGGTGGAGCTCTTCAAACCCTTCATTATTCGCAAGCTTATTGAACGCGGTGTAGTCAAGACCGTTAAGAGCGCGAAGAAAATGGTAGACAAGAAAGGATCGGAAGTATGGGAGATACTGGAAAACATTATTGATGGACATCCGGTTCTTCTGAATCGCGCGCCGACACTTCATCGGCTTGGCATTCAGGCATTCCAGCCGGTGCTTGTTGAGGGGAAGGCCATTCGTATTCATCCGATGGTGTGTACTGCATTTAACGCCGACTTCGACGGAGACCAGATGGCTGTGCACGTGCCACTCTCCTTCGATGCCCAGCTGGAAGCGCGCATTCTTATGCTTTCCAGTCATAACATCCTTTCTCCTGCCAGCGGCGCCCCGATCGTGACGCCAACGCAGGACCAGGTCCTTGGCTGCTACTACCTCACGAAATCAAAACCGGGTGATGTGGGCGAGGGCATGACGTTCTTCGGAAAAGAAGAAGTGATCCTCGCCTTCAATCATGGGAAGGTCGGACTCCACGCGCGGATCAAGGTTCGTATTGATGGCAAATTCATCGAGACGACAACGGGTCGTATTATCTTCAACCAGATTGTTCCCAGTGAGATCGGTTACATCAACGAACTCCTGAACAAGAAGCGCCTCGTTCAGATTATTGCAACTTCATTCCGGAAGGTGGGCAATCTTCGTACGGCAGAGTTTCTCGACCTTTTGAAGGAAAGCGGGTTCAGGTACGCGACCCAGGGTGGCTTGTCGGTCAGCCTTGATGATGTTACAATTCCAAAAGAGAAGGAGGAGATTATCTCCAAGGCGCAAAAGAACGTCGATGAGGTTCACACGCAGTATCAACGTGGCTTCATTACGAACGGTGAACGATATAATAAAGTTATTGATATCTGGACAAGGGCCACGACGAGGGTTGCGGAGCGTCTTTTCGATTCCTTGCAGCATTCGAAGAGCGGGTTCAATTCGCTTTACATGATGGTGGATTCCGGCGCAAGAGGGTCGAAGGAGCAAGTGCGTCAGCTTGCAGGAATGCGCGGACTTATGGCGAAGCCGCAGAAGAGTCTCTCCGGCGCAACCGGAGAACTGATCGAAAACCCGATCATTGCAAACTTCCGCGAAGGGCTTAGTATTCTTGAGTACTTCATTTCGACGCATGGTGCTCGAAAGGGTCTCGCAGACACCGCGCTGAAAACTGCTGATGCGGGATACCTGACACGCCGATTAGTGGACGTCGCACAGGATGCCGTGATTTCCATGGAGGATTGCGGTACGATTCGCGGCGTTGTTACCGGCGCATTGAAGGAAGGGGAGGACATCAAGGAACCTCTCGCAGAGAGAATCCTTGGCCGTGTCGCGGTTCATGACGTGATTGATCCAATGTCCGGTAGTCTGATTATTTCGGGTGGTGCGCTGATTGACGAGGAAAAGTCAAACAAGATCGCCGAAACATCGATCGAAGTCGTAGAGATCCGGTCCGTGTTAACCTGCGAGGCGAAGCGCGGCGTCTGTGCTTTGTGTTATGGAAGAAATCTTACGACTGGCAAACTCATTCAGTCCGGCGAAACCGTTGGAATTATCGCGGCCCAATCAATTGGCGAGCCTGGAACCCAGCTTACGCTCAGAACCTTCCATACAGGCGGTACAGCAAGCTTGATCGCATCACAATCTCAAATCCAGTCCAAGTTTGACGGTCATATCCAATATGAGGGAATCAAGTCCATTGAAGTTCCCGATGACGACGGAATGAAGATCGTTGTCCTTGGCCGGAGCGGTGTTGTCAATGTTCTCGATCGCGACAACAGGATGCTGACGAAGTACGACGTTCCCTACGGTGCAACGATGTCCGTAAAGGCTGGCGCGAAGGTCGCGAAAGGCGAGATAATCTACGAATGGGATCCGTACAACGCCGTTATTATTTCAGAACATGCCGGATTTGTCAAGTATCAGGACCTCCGGGAGAATGCGACATACCGCGAGGAACCAGACGAGCAGACCGGACACATTCAAAAGGTTGTGATTGATTCGCGCGACAGATCGCTAAGCCCCAACATCATAATTGTGGACAAGCGCGGACAAAAAGTTGCCAATCCGTATATCATCCCTGTTAGGGCTCATCTTGTTGTTGATGATGGACAAGAGATCGGCGCGGGAACGGTGCTTGTAAAAATTCCGCGAGACATTGGCAAGAATCGCGACATCACCGGTGGTTTGCCACGCGTAACAGAATTGTTTGAAGCAAGAAGCCCGAGCGATCCGGCGGTTGTTTCTGAAATTGACGGTTCGGTTTCGTTTGGTGCCCAGAAGCGCGGGTCACGCGAAATCGTGGTGACAAGTCACGACGGCAAGGACATCCGGCGCTATGCTGTTCCTCTCGGAAAGCACGTGCTGGTTCAGGAGAATGACGTCATTCGTGCCGGTGAACGTCTCTCTGATGGTGCGATTGACCCTCACGACATTCTTCGCATCAAGGGCGTCGGTGCTGTTCAGGAGTACCTCGTGAATGAAATCCAGGAAGTTTATCGCATCCAGGGTGTAAAGATTAACGACAAGCATATCGAAATCATTGTGCGGCAGATGATGCAGAAGGTTCGCGTTGTTGATTCGGGCGATACGAAATTCCTTGAGGGCGATTACGTAGACAAATTGAAGTTCGAATGGGAAAATGACTCTCTCAGGGACAAGGTGGTGGTTGTCAGCAAAGGCGATTCAAAATACAAAAATGGCCTAATCGCCTCAAAAAAGAAGGTTCGGGAAACTAACGGTGACCTGCGAAAGAAGGCCAAGAAAGTGGTCGAATACAGGGATGCTGAGCCAGCCACATCCGAACCGGTTTTGTTGGGGATTACTTCGGCGGCGCTTTCTACTGACAGCTTTATTTCGGCGGCATCATTCCAGGAGACCACAAAAGTTCTTACTGATGCCGCGATCGAAGGAAAAGTTGATAATCTGTACGGATTGAAGGAAAATGTCATCATGGGACATCTCATCCCTGCAGGGACGGGCCTGAAGCGGTTTAAGGATATCCTTGTTCAGACCGGCGATGAACAGATTAACGGCGAGCAAGCTGTGGAAAAGGCCGTACAGCCCGAGAAAAAACCCAGAGTGCGAGTAAAAGTATAGGTCATATTCTTGACTTTAGAAGCTCCATTTAGTACCTTAGTCAGCTTGCTCAAGCGCGTTTTTGGTCTCTGTTCACCCCCTTTGCAACCTAATGGAGTGATGTAGTGCCGACTATCAACCAACTCGTGAAACAGGGCCGGCAGAGCCCTACTTGGAAAAGTAAGGCGCCGGCCATGGATTCGTGCCCGCAAAAGCGCGGTGTTTGTACTCGTGTGTATACGACTACACCGAAGAAACCCAACTCGGCTCTTCGGAAAGTGGCCCGCGTGAGATTGACGAACGGGATTGAAGTAACAGCGTACATTCCGGGTGAAGGACATAATCTTCAGGAGCACTCGATTGTGATGATTCGCGGTGGCAGGGTCAAAGATCTTCCCGGGGTTCGCTACCATATCATCCGCGGAACGCTTGACACTGCGGGAGTCGCGGAGCGAAAGCAGGGTCGATCAAAATACGGTGCAAAAAGAGCAAAGTAATAACCAAGAAAGACTTGTGAACAGGTGAGAAAGAAACATTCATCAACAAGACCAATGGTTCCCGATCCGAAGTTTAATGATCTTCTGGTTTCGGAATTCATCAACTGCGTGATGAAGGATGGCAAGAAGCACCTCGCGCGCCGCATTGTGTATGATGCGTTTTCGCTCATCGAAGAGCGTTCAAAGAACGCAGGCGTTGATGTGTTTCGCAAAGCCATTAGCAATACCCGCCCGATGCTTGAAGTAAAAGCGCGCAGGGTTGGCGGCGCGACATACCAGGTCCCGACAGAAGTGCGTCAGGAACGAAGCACAGCCTTGGCAATTCGCTGGTTGATCACATACGCCGGCGACCGCAAGGACAAATCAATGTCGCAAAAACTCGCGGCTGAGTTTCTTGCAGCTGCTTCGGGTGAAGGTAATGCCATCAAGAAGAAAGAGGACACCCACAAAATGGCGGAAGCGAACAAAGCATTCGCCCATTTCAAGTGGTGATTAAGAGAGCAGGTTAAGACGATTTTATGCCACGACAGTATCCCTTAGAACGAACACGTAATATCGGCATCAGTGCCCACATTGATGCGGGAAAAACCACCACGACGGAGCGCATTCTTTTTTACACCGGCGTGTTGCACCGCATGGGTGAAGTGCATGATGGCGCGGCTACAATGGACTGGATGGAGCAGGAAAAAGAACGCGGCATCACCATCACCTCTGCTGCAACGACGTGCTTCTGGAACAATAACCGGATCAACATTATTGACACGCCCGGCCACGTTGACTTTACCGTCGAAGTGGAGCGATCCCTTCGCGTTCTCGATGGTGCGATTGCATTGTTTTGTTCTGTTGGTGGTGTAGAGCCGCAGTCGGAGACGGTCTGGCGGCAAATGGACAAGTACGGGGTTCCGCGGATCGCGTTTGTCAACAAGATGGATCGTGTTGGAGCGGATTTCCTTGGCGCCGTTCAGATGATGAAAGATCGCTTGGGTGCCAATGCCGTTCCGATTCAGTTACCTGTTGGTGAGGGCGACATGTTCGCGGGTATTATCGATCTTGTGACAATGAAGGCGCGCATGTACAAGGATTCAACTCTCGGTTCCGAGTGGGAAGATATTAATATTCCCCACGACATGGAGTCGCTGGCGCGCGAATATCGTACAAAGATGCTGGAAGCCGTCGCTGATGAAGACGATTCTCTGCTCGAAAAGTACCTTGAAGGGAAGGACATCACTCCGAAAGAAATCATGGCGGTGTTGCGACGCGCCTGCCTGAAGGTGAGTATTGTTCCGGTGTTGTGTGGTTCTTCGTTCAAGAACAAGGGTGTCCAGTCGCTTCTTGATGCGGTTATCGACTATCTTCCGTCGCCAGTGGATTTGAACAAGGGCATTGTGACCGGCCATCATATGAACATGACGGATCACATCGAACGCAAGGTGTCGGACGGGGAGAAATTCACGGCGCTTGCATTCAAGATCATGACGGATCCCTTTGTAGGAAAGCTGACGTATTTCCGTGTTTATACTGGAACGTTGAAATCCGGTTCCTATGTCTACAATTCAATTTCAGGAAAGAAGGAGCGTATTAGTCGCATTCTCCGAATGCACGCGAATACGCGTGAAGATGTTGAAGAAGCGTACGCAGGTGATATCGTTGCCGCTGTCGGTCTGAAGCATACTCGCACGGGCGACACACTGTGCGACGAGTCGGATCCGATCATTCTTGAAAAGATGACATTTCCGGATCCGGTTATCCATGTTGCGATCGAGCCTAAAACAAAGGCAGACCAGGAAAAAATGGGCGAGGCGATCGGCAAGCTCGCAGAGGAAGACCCGACACTTCGTGTTTCAACAAACGAAGAGACCGGGCAGACAATTCTCAGCGGTATGGGAGAGTTGCACTTGGAGATTATTATTGACCGCATGAAGCGCGAGTTTCGTGTTGAGGCAAACATCGGCAAGCCGCAGGTGGCTTACAAGGAAACAATCAAGAAGAAGGTCGAAGCGGAAGGCAAGTTCGTTCGTCAATCCGGCGGTCGTGGTCAATACGGGCACGTGTGGATTCGACTCGAGCCTAATGAAAAGGCCAAGGGATTCGAATTTGTGAATGCTATCGTTGGTGGCTCCATTCCTAAGGAGTACATCAAACCTGTGGAGCAAGGCATTGTCGAAGCCATGAAGAATGGCGTCCTTGCCGGTTATCCTGTCGAAGATGTGAAGGTGGAGCTTTTTGAAGGTTCGTACCACGATGTTGATTCTTCTGAAATGGCCTTCAAGGTTGCCGGCTCAATGGCCTTTAAGGAAGGTGCTCGCAAGGCCAATCCGGTTCTGCTTGAACCCATTATGAGCGTTGAAGTAGTTACTCCTGAAGAATACATGGGTGATGTCATTGGAGATTTGAATGGACGCCGCGGAAAAGTGCAGGGTATGACACCGAGGAAAGACGCCCAGGTTGTGAAGGCGCTTGTCCCGCTTTCCGAGATGTTTGGTTACTCCACGTCTCTTCGCTCGATGACGCAGGGTCGCGCAATTTATTCAATGGAAATATCACACTATGACGAAACGCCGAAGAGCGTGGCGGAGCAGATTATTGAGAAAGTAAAGGGCAAGGAAGCGGCGTAGCCCCCGAACAGATTATTCAATTCCCCTAGTTAAGAGGAGATACACATGGCAAAAGAGAAATTCAATCGCGACAAACCTCACGTCAACATCGGTACTATCGGACACGTTGACCATGGCAAGACAACCCTGACGGCAGCCATCACCATGGTGCTTGCGAAGAAGGGCCTGTCGGCTGTCCGTACATTTGATAGTATCGACAACGCGCCTGAAGAGCGCGAGCGCGGTATTACCATCGCGACGGCTCACGTTGAGTACTCGACGGCGAAACGCCACTATGCGCACGTCGACTGCCCGGGTCACGCCGATTACGTGAAAAACATGATCACGGGTGCAGCTCAAATGGACGGAGCGATTCTCGTCGTTGCCGCTACGGATGGTCCTATGCCCCAAACTCGCGAACACATTCTTCTCGCTCGACAGGTTGGTGTTCCCCGCATCGTGGTGTTCATGAACAAAGTGGATGCCGTTGACGATCCCGAGTTACTTGATCTCGTGGAACTGGAACTTCGTGACCTTCTGAAGAAGTATGAGTTCCCCGGTGATGAAATCCCTATTGTCCGCGGTAGCGCATTGAAGGCAATGGAAGCTGCATTGAAACCGGATGCCAAACCAGATGATCCGGCTTTCAAGTGCATTGAGGACTTGATGAATGCTGTGGACTCTTATGTCCCGGTTCCTCAGCGTGACACTGACAAGCCCTTCCTGATGCCTGTTGAAGACGTGTTTTCTATTACCGGCCGCGGTACAGTTGGAACGGGACGCGTTGAGCGCGGTAGAGCAAAGGTCGGCGATGAAGTTGAAATCATTGGTCTTGGTGCTCACAAGAAGACGGTTATTACTGGTGCTGAAATGTTCCGCAAGGAACTTGATGAAGTTCAGGCGGGTGACAATGCGGGATTGCTGTTGCGCGGTGTGGAAAAGACGGACCTCGAGCGCGGTATGGTTGTTGCCAAGCCGGGCTCAATTACACCGCACAAGAAGTTCAACGCTCAGGTGTACGTTCTGAAGAAGGAGGAAGGCGGACGCCATACTCCATTCTTCTCGGGTTACCGTCCGCAGTTCTATTTCCGCACAACGGACGTTACCGGCGTTGCAACACTTCCCGGTGGGACCGAAATGATCATGCCGGGCGATAACGTTGATGGCATGGCGGTGGAGTTGATTACGCAGATTGCCATGGAAGAAGGTCTTCGCTTTGCAATTCGTGAAGGCGGACACACCGTCGGCGCAGGTGTTGTTACAAAGATCGTTGAGTAAAAGCTAACCGAATTATTGGAGTTTGTAGAAACGTGACCGGGCAGAGAATTCGCATAAAACTGAAGTCGTACGATCACAACCTGATCGACAAGTCTGCGGAAAAGATCATCAAGACTGTAAAGTCAACAGGCGCTGTGGTCTCAGGCCCGATTCCGTTACCCACGAAGCGTACGGTGTATACTGTGCTTCGTTCGCCTCACGTAGATAAGAAGTCGAGGGAGCAATTCGAGACGCGCGCTCACAAGCGCTTGATCGACATTCTGAACTCGACGAACAAGACAGTCGACTCCTTGATGAAGCTGGATTTACCCGCAGGGGTTGACGTCGAAATCAAAGTATAATCCGAACACAATCGGGGCAGGTGGCATTTCCTTCGAGGTGATGCATTCGCTTTGAGGGGTGCGCCGGATTTTCTTCCGAAGGGTTTCATTTTTTCTTGAAACTCCAAGGATGGAAATTCCCTGAAGCAATTCATACAGAGTGTGATATGATGACAGGTTTGCTTGGAAAAAAAGTTGGCATGACCAGCGTCTTTGACGAATCGGGACAGGTGATTCCGTGTACGGTAATCGAGGCAGGACCATGTTTCGTTTCCCAGATTAAGACCACGGATCGTGATGGGTATGAAGCCGTTCAGCTCGGATTTGACGAGCAGAAGGAGCGCCTCGTAACCAAACCGGAGAAGGGCCACTTTGGCAAAGCGAGCATGAAACCCGTGCGCTTCGTCAGAGAGTTTCGCGGAAATGGCGTATCAGAAGTCCAGCCCGGTCAGCAGATCAAAGTTGACACGGTATTCACCAAAGGTGACATCGTTTCGGTTATTGGCACATCAAAGGGTCGCGGGTTCCAGGGTGTCGTGAAGCGTCATCATTTTGGCGGCGGGTTTAGAACCCACGGTCAAAGTGACCGTGAACGAGCGCCGGGCTCCGTCGGTTCATCATCGCATCCTTCCCGCGTGTTCAAGGGAATGCGTATGGCGGGTCGCATGGGAGGCGAGCGCGTTACGGTTCGCAACCTCAAAGTCGTTGGGGTCATCGCTGATTCGAATCTCTTGTTGCTGAAGGGTTCGATTCCGGGGGCTGTCAACGGCTATGTTGAAATTCATAAAATTGTCAAGCAATAGTTGGTGACTGAGATGCAACTCGAGGTCTATAAAACTGACGGGACAAAGAGCGGAGAGAAAGTTACGCTTTCCGATGATGTGTTTGGTGTAACACCGAACGAACACGCGATTTATCGCGCAGTCCGAGTCTATCTGGACAACCAGCGCCAGGGTACATCTGATGTCAAGACGCGCGCAGAGGTCCGTGGCGGTGGAAAGAAGCCGTTCAAGCAGAAGCACACAGGTGTTGCACGTCAGGGGTCGTCCCGCTCTCCCGTGATGACGGGTGGCGGCTCTATCTTTGGTCCTGAACCGCGCGACTACACCAATAAGCTTCAGACAAAGATGAAGCGGCTTGCGCGAAAGTCGGCGCTCTCCATCAAGGCCAAGGAAAGCCAGATCAGAGTGGTTGAAGACTTTTCGTTCGGCGCACCGAAGACGAAAGACTTGTCGGGCATTCTGAAAGCATTGCAGCTCGACAGCACAAAAACGCTGTTGTTGATGCCGAAGAGCGACATCAACGTTGTCCGGTCCGGCCGCAATATTCCGACGGTGGATATTCTTGAGGCTGACAAAGCTTCGACATATGACCTCGTGAACAACAAGATGTTGTTGATTCAAAAGAGCGCCGTTGAGGTCATTCACAATATGTTCAAGAACTAGAGCGCTCCGGGGAAAACCATGCTTGAGATATTGAAACGTCCGATTGTAACAGAAAAGATGACCGGCATGCAGGACAAAGGTCACTACGCATTTGAAGTGGTGAAGTCCGCCAACAAGATTGATATTGCGAAGGCGGTAGAGAAGAAGTTCAGTGTTACGGTAGTCGGTGTTCGAACGGTCAACTACAAGGGAAAAACAAAGTCACAGATGACCCGTCGTGGACGTTTTGCGGGGCGGACTTCCTCTTGGAAGAAGGCCATCGTTCGCCTGAAGGAAGGCGAGAAGATTGAATTCTTCCAGAACGTGTAACGCACATCTGTTTCAGGATCCGGAATCATTATGCCAATTAGAAAACTCAAACCGATAACAGCAGGCACTCGATGGATGTCAGTCTCATCATTCGATGAGATTACGAAGACAACTCCGGAGCGGGCACTGATTGAACCACTGCGAAAGACCGGCGGCAGGAATAACACGGGCCGTGTGACGTCGCGCCATCGCGGCGGCGGCCACAAGCGGTTCTATCGCATCATCGATTTCAAGCGTCGTAAAGACAAAATGGATGCGAGAGTTACAGCAATTGAATATGATCCGAACCGCTCCGCGCGAATCGCGTTGCTTCAATATGCCGATGGTGAACGTCGCTATATTATCGCGCCTGACGGTATTACCGTTGGTACGATTCTGCGCTCGGGAGCGGATGCTGAAATCAAGAATGGCAATTGTCTCTCGCTCGAAGGAGTTCCGGCCGGAACGTTCGTTCATTGTATTGAGCTTCGCCCGGGTAAAGGTGCCCAGCTTGCGCGTAGCGCCGGCATGGCCGTACAGCTGATGGCAAAAGAGGGTCGGTTTGCACAATTGAAGTTGCCTTCCGGGGAAGTGCGCAATGTTCCTGTGGAGTGCCGGGCAACAATTGGAACCGTCAGCAATTCCGAGCACGAAAACATCAGCGTTGGAAAAGCCGGGCGTTCCCGCTGGCTCGGTATTCGTCCGCAATCACGCGGCGTGGTGCAGAATCCTGTTGATCACCCCCATGGCGGTGGTGAAGGTAAATCTCCGCAGGGAAATCCGCATCCTGTTTCACCCTGGGGCTGGCATACAAAGGGACTCAAGACCCGGAAGAAAAAGAATCCCTCTAGCAAGTACATCGTCAAGCGAAGAAAGTAAAAGGAAGGCCGGATGAGTCGTTCACTGAAGAAAGGTCCGTTTGTCAGCAACCGTCTTGTCGAACAGGTTTCGGCGCTGAACAAGGCAAATCAAAAGAAGGTCGTCAAGACGTGGTCACGGGCATCAACGATTACGCCTGAATTTGTGGGACACACATTCGCTGTTCATAACGGTAACAAGTTCATTCCCGTGTATGTCCATGAGGGCATGGTTGGCCACAAGCTTGGTGAGTTTTCTCCCACGCGTATCTTCAAAGGCCATCCGGGAATCAAGAAAGAGGAAACAACTTCGGCTGGATAGTCGGAGTCTCAACGGGAAAGCATATGGAAGCACGCGCAATAAATCGGTATATCGGCACATCACCGCGCAAGATGCGGTTGGTGATCGATCTCATCCGGGGCAAATCGGTTGATGAGGCTCTGCACATTCTTCACTTTTCTCCGAAGCACGCGTCAAAGGTTGCAGAGAAGGTCCTTCGTTCGGCTGTGTCAAACCTGCAGAACAAGGATGATGCCGGCCGCCTTGAACCGGAAGGCATTCTAGTAAAAGAGGCATACGTGGACGCGGGCATGGTCATGAAGAGAATCAGTCCGGCTCCGATGGGCCGCGCATTTAGAATCCGCAAGCGCTCCAATCATGTGACCATTGTGGTGACACCGAAAGTTGAGAAAACCCCGGTTGCAAAGAAGGTCGCACCGGCAAAGGCTGAACCGAAAGAAAAGGGCTCGAAAGCTGAGTCCAAGTCGAAGAAACAAAAACAGGATGCGGCGGCATAACAGCCGCTCTTCAATCAGGAGGAGTATTTGGGACAGAAGACACACCCGATAGGATTACGGCTGGGAATTATCCGGTCGTGGGATTCCAATTGGTTCGACGAGAGGTCTTTTTCCGGTAAACTCACGGAAGACATGACGGTTCGAAACTATGTTCGTAACCGATTGAAGAAGGCGGGCATCTCGCGCATTCAGATTGAACGGACACCGAAACGGGCGGTCATCACCATAAATACTTCAAGACCCGGCATAGTTATTGGCCGGAGCGGCAAGGAAATTACTCAGCTTGAGGAAGAGCTTCGGAAAATTACCAGCAAGGAAGTGAAAATCCTGATCAACGAAATCAAGCGCCCTGAGCTGGATGCATTTCTTGTTGCAGAGAATATAGCGCAACAGCTTGAAGGAAGGATCGCCTTCCGCCGCGCGCTGAAGAACGGCATCACGGCTGCAATGCGCATGGGTGCCGAAGGGGTGCGTGTGATGGCTTCTGGCCGGCTTGGCGGATCGGAAATGGCGCGACGGGAACAATACAAGGATGGCCGAATCCCGTTGCACACCTTGCGCGCGGATATTGATTATGCAACCGCAACTGCGCGGACAGTGTATGGTGCCATCGGAGTAAAAGTTTGGATTTGCAAAGGAGAGGTTTTGGGAGCTCCCCAGTCGCAAAGTGCACCGGCGCGGCGCGGTCAGTAACCCAGGAGTACGACGTTCATGTTGATGCCAAAAAGAGTGAAATACAGAAAAGCCCAACGAGGCCGTATGCGTGGAATGGCGACACGTGGTTCACGCGTAGCATTCGGTGATTTCGGTTTGAAAGCGCTCGAGCCGGGGTGGATTACCCAGCGTCAAATTGAGGCCGCTCGTGTCGCGCTCACCCGAATGATGAAGCGGGAAGGAAAAGTCTGGATCAGGATTTTCCCGGACAAGCCGGTGACAAAGAAGCCAGCGGAAACGCGTATGGGTAAAGGGAAAGGCGCTCCTGAGTATTGGGTTGCCGTTGTCAAACCCGGTCGCATCCTGTTCGAGATTGGTGGAACCACAAAAGCTATCGCTGTCGAAGCGTTGAGTCTTGCTTCACACAAGCTTCCGATTAAAACCAAAGTCAGTGTCCGGCCGGACTATGTGGCGGTCACTGAAGCACAGTAATAACATAAAAATACAACGATGAAATCAGACGAAATACGAAAAATGAACACGGACGAGTTGAAGATGCGCCTTGCGGATGAGGAGCAGAATCTCGCCAATCTGAAGTTTCAACTCGCAACCAGCCAATTGGAAAGTCCGATCAGGGTACGCACCGTCCGACGGGATATTGCCCGCATGAAGACGGCATTGCGTTTGCACAAACTGAACGTTACACGAAAAGGGTCCTGAGGATTAGGTTTGTATGAATACACCTGAACAAGCAACGACAGAATTGCGCTCACGGCGAAAAGTCCGCGTGGGGAAAGTGGTGAGTAACAAGATGGACAAGAGCATTGTCATCAGTATTGAACGACGTGTTCCACACCCGATTTACAAGAAGTATTTCAAGAGGACAACAACGTTGATGGTTCACGATGAAATGCGCGAAGCCGGCATGGGGGATATCGTGAAAGTAATGGAGACCAGACCGTTGAGCAAGTTGAAGCGGTGGAGACTTGTGGAAGTTGTCGAACGCGCCAAGTAAGCATTGACCGAAGGTACATGAGGCAGGTATGATTCAGGAAGAAACCAATCTTGTTGTGGCCGATAACTCCGGCGCAAAGAAGGTGCGATGCATCCGCGTTCTTGGCGGCTCGGATCGGCGCTATGCCGGCCTTGGAGATCTCATCGTCGTATCGGTAAAGGCGGCAATTCCGGGAGCGGCTGTGAAAAAAGGAGATGTCGCGAAAGCCGTGATTGTCCGGACAAAAAAAGAATACCGCCGCCGTGATGGATCGTATATCCGTTTCGATGAGAACGCCGCGGTGCTGATCAATGATCAGGGGGAACCGAGAGGAAGCCGTATCTTCGGGCCCGTTGCCCGGGAGCTTCGGGAAAAACAGTACATGAAAATAGTTTCACTTGCACCGGAAGTGTTATAACAATGAAGATCCGCAAGAATGATATGGTAACGGTTGTCTCCGGCAATGCGCGGGGTAAAACCGGAAAAGTTTTGAAGGTATTTCCAGAGCGACAGCGCGTTATTGTTGAAGGGGTTAACATCATCAAGCGTCATTCGCGTCCCAACCAGCGCAACCCGCAAGGTGGCGTTGTGCAAAAGGAGGCTTCCATCCACGTTTCAAACGTGATGCTGATGGACCCTAAGACGAATGAACGAACCCGTGTCGGTTTGAAAGTTGTCAAGGATGAAGTCAGTGGAAAAAAACGCCGCATGAGAGTTGCCAAAGCGAGCGGAGAAATGTTCTAACGAATAGCGTGCAATGACGATGAGCGAACAGAAATCAAAAAAAGAAAAGACGGGCGGCGAAAAGGGTGCAAAACCCGGCGCAGCTCAGGCCGCCGATAAGCCGGCAAAATCTAAGTCGACGGAACCGCGTATTCCCGCGCGTCTCTCGGAGACATACAAGAAGGATGTCATCCCCGCTTTGATGAAGCGCTTCGGCTACAGCAACGTTATGCAGGTTCCACGACTTGAAAAGATTTGCGTCAACATTGGGGTCGGTCAGGCAACGCAGGACGCAAAGCTCGTTGAAGGAGCCGTGCGTGAACTCGAAGCCATTGTCGGACAGAAAGTGGTGATCACCCGCGCGAAGAAGTCCATCTCCAATTTCAAGCTTCGGGAGAAAATGCCGATCGGATGCCGTGTGACTCTCCGGAAGGCAAAAATGTTTGAGTTCCTGGATCGCTTTATTTCGATCGCTGTCCCGCGCATCCGTGACTTCCGCGGATTGTCAGATAAGTCGTTTGACGGTAGGGGAAATTATACCATCGGTATCAAAGAACATACGATCTTTCCGGAAATCGACATTGATAAGATTGCCCGCATGACCGGCATGGACGTCACCTTCGTGACGACGGCGAAGAGCGACCCGGAAGCATATGAGTTGCTGAAGGCGTTCGGAATGCCGTTTGTAAAACGACAGGAAGTTCTTGAAACACAAAAAGCAGCAATGTCAGGAGTACAAGCGTAATGGCAAAAAAATGCTCCGTTGCGAGGGAAGCCAAGCGTCAACGCATGGTTGCCAAGTATGATGCACTTAGGAAGCAATTGAAGGCGCAAGGCGATTATGCCGCGTTGCAAAAGCTTCCGCGCAATTCTAATCCCACACGCCTGCACAACCGCTGTTCGCTTTCCGGGAGGCCGAGGGCTTACATGCGCAAGTTCGGTTTGTCTCGTATCGCCTTTCGCGAGCTGGCTCTTGAAGGCAAAATCCCTGGCGTAACGAAGGCCAGTTGGTGATTGTTCGAACAATGACCTGGACTAAGGAAGACTCAACAATATGACAATGACAGATCCCGTTGCCGACTACCTCACACGATTGCGTAACGCTATCCAGGCGAAGCACAAACGTGTGGATATTCCGGCATCGAACTTGAAGAGAGATCTATCGAAGCTCTTGCTCGACAACAAATACATCGCCGGTTATTCCGAGTTGAAGGATACTCCCCAGGGAACTATCCGTATTCAGTTGCGATACAATGAAGGGCAGTCTGTGATTGACGGCATGAAGCGCGTTAGCCGTCCTGGTCTGCGGAAATATGTTGACGCTGAATCCATTCCGCGCGTTCTGGGGGGAATGGGGATTGCGGTGTTGTCCACTTCCCGCGGGCTCATGACGGACAAACAGGCCCGTCAAGCCAACGTAGGCGGTGAATTGTTATGCGAAATTTGGTGATGAAGAATTTGCAGCAAGGAGGTTGCTCGTGTCACGAGTAGGTAGAAAACCCGTCGAAGTTGTTTCAGGCGTCAAGTTCCAGAAGGACGGTCGCCAGGTTAAGGTCGCCGGTCCCAAGGGAGAATTGACGGCGACATTGCATCCGGAGATTTCCGTGGACTTCAAGGAAAACCGTCTTTTGGTTTCCCGGCCATCCGATGTGAAGGAACACCGCGCATTGCACGGACTCTGGAGAGCACTCCTGCAAAATATGGTCAAGGGTGTTACTGTTGGTTACACCAAAAAGCTTGAGCTTGTCGGCGTGGGATACCGCGCGGAGATCAAGGGAAAAAGACTTCAGCTTCTTCTCGGTTTCTCTCACCCCATTCTTTTCGCTCCGCCGGAGGGAATCAAGATTGAAGCGCCGACGCAAACAAATATCACCATCAGCGGCATCGACAAGCAGTTGGTTGGACAGGTTGCCGCGAAAATCCGTTCCTTCCGTCCACCTGAACCCTACAAAGGTAAAGGAATCAAGTACGAGGGCGAGTATATTCGTCGTAAAGCCGGCAAGGCAGCAGCGGCAAGCGGTGCCAAATAAGCAGTGTGAAGCTATTTCAAAGAAGGTAATGTTCCGATGATCGTTAAACACAACATTGAAAACCGCAGGCGCCTGAAGAATCACATCAGGATGCGCGTCAAAGGCACGACCGATCGTCCGCGCCTCACCGTCTACAGAAGCGGCAGACACATGTATGCCCAGATCGTTGATGACAGCACCGGTACAACCATTGTGTCCGTTTCCTCGCTGTCGAAAGATAACAAGGATTCCTTCAAGGAGTTGAAGGGCCACCTTGCGATCAGCAAGCGCGTGGGTGAACTCGCCGCAAAAATCGCGGTGGAGAAAAAGATCAAGCAGGTGGTATTTGACAGGAACGGCTACTTGTATCATGGAGCGGTCAAAGCTCTCGCGGATGCAGCCCGCGAGGGGGGCCTGAAGTTTTAGAGAAAGCAGATCCTGACCGAAACAACCCCGCACAAATATTGTCGGGTCGTCTAATGGCAGGACAGCGGCCTTTGGAGCCGTGAGTAGAGGTTCGAATCCTCTCCCGACAGCAACAACAGCAAGAACGATTGATAAGGAAGCACTCACGTGGCACGAATCAGAGCAAGTGAATTAGAGTTGAAAGACAAGCTTGTCCACATCAACCGCGTTGCAAAGGTTGTGAAGGGTGGCAGGCGCTTTAGTTTTAATGCAATCGTTGTGGTTGGCGATGGGCACGGCCACGTTGGCATCGGGTTGGGCAAAGCAAACGAGGTTGCAGATGCAATCTCCAAGGGTGTGGACGATGCGAAGAAGAATGTCGTTCGCGTTTCCATCGTCAATGGCACCATTCCGCATCCTGTAATGGGAAAATTCGGCGCCGGGAAGGTAATGTTGCGTCCGGCCTCGCCCGGAACGGGGCTGATTGCGGGTGGCGGAGTTCGCGCCGTGCTTGAATCCGCAGGAATCAAAGACATTCTGACAAAATCCATGGGCTCGTCCAATCCCCACAATGTTGTAAAAGCGACCATGGCTGCCTTACTGGAGCTTGTCGACGCTCGGGCAGTTGCATCGCGCAGGGGGATGAGTCTTCCCGAACTTTTCGGCAATGCCGTTACGGCGACAAACTAACTGGTAGGCTATGGCAAAGAAACTGAAGATCACACAAGTATCCAGCATTATTGACAGGTTGGAGAACCAGAAGAAGACAATCAAGGCGCTCGGATTGGGACGGCCGAACTATTCGGTTGAAGTAAAAGATACCCCCCAGATCCGGGGAATGGTACGGAAGGTAATCCACCTCGTCAAGGTTGAAGAAATTCAGTAGCAATTGAGGGTTGAATATGTCAAAGGACATTCTGAGCAACTTAAAGCCGGCACGCGGCTCACGGAAGAGACGAAAGCGCATCGGACGCGGTCAGGGTTCCGGTCATGGCGGGACATCAACACGCGGACACAAGGGCGCCGGGTCGCGCTCGGGCTCAGGGTACAGGGCATGGTTTGAAGGCGGCCAGATGCCGTTAGTGCGCCGCATCCCCAAGCGTGGATTTCATAGTCCGTTCCGCAAGGAATTTCAACTCGTCAATGTCGAAGCGCTTGAGAAGCTTGCTGGCGCGGGCAAAGTGCAGGGGGGTGTTGTTACTCCCGACGTCTTGATCAAATTAGGAGTGGTGAAGCGCTCATTGGGACCCGTGAAAGTGCTGGGTACGGGTGAACTCAAGGTGAAACTGGATGTGTCTGCTCATGCATTCAGCAAATCAGCGAAACAGAAAATCGAGCATGTTGGCGGGAAGGCCACCATGATCAGTTCAACTCCGAAAGAATAATGGCAAACATTACCGAGAGTCTTCGTAACGTTTTTAAGATTCAGGAACTCCGTACGCGGATCCTGTTTACGGCCGCGTTGTTGATTGTTGTTCGCATTGGGGCGCATATCACTCTTCCGGGAGTGGATGCCTCGCTCCTCGCGGAAGCTGTACGCAACCAGGCATCCGATACATTGTTCGGGCTGTATGACCTGTTTGTTGGCGGCGCTTTCGAGAACGCCGCGATTTTCGCTCTTGGCATCATGCCGTACATCAGTTCCTCGATTATTCTTCAGTTGCTGGGTGCTGTGGTACCGTACTTCCAAAAACTCTCAAAGGAGGGGGAAGAGGGTCGTAGAAAGCTCACACAGTTGACACGCTACGGAACGGTTTTGATCGCTGCGTTGCAGGCGTGGGGCGTAAGTGTCCGTTTGAGCAGTATGACTGTGGCGGGTGTTTCGATTGTTCCTCCGGAAGTGCAGGGGGCCGGGTTCACACTGAGCACGATCATTTTTCTCACTGCAGGAACCATGTTCATGATGTGGTTGGGAGAACAGATTACGGAACGAGGTCTCGGGAATGGCATCTCCCTCATTATTTTTATCGGCATCATTGCACGGTTCCCGCATTCCATCGGCGATCAGTTTACGCTGAGTCAGGACGTGATCATCTCGCTCGTTTTTGTTTCCATCATGGTGCTGATTGTTGCAGCGGTGGTGATGTTGACCCAGGCAACGCGGAGGATCCCGGTTCAGTACGCGAAACGCGTTGTCGGGAGAAAAGTGTATGGCGGCGTCACCCAATACATCCCGATGCGCGTCAATACAGCGGGTGTCATGCCGATCATTTTTGCCCAGTCCATCATGTTTATTCCAAGCACGATTTTGACGTTTTTTCCTGAGAGTGAATTCATGCAGGGGTTGGCGGGATATTTCGAATATACTTCGGTAACATATTCAATCCTCTACGCGGTGATGATTGTGTTTTTCACCTATTTCTATACCGCCATTGCTTTCAATCCAAAGGATGTTTCGGAGAACATGCAAAAGCAGGGAGGGTTCATCCCGGGTATTCGCCCCGGCAAGCACACCGCTGATTTTATCGATAATATTCTCACAAAGATCACGTTGCCCGGCTCCATTTTCCTGGCCATCATCGCAATTCTTCCCGCGTTCATGGTAAAGTTTGGTGTGGTTTCCAGTTTTGCGCAGTTCTTCGGCGGGACCAGCCTGTTGATCATGGTGGGTGTCGCGCTTGATACTCTTCAGCAAGTTGAGTCGCACCTTTTGATGCGGCACTATGATGGCTTTATGAGGTCAGGTAAAATGAAGGGACGGCTCCGTTAGGGCCATCGGCCCTTCAGTCATGGGCAAAGTGCCGATAAAGTCTGCTCGCGAGATTGAACTCATCCGCGAAAGTTGCAGGATAGTTGCCGAAATTCTTGTGCTTGTCGGAACCAGAACCAAGCCGGGCGCGAGAATAAAGGAACTGGACGAATTTGCCGAGGAGTATATTCGTTCAAAAGGCGGAATTCCCGCCTTCAAGGGTTACGGCCAGGATAAGCGAAATTTGTTTCCCGGAACGCTGTGTGTTTCGATTGATGATGAGGTCGTGCACGGCATCCCCAACGGCCGGGTGCTGGAGGAGGGGCAGGTCGTTTCGGTGGATGTGGGTGTCCGGAAGAATGGCTACTTCGGAGACGGTGCAAAGACGTTTCCCGTCGGCAAGGTAACACCGGAAAAAGCAAGGTTGTTACAAACGACGGAGGAAGCGTTGCGCAAGGGAATTCAGAGCGTTCGCGCGGGGAATCATGTACATGACATCTCCCACGCGGTGCAGGAACACGTGGAGCGTGAAGGGTTCTCTGTGGTGCGTGACCTCGTCGGTCACGGAATAGGCAGGCAGCTCCATGAAGAGCCTGCAATCCCAAATTTTGGCGTCGCTGGAACGGGCACCGTGTTGAAGGAAGGAATGGTGCTGGCCATTGAACCCATGGTGAACACGGGGACACACAGGGTGCAGATGGACGATGACGGGTGGACGGTGCGCACAGCAGACGGAAAACCTTCGGCACATTATGAGCATACTGTTCTCGTTACGCAAGGAGAAGCGGAGATCCTCACAAGGTAATCCGGGCACATGGCGAAACAAGGTCCGATCAAAGTTGATGGTGTCATCACTGATACATTGCCGAACGCAATGTTCAAGGTGAGTCTCGAGAACGGACACAATGTGCTCGCCCATATTTCGGGAAAGATGAGGATGAATTTTATTAAGATCCTGGTTGGTGACAAGGTCACGGTGGAACTCTCGCCCTATGACCTCACCAAGGGTCGCATTACATATCGATACAAGTAAGATGCGGTTGAAGGAAGCATTATGAAAGTACGTTCGTCAGTCAAAAAGATTTGCAATAACTGTAAGATCATTCGCAGAAAAGGGATGGTGCGTGTTATTTGCAAGAATCCGAAACACAAGCAGCGACAAGGTTAAAGGAGACGTCCGTTGGCCCGTATTGCCGGCATTGATTTGCCAAAAAGAAAAAGAGCGGAGATCGGTTTGACTTACCTTCATGGTCTCGGTCACACTTCCGCGCGCGACATTCTTCGGAAGGCGGAGATTAACTTCGACAAGAAGGTCGGCGACCTGAATGATGACGAGGTTGCCAGGATCAGGAGCATCATTACCGCGGAGTACAAGGTGGAAGGAGCGTTGCGCGGCGAGGTTCAGATGAACATCAAGCGGTTAATGGACATCGGGTGCTACCGCGGCCTGCGGCACCGCAGGGGTCTGCCTGTTCGTGGCCAGCGCACAAGAACCAATTCCCGTACGCGCAAAGGTAAACGCAAAACGGTGGCTGGCAAGAAAAAGGTAGCCGCCAAGACATAATTGATTATCGTTCAGTCAAGGAGTATTCGTGGCAAAAACAGCATCCGCAACTGCGGAAACCCTTAAGAAGAGAAAAAAAATTCAAGTTGACGTCAGTGGCAAGGTCTTTGTCAAGGCAACGTTCAACAATGTGATTGTGACGATCGCGGATATTTACGGCAACACGATCAGTTGGTCATCCGCGGGAAAAAACGGCTTCAAAGGATCGCGGAAGAACACGCCGTTCGCCGCACAGGTCTCGGCAGAGGCTGCTGCGAAGACCGCATTTGACATGGGATTGAGGAAGGTCGAAGTTTTTGTCAAGGGACCCGGGTCGGGAAGAGAGGCGGCGATCAGGGCACTCCAGGTTGCGGGGTTGGAGATTTCGAGTATCAGGGATATCACACCGATCCCTCACAACGGCTGCCGCCCGCCGAAACGTCGTAGAGTGTAAAGTAGCGTCAAACGGTAAACAGGAAAACTTCATGGCAAGATATACAGATCCAAGTTGCAGGTTGTGTCGAAGGGAACGGCAAAAGCTGTTTTTGAAAGGCACGAAATGTTTCACTGAAAAATGCCCTGTTGAGCGGCGCGGTTTTCCACCGGGCCAGCATGGGCAGTCACGCAGACCGAAGGTCTCCGAGTACGGTGTCCAGCTTCGAGAGAAGCAGAAGATCCGCCGGACATACGGCTTGATGGAGACACAGTTCAGAAACTATTTCGAAAAAGCCTTGAAGCAAACAGGTCGGACAGGTGAAACGCTTGTGAAGATGCTGGAACGGCGCTTGGACAACACGATCTACCGCATGGGCTTTGCGCCTTCGCGGAAAGCGGCGCGCCAACTCGTGATTCATGGTCACTTCCTCGTTAACCATAAACCGGTGGATGTGCCGTCATATCTTCTTCGCGCGGGTGATCTTGTCCATGTACGCGATAAGAGCAAGAAGCTTGAGGTCATTCATGCCTCGATGAAGCGCATGAAGGACACGTCCATGCTTCCCTGGTTGAGCCTTGACAAGGGCTCAATGACAGGAACGTTTCTGAACGTTCCCGAGCGCTCTGACATTCCGCTCAATGGGGACGAACAGTTGGTTGTCGAGTTGTATTCCAAGTAACAGAAATCGAGTTGTTGTTGATTTTGGCCAAGAGGATCATAAGCGTATGACACTATCAGCGATTCAGATGCCCGAAAAGGTGATGCTTGATGACAACACCTATTCCGAAATGTTCGGCCGGTTCATTGTGCAGCCGCTCGAAAAGGGATTCGGCGTCACAATCGGAAATGCAATGCGCCGCGTATTGCTTTCGTCCTTACCGGGTTTTGCCATAACGGCGTTCCGCGTCGAAAGGGTACAGCATGAGTTTTCAACAATCCCCGGTATTGTCGAAGATGTTCCGGAAATGATTTTGAACCTGAAGCAGGTTCGCATGAAGATGGTCAACAAGAAGACCAACCGGGTTGTTATTCCGTTGAAGGGACCCATGGAGTTCACTGCGGGCGACATCCAGAAGGCGACGCCCGATATAGAGATTCTGAATCCGTCCCTGCATATTGCGACCTTGAATGCGGAAACCAGCCTCGAACTCGATCTGCGCATTGGCCGCGGTGTAGGTTATGTGACGGCTGAGGAAAATAAGAGCCCGGAGTTCACCCTTGGTGTTATTCCTATTGATTCGATCTTTACTCCAATCAAGAACGTCCGTTACTTTGTCGAGACGACGCGTGTGGGCCAACAGACCGACTATGAAAAGCTTACACTGGAAATCGAGACTGACGGCTCAATTACGCCTGATGATGCTCTTGCGCTTGCCGGAAAAACCCTGCGCGACCACATCCAACTTTTCATTAATTTTGATCTCGAACCGGAAGCTGAAAAAGAAGAACTGGAACTCGATGCCGAAGCGGCAAGATTGAGAAAAGTACTCACAACACCTGTCGAAGAGCTTGAGCTTTCTGTCCGGTCCCATAATTGCTTGCGCGCCGCAAACATCAAGACGATCGCCGATCTCGTTCGCCGTGATGAAGGCGAACTGCTGAAGTTTCGGAACTTCGGTCGCAAGTCGCTGGCGGAGCTTTCGGAAATTGTTGAGCGTGAAGGTTTGAAATTCGGCATGGATGTTTCTCGCTATCTCAAAGAAGGCGAGTAAGATTCATTCGGGGAAGATTTACATTGACCAAGCAAAGAGTGAGAAGAATTTATGCGACACCGACAATCAGGTAGAAAACTTAAACGCACCGCAAGCCACCGCCGATCGTTGCTTGCGAGTCTTTCCACACAATTGCTCCGGCACAAGCGCATTACCACGACGGTCTCAAAGGCCAAGGAAACCCGTGGTCTCGTGGAGCGCATGATCACGCGGGCGAAGAATGTCGCATCCCGAGGGGACGCACCCGCGGCCGCAATTCACGCACGTCGCCAGGTGGGACGCCTCGTCAAAGACCGCGCGGTGATTAAGGAGCTTTTCTCAACGATCGCAGAACGTGTTGCGAATCGCGCGGGCGGATATACGCGCATCGTAAAACTCGGCCAGCGTCCCGGCGACGGAGCGGAAATGGCGGTCCTCGAACTCGTGGATTTCAACACCGGTCAGGATAAAACCGAAGCCGCGGTCACCAAGGAGAAGACGGTGTCAAAGAAACCGTCGGCCGAAAAGAAGGCCAGGGCCGAACCTGAAAAGAAGCGAAAGAAAAAGGACTCTTCGCAGGAGTCAACAGAAAAAGAGTCCCGCTGATTCGGGGCTCTTTTCATTTGGAGCCATTGTTTGCGCAACGGCTCTCGTGATGAGCATATGATCCATGAAGATTACCTCGGCAGCATTTGAAATAGGGGTTGTCAATCTGCGGCAACTGCCCAAGCACTCACGACAGGAGATTGCCTTTCTCGGGCGCTCCAATGTTGGGAAGTCCTCTCTCATTAATAAATTGAGCAGCCGGCGCGCTCTCGCCAGGTCATCTTCCGAACCCGGGAAAACGCGCGAACTCAATTATTACTTCATCAACAACAAATTCTATTTCGTTGATCTTCCCGGGTACGGCTACGCGCGCATACCGGATCAGGTCCGCTCCAGTTGGGGAACACTCATCGAACAATATCTCAAGAATCGTTCGCAGCTTTCCTTGGTGGTACAACTTGTTGATGCGCGCCATGAACCGACGGAGCTGGATATGATGATGGTCGGATGGCTTGATTACTATGAAATCCCCTTTGTTGTTGTGCTTACCAAGTCCGACAAGCTTCCGAGAAGCAAGATGCCGTTGCGCGTGAATGCCGCCCGTGCGTGCTTCGCCGCCCACCGACACTGTCGTGAAGTGATTCCTTTCTCCGCGATAACGGGGACGGGCAAGACAGAGTTGTTGCACCACATCGGCCTGGTCATCGGGAATGGCCAGGAGAAAACCGGCGCAACGAAGGCAGCGCTTTCCAAAGTGTCTGCACTATGAAAAAAAGACTCTTCACTCCGGGTCCAACCCCTGTTCCGGAATCCGTCATGCTCAGAATGGCGGAACCGATTGTTCACCACCGAAACCAGGAATTTCAGGCGATCCTTACAAGAGTTAATCAGGATCTGAAGTACCTCTTTCAAACAGCCCAACCTGTACTTACGCTGACCTGTTCCGGGACCGGGGGGGTTGAAGCAACGTTCGTTAGTCTGTTCTCCCCAGGTGATACAATCATAACTGTTAACGGTGGCAAATTTGGTGAGCGATGGGTCAAGATGCCTCAAGCGTTCGGGCTGAATGTGGTTGAAATCAAAACCACGTGGGGAAAGGCGCTTCAGCCGGATCAACTTCTTGATGTCGTGAAGAAGAACCCCAGCGCAAGGGCAGTGTACATGGTGCACAGTGAGACCTCAACAGGGACCGCGACGGACGTCAAAACGATGGCGGGCATCATCCGGAATAATTCCAAAGCCCTTGTTTGTGTTGATGGGATTACCGCGATCGGCGCGCATGAACTCCGGTTTGATGAGTGGGGAATTGATGTGTGCGTGACGGGCTCTCAGAAAGGCCTCATGATTCCACCTGGGCTGGCGTTTGTTGCCTTGAGTGCGCGGGCTATCAAGGCACTCGAAACATCCAGAATTCCCAAGTTCTATTTTGATCTCAGAAAGGCCTTGAAATCTCACGCCGCCGACGACACGCCGTGGACCCCTGCGGTGTCCCTGGTGATCGGCGTTGATGCAGCACTTCAGATGATCAAGAGCGAAGGCGTTGAAAACGTGTGGGAACGTCACCGGCGGCTTGCCATGGGGCTACGCTCGGGCATCGAAGCGATGGGAATGAAGTTGTTCTCCGATTCGCCGTCCTTCGCGGTGACCCCTGTGTGGCTTCCCGAAGGAATGGATTGGAAGGCATTTAACAAGATTTTAAAGTCCGACAACGGAATTACTATTGCCGGTGGCCAGGATGAATACACCGGAAAGATCTTTCGCGTCGCGCATCTTGGATACTACGATGACCTCGATATGATTGCGTTCGTCGGGGCCCTTGAACGAACACTCCTCGCATTGAAACATCCCATGCAACCCGGTTTCGGTCTCGCCGCTGCTCAGAAGAGTCTGCTTGCCCGGCCATCATGAAGATCCTCGTCAGCGATCAGATTGAGGAGCGCTGTCGGGAGATCCTGGCGGCTGAAGGATACGCGGTTGACTACAAGCCGGGTCTTTCGGACGTTGAACTCAGGAAGATCATTGGCGGCTACGCGGGTCTGGTTGTTCGCAGTGCAACACAGGTGACCGCTGAGGTCATCTCGGTAGCAACTTCGCTCAAGATCATTGGACGTGCAGGGACCGGCGTTGACAACATCGATGTAGAGGCCGCGACCCGGCGCGGGATCCTCGTCATGAATACGCCCGGCGGCAACACGGTTTCCACTGCTGAACTCACCGTTTCCATGTTGCTTTCTCTCGCACGGAATATTCCTCATGCGCACGCGAGTCTCGTTGCTGGAAGGTGGGATCGAAAAAAGTTTACAGGAACCGAAGTCTCCACAAAAACACTCGGCATCGTCGGTCTCGGGAAGATTGGACGCGAGGTTGCAATCCGGTGTCAGGCATTCGGAATGAAAACCATCGGTTACGACCCCTTGTTGAGCGAGGAAGTTGCGCTCAAGATGAACATCGATTTGGTTTCGCTCGATGAACTGTATAGGCGGTCCGATTTCATCACGGTTCACACGCCACTGACTCCTGAAACCAAGGGCCTCCTGAACGATGAGACCCTGGCAAAGTGCAAGCGGGGGGTTCGGTTGGTCAATTGTGCACGTGGCGGGATCATTGATGAACAAGCGCTTCTGCGCGCGCTCGCATCCGGGCAGGTAGCCGGGGCGGCTCTCGACGTGTTCGAGTTGGAACCGCCGACAGGGAACCCTTTGCTTGCGCACGAGCACGTGATTGTTACTCCGCACCTCGGTGCGTCCACGGAAGAAGCGCAAGAGAAAGTTGCAGTTCAGATTGCCCATCAAATGGTTGATGCGTTCAAGGGTCGCGGGTTCGCGGGTGTGGTGAACAGCGCGGCGATGGAGTTGACGCTTGAAGAGGCCTTGAAACCGTTTCTTGGTCTCGCAGAGAAGATGGGCAGTTTCATCGCACAAACCATCAGCGGCAAACTCTCAACGGTGGGGATTTCCGTTCAGGGCGAGTTACTGGCCCGGTCGATACCTCTCCTGAAAGCATGCGTCTTGCGGGGCATCCTCGGCCATCTCCTTCCTGAACACGTGAACGTCATCAACGCGCCGTTTCTTGCCGAAGAAATGGGATTGAAGCTGCAGGATCAGGCGCCCGAGAAAGAATCCTTCGCTGACTCGATCCGCATAAGTTTTGATGGCGATGGAGAGCGGCGTGAAGTTGTCGGCACTGTGTTTGGCCACTCAACAATCCGGATTATCAAGTTGGATGGATTCCGGTTTGAAGTCAGACCGGAAGGAACCCTTTTGCTCTACAATAACTTGGACAAACCCGGTATGCTTGCACGGGTCAGTTCCCTTCTTGCTGCTCATGGGGTAAATATTGGCGGCGTTTCCCTGGGTCGGACATCCATGGGCAAAGACGCTTTGACAGTGATGAATATTGACGGAATCATTGCCGATTCTACCGTGCAAGAACTCCGCAAGGTTGAAGGCATTACAAACCTCAAGGTCGTAACGCTCTCTCAAACCTGATAAGCCTGCTTCATTTCCTCCTGTTGACAAAAAGCCGGTCACGGCATATATTCCCGCGTGAATTCATTGAGATGGAGACCCATCAAGAATAATCTCACCGTATCCATCCACCAGAGTCTATTGCATTTTCTCGTCGCTCTTTTTCTCATGCGCTTTGCACACGCTTGTTTCATTCTGATATCTCTTCTTGCTTTTTCATGTTCCGATCCTCCCCCTCCCGGAGAGCGGGATGGTGAGAACCTTTACCGGAACACAGCACCCGGAGTTGCCTACGTCGGTTCTGGACGCTGCGGCGCATGTCATGTTGAGATATACGATTCCTTCACGCGATCAGAAATGGGGCGGTCAATGTCGTTGGCGGATTCGGGCGGCATTTCACGAAATGGACTTCCTGTTCTCGATACTTTAAAGAACCTGTGGTACGACGTTCAGCGAAAGAATGGGCGACTGTTCCAAAGGGAATATCGCGTCGGTTCTGGTGGAAAGATCATACATGAACGCAAGGTTTCAGCGGAGTACGTGATTGGTTCAGGAAATAATCTTCTCATGTACTTTCATAATGAGAATGGGATGCTTTATGAATTGCCGCTAACGTGGTATGTGCACAAGAAAATGTGGGACCTCAGTCCGGGCTACCGCGAAGTTGAGAACCATCGGTTCTCCCGGTTCGCCGGTGAACGGTGTATAGCATGTCATAATTCCTATCTGACACCACGCACTGAAGCCATGGATCGCTACGAGGAACCGTTCACGCTTGGTATCGGATGCGAGCGATGTCACGGTCCCGGAGAACTTCATGTTGCCGAGATGATGAGCGTGAATTCACCCATTGCTCAATCCCCGACCAAGAACATTGTCAACCCCCGCAATCTTTCCCCCAAGCGCCAACTGGATGTTTGTCGCCAGTGTCATTTGCAGGGGAAGGCAGTGTCGCTGCACTCCGGAAAGAGATGGTTCGATTTTCGCCCCAGTCAGCTTCTTGCATCACACCGGTCAGTGTATGTTCCTTCTGTCACGGCGGAAGAAGTGTTTGAGGTAGCAGACAGTCCACAACGGCTGACGCGCAGTCAGTGCTATATTAAAAGCGGAGGCACTCTCACATGCATCACCTGCCACAATCCGCACCGATCAATCAAGGAATTCAAGCCACAACATTACAACCATGTGTGTCAATCGTGCCATGTGCCGGCATCGCTGGCATCCCATAAGCTCGCGTATCAGCACGCGAGTTCGGACAATTGCATTTCTTGTCATATGAATCGAACAGGAAGCGACAACACGCTTCACGGAGTTTCAAATACGGATCATTGGATCCGGAGGGACGTGCGCGACACACCGGTGGACTGGTCTTCGCTTCGTCTACCGCCCGGCCAACGACCGTTGATTGCGCTTGTCCCGGAGGTGGACGCGCCAGACGATGTGCGGAATGATCGCAAGGGGATTGCTTACCTGGATTACTTCCATGAACGCGACCCGCGGGTTCAATACCTTGATTCAGCGGATTACTATCTCGGACTGAGTCCCATCCATAGGAAATCCAAGGATGTTCTGGTCGCAATCGCCGCAATCAGCATGTTGCGCGAGCGCTACGAGGATGCCCTTCGTGAATATGCTCTTGCCATGCAGATTGACTCGAACGCTGTTGAGGCGATTGAAGGAATGGCACGCGCGAGTTCCGCCATGGGAAAACACAAGGAGGCAGTAGAGTCATATCGCAAAGCCCTTGCACAACACGGAGGCGAGCCGCGATTTCTTGAAGGGCTGGGGGGGGCGCTGGTGGGTCTCGACAGTGCCGAGTCTGCAATCAAAGCTCTTGAACTCGCAATCAGTGTGGACACGCATAATCCGGTTCCATTTATGCTCTTGGGCAACCTCCATGCTCTTCACACGAATGATTTCGATCGGGCACTTCGGATGTATGAAAGAGCAATTGAAATCGATCCGGACGTCCAGGGCGGTTATGCGAATATAGGGAACGTTTACATGCTGAAGGAGAACTTTAGGCAAGCTGAGCGGTTCTATGGCCTGGAACTACAAGAAAGACCGAATTCTGCCGCTGCTCTCCTTAATATTGGGCGGCTTTACATGAGAACCGGCAGGATCGCCAAGGCCAAATCGATGCTCTCCAAGGCGCTTGAGGTTGAGCCCAGACTTGAAGCGGCGGAGGAGTACCTTCGGCAGATTGGCGACTGATTGTTTGCGGAAGATGAGTCGGAAGAGAAAAACCTTGACAAAGTACTATTCGATGTATATATTCAGCGGAAAGAACCTCACCATCATACCCGAAAAGTTGGCCAGTTAAGGAGGTGAATTCGTCCGGGGGGTATTGATACTACTTCTGTTACATCATTCCAAATGTTCATGTTGTGAGGTGACCGAGCCGGATCAGCTTGGTTACTTGCAGCCCATTCACCAATCGCCTCATCGTTACTTTACCGTAGGAACCAGAAAGGGCTGAACAAATTTTTTCAGATCCTTTGATACATGGGTACTAATTGCGGAAAACAAGGAGAGCCCACGAAATGAAGCACCAAAGTCTCTTCCTTGCGACATTTCTTTTCGTTGTCGCTGGGATTCTGAGCAGTTGTGTTGAGATTCCCTCGGAGGGTCATCAACCGCCTGACTATCAGTCAAGCATTCGGTTTATTCACTCCGGGCAAGGAGCTGACACAATCGCATTGTTTCTCGAAAGCGCAAATGGAGCGCTCGCCCCTGAAACCACCTACGTCTTCGGTCCCGAGACATTGATTGTCAGAACGTACCGCGCCTTCGCTCATTCTTCGTATCAGCGGGTGCACGTAGACTTCTCTCAAGTCTGGGATATCCGGATTGACGGTGTTTCCCGAGGTACAATCGGGTTCGGTCAGTCATTGGGCTACATGAATGTAGCTTCAGGAGGTCGAGCGTTGAAGCTGAGAGGAACGGGTGTTCGTGTCGATACCCTCTATGCCCGGGATACGGTTGTTACGACAATCCGCGACACCGTCGGACGTGGCACCAGCGCTGCTGAAGTTGTCACAAACCGTCATAATATTCTGGCTCCTGATGCTGGTACGGTTTCAGCAGTCCTTGATTCAACGGAAGTCGGGTTGAACATGCCGACCGAAACAAAAGCCACTATTTTCCTCACCACGGGAAACTCCACCATCACAAGCCTTCGGGACGGGCTTGTGCGCTACGGAAAGATGCTCTATTTGTATTCGACCGAACGCAACACATTTATGCCTCCGGGTCTTCCCGATACCGTTCTTGTGCGCTTTATGAATAGTTCGCGCGTTGCCGGTTCCGTGCAGGTACGCATAGGAATTGCTCCCCAAGTGCTCAGTCTCGGGGTTCCGGGGATCGCTGCCTATCTTCCGTACCAATCGGCGTCGGGAACATCCTACACATTCCTGTTCTCCAGAACAGGCACGCCCAACGTACCCTTTGACAGCGTCACGATATCGAGTACTGCCAGTGAGCGCATTACCTCCGTGCTGATGGACAGCGCGAACACCGTCGTTGTCAAAACCTATCTTGATGAATAGGTGAAGACCATGAACGGTGATCAAGTGAGTTTGAGAAAGGAGTCACCCATGTTACTGAAACGATCAGTGATTCTTGCCGCGATGATCCTGGCGGGCACCGTGATGACGTTCGGAGGAACAACGGGGAAGATCAAGGGGACGGTCACTGATAAAAACAACAAGGAGACACTTGTCGGTGCGAATATCCAGGTGGTAGGGACAAGTCTCGGGGCTTCGTCGGACATCAATGGCGATTACGTCATCCTCAACGTTCCCGCGGGAACGTACGAGCTGGAAGTAAAGTACGTTGGCTACCAGGCGATGAAAGTTTCCAACCTCCGCGTAAATGCCGACCTCACCACCGAGCAGGACTTTGCATTGTCTGTCCTCACCGAGGGAGTGACCATGTCCGAGATCGTTGTTCAGCGGGAACGCGAACTGGTGAGTAAGAACCAGACAAACGTTGTCCGCATTACCACGCAGGAGGATATCGAGAACCTTCCCCTTCGTGGCGTCGGAGCCGCGGTTGCTTTGAGTCCTGGTATTGTGGAGCAGGATGGCAAGCTCTATATTCGCGGTGGCCGTACGGAGGAAGTCGGCTATTACCTTGAAGGAGCGAGCACGCGCAACGTGTTCGGCCGTGAACGAACACTCGGTGCATCGAGTGATCAGGAGTATGGAACGGAACCGAATGAAAACCTGACAACGGTTATTCCGGAGGCGATGGAGGAGTTTCAGTTGCAAGCCGGCGGATACACGGCGCAGTACGGCGGCGCAAACTCCGGTATTGTTCGCGCAACACTGCGTAGTGGAACGCCTTCCTTCAAAGCGAGTTTTCTTGTTGAAACCGACAACTTCACCGACCAGAACAAGCAAGCTCTCGGAACCTACTCGTACGGCTACAGCAATTACGCGGCGACACTCAGCGGCCCACTCTTCTTCGATAATATCAAGTTCTTTGTCGCTGGTGAAAATCAGTTCGACCGCGATTGGAGGGGCGTGTTCTGGGAAGGATTCAGGTTTGAGAATCTTCCCGATGCTCAAGGCGCGGTTGATGCCAATGGAATCCCGTTGGATACGGTGGCCGTCCTTGAAATGGGTCCGGGAAATGTTCCGGCCCTGATGCGCAACAGGTATACAGGGAACGGTACTCTTACAATGGATTTCAACCCGATCATCATTCGCGTCGGTGGTTCCATGACGAGCCAGGAGCAACGAGGCACCTCGCTCGCCATTCCGGAGATTTTCAACCTTGCGCGCCTTCCCATCACGGAAACAAGCGACCTTCTCATTAACACCAAATTGACGCACGTCCTCTCACCGACTGTCCTCTATGAAGTCAACGTCGGATATGGCGACAACCGGATGAAGCGATTTGATCCCGATTTTGGTGATGCATTTTTGCTGTACAGCGACAGTCTTGCAAACGCGCCATTCGGATATCACTTCCGCAATTATTCCGTCGGTCCGGGATCGTCCACGGATGGCGCGGGTTATCGGCTGTATGGATTTCCATTCGACAAGTATGGTCACCCTCAAACGAATTTTGAGAAGAGAACCCAAACCCGGTTGAATGGATCGGTGGACGTGACTGCACAGATTGGAACCGTGCACGAGTTGAAGGCCGGCGGCACGCTCGAAAGCTACGAGCTTCGTCGTTATGTTGTGACTTCGCGTGGCTTGCTTACGTGGTACAGGGATAATCCGGATGCTGCGCGCACACCGGGTGAAAGCCGCGACTTTAGTGTCGGCGACAACGGCAATGTGAACAATTATGGGTATGACTTCTACGGGAATGAGCTGGACGATGGAATTGACGGACCGAAGCACCCGAAGTTCTACGCCGCGTACGTACAGGATAAAATCGAGTACGAAGACCTTGTGATCAACGCTGGACTCCGCCTCGACGTGTTTGACACTGATGATATTCAGTTCGTCGACGATCCGACCACTCCGGAGATTGAAAGCGCCGAGAATCCCTCCATTGATCCGACGACATCAATGTACAGGGAAACCGGCATCAAATCGAAAGACGCATTCATGGCGGTAAGTCCGCGGCTCGGATTCTCCTTCCCGGTATCCGACAGAACAGTATTCCATTTGCACTATGGGAAGTTCCTACAGGCACCGGCACTTAATCAACTCTACACCGGGCGACGTGTGCAGGGCGTCTCCTTCGAGGGAGGAAACTTCATCCCGAATCCCGTGGGTTATGATCTCGATCCAGTTCGAACTACGCAGTATGAAATCGGGTTTACACAGCAGATTTCCGACTACGCTTCCTTCGATATCACAGGATACTACAAAGACATCCGGGGTCAGATTCAGGTCGTGCGGCAAAACGTGACTTCGTCCTCAGAGGCCGCCGCTTACAACACGCTTGCAAACGGAGATTTCGCGACGACGAAGGGCGTTGAACTTAGTGTCCGGCTGCGTAGAATTGACAGGTTCCAGGCACAATTGAATTATACTTTTGCCGACGCCAAGGGTACCGGTTCGACATCTGCCTCGGGTATCTCATCCGTGGAAAACGAAACACTCTATCCGACGGTGATCTCGCCACTGGATTTCAATAACGCACATCGTGGCTCATTGAACATTGATTTCCGTTTCGGAGAAAATGACGGCGGCCCGCTCCTCGAGCGTTTCGGAGTGAACCTGCTCTTTACGTTCAACAGCGGACATCCGTACACGCTCTCCAATGCGACCGCAGGGCAGCAAGGGCCCGAACAGGGAGCGCTTGTGGAGAACGATCCGCGCAATAGCCAGCCACTTGAATCGGTAAATGCCTCAACGACGCCGTGGAATTTCAACATCGATCTGCGTCTTGACAAGACATTTAATCTGGGACCAATTTCCACGAATCTGTACGTGTATGTGCAGAATCTCCTCAATACCCGAAACGTGCTGAATGTGTATCGAAGGAGCGGCAACTCTGATGATGATGGCTTCCTTTCAAATCCCGACCTGAGCAGTGCAATCATTGCTGGTCTTGGCCCGCGGTACGTGGAGTTGTATCGAGCAATCAACCTTGCGAACGGGACGCACTACTTCAACACGACGGGAGAGGATTTGTGGGGAACACCCCGGCAGATCAGGTTTGGAGCCAAGTTTGAACTCTAGGAACAGACATCGTGAACACCAAGACCGTGTTGATCATTTCAATTCTGGAGAGATCATGAAAAGACTATTCCTCATGGCTTGCGTCATTACAGTGCTTTACCTGCACGGTGCAAGTCCTCTTGAGGGGGCGGAGCGAAAAGGACAACAGAAGGGCCCTCAAGCCCCGGAGAGCGTCCTCGGCACTCCTGTTTCCACCAAGGCGAACATCAACAGGATATCTGCGTGGTATCGTGCGAACGGGGTTGAGGAAAGAAACCCGAGTACGGGAAATGCCGGACTGACGTTTCCCCGCGGTACCGCGGATGCAATATTCGCCGCCGGATTGATGTGGACTGGTATTCACAACGATGGCCGGACGCCGACACTGCGGACGAACGGCTCCAGCTACAACACGGGCACGAAACCCGGGTCGATCATCGGGCTGCGGACCGGTAATGCAGAAGACCCGGCCGCTCCAGACGTCCGTATTTTTAGGGTTCGCCGCGACTATGCGACCGCGGACTTGAGACAGGATGCCGCTGAAATCAATTCGACGTCCATCAACAGCGTTTCGGATGCGCAAATTGCCGCAGTGCGCGATCAGTACGCGACAGATTGGAGAGAATGGCCGTGGCAAAAGGGAGCGCCATTTTATGACAATGGGTATATCGGACCGAACGGCGTAGATACCATCGGCGCAGGAGACCGCGTGTTGAATCGGGGTGAGGATGCCAACGCGAATGGAATCCTTGATGCGGGTGAAGATGTGAACTTGAACGGGCAGCTGGATGGGGAGACACCCGGTATCGCGGATGCTGACCAGGTGGTCTGGTTCGTTGGTAATGATCTTGGAATCTCCCAACCGTGGACAAACGTCGAAACGGGAATGGAATTGCAAACCACGATTTGGGGATATGCCCGGGCCGATGCTCTGGGAAATGTCCTGTTCAAGAAATATCGTCTGATCTATAAGGGAACGTCGCTAACCCCGTCCAACGCGACCATCACAAACATGTACATGGCGCAATGGTCTGATCCTGACCTTGGAGATTCCGGAAATGATTTCGCGGGTTGCGACACCAACCTGAGTCTTGGCTATACTTACAATGCGGTCGCGAGCGATCCCGATTATGCTGATTTCAATATCGCGCCGCCTGCGGCAGGCTATGACTTTTTGCAGGGTCCACTAGTTGCGGGGGTTGCCGGCCAGGATTTGAATAAGAACGGTATTGATGACGCAGTGGATTTTGGAATTTTCGATCTCAAGCTTCGCGGACCGGGATTTATCAACCTGCCGATGACGGCATTCATCTATTTTGCGGCAGGCGGAACCTACAGCGACCCGCCGTTTACCGCCGCCGGTGGAATTCAATGGAACCAAATGTTGCGGGGACTTCCTCCGACACCCCAGGGTCCGCCAGACCCGCCGCGATTAACCAACCCCATTAATGGTCAGCCGACGTCATATTGGTTGAGCGGCGATCCGGTTGCAGGGACGGGGTGGATTGACGGCTCAATTGACCAACCGGGTGACCGCCGCATTATCCTTGCGACGGGCCCGTTTACCATGGCCGTGGGCGATACGCAGGAACTTGTTTCTGCAGTGGTTTGCGGCCTCGGCAATGACTACAAGAAGAGCATCACGGTGTTGAAGTTTAACGACCGTTCGGTTCAGCTTGCTTACGACAATCTGTTTGATCTTCCGAAAGCGCCAACGCCGCCGATCCTCAAGATTGTTCCACTTGAAAACCAACTCTTGTTGGATTGGGAGTTTGATTCTGCAGCAGTTGCCGCGACGGAGAACACTGTCTACAGGGGCGGCTATGCGTTCGAAGGGTACAAGATCTACCAGCTTCCAAGTGCATCGGCGAACCTTGATGAAGGGATCGTCATTGGGAGGTTTGACGTAGTGAACGGTGTGACGACGATTTCACAAGAGGCCTTTGATCCGGTCTCCGGTGAAGTGCTCGTCCTTCCTGTCCAGTTCGGGAGCGATAACGGTATCCAGCGAACCCTTGCCGTGTCAACCGATGCATTCAGGACAAGGCCGCTCGTAAATGGACAGAGTTATTACTTTGCAGTGACGGCATACAACTACACGGCGGAGAACCAACCCATCAAATCATTGGAAAGTCCTCCTCTGATTATTGCCGGAGTTCCGGAAATGCCCAAGCCCGGAACCAGGTATCCCTATCAAATTGGCGATACTGTACAAGTGACAAGCCGGACTCCCGGAAACGACGCGGACGCATTTTCTCTGATCTACTATCCCACTCGTGCAAATGGGCACGAGTATCAGGTTCGCTTTGATACGGCGGTCGGTGGAGCTATCAGATGGTCATTGGCAGATCTCACTTCCGGGGATCCGGTGTACACGAACGTCACCGATCTCGGTGGCGAGACCCCGTACCGAGTTGCTGATGCAGGATATGATCTCTACGTGCAAGGTGCACCTGTTGGTATCAGCTCGATTTCCGATGTTGGCACAGACCAGAGCGTGTTCGGTCCAGCGAGTACAAACCCCGTGTATGCCGTGCTCAACCCGGCAAGCGCAACAGCCGTCAGCGGAATCAACGGGACCGGTCGCACACAACGCGATTTTGAAATTCGATTTGACGGCGTCGGGAGCTATGCGGTCAGGACCGGATCGCCGCTCGCGAGTGCCGCCCGATCTGTCTGGGTTCCTTTCTCCGTGTGGGATATCGGAAGGACGTCATCTGATTCTGCACGTCAGGTGTGTGCTATCTTCACCGATTCTACCGGGGGGACGCCCAACCGCTGGGACGTAACGCCGAACGGTTTTCTGCAGGGAGGCGAATATTTTAGAATATTTGAACCTCTCACGGTGGTAACGATTCCGTATCCGGGAGATTCGCTCTCGGTGCACAACGGTCGCGTTGCCATCCAGGCAGCGGGGGGAAGTCAGGGAAATACGTCATGTGCTCTCTACCGTTTCTTCATTGCGGACAAGAATTTCGACTTACAGCCGCCACCGGCCGGAACGACGATCCTGTTCGTGAAGAATCATGAAACGCGGGCAGGTGATACGTTCAATTTCAGCTTGCAAACTGTGGTAACCGGCGACTTGAACCTAGCCAAGCAAGACGTTCAGGCAATCAATGTGTTCCCGAATCCGTACTATGGCTTGAACCGCGCAGAAACAGACCGCCTTTCACGGTTTATTACCTTCAGCCATTTGCCGGAACAGGCAGTGATCCGAATCTTCAATCTTGCCGGCATTCTCGTCCGGACATTGCACAAGAATGATCCGGGCACACAGTTTATGAATTGGGACTTGCAGAATGAAAACGCCCTTCCTGTGGCGAGCGGCATGTACCTTGCCTACATTGAGTTGAAGGATGCCGCAGGCAACGATCTCGGAACCAAGACATTAAAGATTGCCATCATCCAGGAACAACAATTCCTGAGAAACTACTAACCACAAAGACATTGGCTCACATTCTTTCTGAGAAGGAGAAGTTTGTATGACACGAGGTTTTATTCGACTCCTCGCATTGACAATGGCTCTTGGGTCGCTGGTGGTTTCCATGAACTGGAGCGCCTATGCCGGTCGCGGTGACAAGGCAGGAACCTCTGCAGCGCCCGAGTTGTTGATTCCAGTTGGAGCAAGGGACCTTGCGCTTGGCGGCTCAACGCTCGCAACAACTTCCGGAGTAGAGGCGATTTACTGGAATCCGGCCGGTCTGTCAAGGGCATCACAAGGAACACAGGCGCTCTTCTCACACATGACGTACCTCGCGGACATTGGTGTTGACTATATAGCGCTCGGGACCAACTTTGAGGGCTTCGGCACTCTCGGGTTCTCACTGAAATCCCTCTCGTTCGGTGATATCCCCGTCACGACCGAAGATGTGCCGGATGGTACCGGGGAAACGTTTTCACCAACGTACGTGACGGTTGGGGTAACATACTCCCTGCTCGTGACCGAACGTATTTCGATCGGTCTTACGTCGAACTTTATTACCGAGAGAATTGACCGCGTTAGCGCGAGTGGAGTTGCCTTCAATGCCGGCGTTCAATACAGTGGTTTTGCCTCTGTTGAGGGGCTGGCCCTCGGGGTTGCCGTGAAGAATATCGGACCATCCATGCAGTTTGACGGACCGGGGTTGCTTCGTCAGGCCGAGGTCGTTGACGTGTTGCGGCCCGCTTCGTTCTACTCGATCGTAGCCGCTTCGGATGAGCTCCCGTCCACGATTGAGCTTGGCGTTACATACGCCATCGCCCTGGAGGAGAAAAACACTCTTTCATTCTCCGGTGTCTTCCAGAACCAAAACCTTTCCGATGATGAGTACAAACTTGGGGCGGAGTTCGGGTTCGCCAATACATTGTTTGTTCGGGCCGGATATACTTTTGCCCAGGAAAGTGCCGCCTATATCTACGGGCTTACGGTGGGAGCAGGTGTGAATTACCAGTTTTCCGATTTGGCCGTCACGTTTGATTATGCGTTCCGGGATGTTGATTTCCTCGGCGCAAATCATATATTTTCTATTGGGTTAGGATTCTAATAGCAGCCTAAATCGCAATCATAACTCATTTCATCTCATCAACATTCCATAAGGAGCGAAACATGAAGAGATCGATTACCATATTAATGATGGTTGTCGTTCTGGTGGGCAATCTGGCGTACGGTGCTATTGATGCGAAGTATGCGCGCAAGAAGCCCGTTGCAAACGAGCCGACCACACTCCCGACAACGCGTCCAGGGAGCGGCAATATTATCAGTGGAGGTCTGAGTTGGTTCCCCGTTGATTCCATGGCAAACGTCTATGGAATGGCAAACAGCGGAATCAAGTGTATTACGTATGATCCGACTTCCGGGGCGCTGGCAATCGTTCACCGCGCTTCGTTAGACTATGGAATCGCCAGTGGACAGCTTTGGTACAACACTTCGACTGACGGTGGTGCAACATGGACCCGTGTCGGCGAGTTGAATGCCGGAACACCCGCAACGCTCCGCTATCCGAGCGCTTATATTTCCAATCCGACCGGCAGCTCGAATCCTGCCGATATTCTGTTCACATGGTCAGCACCACGGCTTGTTTCCGGCGCGTTTGGTGGAATCTCTTACGGCCTCGATCAGTTTAATACCGGTGCATCTTTTGCGGTTTCAGGGACCGACACGTCCATCAGTTCGCAGACGAGCATTTGGGGAACTGCGGGTTCTGCCTATGTATACTGGGCATCAGAATCAGGAAACACCTATCGCGTTTGGGCCACGAATGATTTTACCACCGTTAGCGAGCAGGTTCCTCCGACCTGGGCGGACTCACCGGCAAACTTCTCGAACCCTCTCGGCTATATTCACGGCTCCTCAACTGCGAGTGCATCCTACTTTGCAGTGCAGGCCTTGTTCCCGGGTGACTCTGCAGATGTGATTAACTTCGGCTATTCCAAGTCAACGGACAATGCAGCCACGTGGAGTGGATGGACACGTCCGCAACCGGATTGGCGCCGCGCTACCGGACTCCCGACAAGCTGGGACTTGATGGATTTTGATCAGCCTGCCGGTGGAACAGTGGATTACATTGGTGACTTCATTGTTGATCCCACTGACCGCGCGCATTTCTTCAATGTTGTTGTTGATTCACCGTGGAGTGCAACGGATACACGCGGGATCCTCGAAACCTATGAAACCGGTTCAGGCTGGGAGTCAAAGTGGATCACAATGGATCTGCACGAGCAGACGAATCTGATCTATGGTGGTCTTCCGCAGACTCATCAGGATCTTCGCGCATCCATCAGCGATGATGGTTCCGTTCTTGCTTGTGTTTGGCTTGATGCAGGTACCGCCTCAGCCACAGATACGATTCCTGATATTTGGTTCTCATGGAGGTCGAACACCCCTGCCGGCACGTGGGCTTCCCCGGTGAATCTCTCGGGAACACCGACTGACGCGGAGCTTGTTATTCACGCGGGCCCAAGAATGCGAAGCAATGGCGGCAACAGCTACACGATTTTCCTTGTTCGTAACTATGAAAGCTCGAATCCACCGTATCCGCCGAATGATGTAAACAAGACAACGATATATGCCACGTCGCATACATTTACGGCGACAACCGATGTGCGCAACGACGGAAACGTGGTTGGCTACAAGCTCGCCCAGAACTACCCGAATCCGTTCAACCCCGGCACGAAGATCAGCTTTACACTGCCGGAGCGTGCGGCGGTAAAGCTCTCGGTGTACAATGTGCTCGGCCAGGAAGTTGCCACGCTGGTTGATGGCGTGCGCAATGCCGGTGTGCATGATGTTGGCTTCTCGGCAACCAACTTCCCCAGCGGAATCTACTTCTACACGCTGAAGGCCGGACAGTTCTCCGAGACACGAAAGATGGTGTTGATGAAGTAGTGCCGTTGTAGTATCCTACAGAAGGCGCGGGAATCCTCCTGCGCCTTCTTGCTTTTAAGGCAGTTGTTCAGTTGCTTACAGCTACTGCTCGGAGCCGGGAACCCGGCAACGCTCTTGCAATCTTCTGGAATCCTGTGTGATTACAGCTCTTCATCGCGGAGTTGGGAGACACGTTACATTGACGCTGTTCTTCTTGTGGTTCAATCCGGCGGACGCTCAAACGACTCTCCCGATTACCGGCGATGATATAGAGGTTGATGTGTATGGCCGGATTGTTGTCCTTGACGGCTCCAGGAATACCTTGCGACTCTTCAACTCGGAGGGACAACTCGAAAGGGAGGTCGGTGGGTCCGGCTGGGGAGATAATGAGTTTGATTCTCCGCGAGCCGTATGGGCCCGGAACGGAATTGATGTGTTTGTCGCAGACTACGGGAACCATCGCATCCAGCGGTTTGACCGGAACCTGAACTTCGTTGCATCCTTTACGACGCGCGGCAGCGAAGATGAGAAGGTCCGCTTCGGCTACCCCGCGGGTGTGGCTCTATCAAGGCAAGGCGACCTTTTCCTTTCGGATGGGGAAAACGTTCGCCTCGTCTGCGTGGGCGGATTCAGTATTGTCAAGTGGACCTTTGGAGGTTTCGATGCCGGCAAAGGACGAACACTTGCGCCTGCCACCGTCGACGTGGGCCCAAAGGACTACGTGTATGTTGGCGATGGAACAAGGGTTCTTATCTTTGACGCGTTTGGCGGTTATGTGCAAACGTTGGGGACATTTTCCCCGGGAGTCCGTGTTGTCGCGGAGATGAGGTACACAGTGACGGTGCACAATGACTCATTGAATGTACACGATGAAGTCAACCGCTGGATCGGTTCGATAACCTCAGTCTCGATGCTCTCCGAGCCGGTCAAGATCATAGACATAGCGTTTTCTGGCGACAGGGCATATGTTCTTACGAACACCGGAGTACACATTATTCCCAACCCCGTCGAGGCTCTGTTGCAAAAGAATCAAGAGAAATGAAACACACAATTGAGGAGAAAGTGATATCATGGCACGCAGTCTGAATAAAGTAATGTTGATTGGCAACCTCGGCAAGGACCCGGAGTTGCGCTATACAACATCCGGTGTAGCTGTTGCGACATTTTCCATTGCGACGAGTGAAAGCTGGAAGGATCAGGATGGCAACACGCAAGAACGGACCGAGTGGCACAACATCGTGGCATGGAGAAAGCTTGCGGAGATTTGTGGCGAGTGGCTTCGGAAAGGCAAGAAAGTGTACATCGAGGGACGTTTGCAGACACGTAGCTATGACGACAAGAACACGGGCGCGAAGAAATACGTCACCGAGATTGTTGCCGACAACATGATCATGCTCGACGGAAAGGGTGGTGGAACCGGAGAAAGCACCGCCTCACCAGCTCCAATGGTCGAAGAGCACGCAACCTCCGGCAAGGATGATGACCTCCCCTTCTAAAATAACTCAGCGATTCCCGGCCCATGTATCTGTGATGCATGGGCTTTTGTTTTTAGTTCTTGGCTCTTCGCTCGTTGTCCCGGCGTATTGTCAGCAGGAGGCACTTGGACGCTATGGCATGGTTGTTTCTGCCGATTCGACCGCCTCTGCCGCGGGACTGGAGATTCTTCAACGCGGTGGGAATGCAATTGATGCGGCGGTCGCCGTCGGGTTTACGCTCGCGGTGACTTATCCAGATGCAGGCAACCTTGGCGGCGGTGGATTCATGGTTGTTCGCTTTGCCAATGGAAAAACAACCATGATTGACTTCAGAGAAACAGCTCCTTCATTGGCCTCGCGTGAGATGTTCCTCGACAGTTTTGGGAATCCGGACCCGCAGGCAACAACGATCGGTCCGCTAGCGGCCGGTGTTCCGGGAACCGTTGCAGGCCTGTTGCTGGCTCACAAAAAATACGGCCTCCGGTCGCAGGAGCAGGTCCTTGAGAGTGCCATCTTCGTAGCTCGCAATGGATTTGCCATTGACCACAGGTTGGTGGAAACATTGGCTTCATCCAAAGCTGACTTCGTCACGTTTCCTTCCACCATGAGATATTTCGGTGCGGAGCTTCTTCCGGGTACAGTCTTGAGACAGCCAGATCTTGCGCGGGTATTGGAACGCATTCAACGTGAAGGGAGATGGGGATTCTACAGAGGAGAAACAGCTAACGCTATCGTGAAAGAGTCGAGGAAAGGTGGCGGGATCATTTCGCTTTCTGACCTTCAACGGTACGAGGCAAAGGAACGCGAGGTTCTTAAAGGAAATTATCGAGGGTATGAGATTATCAGCGCATCTCCGCCATCGTCAGGGGGAATTATCATTCTCCAGGTTCTCCAAATGTTGGAGCGCTTCGATCTTCGTGGGAAGGGTCACAATTCTGTTTCAGCAACACATCTGATTGCTTCGGCGTTTCAACGCTCATTTGCCGATCGTGCGACGTACCTAGGCGATCCCGATGTGGTTCAGGTTCCGGTGACTTGGTTGATCTCACCGGAGTATTGCAGGGAACGAAGTCTTACCATCGACAGTCTGAGGTTCGAGAGTAGTACGTTCATTGGTCCGGGTGAATTCCCGGATAACCACGAAACAACACATTACTCCGTTGCAGACAACTTCGGGATTGTTGTGAGCGTTACAACAACACTCAACAGCGCCTTCGGTTGCAAGACCGTCGTGGATGGCGCGGGGTTCTTCCTCAACAATGAAATGGATGACTTTGTCGTCGCGAAGGGTGTAGAGAATCAATTTGGTTTGTCGGGATATGAAGCCAATATGCTGGGAGGCAACAAGCGGATGGTGAGTTCAATGAGTCCGACAATCGTTGTCAAGGATGACAAGCCGTTTCTGGTGCTCGGAGCGCGCGGCGGCAGTCGAATTCCGACGTCAGTTGTGCAAGTAATTCTGAATGTGATTGATTTCTCGATGCCGCTTGGAGACGCAGTTACCTCTCCCCGGATGCACTATCAATGGTTTCCCGATGTCCTCCTGTACGAAGCTGGAGGGTTCGACCAGCATGCGCTGAAAGCGATGGGATATGAAGTGACCGATGCGTGGGAAACCAAAGGAAAGGTCCAGGCACTCATGTTTGATAAGGGCACCATCATTGGCGTGCCGGATCCTCGAGAAGGCGGAAAAGCGCTTGGTTGGTAATTGCTTTTTTCTGTTGACAAAGACACGGCCCTATCGTATACTTCTCTTCGCAAATCGTTCTTTCTCAATTAGGTGTTGGTGTCCCGCCAAAATATGAACGGCGGGATGAAAAGGGAATTCCGTTAAAAGCGGAAGCTGCCCCGCAACTGTAATCCCGATCCACCCCCGGGTGGATTGAATCTCGGAATGTGTCACTGTAACTTGGCGTTACGGGAAGACATCCGATGATCGGGAGAGCCAGGAGACCTGCCAATGCCTTGCCTCATTTCAACCTTCGCGGGAAGGTTCCGGTCTTTCACTGTGCTCCCATGTGAATAAAGTCCTCGCCTGCGTCTGTTGGCGGGGATTTTTGTTATTTAAGGGTTATGCACAGAGTTATTCACATCTTTTTCACCGCGTTAATTCTCTCGGTTTTGTTTATGTCCCGGTGTTATCTTTTTGCTGGACAAGGGATTACGGAGAATTCCCATCGATCCGGCCCTGAAGCCGCTCCTGAGTTATTGACATCCGGAGTTCTTGCCGATTCAATTCAAAATGCACCCAAGCAAACTGTGGCTGATTCGGTTAAGTATTCGATGGAGGAAGTCATCGTGGAATCAAGCAGGATTCGGACGTCGTCCCAGCGCTTTTCCCTCCCCACTGAGCAATTCCTACGAAACGATCTGACGAATGCCAACAGTGCCTCGCTGGCTGGTATTCTCACTTACGCAAACGACATCTTCGTCAAGGATTATGGTGGCACGTCAGCTCTCAAAACTCTATCGCAACGGGGCATGGGGACGGAGCACACCCTGGTTCTTGTCAACGGCCTGCGCGTCACAAGCTCCCAAAACGGTCTCATCGACCTCGGGATCGTCCCCTTGACCGGAGTTCATCATCTCGAAGTGGTTTCAGGCGGCGGTTCGTCCGCGTTTGGCTCGGACGCCGTGGCTGGAGTGGTCAACATCCTCACGATGCCGCGGGATCGAAAACCTGCAATCGAAGCGGCAACGGCGGTTGGTTCGTTCGGATATGTCAACGGTTCTCTCTCCGCCTCGGCTGGAACCGGACCGGTCTTCTTCCGCACTTTCTATGAAATGGAAAAAAGTGATGACAACTACGACTTCCAATTCGAAGATAGGAACGGAGTTCATACCCTTCAGCGTCAGAATTCTGATGTGACTGCGTGGAACGCTGGGGTTGATGCTTCCGCGAATTTGAATGCGGATCAGGAACTGACGCTTTCCTTCGGCGCGTACGATTCTGAACGCGGCGTTGGAGGACCGGTTGTGAGCGCGACTCCTACTAGCTCGGCCCGGCAACAGGATGATCGTCAGCTACTTCAGGTTGGTTGGAAGGTGCGGTTGTCTCCGGCAACACGTGCCGCTGTTCAGGCACAAGGGCACAGAGCCTACCAGCGGTACCGGGATCCGGAACTCAACATCGGCGGCCGCATCGTGGATAGTTATTTTACCAACCTGGATATGCGTGTTGCTCCAACCCTGAGCACGTCGTTCTCCGACGATCTCCTGTTTGCGGCGGGCGGCGAGATTGCTCGAGTTCAGGCGATAGGGAACACGATGGCGACGGACGAAGTGCGTATTTCCACAGGAGTCTTTGCAACTGCCGACGCGAACCTTATCCGCAACGCGGGACCGATTGGCCTCACCGTTCTCTCCGCCGGACTTCGATACGATGGTGAATCAGGAGGCGCCGACGCTTGGAGTCCCCAGGGGGGCCTGGTTGTTTCGTTTCAAGAATTCGCAGCTCCGGAACATCGCGCAAGGTTGTCATTAACTGCAAACTTCTCGAGGAACTTCCGGATCCCTACGTTCAACGAGCTGTTTTACAACGGCGGTGGTGGAATCGGTGACCCTGACTTGCTTCCTGAGCGTTCAACCAATATGGACGCTGGCATTCGCGGATCATTTCATTTGTTTGGACATCATGAAATACAGCTATCGTACTTTAACATTGCTATGAACAATCGGATTGTGTGGATTGCAGCCGGCGCAGGCAATGTCACCCCAAAGAACCTCAGGGCAACACGTTCAGACGGTATCGAGATCTCCTACCGGCTCGCGATGCTGGAGGAATCGCTTCTCCTCAATGGCAATTTCTCACAGGTGCATAGTATCAAGACAGAGCCGGACTATCCCGGCGATCCGACAGTCGGAAACCAATTGATCTACGTCCCTGAACAGAAAGCCCATCTATCCCTGACCGTTCGACATGAATGGGAAGGATGGATGCGGGAAGCTGCTATCGAAGGGAGATACTCATTCGTCGGGTACAGGTATTACACTGAGGACAACAGCAGTTTTCTGCCCTCATACTCCAGTGTGGACCTCATTGCGAGAACCCGGCTCGGGACATTGGGCGGGACCATAGACATCAAGTTTGAAGTCAATAATGCGCTTAACAAGGACTACCAGGTGATCTCTGGGTACCCTATGCCCCTGAGGTCATTGCGGACAACGATTGTATTGATATACTAAACCATCCCCATTCTCTTCAGGAAGGTCTCCATGCGACATCTCGCTTACTCAGTTTTGTTTGTCTTGTCTCTTACAGTCGTTCTTTCGGGATGCAAGGACGATCCCGTAACGCCGGCCCCGACCCCAACGCCGACACTCCTGAATGCGGTTTACGTGCTCAATGAGGGAAACTTCGGCGACGCGACTGGCGCCCGTCTCACAGCATATGACCTCGATCAGGATTCCGCGTACCGCGATGTATTTGAGGCGGCGAACCGAGGTCAACACCTCGGCAGTCTTGGGGACGATATGAAACTGCACAATGGCAAGGCATATATCCTGATGAGTGGTTCCGAGAATCTCGTTGTCATGAACTTGTCCAATCACACCCTTGCTCAATCGGCCGGCTTCGCCGGTGATACTCCAAACTATATGGTGATCGATTCAGCGAGGGGGAAAGTATACATCTGCCGCCTCTTCAAGAACTCGCTACTCGTGGTCAACCTCTCGACCCTTGTAGTGATTGATTCCATACCGGTCGGGAATAACCCGCAGTCAATGCTGTTGCACGGGAAAGATCTGTATGTTTGCAATGGGGGTTTCGGCAGTGACAGGACGGTTTCGGTTGTCGACGTTCTGGGTGACTCCGTTCGGGCAACAATCACTGTCTCAGACGGTCCTTCGAGCTCCCTCATCGCTTCCGACGGAAACATTTGGATAGCGTGCACAGGGAATGCATTTGGCATCCCCGCAACACCGGGCAAGATATTTATTGTTGATCCAACCACGTTGGCTATCGAGGATTCGATTAGTTTTAGTGAAAACCTGTGGGGAAGTCTGGTGCAAGGAATCGATGGGAACGCGTACGTCGTAGGCGCGAATCCGGCAAGTTTCTATGGAGGCGCGATCCATCGTATTGCTGTCGCGACAAAAGCCGTGACCTTAAATTTCATCGCCACCGACATCTATTATGCGATGAGCATTGACCCGACGTCCGGGGATCTCTTTCTCACCGATGCCAAGAACTTTGCATCAAATGGCGTTATCTCCATATACAACAAAGGCGGTGTATTCAAGAAGAGCTTCGCAGCTCAAAAGGGTCCCGCGTCCATAGTGTTCAAACATTGACATCGGCTTCGTAGTATCAGCTCTCGCCGGATGACAGGTACTGTCCTAACCTGAATCTGTGCTGGGACAGTATCGTGCGGTTGCTTCGCTGATGGCAGTTCGCTATATTCGCATGCAATGAAAGCCAAACTCGCTCTAGAAAATGGCCTGATTTTGAACGGTGAAGGATTCGGGGCTTCCGGAGAGATTGCCGGGGAGGTGGTGTTCAATACCAGTCTTTCCGGGTACCAGGAAATCTTCACTGACCCATCGTACGCAGGACAGATCGTGACGATGACCTACCCCATGATCGGGAATTATGGCGTCAACACCGAAGATATGGAATCGGTACGACCCCAGGTCGCGGGCATTATCGTCAAGGAATACAGCAAACATCTCAGCAACTTCCGCGCTACGGAGAGTTTGGGTGAATGGCTAAAACGATCCAGCATTGTTGCCATCGAAGGGTTGGACACGCGGATGCTAACAAAGATGCTCCGTACACAGGGTGCGATGCGCGGCTTTCTCTCCACTACTGATCTGGATGATGCAAGTCTGCTGAAAAAGGTTGCCGCGTCTCCATCAATGGACGGCCGGAATCTGGCTACGGTTGTCTCGTGCGGCAAGCCATTTGAATGGGATGAAGTCGATAAAACACCTTTTGCGCTTCCGGCGGAACGAGCGCAAACGAACGGACGACGATTTCAGGTGGTGGCCTACGATTTTGGAATCAAGCAGAACATCCTGCGGCGGCTCACGAGCTACGGGTGCAAAGTGACCGTAGTGCCAGCAGAGTATCCCGCTGAAGCGGTGTTGGAGCGCAATCCTGATGGTGTGTTTCTCTCCAATGGTCCGGGTGATCCCGCGGCTGTCAAGGTGGCAATTCAAAACATCAAGAAGCTTGTTGGGAACAAACCGATCTTTGGGATCTGTCTTGGACATCAATTGCTTGCGCTGGCGTTGGGAGGGAAGACATTTAAGTTGAAGTTTGGACACCGCGGTGGAAATCACCCGGTAAAAAATCTACTGACTGAGAAAATCGAAATCACTTCACAGAACCACGGATTTGCTGTGGATCCGGATTCACTCAATCCGGCACTTGTTGAAATCACCCACGTAAACCTCAACGATAGAACGAACGAAGGATTCCGCCATCGTGAGCTTCCGATCTTCAGCGTGCAATATCATCCTGAAGCGTCGCCCGGACCGCATGACAGCGACTACCTTTTCCAGAACTTTATCGGATTGATGCAAGAGGGAAAGGCCGTCTCTGAACACCCATTCTCTTCCCGCAAGAACTGACTCCCAGCTATAGTCGTCTAAACGTACTGTCCGGTTTACATGCCGCGTGATGCCCAGCCGTTTGAGCATTTGCGCGTAAGGACTGAAAATCAATCCTTGACTACCGCGTGTCTTGTTCCTACCTTGTTCCAGGTTTGTTGTCTCTCCTCAAACAATTCATTACAACCATCACACAATTCGCATCTCGGAGGTTTAATGAACGCCAGGCCACTGATTGTTGAATTCATCGGAACACTCTTTCTTGTGCTTGTTATTGGGTTGACTGTCATAGAGTCGGGAACGGCAAACCTCTATCCGTTTCCCATCGTCGCTATCCTCATGGTGATGATCTACGCAGGGGCCGCAATTTCCGGAGCTCATTACAATCCGGCGGTCACGCTCGCGGTGTGGATACGCGGCAAATGTGCCACCAGCGATGTTGTTCCCTACATGCTTGCCCAAGTTGCAGGCGCGCTTGTGGCCGCGATCGCGGTCAACTTCTTCAAGGCGGGAGCTGTTGTCATTCCCCCAACCCTTGACGCAGGCAGAGCATTGTTGTTCGAAATTCTCTTCACGTTTGCCCTCTCGTACGTCGTGCTGAATGTCGCTACGTCAAAGAAGACGGCGGGGAATTCGTATTTCGGACTCGCGATTGCATTTACGGTATTGGCAGGTGCCTATGCGGGCCATGGCATCTCGGGTGGTGTTCTCAATCCGGCTGTTGCCGCCGGCGTTACCGTAATGGGCTTGAGCGCTATGGGTAACATCTGGATTTACCTGGTCGGCAACTTTATTGGTGGCGCATTGGCGGCTGTTGTTTACAAGCTGGTTAATCCGGACGAAGTGTAAGCAACTCGACGGTGAGCGCGCGCCAGCTCCAACGTGTCCGCCGGATATGTTTGGCTCTTCCCGGTGCGACTGAACGGCTCTCGCATGGTGAACCGACATTCTTCGTACACAAAAGGGTATTCGCCATGTTTGCAAACAACCATCACAAGGACGGGCATGTTGCCGTGTGGTTGCCTGCGCCGCCCGGAATGCAAACTTCACTCATTGAAGCGGAGCCGGAAACATTCTTCAGACCGCCGTATGTCGGCGTACGCGGCTGGATTGGTGTTGAACTTAAGAACGTCGGTAACGAAGACCTCGCATCATATATCAGGATGGCGTGGGATCTTGTTGCGCTGAAAAGTTTACTCAAAAAAAACACAACAACACGGATGACTAAACTGCGATGAACCAGCTAATTCCTGTTGCGAAGCCATCGGACATCTTTCCACAATACCGTGATACACCAATCGGACTCCTGCTCGAATATCATAACATCGAGAGGGCATTTGATACGTACACCCAGGCGCGACTTCTTGTGGGTATGTGCATGGACAACCGGAAGCATCTGAGAATTCCGGATAACTTTGCTTTCATCATCCGTACAGGTGGCGCAAATCTGCGTTACAGCGAATTTAAAGTGTCGTATGCGATTGCCGTTGGGGATGTCGGCCACATTGTGCTCATCGGGCACAACAACTGCGGAATGGTCAACCTGGCTTCACGTAAGGAACTCTTCATTGGAGGATTGGTTGAAAAGGCGGGATGGAGCAGAGAGCAAGCCGAAGAAAACTTCAATGCTCTAGCGCCTTTGCATGAAATCGGCAACGAGGTGGATTTCGTTGTCAGCGAATCCATGCGTCTCCGTCAGCGTTATCCAAGGATCGTCGTTGCCCCGATGATCTACAAAGTGGAAAACAACCGGTTGTATCTTGTCGAAGAATAATCAGCCTAGGAGGAAGCGATGAGCTACGTTGATGGTTTTATTCTTGCCGTTCCGAAGAAAAACCTTCCCGCATACCGCCGCATGGCACGCGCCGCGGGCAAAGTCTGGAAGAAGTATGGCGCTGTGGATTTCAAGGAGTGTGTCGGAGACGATCTTGGAGGCGATCAGAAGATCAAAGGCATTGTTCCATTCCCGCGGCTGGTAAGGCCGAAGCGGGGAGAGGTCGTCCTTTTTTCGTTTATCGTTTACAAATCCCGCAAGGATCGTGACCGTGTGAACGCGAAGGTCATGAAGGATACTGTTATCCTCCGCATGATGAAAAGACCGCCGCTGTTTCAAAAGATGGCGTATGGTGGATTCAAAGTCATCGTGGATATGCGATAGCCGTTCGTTGGGAACCTGATGAAACCCGGACGGTCCACCACTTATCTCTGGTTTCTTGCTCTGACCGGATCGGCAATGATCACGGGCTATGGCATGTGGACGGGTTCACAACGGCTTTCTGATTTCGCCGGGTATTACACCGCTTCAAGAATGGTCCTTTCGGGTTCGGGCTCCTCGCTGTACGATGATGCGCGGTTCGTTGATTCGATGCAGGGTTTCGGCATACCTGAATCAACCTTTACCATGTACGTGAATCCCCCTCTGCTTGCTCTGGTCATGGCGCCTGTTGCCTGGATGGCTCCATCCAACGTAAAGCTTGTCTGGAATTGCATCAACATCGTCTTGCTTGCGATTGCATTCGAATTGCTGCGGCGGATGTTCAGCATCTCCTGGTCGTCGCCTGTTCTTCCATTTCTCGCTGCTTTGCTTGCATGTACGCTTCCCATCCTCAGAAATCTGCAGCGCGGACAAATCTATGTCCTGCTGTTTGATATCCTTTTGCTGATTGCCCTCGGTTATCGCGATCGCAAACCATTCCTAACGGCAGGTGGATTGGCAGTGATGATTCTGCTGAAGTTTTTCGGACTCGTGTTTCTGATTCTTTTTGCAATCGAGCGCCGATGGAAGGAATTATTCCTGACAATTCTCTTCGTGAGTGCCGGAACGGCCGCGGGTCTGCTCATTTTTGGAATCGAAGCGTACGAAAGTCTTTTTACAGTATTGCTCAATGCCCGAAATGATTTCGGAACGACTGGGTTGCCATGTGTCCCTGCTTTGACCGGCTCATTGTTTTCATATCACCCGCAGTGGAATACGCATCCGGTTTCGGACGAACCGATGGCCGGCATGGTTCTGAATCTGGGAATCCTGATGGGCATGTTATTCTATGTTATCAAACAAACAACACCCAGCCTGAAACGTTTCTCCGCGTTTGCCATCATTGCTCTTATCTTTACGCCGTTGGCGGCTGATCATCACTACATCCTGATGGCGTTACCGGCGGCATGCCTGATACTTGCTGTGAGTGTGAAATCAGGAGAATACCGGAGTTTTGCCCTTGTAGGAGCGTTGTTGTTTTTTGTGCTGGGTTGGTATCCTCAACCTTTAGTTGGCGACCTCGATGGATGGAGCAAACTCTTTGCGTTTCCGAGGTTGTATGCCGCTATCGCAATGGGCTTTGTCCTGTTGAAAACAAAGGCACCTCAAATCATTCCTCAATCACCATAAACCATTCCGGATGTATATGAAAATTCTCGTTTGTTGCACGTTGTTGCTGATGGCGGTGTTACCGGTGCAAAGTTCTGCGCAGGAACATGAGTGGATGACGGATTCCTCATGGGCGATACAGTTTGGGATTCAGAGCAATATGACTCTCGGATCATTTGATGCCGCAAATCTGTCCGCAAAGACTCACATAACCTCTTTACAGGCACTGCGTATCGGATTGAATTTGTATGGAGCAAATAACCGACAAGAAACATTTCAAGAACGGAGCATTGGAGATTCGGTTTTCTATCAGGTTACTGGTTCCGCCTGGCAGAACGATTTCACTATTGGCGCAACCGTACAGTATCTATGGTATCTGGATACGAAAAGCGATCTGTTCGTTTTTTTTGGAGTTGGTCCGACAGGCCGGTTTCGTTGGTCAGACTCCGATTTTGGCGAACATAGAGCCGCATGGGCCATTGGCATCGCCCCTGTATTGGGCGGGGAATGGTTTGCAACAAGGCGCATCTCCTTTCACGCGGAATATCAAGCGACCCTGTTCTACGAACGTTCAACGAGTAGTTACGAAGACAATTCTAGCGAAACAAGATTCTATCGCGAGAATACATATACGAGATGGGGCTTCTCCGCTGACGGGGTCGTGTTTGGTTTGAGTGTTTATTTTGATCTATAAGCGGTTGTTGAATAGGAATTCTCGTGGAACGGGACTCATTCCCAATCGCTTGAACGCTTCGGAATGAACATCCGACCGGCTAACGGACGCGTACGAAACTTGCACAGGGTTCTCGGCCTCATCCTGGTGTTGCCATTTGTTGCCTGGGCGGTGACAGGGTTTATCTTTTTCGTCAAACCCGGATACGCAGACGCGTATGAGATCCTCGCGCCGAAAACGTATCCCATTGCCGACAGCGTCGCATTCGCACCTGATTCCTCCTGGCTTCAGATCCGTTGTTTCCGATCAGTCCTGGGAAAACACCTCATTGCAAAAACCGCTGAAGGATGGAAGCACTTCAACGTCGAAACGTTGAAACCCTGGGAGCGGCCGCCGGATGATCAAATCAGGAAGTTGGTTCTTGATGCCGTTGCCGGGAAGAAGGAAAGGTATGGAACTGATGTCCGTGTTGTCGGTGATTCGATTACAACGGAGACCGGAATTGCGATAAGCCTGGACTGGGAATCAATGACCCTTTCGCAACAGGGTGCCGATACGGAGTTGATTGACGTGCTCTACCGGATTCATTACCTCCAGTGGACCGGCATTGGTTTCATTGACAAGATTGCGGGTGTTGTGGGTCTTGTCCTCGTGCTGGTTCTCGCAGGACTGGGCATTCGGTTGAGTTTCAGGAAGCAGATCCCTCATTAAGGAGACATCATGGCAGAACTCAAGACGAAAGTAAACTCGAAGAGCGTCACCGGTTTTCTGAGAGGCGTCAAGGATAAACAGCGACGCGATGATTGTCTTACGGTGCTCAAGCTCATGAAGCAAGCGACGAAGGCTGAACCGCGGATGTGGGGAACAAGTATTGTCGGATTCGGCACTCACCGTTACAAGTCTCCTGCGACCGGCAGGGAGGGGGACTGGTTCCCCATTGGGTTTTCTCCCCGGGCGCAGAATCTTACGCTGTACTTCGTATCAGGTTTTGGCCTTTACGCTGACCTGATGGCAAAACTCGGCAAACATTCAACCGGAATGGGCTGTCTCTACGTCAAGAAGTTGGATGACATCAGTATTCCCGTGTTGAAGCAGTTGATGAAGAAATCCATTGCTGACTCAAAGAGAGTCTCCAGGCAGAATACCACTACAAACAAGTGAGGAGAGTTACATCGTGCACATGCGAACCGAAGTCGTAAAAAGCGGAATCACATTCGGAACGGCACTGGCGATTGCCATCAGCTGGTCCGCAAACAATTCGATCCTTTGGGCGATCATTCACGGGTTGTTTTCATGGCTGTATGTTATTTATTACGCGTTGTTCAAGTAGTTAAATTGCATTTTGCTCACAGATATTACCTCAAACAAGAAAGGAAAATTCTGTCATGAAGCTCGCTATCATCAACGCCTCGATTTTTCTCTCCCTCCTGCTCTTTTCGTCGTGTCAATCAACAAGGGAAGCCTACAAAGAATCGGGCATCGCCCAGTTAGTTCAAGTAACAACAGACAAGGGCTTTGAACTGGACCCATATTGGTCCAAGGATGGTACAAGGATGTGGTTTGCTTCCAGTCGCTCCGGATTCCTAGAAATTTGGGTTCTACCCGTCAAAGGTGGTGGCATCCAGCAGATTACTTCGAGCTCAAGGTCAGCAGATAGAGCGCCTCAAATTTCGCCTGACGAGAAGGAGGTTGTCTTCCAATCTACTCGTGTAAGTGGTCGCTGGAATATTTGGAAGATGTCTGTCGGTAACAGAGGGCTAACGCAATTGACCAACAATCCCAATGGCGCGTTTTGTCCAAGGTGGTCGCCAGACGGCACAAAGATAGCTTATTCTGCAAATGACCGCGACGGGGAGTCATATATTTGGACAATGAGTGCTGACGGAGAAAATCCCACGCAACTTGGACCCGGAGCTGAGTTAGATTGGTCCCCGGATGGTAAGAGAATCGTTTACTCAAGAAAAACAGCAGGCGACAACTATGATATCTGGGTAATGAACTCAGATGGTTCCAATGCTTTTCAAATCACATCGGAAAAGGAAAAACAGGAAACATCGCCCGCATGGTCGAGAGATGGGAAGCGCATAGCTTATGTTGTCAAGTACGATAGATCGGACTATTTCGATGTAACAGATGGGGAAATCAGCGAAACAATGGCTGACTTACGCTCCGAGATATGGATTTGTGACCCCGATGGCAGAAGGCAGACTCAACTGACCGCATTTAAGGGTTTGAATTTCCTTCCCGCTTGGGCTCCCGATGGGAGATTAGCATTCGTGTCTAGCAGAGGTGATAGCTGGGATATATGGACAATGATTCCCACAGCTTATTGATGGGCAGAATGCCGTACAACACACCGCACCACGTCGCGTACTCTTTTGGCACGGGGGAAGTGAAGCGAATTTTGGCATGATAAGTCACGGCTCACACATTTGATAGAGAGCATCGAGCTCGCCACTGCGTGGCGCGGCGAGACGAAAACTGAAACGAAGAACCATCGAAATGATACCATATGGCAATCGGAGATCGTCAGAAGCTGATTACATCAATCATCTCCACTGTTCTGGAGGAGCCAGCCAGAACGAACATCGTGTTCCCCTGGTTTAAGAACAAACACACTCAAGATGACTTCGGAGACCGATATCCCGTTATTGAATCGATATTCAAAGCCCTAGGAGGCGATTCTTACCAAAACTCCATAAAGAATGCTCGATCATTGGATTGTGACGCTTACTTTGGAGGCAAGTGGAACTTCATGTTTGAATTTGACGAGTTCCAGCATTTCAGCACACCAAGACTTAAGGCGCTCGAACTTTATCCAGCGCACCTGAATCTAACCTTCGAATGCAATCAATACAAGATGCTCTGCAAGGTTCGTAAGGAGAAGGCAGACAAGTATCGAGAATCGAAAACGACTCCGGATTTTGACTTTAGTGGTGGACGAACGGCCCAACGCGCCTATTTTGATTGCTTCAGGGACTTGTTGCCCGATTTGCACGACCTGAACCCGACCCTTCGGATTACAGAATTCGAGGTCGCTTCAGTACTGGCAAACACGCCACAGAGTCAGGAAGTGGTTCGAGAAATAGTAGCTGAGAAGCTAACTCGAGTAGGGTTGTGGTTGGCAGCCTAGTCAGGCGCTTCCAATGCAAGCGAGTGCCGATTGCATTCAAGTTGAGGAAAGTATCGACAGGTGAGTGACACAACCAAAGCAGTCCTGCTGGTTACGGATATCAGCGGGTACACGAGCTTCATGAAACAGCATGCGATTTCGGTCAACCACGCAAAGCAGATTATTGTGAGGTTGCTGAAAGCGTTGATGGCCGCCTCCAAGCCGCCGCTCAAAGTTGCCGAGCTTGAAGGTGACGCAGTATTCTTCTTTGCCATTGCCAGTGAGAACAACATCGAGACCACCGTCAGTCAGGTGAAGAACCAGATCCTCAGACTCTTCAGCGCATTCAAGAAGGAGCTTGAGGAGATCAACAAGGTCAAGACATGCGCGTGTGACGCCTGCGACCATGTTCACGATCTCCAGCTCAAACAGGTGATTCATGTCGGGGATGTGGCCGTTGAACGAATCGATCGCTTTGAAAAGCTCTTTGGTCTTGACGTGATTCTCGTTCATCGCATGCTCAAGAACTCCGTCGAGGCAAAGGAGTATGTCATGGTGACGGATCCGATGTTTTCAGCAATGCGTGATTTTTTTGGTCTTTCTCCGGAGCGCCGCAAAGAAGTTTTTGAGGGCGTCGGGGAGGTGGAAACACTCGTCTTTTACCCACGGAATCTTGCGCCTCCGGAGGAGACTTCATTGCCCCGAGACCCCGGTGCTCTCAAAAAGCTTGCCTGGCGGATGGAAATCAGCATGAGGTTTGCGGCTGAGAAACTGGGGTTGACAAAGTTCGAGGGGGAGTTCAAGAATTTGCCGCAGTAACGGGGTACATCCTATAAACCAACACTCACCACGGTGTGGTTATTTGCAACGACGACACACATAGGAGGACACAACATGCTTGACATTATCATCCAGCTCGTGAGTGGTGCGATTGGAGGCAATGTTGCAGCTTCGCTGAAGAAGGATCTTTCGCTCGGCACGGTCGGCAATTCCATTGCCGGTATTCTTGGGGGCGCAATTGGTGGGCAACTCCTTGGGATGCTTGGACTGGGCGGGGGTGGCGAGGGCGGAATGGATATCGGAAGTATTCTCGGAGACGTGGCGGGCGGTGGTATTGGCGGTGGTATACTGCTGGCTATTGTGGGAGCCATCAAACAGTCGATGGCGAAGAAAGGATAGGAGTATATCTGGTTGTAACCTGGTGATAATCTCCCCAATGAGATTGGGATGCTACCACCAGGAACATTTATCGTGGGGATTTGTTATACTGTACAACGAACTGATCCATTAACGATGGGGGTTTCATGAAGCGATTTTCAGTAGTTCTGGTTCTTGTTGCGGCGATGATCACCGGCTTTGCGGGAGCCGGAATTGCGCAAACCAAGGCGCCGAACTTCAAGCTAAAGACCCATGACGGTAAGACTGTCGAACTTGCCAAACTCAAGGGTAAGGTTGTTGTCGTCAATTTTTGGGCAACGTGGTGCGGGCCATGCAAGCGTGAAATCCCCGATTTCAACGAGGTGTATGGAAAGTACAAGGGAAAGGAAGTGGAGATCGTCGGCATCTCGCTTGACCAGGATGGTTGGAACGTGGTAAAGCCCTACATGGACAAAGCAAAGATCGCCTACCCCGTGGTGGTGGGTACCGGAGAATTGGCGGAGGCGTACGGAGCGGCGTATGCAATTCCCACGACGGTAATCGTTGACAAGAAGGGAAATGTTGCCGGATCTCGCGTTGGGATGATGAACAAGGCAGAGCTTGAGAAGATGATTACCTCGGCGATGTAAACTCGAACAAGTTGTAATGAGAAACAAAAAACCCCGTTCGGGAAACCGGACGGGGTTTTTTGTTATCAAGCGTAGGAGCGATTCGACCTGCTAGACTAGCACTTACTCCACCCGCAGTTGTAGCACACCACGCAACCACTCACATGCTCGACGTTCGTGCCGCATTCGGGACAGGCGGTTTGCGACTTCGGTCCGCCATTGTCCTTTGCGATCGACTTGGCCGGATTGCCACGCATTACTCTTGGTGCCTTGACCTCACTGTTTTTCTGCGTCTGCTCACGGTGTTCAATGTAGCGCTCAATCGCTTTCCCGATGGCATCGGGTGTTGAAAGAATCTGCCCGCCATGTCCATCCCACACTGGCGTCGGCCCGGAGATGCCCTTGAGCTGCTTCACGATCTCACGCGGCTCGATACCGGCACGCAGCGAGAGTGAAATCAACCGGCTGATTGCCTCAGATTGTGCCGCGGCGTTTCCACCTGCTTTGCCGATGGTGGTGAACACTTCGCACAACCCCTCTTCATCCTCGTTGATCGTGACGTAGAGGTAGCCCTCACCGGTTCTGATTCGCTCGGTAATCCCGGACGTTACATGCGGACGTTGACGCGGTCCGGTCACTTTTTGCTCGGCCGGTTTTGCCGCATCGGATTTTTTCTTGGCAAAATCTTCGGTTTGAAGAATTCCCTCACGGCTGCCCTCGCGATAGACCGTGATGCCTTTGAGTCCGGCTTTGTAGGCAGTGAGGTAAATATCCGCTACGGTTTCGACGCTGACGTCCTCAGCGAGGTTGACCGTCGAAGAAATACTGCTGTCTGTATACTTCTGGATCACGCCCTGCATTTTCACCCGAAAATACGGATCGATTTGATGCGCCGTCACAACGTAGTCCGGCAGACTTTCATCATCGCCGAACATCTTCTTGACGAGAGGATGATAGACTTTGTATTCAGTGAACGTGTCGCCATCGTGGTTCTTTACGCGGCGGCGATAGCTTGTGCAGAAAATCGGCTCAATACCGGAGCTGGTTTGTGCGACAATAGAGCCGGTTCCCACCGGTGGAACGGTGATAACCGTACTGTTCCGGATGCCATGCTTGCGAATGCTCTCCTGAATATCCTGCGGCAATGATTGAACAAACTTGCTCTTTGAGTAGCCTTCCCAGTTGAAGAGGGGGAAGGCGCCTTTCTCGCGCGCAAGTTCCACCGAAGTTTTGTATGACTCATCACGAATGACGCACATGATGCGGTCCGTGACATCCAAAGCTTCCTGCGAGTCATACTTGATTTTCATCATGACGAACGCGTCCGCCAGACCTGTGATGCCCAGGCCAATACGCCGGTCGGAAGCCACGGCCTTCTTGATCTTGTCCAGCGCGTGATTGTCCATGTTGTAGTCAATGACGTTATCCATGAACCGTGTTGCCGTGCGAGTGACTGTCGCCAGTTCCTCGAAATCGAACGCGCCATTTTCATTCACAAACTTGCAGAGATTGATGTTGCCCAGATTGCACGCCGTATACGAAGCGAGCGGTTGTTCGCCACACGGGTTGGTGCTGGTGAGCGGGTTCGCGTATTCGACGTTGTGGTAATCCTTCATCGTGTCCCAGAAGATAATGCCGGGCTCCGCTGAGGCATGCGCATTCTTGATGATCTTGAACCACAATTCTTTTGCTTTCACCTTGCGGTAGGCAGTGCCATTCCAGCGAAGTTCAAAGTCGGTGTCGCTAATGACAGCATTCATGAATTCATGTGTGAGCAACACACTGATGTTGGCGTATTGCACCTTGATACGGCGCGGGTCATTCTTGATGGTGATGAATTTCTCGATATCCGGGTGGTCAACGCGCATGGTGAGCATCAGTGCCCCGCGGCGCCCGGCCTGCGAAACCGTGTTGGTGCTTTCACTGAACAGATTCATGAACGCCGTTGCGCCCGGTGAGCGGTCGATGGTTGCATTTACCGCGGCTCCTTCGGGACGAAGAGCGGAAAGGTCCGTTCCAACGCCGCCGCCGGTTCTGTATACCATCGCGGACTCTGCGATACACCGGTAAATCCCCTCAAGACTGTCTTCCTCGACAGGGATGACATAGCAATTGGAAAGCGTAGGCCTTCGGCGGGCTTCTTCCCGTCCGGCGCCGTGCATAACGCGTCCGCCTGGGACGAACTTGAAGTCAAACAGCAGCTCTAAAAACCTGTTGTACCATAGTTCTTTGTCTGTTTCCACCGATGCCAAGGCACGGGCAATACGGCTCCACATGTGCATCGGTCCCTGCTCGTTGGGGGCCAGGTATTTTGACCGCACGACATCGGCGGCAAGGTCGTTGTCGCCATAGTAGTCCCGGCAATTCAAAGCAAGATCGGTGATGGTTTCGTTGAGTGATGCCCCGTGTGCCTTTTGTCGGGCAGGAATGGGTACGTTCAAGGAGGTGGTGGGGGTGATCTCCTTTTGCGACATATCAACTTCCTTTTGGGTTGAGGTGAGTGTTTCTGTCAATTCGTTCGTACGCAAAAAAAGCCGAAAGCCCATCATGGTCGTCAAATGATTGGGCTTTCGGTTTTATCGACTAACTGTATGTCGTGCCGTCAATACTGCCTTTGCCATCCCGGGTCATTCTTGTCATTGGTCGTAACTTCCTCAAAATATACATCAAAAACACAACATCCAGGAGGCGGAAGGAGACGCATCGTATTGATGCGCTGTGAATTCTGATTACATGTTCTTATTCTTGACGAGCATATCCAAAATTGTCGGTTGAAAATATACTACGTCAGTCAAGTGAAGTCAAGCAGAAAATTTATCGAATCAAGTTTCTGTCGTAATGACAACATGTTATGATTAGTTTTTTTTTCACGTTGACTTTGAGTTGCGGTGGAGATATATTGCACCACGATTTTTTTCATGTCAGTCAATGAGTTTTTTCACTTCACAAGGAGTGATGGCGTGAGAATCCCTGCCCTGCTTGCCTTTTTGTTGCTCCTTACCGGGTGCGGTCCAGACAGAGCCCTTTTGATGGAAAGCAAATTCGATACTCCTTTGCGCCAGAAGATTGCCTGGATTCCTGAGGGTGACACTGAATCCGTCGAAATCATCGGAAAGTGCACCGAAACCATCAATGGCCCGATGCGCCAGGCAATGATCGACGCAGGTGCTGATGTTCAGACGATGAACAATGAGTTTTTCACCGCACAAGTGTCGTCCGATAATATTTTCGACTTGGCTGCTCTTGATTTCATTACCCGGATGGAACTTTCACAGACTTCAAAACCGCTACGGTGAGGAGGAAAATCTCCGTGTTCAAGATAGCGCTTCGTTCGCTGTTAACCCTGATTCTGGTAGGCTCAATTTCCTTTGCGGGTGGATTTGGAAAGAGCTTTGGTACATTCATTGGCACTCCAATAGCTGGCAGTGCATTTGAAAACAAGCTTGATCCCGGCCTGCGCCTTCTCTATGACCAATTCTTAACAAACTCAAACGGCTCGATCGAGGGGTTTTTGGATGGAACCAAGTACTTCCAGCTTCACCAGAGTGAGGCAGGAGCACTTGAGGCCCGGGTGTTTATTAAAATCAACAACCCCTCAGTAATAGCCGGCCTCGAACAGCTCGGCGTGCGCATCGAATCCCGCATTGAGAATATTCTTGTTGCCTGTCTCCCGATCACCAACGCATATGCAGTCGCAGCTCTTGATGGCATTGAAAACATTCAGGTTTCTGGTTACTCCGAACCGCTTCTCAACGTCAGCCGTTCCGAAACAGGCGTCTCCACAATTCACGCGGGCGGCGGCGGCCTGGACAGACCCTATTCGGGAAATGGCGTCATCATGGGCGTTCTTGATAGTGGAATTGATTGGGCTCATCCGGATTTTTCCTTTTCGGCGAACAACACGAGAATCCAATACCTTTTTGATTTCTCACAGGGGACGAATGGAGTGGAGTTTACAAAGGCGCAGATCGACGCGGGCGTGTGCACCGAGGTTGATGGCGCTGATGGCGGCGGACACGGGACTCATGTTGCGGGCACTGCCGCGGGAAACGGGAGGGCCAATTCCTCATACATAGGGATGGCGCCATCCGCGGACATTGTGTTTGTCAAAGGGTACAGGGCCGGAACCCCTTCGTTTGCCGATGTCGACGTCGTGAATGGTGTTAATTATATCTTCCAGAAAGCGAGGGTCGCCGACAAGCCCGCTGTTGTGAACCTGAGTCTTGGGGGTCACTTCGGTCCGCACGACGGAACAAGTCTTTATGAACAATCCCTTAGCGCGCTCGTCCGGCCAGGGAACATCGTCGTCGCTGCAGCGGGCAACGAGGCGGACAACTACATCCATGGCGGATACCAGGCAATGGGAGGAACAGGGTTTAACGAAGCTCTTGAGACACTTACAGCAGTGTTTAATGGCTCATCGTTGGCAGTGGTGGATATGTGGTACCCGGCAGCTGGAAACTCTTCAATCTCGGTTGGTCTCGCACTGTACAACTTTGGAATCTACACGACACCTGTTGCAGTCTCGAACCCTGTTGCCCCCGGACAGATCATCCAGGACGCACCAGTGACGGTGAACGGCAAAACTGTTGGAACTGTCACGATTGATGCCCGGACAACGGCTGATCCGAATAACGGGGCGCGAAGGGTGTTGTTTGTACTGCAAGGCGCGAATATTTCAAACTTTGCCTGGTCAATCTACGCATTCGGAACAGGCGCATTTGATATGTGGGCAATAAGAGGCTGTGAATTTCCACCGGTCCCGGGTCTCCCTCCGTGGTTTCGACAGGGCGACCAGGTGAGAAACGTGGGAACTCCTGCGACGTCAAAGAAGCTCATAGCGGTTGGTTCCTACGTCAGCAAGATATCCTGGATTGATATCGACAACATTCCACGCACGCAAACAGGGGCGACCCTCGGCGCCATCTCCACGTTCAGCAGCCGTGGTCCGTCACGCGATGGAAGGACCCTACCACACATCGCCGCCCCAGGTGAGGCAATTCTTGCGGCGCTTTCTTCCGATCTCGTCATAGGCACAGATGTCCCGCGATCCAATGTTCTTCTTGGCGGGCAACTCCAGAAATTTGAAGGTACGAGCATGGCTTCGCCACATGTCGCAGGAACAGTTGCCCTGATGTTGGAACGAAACAGATTCTTGACACGGGACAACATACTGAGCATTTTGGCTTCGACAGCTCTTCCAGCGGGCGGAACTGTTCCAAACAACACATTTGGAGCTGGGAAGATGCGCTCTCTCGACGCGCTTTTGGCAACTCCCGCCGATGTTGATTGCGGAACACTGGCAAGCACAACGGGAATTGACTGCGAAGGAAATCCTGTCTACAGATTCAAACTCGAAGAGGCATATCCCAATCCGTTCAATCCCTCAACAACCATCGGGTTCTCCCTGAATACGCAGGGACCAGTCGACTTGGTTGTCTATGATATGCTTGGCAGGGAGGTGAAGCAATTGGTCTCCGGAACAATGGCGGTTGGTTTCCACCATGTCCAATGGGATGGCACGAATAGGAATGGGGAAACTGTTGGGACAGGGATGTATCTTGCCCGACTTTCTTCACAAGGTTTCTCCGAATCACGTCGACTCATGTTGTTGAAGTAGAGGTAACGATGAAAACACTTTCGTTCAAACTTCTTCTCTTTCTCTCTTTGGGTATCATTGGCGGTTGTTCAAAGGAAGGCGATGACCCTGTTGACCCGGGAAGTTCTGCGGAAACTGAACCGAATGACGTTACACCCCAACCGCTTGGGACCCTGGGCGCCTCAGACATCAACTTCCCCGGCAGTACTGCGAATGCGAATGACGTCGATCGGTTTTCCATAATTACCACCGCCCCGCTTAATCTTCATGCAAAAGTTGCGTTTGGCTCAACCGCCGACCTTGACATTGGCATCCAGAACGATGACGGTATCATGCTTTCATTTCAGGATACCGGAGCGAACCCTGAGCAATGCACGCTTGCCAACCGACCCGCGGGTATATACATCATTGAAGTGACGTCTAAGACCGGCACCGCAGTGTCTTACACCTTGACGATTGGCGCCCGGTAGCCTGTACAGTCTGGCCTGGCCTAAGGAGATCCACTGTGGCCGCATGCGTTGAATTCAGCACCATCCCCGAGATGTTCAGCGCGCTGACAAAAAAATTCGCCTCAAGTCAGCGTGCGCTCTTCATGCACAAGGTAAACGGAAAGTACACCGGCATCAGTTACAGTGCAGCGCGGGAGAAAGTTCGTGCCTGCGCGAACGGCTTCGCATCGCTGGGTATTGCGAAAGGCGACCGCGTCTCGATCATCTCTGAGAATCGTCCTGAATGGGCAATCACCGATTTGGCGGTTGTGTCCCTCGGCGCGATTGATGTTCCCATCTATCCCACCCTGACGGCGAAGCAGACCGAGTTCATCCTTAATGACGCCGGTGTTTGCGCCGTTATTGTTTCCAATCAGTATCAACTCAACAAGGTTCAGAAAATCGCCGGCAATGTTTCTTCGCTGAAGCATATTATCATCATGAATGACAAGCCCACGGACACACCCGATGTCCTTTCGCTCCACGAAGTGTTTGCAAGAGGTGGCGATTTCCAGGCGAAGAACCCGCAGTATGTTGATGATGCAATCGCGATGGTGAGACCGGATAGTTTGCTAACGTTCATTTACACCTCGGGCACAACGGGAAATCCCAAAGGCGTCATGCTGAGTCACGATAACATCGTGAGCAACATGATCAACGCGGCAAGGGTAATTCAAATCAAAGAGGGGTTCCGGATGCTGTCGTTCCTGCCACTGAGTCATTCATTCGAACGCATGGCAGGATACTATACCTCTATTGCCTGCGGTGGAACGATTGCCTACGCGGAAAGTATTGAAACGGTTCGCGACAACATGCTTGAAGTTCAGCCGGACGTCGTTATGACTGTGCCACGTTTATTCGAACGCATTCACAGTCGCATCTTGAAGCAAGTGGAATCAGGTTCAACGCTCAAGAAGAAAATCTTTTATTGGGGCATCGGAGTCGGGCACGAATTCCAAAATGCGCGCAAACGCGGCGAGAAGTCATCAATCCTTGCAATGAAAAACAAAGTTGCAGACAAGCTTGTCTTCAGTAAGGTGCGCGAGCGTACCGGCGGACGGTTGCAGTTTTTTGTTTCCGGCGGCGCGGCACTACCCCGCGAGTTTGGCGAGTTCTTTGAAGCACTCGGACTCACGATCATTGAGGGGTACGGGCTGACGGAAACTTCGCCCGTGCTGACGGTGAATCCTCGCGAAGCGTACAAGTTCGGGTCGGTGGGAAAAACAATTCCGGGTGTTGAATTGAAGATTGCCGCGGATGGTGAAATCCTCGCGCGTGGGCCGAACATCATGCAAGGGTACTGGAACAACCCGGAAGCGACTGCCGAAGTTATTGACAAAGATGGGTGGTTTCATACGGGCGATATCGGCGTGATCGATTCCGACGGTTACGTTTATATTACGGACAGGAAAAAGCATCTGTTTGTCAGTTCGGGCGGCAAGAACATTGCTCCTCAGCCAATTGAAAACCTGTTTCTTGGAAGCCGCTTCATCGAGCAGTTTGTGCTCATCGGCGACCGGCGCATGTTTCTGACGGCACTCATCGTTCCCGACTTCGACGTACTCAAAGAGTACGCAGACTCGCACAAGATTTCTTACACATCATATTCCGAGCTTGTTGGCGCTTCGGAGATTCATCAACTGATTGATCGCGACATTCAAACGCTTCAGAAAGATTTGTCCACCTACGAACGCGTCCGCAAATTCCGCCTCCTGGAAAAACCGCTTACCATCGAAGACGGCGAGCTTACACCCACACTCAAAGTAAGGCGCAAGGTTGTTGAAGAGCGCTACTCGGCCCTGATTGAGGGGATGTACGAGGGGATTAGCTAGACCTTCGGCTCTCTCACCTCTCGTTTCGTTGACATTCAAGCCCGTTTTGGCTACATTTTTTTGAATTCAATCTGTTTTTGAAGCATTACTCCGCGCATGATCGAGCAGTATATCCCCATCGGCATTATGGTTGTCCTTGCTGTGCTCTTTGGCCTCTTTTTGGTCAACGTGAACAGATGGCTGGGTCCGCGTAAACCTACCGAAGAAAAGCTCTCCACGTACGAGAGCGGCATGGAACCCATACGCGGCGCTCACGATCGCTTCTCCGTGAAGTTCTACCTTGTTGCCGTGTTGTTTATCATATTTGATATCGAAATCGTGTTTATGTACCCCTGGGCTGTAAAGTTCCGCGAATTGGGAGTCTTTGGCTTCGCGGAAATGTTAGTATTTATAGCCATCCTGCTCGTTGGTTATTTGTATATCATCAGGAAAGGGGCTTTACGATGGGATTAGCAAGCTTGCAACAGGATGGATTCCTTACAACACGTCTCGACGACGTGATCAATTGGGCTCGCAAGAATTCCCTCTGGCCCATGCCGATGGGGATTTCCTGCTGTGCGATTGAAATGATGGCGACTGCTTCGCCGCGCTTCGATATTTCCCGCTTCGGTTCGGAAGTCATGCTCTTTACGCCGCGTCAATGCGACGTGATGATCGTGGCCGGAACCGTGACGTACAAAATGGCAAAGGTCGTCCGCAAAATTTACGACCAGATGCCCGACCCGAAATGGGTGATCTCGATGGGCGCATGCGCATCGTCTGGCGGAATGTTCCGATCATATTCTGTCGTACAAGGGATTGATCAGTTCATGCCTGTCGATGTCTACATCGCAGGTTGTCCGCCGAGGCCCGAGAATCTTTTGAACGGATTGATCCAGCTTCAGAAGAAAGTCGAACAGGACCGCACTATCGGGAACCTGTTGAATCGCGAAAGGATCTTTATCCCTGAGAATCCTCAACAGGAACGCGTGCCGACATGAGTATGAACGAACGGATTCTGGAGAAACTTCGTTCCTCCTTTCCGGAGAGCATCGAGAGCGAAAACATGTTTCGCAATGACCTGACGGCGCAAATCCGAAAGTCTGATATTTTGCGCGTATGTCGTTTCTTGTGCGACGATGCGGAACTTGCCTTCGATATGATTATTGATCTCGTAGGAACAGACATGTACAGGCCGTCAGCCCGCTTTGAGATCGTCTACAATCTGTATTCGTTGAAGAACAAATGTTATGCACGGTTGAAAGTGGCGGTGGATGAGAATGAAGCAGCTGTCGATTCTGTGACTTCCGTCTGGGAAGGCGCCGACTGGCACGAACGTGAAGCGTATGACATGATTGGTGTGAAGTTCACCGGACACCCCGACCATCGACGCATGTACATGCCTGAAGAATTTGAGTATCACCCTCTGCGCAAGGATTTCCCTTTGATGGGAGTCCCGGATTCCATCCCGCTACCGCGCAAGTAATCCCGAAAGTTTCTAATGCCCGTACGCACTGTTGAGGAACCGGTCAAGAGCCGCCTCCTTTCCGCTCTGGAAGATCAGGATACGACAGTGATGATTGACGACGCACTGGAGAACACCATGGTATTGAACATGGGCCCCCAGCATCCGGCGACGCATGGCGTGTTGCGCGTGCTGGTAAAACTGGACGGCGAAACTGTTGTCGCAGCTGTGCCCGAACTTGGTTATCTCCATCGCGGCTACGAGAAAATCGCCGAGAACTCCAGCTACCACGAATTCATTCCGCACACCGACCGTCTCGATTATCTTTCTCCGCTCTCGAACAATGTCGGTTATGTTCTTGCTGTAGAGAAATTGATCGGCGTTGAGGTTCCCCGAAGGGCGCAGTTTATTCGCGTGATGTGCTGTGAAATGGCGCGGATCGCTTCCCACCTGGTTGCCGGGGGGGCACTTGCGATGGATGTCGGCGCGCTCACGGTGCTTCTCTGGGCGTTCCGCGAGCGTGAGAAGCTCATGGATATTTACGACGTTCTGTGCGGTGCGCGTTTTACCACAAGCTACACGCGCATCGGCGGGTTACAACAGGACTGGACAACGCAGTGTACTTCCATGCTGACTCGCTTCCTCGACGAATTCGACAACAATGTTGCGGAAGTCGAGACTCTGCTTCTCGCGAACAGAATTTTTATCGACCGCTGTGAAAACGTCGGGTATCTTTCCCGTGCTGAGGTGATCGGACTTGGCCTGACTGGACCGCTATTGAGAGCTGCGGGTGTTCCGCGTGACCTCAGACGCGACAACCCTTACCTGGTATACTCTGAACTCGACTTCGAAGTCATCACGGCGACGGAAAGCGATGTGCTCGCTCGTTTCTATGTGCGGCTTGCGGAGATGAAGGAAAGCGCAAGGATTCTGAGACAGTGTTTGGACAAGCTGCCGCAGGGGCCTATTAACGCGCAGGAAGCCAAGCGTGTTCTTCCGAAGAAGGAACGCATCTACACCAAGATGGAAGAACTCATTCACGACTTCATGCTGATTAATCTCGGTATTGATCCTCCGGTCGGTGAGGTGTACCAGGGGATTGAATCGTCCAAGGGTGAGTTTGGTATTTTCATCGTCAGTGATGGAACAGGCCAGCCGTGGCGGATGAAAATCCGTTCTCCCTCGGCAATGAACCTTCAAGCGCTCCCGAAGATGCTTAAGGGCGGAATGATTTCAGATATCGTCGCAGTGATCGGCAGTATTGACCCCGTGATGGGCGAAGCGGACAAATGATAATCGTTTAACTCTCATGCTCTCTGAAAAAAGTATTGATCGCATTGAAGCGCTGAAAGCGCGTTATCAGCATCCGCAATCGGTGATCCTTGAAGCGTTGTGGCTGTGGCAGGACGAAAACGGCTGGATTTCCGAAGAGGGAATGAAGTTCGTCGCGCTTAAACTCAATCTCCCGTACCATCACGTGTATGGTGTTGTAACATTCTATACGATGTACAATACCAAACCCGTGGGCAGACATAAGATCGAAGTGTGCACAAATGTTTCCTGTATGCTGCGCAACAGCGCGGCAATCGTCCGGCATATCGAGGAATCGTTGAGCATCACTGTGGGTGAAACCACGCCGGACAAGCGCTTCACCCTTGTTGAAGCGGAGTGTCTCGGTGCATGTGGCTACGCGCCGATGATGCAAATCGGCGACGACTACCACGAAGACCTCACGACGGAAAAGGTCGACAAAATCCTCAGCAGGCTTTCCTGATCATGGAATCATATCTCCTTCCCTCTATTCGCGATTATCACCGACTTGACGTGTATGAATCACACGGTGGATACCAGATGCTTCGCAAAGCATTGGGAATGAAACCGGAAGAAGTCACCGACCAAGTAAAGAAGTCCAATTTGCGCGGCCGGGGCGGCGCGTGTTTTCCCACGGGGCTCAAGTGGACTTTCATGCCGAAGCAAACAACGAAGCCAAAGTACCTTTGCATCAACGGCGATGAAAGCGAGCCCGGGACATTCAAAGACCGCGAGATCTTCGAGGTCAATCCTCATTTAATGATCGAAGGTGTGATCATTGCGGCGTACGCAATGGGTATCACCAGGTGCTATCTCTACATTCGCGGAGAGTATAACAAGTGGATCAAGATGGTGCAGAAGGCAGTGGACGATGCATACGCAAAGGGGTACATCGGAAAGAATATTCTCGACTCCGGTTTTTCCACGGACTTGTATTTGCATCGCGGTGCGGGTGCATACATTTGCGGCGAAGAGTCTGCTTTGATGAATTCCCTCGAAGGTGAACGCGGTTATCCGCGCATCAAGCCACCTTTTCCAGCCCAGTTTGGTTTGTGGGGATGTCCCACCACGATCAACAATGTCGAAACGCTTTGCAATGTGCCGATCATCCTGAAACTGGGATGGGAAGCGTACTCAAAAATCGGCGCTGCGAAACATCCGGGGCCGATACTTGTTGGCATTAGCGGCCACGTGAATAAGCCCGGTGTGTACGAAGTTCCGACAGGAACACTGATTACCGATTTGATTTACAAGTATGCGGGCGGCGTTCCCGGCAACAAGAGTATCAAAGCCATCATTCCGGGCGGCTCCTCCACCATGATCATGCGCGGCGAAGCAATTGAAGGCGTCTCGATGGATGCCGACAGTCTCAAGGCCGCCGGCTCCGCCGTCGGGACAGCCGGATTGATTGTTATGGATGAAGACACCGATCTTATCAAAGTCATCACGCGCATCACGAAGTTTTACTATCACGAGTCGTGCGGGCAGTGCACGCCCTGCCGTGAAGGCACCGGTTGGATGTTCAAAATGCTCAAGCGGTTCGAGAACTACGAAGCGACCGAAGGAGATATTGAACTTCTTCTTGACGTAGCTAACAATATCGAAGGCAACACGATTTGCGCTCTAGGCGATGCGGCGGCATGGCCGGTCCAAAGCATGATCAAGCGCTTCCGCGATGAGTTTGAAAAGCGCGTTGTAAAAGGCAACGGCGCACCGAGGCCCGCAATGGATATGGTGCATTCGTTGCGGTAAGACTCCAGCATTGCTTCTTTGTGAAGCAAGTTCATGTCCGCTCACGACCTTCGATCCCTTCCGACCCTCATCCTCTTGATGTGGCTTGCAGTTGTGGCCCTTCTCCGGCTTGTGAATCTTGGTTTTGAAGACCTGCAAGCGTGGGACGAGGGGCTGTATGCACACAGAGCTCTGATGATCCTCCAACATGGGAATTGGATTGACCAATCGGCGCATTCTATCGGTGGCCTGATTACCGGATGTTATCCCCCGTTGGCATTCTGGTTCACAGCAGTGTCATATTCTGTTTTCGGGCCAACAGAATGGACAACGCGCCTCTTCTCATCGGTGACTTGCGTCGGTTCGGTCTTCCTTCTGTTTCTTATTGTTCGGAAGTTCTCAACGACACGCGCTGCGGCCTTCGCTGGAATTCTCCTCGGTACCAACCTCTTTTTTTCATTCTATTCCCGTCAGGGCCAGCTTGATGTCGGTTACATTTTTTTCATCCTCCTTTCAGTATGGGGATGGTTGTGTTGGACACGGGGCAGAGGCCGTAAAGTGTTAGTGATCGTCGCGGTCGCAATCGCCGGAGCGTTCATGACGAAGATCCTTATGGGGGTTTATACTCTCATTATCCTTGTCGCGCTTCATTTTCTTGTAGACCGATCGACGCGACCATCCTACGGGCATCTATTCCTAACTCTTCTTACCGGAACTCTGCTTGCATTTCCGTGGCATGTCTGGATGTACTATGTTCATGGTGACGTTTTCTTTGACGCGTTCTTCTCATTGCATATTGCTCAGAGAGCCATGGTTCCACTTGAGGGGCACAACTCTCCTCTTGGCGTCTTTTTCTACTTTAATCAGATTATCGTCCGCTATCCTGAGTTTGTGCTGTCCGGCGGGCTATTCATATTCTGGATGTCGTCAAAGACCGCGAGAATCGAGGTTGCACGGCCGCTGTTGAACATCGCCCTAATCTGGACCTTGTCTGTGCTGGTCATTATCTCCGCGGTATCAACAAAGATTGTTCATTACAGTCTTCCGCTTGCTGTTCCTGCGGCGATGCTGGGAGGAGTTGTTTTGGATTCAATGGTACGCGGTAGCTGTACCAGGAAGCAATATGCGTGGGCCCTGTTCCTATATATGGGTGCAGTTCTCTGGGGGGCAGGATGGCCGCTGCGAATGTACGTGAAGACCCAACTGCTTGGAATTCCCTCGGCAAACGCAGACACGTCACTTTCCCTTGTCCCGTTTGTAATAGCAACCGTGGCGTTGATTGCCGGCGTTTGCGCTTTGGTGCTTTCCACTGAAAGCAAGCGGGTGAATTCCGTTTTACGCGCAGTGCCATTTGTCGTTCTCGGACTGTTGACACTCCAGGCGGCATACGAGTTTGTCGTCAAAGATGAAACGCAATACGAGATTGGGACACGCAGAGTGGCGGACACGCTTGTGGCTGTTAATGCAACTGAAGTGGATTATGTTGGTTTCGATCAGAATCCGGCGTTGGAAGTGTACTTGAGCGACTGGGGTTGTCGCCCGACGCCCGTCAGTATCCGCAATCATCTTCCGCTTCCGATTTCACGGTTGCACGAGGCCTCGCCCGTTCTACAGATTCCTTCAAACGGAGAACGCAATGTTGTGGTTCTCGAAAATCGACTTGTAGAACGTGGCTATTATCCCGAACGGCAGGAAATCATTGGCGATGCGACCCTTCTGTTCAGTAATGATTTCTACTCGGTATACGATATGGGCACCCGGCGCCGCTAAGACGGTAGCGGGCGTCCTTCATCCAATTGGTGGAACTGGCAAAGAGCATCAAAGGTCGGTAGTGCTCGTGCTGAAAGCCCCGTCGCATGCGATGGGGCTTTTCCTCTTCCTTCGATTGCATCTCTCACCCCCTTGAAATATATTTGATCCAACCAATTCGCTACGTATTTTCCATCGCTGTTGATTTCTTCTCCCATTTACTAAGGATCCACCATGAAGTCTTTCTCTGCACTCCTTTGCGCTCTTCTCGTATTCTCTGCTAGCAACGCGGCCGAAGAGTCTGTCAAGCCACCCGTCGCAAAACGCGTCGCCAAGGTGGACACGATGTTCGGTGACACTCGTACCGACGAGTACTTCTGGCTTCGTGAAAAATCCAGTCCGGAGGTGACCGGCTACCTTGAGGCGGAAAACGCGTACCAAACCGACGTGATGAAGCCAACGGAAAAACTACAGGAAACCATCTACAACGAGATTCTTAGTCGGATCAAACAAACTGACCTTAGTGTCCCGCAGAAAAACGGTGACTATTGGTACTACAGCCGGACAGAAGAAGGCAAGCAGTACCGCATTTATTGCCGGAAGAAAGGAACGTTGGAAGGGCTCGAAGAGGTAACGCTTGATCTCAACAACCTTTCCGAAGGTAGGAAGTTTCTCGCAATTGGCGAGTACACCGTGTCCGATGACGGAAACCTGCTTGCGTATTCACTGGACACAACCGGATTTCGTCAATACCGGATGGCTGTCCGCGACTTGCGCACGGGAAAGGATCTGCCGGATGACGTCGGCGTTCCTGTTGACGGTGCAGTGTGGTCATCTGATAACGCCACGGTGTTCTACGTTACGGAAGACAGCGCCAAGCGTCCATACAGACTCTACCGGCACAAACTGGGATCGGCCGATGCCGATGCACTCGTGTCCGAGGAGAAGGATGAGTTGTATGGTCTCGGCGTGTACAGATCGTCCGACAAGAAAGTGATGTTTGTTCACTCCGGCAGTTCGGAAACCTCAGAGGTATGGTATCAAATGAGTGATCGCCCGAAGGACAAGCCGGCACTGCTTTACGCGCGTGAAGAGGGACATGAGTACTATCCGGATCACAAAGATGGCGTGTTGTACATCAGGACGAACAAAGACGCGAAGAATTTTTGCCTTGTGACTGTTCCTCTGAAGGTTGCTGCAATGAACAAGTGGGAGGAGTTGATTCCACATCGACCATCCGTGAAGCTTGAGAACGTTTCCTTGTTCAGGGATCATGCAGTTTTCACAGAACGCGAAGGCGGCTTGGTGAGATTCAAGGTCCGCAGTTTCCAAACCGGAGCCACATCGACAATTGATTTTCCTGAGCCGACCTACGCCGCCGGATCAGGCGATAACCCCGAATACAATACAACCAAGTTTCGGTATTCGTACCAATCGTTCACAACGCCAAGCTCGGTGTATGAGTATGATATGAGCACGGAAGCCAGCACCCTGTTAAAACAGACTGAGGTGCTCGGCGGTTTTAATCCCAAGGACTATGTCTCTGAGCGAATCTACGCCACGGCTTCTGATGGCGCGAAGATTCCAATCTCCATCGTGTACAAGAAAGGATTCAAGAAGAATGGAAAGGGAGCGCTTTGGCTTAACGGTTATGGCGCCTATGGTATTTCCATGTCGGCAACATTTTCCGCCGCGCGTTTGAGTATGCTTGACCGCGGCGTGTGTTTTGCCCTTGCGCATATCAGGGGTGGTGGTGAAATGGGCGAGGAGTGGCATGACATGGGAAAGATGATGCATAAGAAAAACACCTTTGCGGATTTTATTGCGTGCGCCGAGTATTTGATCTCCGAGAAATACACATCAAGCGACCGGCTGGCGATCTCAGGCGGAAGTGCTGGCGGATTGCTTATTGGCGCTGTGTTGAACATGCGTCCCGATCTGTTCAAGGTCGCGCATCTCGCAGTTCCTTTCGTTGATGTCATTAACACCATGCTCGATGAGTCGCTCCCGCTGACTGTCGGCGAGTTTCTTGAGTGGGGCAACCCGAAGAAGAAGGATGAATACGAATACATGAAGTCCTATTGCCCATACACCAACATCAGCGCAAAGGCCTATCCGGATATTCTGGTCACGACGTCGTTGAACGACAGCCAGGTGATGTACTGGGAGCCTGCAAAATATACGGCAAAGATGCGGGCAACGAAAACGGACAAGAATCTCTTCCTTTTCAAAATCAACATGGCGGCAGGACACGGCGGCGCATCGGGACGCTACGACGCCTACAAGGAGGCCGCATACAACTACGCATTCATGATCTGGCGTTTGCTTGGAACGGTGAACCCATGATATTAGAAGCGAAGGCGGTTCAGGTTGAGATTACGAGAGTAAATTCATCGGTGCACGATATTCCGTTGCCGACATATGCGACATCTCATTCAGCAGGAATGGATCTTTGTGCCGCGGTGGAGAATCCAGTGACATTGAGGCCCGGTGACACTGTTTTGATTCCTACAGGTTTTGCGATTGCGCTTCCCGAGGGCTATGAAGCCCAGGTTCGTCCGCGAAGCGGCCTCGCCCTGAAACACCAGATTACAGTTCTGAACGCTCCGGGTACTATTGATGCGGACTACCGGGGCGAGGTCAAGGTGATTCTCTGTAACCTTGGGAAGCTGGAGTTTGTGGTGAACCGGGGGGATAGAATTGCTCAGATGATCGTTGCTCCATACGCTCGTGCGCGGTGGGAAGAGAAGGGTGTTTTGAGCGAAACAGTACGCGGCGCTGGCGGGTTTGGTCATACTGGTGTGTAGTCGGGAAAACATCCGGCCATGACAGAAAGGGCGACACACTCTCTTTCAGAGAAGATTCCAATTATCACGGCGGTCGCGATCCTGATGGCGCTCGGCTATTCCATCCACGAAGTCATCACTCCATTTGTTCTCATTACGGCGCTTGTATATCTGCTGTACCCCGTTCGGAACGAACCCGTCCCCGGCCGCTTGTTGTGGCTCGGAATCTTGCTGTTTTTGTTCTGGTTCATATATTCCCTCCTTGGTTTGCTTGCCCCGTTCATCATTGCGTTTCTGCTGGCGTATCTTCTCAACCCGCTTGTGACACTCCTGCAGGAAAGGCGTAATGTTCCGCGTTGGGCATCCTCCTTGCTCGCTGTCGGGTGTTGTATCGGACTTATTGTGTTGGCAATTTTGGTTATTCTTCCCATCGCTGTTCAGCAATTCGACAGTTTGATCTCCGCAATAGGTGCATTGACCGCTGAACTCTCAGCTATGGTACAATCCGGGAGGATTTTCCAGGTATTCGAACAGTACGGACTTCCAGTTGAAAAAGCGCGCGAAGTTCTTTCCGAGGAGATCATGCCGCGGTTTGAGGGAATCCTCCACGGGCTGTTTGGGGGCGTTCTCGGGTTTCTTACCGGCTTCTCAACCATCCTTCGTTCCCTCATTAATGCAGTGATCATTCCCTTCCTGGTATTTTACATACTCAAAGATTTCCCGCATATCATGCAGTCCTTGGCAAATCTCTTTCCATCACATCGCCGTGGAGGTGTTGTGGACGGCGTCCAGAAACTCGATTCTGTGTTCGGCCAATATCTGCGCGGGGCAGTCCTTGTCGCAATTATCCAGGGCATCATCTCGATGATCGGGCTGTGGTTCATTGGCGTGAAATACGCTCTGATCCTCGGCATCATGACGATAATGCTGAATTTCATTCCCTATGTCGGACTGCTCATCAGTCTTGCCGCCGGCTCGATTGTCGCCATGTTCAGCGGCGAACCTGTGGTGGCAAAAGTCCTCGGCGTGGTTCTTCTGTATCTCTCCCAAAAGCTCCTCGAAGCAACAGTTCTCGGACCGAAAATCATAGGCCAACAGGTGGGGATGCATCCTGTTCTCCTTATTCTGTGCTTGCTGGTGTTCGGATACTTCATGGGATTAATCGGAATGCTTATTGCCGTCCCTGTCACCGCATTGATACTTCTGTTTGTGAAGCAGTGGGAGCAACGTCGGGACGCGGCGGAAAAGGAAATCCCGCAGGAACTGTGAAATGTCAGGCACGCTGTATCTTGTTGCGACCCCCATCGGCAATTTTGATGATATTACCTATCGTGCACTGTCGATCCTGAAATCGGTGGACCTCGTCGTGTATGAGGAGCGCCGCGAAGGAGAGCGTTTGTTGAGGCACTTCGAGATCAAGAAGCCTGTAGAGTCGCTGAACGAACACAATGAAGCGGCTTCATCCTTCAATATTCTGACGCACCTCAAGGCCGGCAAGAATATCGCCCTAATTTCCGATTGCGGGACGCCGGTGTTCTCCGATCCCGGACAACTGCTCGTCCGCAAAGCAATAGCACAGAAAATCAAGATTGTACCGATTCCGGGCGCTTCTTCATTGATGCCGGCGCTCACTGTTTCGGGTTTTTCTATCGATCAGTTTTTGTTTTACGGTTGGCTCTCACCAAAGAAAGACCGGCGTCGCGCGGAATTAAAACAGCTCATGCTGGAAAAGCGCGCAATTGTCCTCATGGATACGCCATACCGTCTTGTGTCATTGTTGAGCGATCTTGCGGATACGTTTGGACAATCACGCAATATTTGTATCGCATTCAACCTTACCATGCCCGATGAACGACTCTTTCACGGCACGGCTGTGCAGTTGCATAAAGAACTAGCGGCAAAGGAGATGAAGGGGGAGTTCGTTGTGGTGATCGAGGGGAGAAACCTTCAGCTGCGAAAGTGAGCAGACACGTTGCGCGTCCCGGATGTTCTTCATATTATGAAGCAGAGAACCAGTGCAATCCTACACAGAAACAACTGAAGATGTGACGATTCGGGTCAGTCCGTTGTATTTGGACGGACAATCTGATCCCATGCGAAGAAAATTCGTCTTTGCCTACTTCGTCAGGATTGAAAACCATGGTCAGTCCAACGTCAGGTTGTTGAGACGTCACTGGTACATTCACGACGGTGAGAACGAAGTAAAGGAAGTGGAAGGTGAAGGAGTAGTTGGAAAGCAGCCGCTCATTGCTCCCGCCCGGTATCATGAATACAACAGCTTTTGTATCCTTGAATCGTTCGAGGGAAGCATGGTAGGCACATACCTTTTTGAACGATCCAGCGGGGCTCGGTTTACTGCAAATATCCCGCGTTTCACTCTCCGCGCTTCCTCAAACTGATGAAACACTCCCCCGGTTTTCTCAAGCTCGTTACCAGCGCAAAGAAACACGTGAAGGAGATTTCCGTTGCCAAGGTCAAGGAGCAGAAGAAGCTCCGTCATGATTTCGTGATGGTTGATGTTCGTCAGGAACATGAGTGGAAGGAGGGCACATTCCCGGCGCAATCTTCTTAAGCAGGGGGGTGATCGAACGCGATATCGAGAAGATGATGCCGGACAAGGAAGCAGAAGTTGTGCTGTATTGTGGCGGGGGATTCCGTTCAGCGCTTGCCGCGGACAATCTCCGGAAGATGGGTTACAAGAAGGTTCTGTCGATGGCAGGTGGGTGGAGAGCGTGGAGGAAGAGTCGTGGTCGAATTGAGCGCAGTTGAACTACTTTTATTTCTTCCAGTAATAAAACGCCGGCAGACCCAGCAGTATAATCCCCGACCCGATTGCCGCATCCCGGGGCGCTTCCATGATAGTGTTGAACACAAGCCAGCCGGAAAAAATCATGAACACAATTGGCGTTATAGGGTATCCCCACGTCTTGTACGGACGTTCAAGCTCCGGCTGTTTTTTCCTCAGTACGATCACGGCTCCCGCCGTCATTCCATAAAAAATAAACGACGCGAAGACCACGTATGTAATCAGCTGGTCGTACGTTCCGGTGGTTACGAACAGACACGCGAGCACTCCTTGAGCGATCAATGCCATGGCTGGAGTGTGAAACCGCGGGTGCACCAAGCCCATCATTTTGAAAAACTCTCCCTCGCGCGCCATTGCAAAGGGAATCCTTGCTGCGGTGAAGACGATACCGTTGTTCGAGCCCAGCATCGAAATCATAATGGCGATTGCCATAAACGTCGCGGCTGATGAACCCGCGAGCACCGCGGCGGTGTCAGAAGCGACAAAGGAAGAACCTGCCACGCCGTTGGGTGAAAGAACATACAAGTACACGAGGTTCACCAGACTGTATAACACGACCACAGCCAGCGTTGAGAAGATGATCGAAAGCGGCAGATTGCGTTGAGGAGATTTTACTTCCCCGGCTACGAATGTGACCTCAATCCATCCATCGTAGGCCCAGAGTGTTGTGAGAACCGCAAGCCCGAATGTGCCTGGTACTATCACCGATGATTGATCAGGAAGAAAAGGAACCAGGTTCGACCACGATCCTGCTGAAAGTACAAATCCGGCGGCAAGTAATCCTCCGAATGCCGCAATCTTGGCGATCGTGAGAACATTCTGCACGATAGCTCCAAACTTCAATCCATAACAATTAATGGCCGTAAGTATCACGATGGAAACAATCGCCGTCGTCTTGACCTCAAGTGCGCTCAGGGGAAAAATGGTTCCAAGATATGTCGCGAATCCGACCGCGATGGCTGAGATTGAAGCCGTGTTGATAACGGCAAAGGCTGTCCAGCCGTACAGAAACCCCCAAAGCTCGCCATACGCTTCCCGCAGATAAATGTAATGCCCGCCCACTTTTGGCATCGCCGCTCCAAGCTCAGCGACAGCAAGAGCTCCCAGGATGCTGACGATTCCACCAGCAACCCAAGCAAGAAGAATAAGTCCGGAGAATTGAAGCTGATGTGCTATTGTTGCGGGGACGAGGAAGATGCCTGAGGCAATCATGGTTCCCATGTTGACCATGATGGCATCCAGCAGGGTCAGGTCACGCCGGAGTCCGGCATGTTCTTCCGCTTGATTGCTCACGCCGAGCGGTAAGTTTCCTTGAGAAGATTCTGGAAATGATATACACCTTCTTCACGCTTCACCGAGAATCGGCCGCGGTGATAGGCGCGTGAACGCAGTCCACGTTGAACGTGCTCGCAGATTTCAATGTCTTCAAGCTGGATGCTGTGCGCGTATGCCATATCCTCCTCGATGACCTTCAGCGCCTGCGGGGAAGTGATATCATCATACAAATAGTCAAAGACGACTGAAGTCGTATCATGGGTGACCGGGACAATCAGATTTGTCTGGACCCGCCCTGGCAGGATGTTCATCATGAAATTGGGAAACACGAAATAGTAGAACGCCATGCCGTCTCCCTTGGTGTACACATTGTCGGCGCCGCTGAACGGACTGTGTTGAAGGGAATACCAACGGAATGCCTCGGTGACGTATTGCTGGTAGTCCAGCATCTTTGTGAGCTCGGGATGAACAAAGGGGAGGTGGTATCCTTCGAGATAATTATCGGCGTATACCTTCCAGTTGCAACGCACATTGTACGTGACGCGCTTGAAGAATTTCTTCGTGTGAAGCTTCATTGGAGCAATGCGCTGGATGATTCCATCGTAATATGTCAACATGGGAGGCGGGTTTTTACCGAGGTGAACAAACACCAGCCCCTCCCAGACTTCAACATTGACTGGAATGAGCCCGTAGTCCTTCTTGTCAAACAGCTCAACCCGATCAAAGTCCGGGACGCCGCGCAACTGGCCATCCAATAAATAGGTCCATCCGTGGTAGTGGCACTGCAGGACGTGGTGCTCTGTTTTGCCGTTGCAGACTGCGAGTGGTCCTCCGCGATGCCTGCACACATTGTAGAAAGCGCGCAGGATATTGTCTTTTCCGCGGATCACCAGAATTGGATTGTCCGCAATCGTGGTGACAACGTGCTGACCCGGTTGTTGCACCTGCGTTTCGTGACAGACGAATTGCCACGTGATGCCGAAGATGCAGTCTTTCTCCAGTTCAAAGAAGCGTGGATCAGTGTACCATGTGGAAGGAATCGTCTCGGCGCGCGGGAGCGGCTGTGTGGAGAGGATTTCGTCATTGAAATCGGGAAGCTGTGTAATCAGAGCGGGGTTCATGGCAAATGATATGCACAACAGTCGGGAAACGCAAACTCCCGCCGAGGCTTACTCGACGATGGAGTAAATCTCTCTGCGCCCTGTCATGTACATTTCTGTATACTTGGACATCTCTTCCGCAACCTTGGGATCCATCTTCGGGTCCGGCTTTCCCGATTTGTAGTCTTCCATTTCCTTTTCAAACTGGGTAAGACTTGCAACCGGCATTTCTACCACGACAGTATTGTAATTCCCAACCATATCCGTCATGATGCGGGCCTCAGGATAGCCGGCAAATCCCTTCTTGAAAAGTTTCGCAAGTTTTGATGCCTGTCCGGGCTTTGCAGTGAATACTTCGCGTACGATAAGCATAATATTTCTCCTTAAATTTGTATGAACTGGATGTTAGTGGTGTTGCAAAAGCCGCGTCTTGCTACTTTCTCTTTGAAGAGAAAGTAACCAAAGAGAACTTTCGGAACTGTGAACCCTTCTGTTGTTCTTAGTCGGAGAACTGAAAGCGTGAGGTTGGTATCCTGACGCACACGGCCTGCAGTCCTGATTGCCCGGTTTTTTGCTGTCACGCTGAGCCAAAACTCTTTTTCAGAACATTGATGTCAATTTTTTTCATCTGTAGCATGGCATGCATTGCTCTTTTCGCCTTTTCAGGATCTTTGTTCGTCAATAATTCGCTCAGCGCCGTAGGAACCACTTGCCAGGACACGCCGAACTTGTCCTTGAGCCAACCACACATACTTTCCTGTCCGCCGCCGCTGGTGAGTTTCTCCCAATAGTAGTCAACTTCCTCCTGAGTCGTACAGTTGATTACAAAGGAAATGGCTTCCGTGAACTTGAATATCGGCCCCCCATTGAGCGCTACAAATTCCTGTCCGTCAAGCGTGAAGCTCGCGGTCATGACGCTTCCTGTTGGGCCGGGTCCGGCATCCCCGTAGCGTAACACTTGTCCGACCTTTGAGTTCTTGAAGACGGAAGTGTAGAAGTTCATCGCCTCTTCGGCGCGGTTGTCGAACCAGAGAAATGGTGTAATCTTTTGCATGATGACCCTCATGTGATTTTATGGTTTGGTATACTACACGACAACTTTCTTCCAGTTCCCCTTCTTGAACAGCCATAGTGTGAAGAGCCCTACGCCAGTTTCAGAAATGAAGATTGCCCAAAACACGCCCGTGTATCCCAAGTCGAACTCTTTTGCCATGAAGTAAGCGAGAGGAATTTGGAAAAACCAGAAGAAGACAATGTTAATTTTGGTCGGCGTGGCGGTATCGCCGGCGCCATTGAACGCCTGGATGGCCACCATCCACCATGCATACACGAAGTACGAATAGGAAACGATTCTTAACCACGTCGCGCCGACGCGGATAACGCCTTCATCGTCGGTGAAGAAGCGCACGAGCGATTCACTAAAGAGGAAGTATGCAATCGCCACCAGGATCAGAAACAACATATTCCAGAATCCGGTTACCCAAACGGAGCGCTCCGCGCGTTCGGGTTTCCCGGCGCCAAGGTTTTGTCCGACGAGCGTAGCGACAGCATTCGACATTCCCCACGCGGGCATCAAAGTGAACATCATAATGCGCATGGCAATGGTCGCCCCGGCGATGGCCTGGCTTCCGAACTCTGCAATGATCCGCATCAGGAAAACCCATGAGGTCATGGCGACAATCATCTGGCCGACGCCGCCGAGTGATGTGCGAACAATGTTAGCGATGGTTTCTCGGTTCGCGTGAACATGAGATCGCTCGACCTTAAAATGCTTCCCCCCGTGAAAAAGGTACGCGAGTTGAATCAAAACTCCCGCCCCGCGTCCGATATTCGTTGCTATTGCCGCACCTTCCACACCGAGCTCTGGAAACGGACCCCACCCGAAAATCAGGGCCGGGTCAAGGACCATATTGATTCCATTGGCAATCCACAGTACGCGCATTGCAATTGCCGGATCACCAGCACCGCGGAAGATGGCGTTGATGACAAACAACAGTACGACGGTGGCATTTCCCCCTAACATCCATTGCGTGTACCGATATCCGTGCGTTAGAGTCCATTCATCCGCACCCATGAGCACAAGGAGATCCTTTGCAAAGAAAATACCTGCCAGTGAAAATGGAAGAGAAGCCAGGACGGCGACAATGATGGCCTGGACGGCGCTCACCGCCGCGGCCTCCTTGTTCTTCTCACCGATCCGTCGTGCTATAATTGCGGTGACACCCATCGAAAGGCCCATCGCGACCGAATAAAGCAGGAAGAGATATGTTTCCGTGAGACCAACCGTTGCAGTGGCAGAAGCTCCAAGAGAACTCACGAAATAAATATCCACGACTGCGAACGTGGATTCCATGATGAGTTCCAGGATCATCGGGACCGCAAGCAGAAATACTCCCTTGCCGATGCTGATCTGGGTGTAATCCGCTTCGCTTCCCCGGATGGCATTCTTCAAGTTTTGCCACAAGGAACCGGAGAGTGGTTGGTGCGGTGCCGATGCAACGATGGTTTCTGAGTTCACTGGCCTGCTCTCACTTGCTGATGCCGCGCCTTTGCCCGCTCTCGGCAACCATAGCCGACAAGTCAACGGTCGGGCGTATTTCAAACGGACCTGCCTTGACGCCGGGGTGCTTCGACATCAGCTCAACGGCGTGCTCAAGGTTTCTTGCTTCGAGAACCAAGATTCCGCCGATCTGTTCTTTCGTTTCCGTGAACGGGCCGTCAGTTACGACCACCTTACCGTTCCTGAAATGCAGCGTTTTTGCTTTTTTGTGAATTGTCGAGCGCTTCGCCGCTGGCAAAGTGTCGGCCACCGCAGAGCGCGTCATCATAAGAAAAACATTCATCCATAAACTTATTTGAATCCGCGGAGGGAAGTGATTCTCATCCGGCTTCGTCAATGTATCCCATGCAGACGAACTTCATTTCGAGTCTCCTTTTTGCTCATGGTAGGTTGTTGATCTATCTGACAACTTCATAGCGCCCTTCTTCTCTCAGCTCACTTTCGATGGGCCTCACCTCAATACTTCCGAACCTCGCAGACGGCCATCGCGTGGCAACTTGGATTGCCTCATTCAGGTCACGCGCCTCGATGAGAAAAAATCCGCCCAACTGTTCCTTCGTCTCGGCAAAGGGGCCGTCTGTGACGGAAGCTTTGCCATTCCTGACGCGAACCGTTGTTGCTGACCTGACACTCCGAAGTGGTTCCGCAGAAATCAAGCGACCGCTTTTCTGAAGCTCACCGATATAGTCAAGCGTCTCCGCTCTTAGCCCATCCCATTCGTCTTTGGAAAGGGCGTTGAGGATGCGCTCCTCTTCGTATGCCAGACAGATGTATTTCATGATTTCAGCTTGGGCCAGAGTTCCTTATGTCGGTCAAGCGCCTTGCTTGGCTCAAAGTCATCAAGCTCGAAGAATTGCCGCACTTCGATCTCGCATTCCACACCTTCACCTGCGGGGTTTGGGAATTTCTTTGTCCACTGTAGTGCTTCTTCCCGGGTCTTTGTCTGGATAACAGTGTACCCCGCGATGAGTTCCTTGGATTCGGTGAAGGGCCCGTCAGTAACAACACGTTTGCCGCCCGTGTATTTGATCCGCCACCCCTTTGAAGTCGGCTGAAGTCCCGAGCCGTCAACCAGAACCCCCGTCTTGTGGAGTTCCTCGTGATAGGTTGCCATTTCCGCCAGGAGGGACTCCGGTGGCATCACACCAGCCTCGGAATCCTTCGTGGCTTTGACGATAATCATGAATTTCATTGTTGCATCTCCCGTATTGCTATTTTTTGAGAAGGATAAGGGACTTCACTATTTAGTCGAATGGGGTTGGATGGAATCGACAGGGTTTGCTAAAAAAGTAGGGTTACAACCCGGCCAACTTATTCTCCAAAAACCTTCTTTCGGCTTCGGACTCCGTCAAACTGAGCGCCCTTTCAAATGAGATTCGTGCCGCTTCTTTTCTTCCTAATCGCGCGTGCATTTCCGCGCGGGCAGAGTGTGCAAATCGGTAATCAGCCAGTTTTCCACTATCAAGAATGCCGTCAATGAGCTCAAGCCCCGCCTGCGGCCCGTCTCGCATTGCTATCGCCACGGCGCGATTCAATTCAATCACGGGCGATGCGTACAATTGCATCAGCAAGTCGTACAAGCGAATAATTTCCATCCAGTCTGTTTCCGAGGCACGTGCCGCTTTCGCATGTTCTGCGGCTATCGCGGCTTGAAGGGAATATACTCCGAATCCTGGTGATGACATTGCGCGCCTCATGAGCCGCGTCCCTTCTTCAATCTGGTCGCGGTTCCAGAGAGAACGATCCTGATCCTCCAGCAAGACTACGTCGCCCGAATCCGATGTGCGGGCACTTCTTCGCGATTCCTGAAGCAACATCAGCGCAAGCAGTCCGAGAACTTCGGTCCCTGCCTCGTCGGAGTTGTGCCCCAACAATTCCACAAGAAGACGACCCAGACGAATGGCTTCTCGGGAAAGGTCGGCACGCGTGAGGGATGCTCCGGACGAAGCAGAGTACCCCTCGTTAAAAACCAGATAGATAACCTGTAGAACCGCGTCGAGTCGTTTGGGAAGTTCATTCGTCGTTGGTACCTGATATGGAATGTGTGCGTCGCGAATCTTTGTCTTTGCTCTGACAATGCGTTGTGCAATCGTCGCGGTGGAAGTAAGAAATGCTCTTGCAATTTCTTCAGTAGTCAACCCGCACACTTCGCGCAAGGTGAGCGCAACCCGTGCCTCTTCTGATAACGCCGGGTGGCAACAAGTGAATATCAGTCGGAGCTCATCGTCCTCAACGCCGCTGTCCATCCTGTCGACAGGGTCCGCGTTGTCCGACTCTAGCTGGTCCACAAGTTCAGACCGTGAGACGTCGAATCTGGATCTCCTCCGCAACGTGTCAATGGCCCTGAACCGGCCGGTGGAAACGAGCCATGCCCGCGGATTTGCAGGAATGCCTTCCTCGTTCCACTTTTCCATTGCGGCCGCAAAAGCATCGTGCATGGCTTCTTCGGCCACCTCAAAATCCCCAAGCAATCGGATGAGTGTGGAGAGAATCCGGCGGGATTCATTGCGGTACACGTCTTCAACGAATGCGCGAATGTCGGTGGAATTCATATTCATTTAATGTCAAGCCCGACGACATCGCCAACACCTGTCCGTAATGCGAACCAGACATACCCGAAGAATGGATCGTTCCGTTTTCGCACATAATTCACTTTTCCGATTTTCATGTCCCTGCCGAGGTTGTCACGTCGGATAATCACCCGATTTGCTATGAACGTTTGAAGCTGATTCACAATACCATCACCGCTCCCGGTTCTTCTATCAATGGACTCTATCTCGAGATTCTTGTACGCCGCCCTGACCGTTCCTGTTGCGCGCCCTGCTCTTACTCCGATATCAAACGACGAGGTGTATAAATAGCCGGAGGTGATCCGGTTTTGTTCCGCTATTTCAAGAAACGGATTCAGAGCGTAAAGATTCATCCCATTGAGAGAGCCGGAGTAGCGCATGGAGAATTCGGAACGCGCTAGTGGAAAATACATTGCGAGAGTCATGGTTCCCCGCTTCATGAATTCGCCGCGGGCGCGTATCACCGCGGTTTCCGGTTCATCAGAGTGATTAACGATGTTTTCCGCTGTGATTTTCAGACTGTCGAAGGAAAGCAACGCGGGTTTGCCCCGAGCCATAAACTTTTCTCCGTAGCGAAATGTGGCATTGGTGATCATCAGACTGTCCAACCGGAGGTCGCTTGAGATGGCGGCAAGAACTTCGTGTGGCATGAGCGGACTGGTGGAGGATTGTTCAGGCTTCTGTTTATCAACGATAATATCGAGCGAAACATCCAGAACCTCGGCAGACCGTGCACGGTGGCTTTTCTTATCCAACAGTTCGCCGGAACTCACTCCGGAAACCCTGAATTGTGTGGCTGTAGCTTTGACTCTTGTTCTGCTGAATTTTCCCGTGGAAAAGAATTCGCGGTCATCCACGAGTGGCTGAATTTCAAAGCGATCAATCGTCAGGGTTGAGTCAGGAATTGATACGCGGACACGTTCACTCAAGAGTTGATACTGTTGGCGGGGAAGCGTCACCTTGATGCCATTGACCTCGACAATGGTCGTCGCAAGATAGTGGGAGGCCAGGCCCTTGCCGGTGATGAGTTGAAACCATTCTACGCCGCTTACGGAGAACATCGCCACTGAGCAGGACACCGAGGAATCCTTTGCCTCAAGAGCGATCGAATCGCAGGAGAAAATGTTTTCTGAAAAGGAATAGCGAAGGTGTCCCAACTGGATGGCATAGTATGGATTGGCTTCGGCAAATGCACTGGTAATCCGCGGTTTAAGATAGGTGTTGATGACGACCCCGGGATTGAACCAGAAAATCGCGCCAAGGATGAGCACGGCTCCTGTGAAAACACCAGCGGAAATGGCAATGATTTTTAACGGGCGTTTCTTCATAGCCGGCGTCCGGAATCAACAGCCCGACATTCCATTTTAATGTTCATTTTTCGGTGGAGGAATTGCAGTGGACAGGTTACATTGAATATACGCAATTGGATGTTTCATAAGAATGGGTTAGAGAATGTCAGTGCTTCCCTCAGCAGGTGAAATGGAGCGGGCATACAAGGCAAGCGATTCCTCGTATGACGGCGTATTTTTTCTCGGCGTTCGTTCGACCGGAATTTTCTGCCGGCCGTCATGTCCGGCGCGGAAACCACAACCGCATAATGTGTCCTATTTTGCAACCCAGCGTGAGGCAATCTTCGCCGGATTTCGTCCTTGTAAACGTTGTCGTCCAATGGACCAACCGGGCGCGGTTCCGCCATGGCTTGCAGGACTTGTGAAACGGGTAGAAGCTGATCCTTCAGCCCGGTATTCGGATGGGGAATTGCGAAGTACGGGGATCGATCCGGTGAGGGCACGCAGATATTTCCAGAAACATTACGGCATGACGTTTCAGGCATATTGCCGCGGTCGACGGCTCGGAAAATCACTAGAACAGATCCGACTTGGCGCAACTCTGGATGATGTTGCGTTGGGCTACGGCTACAATTCACACAGTGGTTTCCGTGAAGCGTTCGCTCGTGCGTTTGGAAAAGCGCCGGGGCAAAGCAGAGATTCGGACTGTATTCTTGCGGCGTGGATTGAGAGTCCGCTCGGACCGCTTGTCGTTGGAGCAACCGATAAGGGAGTTTGTTTGCTTGAGTTCACGGACCGTCGGATGCTTGACGCTCAGTTCGCAAAGCTGCGCAGACAATTTGAGTGCGCGATTGTGCCTGGAGAGAACAAACACATCCTACAGATTAAGAAAGAATTGGACGAATACTTTGCCGGCACACGCCGTCGGTTTGAGGTGAAGCTTGTTGTCCGGGGAACGGAGTTTCAAGAGCGCGTTTGGAGCCAGCTTCTGAAAATCCCGCACGGCAAGACTGTTGCGTACGAAGATATTGCACGGAGGATCGGCTCTCCAGAAGCACAGCGCGCCGTAGGACATGCCAATGGCCTCAACTGCATTGCGATTGTTATCCCATGTCATCGTGTTGTGAACAAGAACGGCAATCTTGGTGGCTACGGGGGCGGGTTGTGGAGAAAGAAGAAACTTCTTGAGATCGAACAAGGACAAACAGAGATCAAGCTTTGAGGGTTGTTGTGTCTCAGGCGTGGAGTTGCTAATTTCAGTCAGTCTTTTTGTATAGGGCACAAATGCTTCAGCTTCGTCCATCTTGTGAATGTTGTGACAAATCGCTTTCTCCGGATTCCACCGAGGCGCGGATTTATTCTTTTGAGTGCACGTTCTGTGCAACGTGCGCCGACGGGGATCTTCATGGCTGTTGTCCAAATTGTGGAGGGGAACTTGTCGCAAGGCCGAGAAGACCTGTTGAAAAACTTGTCACAATATCCGGCTTCAACCGAACGCGTATTCAAACCGTGGGGATGTGAGAAACAACTTTAAGCAACCATTCGCTTGCCAACAACAAAAGCCTTTCGCTTTACCTCAATTCTGGAAAAATCCGGCAACCGACTCTGGGGGGCACACTTTGTGATTCCGGATCCTGTCGTGAAGGCTCTGCGCGAAAAAACTTCTCGCCGGGTTCACTGCACTCTGAATGGCATCGAAAAATACCAATGCGCAATGCTTCCGCAAGCAAACGGTTCATTTGTTATTTCGGTGAATGCAACGGTCCGGAAGAAGCACAACCTCTCATTTGGCGACGAGGTGGATGTCAAGCTGGAAAAGGATTCCACCAAGTACGGACTTCCGATGCCGGAAGAACTTGCGGAACTCCTCAGGCAGGATAAAGAAGGAAATCGGTTGATTCATGCTCTGACTCCGGGGAAACGAAGAACTCTGCTGTACATTGTTGGTGCTGTGAAAAACCCGGATGCCCGCGCGCGAAGAGCCGCTGTGATTGTTCACCATCTGAAACTCAATAATGGCTCGATCAACTATAGGCAACTGTATCAGCAGTTGAAGATATCACAACCATGCCGCCGTACCTGACCCGTTTTGTTGCCAATTCGACGTTTGCCCTCTCGGTTCGATTGCTCTATATTGTAGTGCGTTTGCAAGTTGAATGACCGAATCCGGGGTTAATGCGTTCGCTTCGCATTCTTCTTACAGAAATAATCGACTATGCTGGTTTGTTTCCTCCGGCGTCGTTGCGAATGCTCCCAGCGGTGCAAAACTATGCGAACTATCGGACCGGCGAAAACTCATGGGCACTTGCTCGTTTCATTGTTCCCACTTCTCGGCTTGATGAATTCAGGGCCGTTGCTGACCCGTTTCTTCCGCGCAAGGGAGGGGAACCGTGGCAATTGAGCTGTCTGTGTTCAGGCAGTGATGATGATTTCTCGGCAATTCAGGCATTCAATCGGGATCACGCGACAGATTCATCACAAGGCCGTGTGATTGTTGATATGGTGGAAGGAAAAGCCAACTCAAGGGCAGAAATTGAAAAGCTCGCCAGCCAAAGGGGAGACCTGAAAATGTTTGTCGAGATTCCAATTCAAAACGACCCGACCGAGTTCATTGGTACAATGAAACGCAACCGCGTGAGTGCCAAAGTACGAACAGGAGGAATAACTTCGGAGGCATTTCCCTCGAGCGTTGATCTTGCAAGATTCATCGTGCGGTGTGTTGAACACGATGTAGAATTCAAGGCGACTGCCGGATTGCATCATCCGCTCAGATCGCTGTACAAGCTGACGTATGAGCCGGGAAGCGCCTCAGGAAAAATGTTCGGATTTCTCAATGTATTTCTCGCTACCGCGCTGGCACGCAAGGGGGTAAGCCAGACTGAAATCGCAAGGCTTCTTGAAGAGGAGGATCATCGCTCATTTTCATTTGATGACGAGGGAATTTCTTGGAGCACGTACCTTTTTGAAAGGGGCGAATTGAAATCACTCCGGCAGAGTGGGGCCTCATCTTTTGGTTCTTGTTCCTTTACTGAACCCATTGAAGACATCAACGCATTAGGACTACTATGATTTATCAGATCAATGAGACGCACGATCCGTCCCTGACGTCGTGGGTTGAATCCGCAAACAAAGCCACGACGGAGTTTCCGATCCAAAACCTTCCCTTCGGTGTTTTCCGGAAATCAGAGTCTGTTCCCGCGCGAGTTGGGGTTGCCATCGGCGACCAAATCCTTGATGTGACGTCTTGCCGCGCTCTTGGTTTGTTCTCAGGTTTGGCCGATACAAGCGCGCTGGCGTGTGAAAGTCCTAGTCTCAATGCCTTGATGGCATGGGGGCCGAAGTATTGGACAGCGCTGCGACAGCGCGTAAGCGGCTTGCTTCGTGCCGGCGCAGCCGATACGGACCTCACTACGCGTTGCCTTGTCCCAATGACAGAAGTGGAAATGCTCGTGCCTGCCGCAATCAGGAACTACACGGACTTCTACGCTTCGATTCATCACGCAACGAATATCGGCAAGATGCTCAGGCCGGAAAATCCCCTTTTGCCAAACTACAAACATGTTCCCATCGCATATCACGGTCGGGCTTCATCCATCGTTGTCGGTGGTACCCCGATTCGCCGGCCCAAGGGCCAAATCAAACAGACGAATGCCGGCAAGCCCGAAATGCTTTCAACGCGCATGCTTGACTATGAACTTGAGGTGGGATGCTTTATCGGCGAGGGCAACGCGCTTGGCGAACCGGTTCGGATTGCGAACGCGGAACAACATCTCTTCGGGCTTTGTCTTGTGAATGATTGGTCGGCGCGGGATATCCAATCATGGGAGTACCAGCCGCTCGGACCCTTCCTTGCAAAGAATTTTTCCACATCCGTCTCTCCCTGGATTGTTACGATGGAGGCGCTAGCTCCATTTCGCGTTTCGCCAGCACCGCGCTCCAAGGAGGATCCACCCGTATTGCCCTATCTTGGAGGCCTTGAGGATAAATCCTCGGGCGCGGTAAACATCACACTACAAGTCATGCTCCTCACGAAAACGATGCGCAACGAGGGACTTGATCCCATCCGTCTCAGCGAAGCGAATTTCAAAGATATGTACTGGACCTTCGCGCAGATGGTCGCACATCATTCAATCAACGGATGCAATCTTCAATCGGGAGACATGATCGCAAGCGGAACGGTGTCCGGTCCAGATCGCATAAGCGGAGGGTGTCTTATGGAACTGACGTGGCGCGGAACAGAGCCGTTGACGCTGAGAAATGGTGAAACGAGGAAGTTCCTCGAAGATGGAGACGAAGTGATCATGCGCGGGTTCTGCCAGTCGGGGGCACATAAGCGAATCGGGTTTGGTGAATGCCGCGGCCTCATTGTGCCGGCGATCTTGTGACAACTGCTTGATGTCTGCCTTTTTTTTGCATAGAATAACCTGCATAGAATAGCCTTGGCTTCACACCTAACCACACAAGTCCAATAGGATTCACAAGTGGATATCCTTACAGAAGAATTATCTCAAGTAGAAGACGAACTACTGACCATAAAAGAGGCGAGCGAATGGGCCAGTCAACACGTTGGAAGAGAAGTTTCAACGGCGAATATTTCCTACTTGGTTCAGTACGGCCGTGTTAAGAAGATTTCTGGCAATGGCCCAAAGGTGGTTTCGAAACAGGATCTCGTCAGTTACTATAGGTCGTTCAATGGTTACCGCGAAGTCCTGTGGAAGAATCAATTGGGTGACGACCTCAATTGGATATTGTCTTTTGACAAATACAGGGAGGCAGAAACCACTAAGCATGTTCATCGACTCCATCCTTACAAAGGCAAATTCATTCCTCAGCTTGTTGAGTATTTTCTGGATGATCACATCGATAACTTTAAGACCGAGTCATATTTTCAGAAGGGCGACATCATTCTTGATCCCTTCTCTGGAAGCGGGACAACGATGGTGCAGGCTTCGGAACTTGGTATGCACGCGATCGGAGTTGATGTCTCTGCGTTTAATTCGCTGATGAGTAACTGTAAGGTTGCAAGGTATGATCTACGACAGGTTAGAGCAGAGATAGTTAGAACTACAGACGCATTCAAAGCTTTTCTTGTAGACTCTCATACTACTGAATTTGAAGGTCGTCTTGTTAAGGCGCTCTACGAATTCAACACCAAGTTTTTCCCCGTACCTGATTACAAGTATCGTCTTCGAAGGGGGGAAATTCAGGAAGCCAAGTATGGACCTGAAAAGGAAAAGGAATTTCTTCAAGTTTATCATGGCCTGATTCACGAGTACGGGATAAAACTGCTCCAAGAGAATCCTTCAAACTTTCTTGATAAGTGGTACCTCTATCATATCAGGAGGGAGATTGAGTTCCTTTTTGCAGAGATCAATAAAATTGATCATACAGACGTAAAACAAATCCTAAGCATTATTCTAAGCCGGACTATCAGAAGTTGTCGCGCTACGACACATGCCGATTTGGCGACATTGGTTGAACCTGTGACGACGACATACTATTGCGCGAAGCATGGCAAGATATGTAAGCCTCTTTTTTCAATTCTCAGGTGGTGGGAAACTTACACCCGCGATACGCTAAGTAGACTTATCCAATTCGATAAGTTGCGCACACATACTCTCCAGGTTTGCCTAACCGGGGATAGTAAGACTATTGATCTTTTGGGAGAACTAAGGAAAAAGAACTCGGAGTTTGCAGACATTGTTGAGCAAAAGAGAATAAGAGGAATATTCTCTTCCCCTCCCTATGTCGGTCTAATAGATTATCATGAGCAGCATGCCTACTCGTACGATTTATTTGCTTTTGAGCGGAGGGATGATTTGGAGATTGGTCCTCTCTCGAGAGGACAAGGTAAAGAAGCCAAGGAAAGTTACATTTCTGGTATCACTGAAGTCCTGGTTAACAGTAAAAAATTCCTCGTAACTGATTTTGATATTTTTTTGGTTGCCAACGACAAGTTTGGCCTGTATCCAAGGATTGCTGAAAACGCTGGGATGAAAATTATCAATCAGTTTAGACGGCCCGTCTTAAACAGAACCGAGAAGGACAAGGGCGCATATTCCGAATCGATTTTTCACCTAAAGGCGTTGTAGTGCCACTTCCAGAAATCAAGGTTGAAGCCATAGCGTGCCAAGTGATAAAGACTTTGTACGTGAGATTTGAGACGTTTCCAGTAGGTGCTACCGGCAATAGAAATGCACCATTCCACATGGCCTTTCTGAAGGCCTTCCAAGGAAGGTTGGAGGAACATGTCGCCGATATCCCCTTTTTCATAAGTTTGGCAAGTTGGTTTCATGGGCTAAACACTACTATGGGGCAGCAATTCTTTGAGAAGGTATCCCATATTTTGTGCGACGGAACCAAGAAAAAATTCGAGAGTCCATTGATTCTAAGTGCACAAGCTGAAGTGATTTCGGATAGGATAGCTCGCCTGAAGAATAACCTTGCAAGACCTGACTTGGAAGAAGAAGACCGATTGATTGAAGTTCAGAACAGCCAGTCTAGAAAAGAAATTGACAATTTCACTGTGGATTGCTACTTCGAGGATGATGAAGGTGTTGTTGCTATTGAACTCAAGACGGTTAGACCCAACAGTGGTGAGTTCAAGGGAGAGAAGCAAAAAATCTTGAGGGGGAGAGCCTTTCTACGAAATACAAACCCAGGAAAGGTGGTTCGCTATTTCTTGGGGTTTCCCTTTGACCCCTTGAGTCGAACTCCTACCGGATCCGATAAGGAAGGGTTTATCGAATATAGTGTTGACTTTAAAAAGTTCTTTGACCCTAGCGAAATTCTTCTTGCTGGGGGACTTTGGGACTTTCTTTCAGGTACTGACAATACTATGCAGCAGCTACTTGATATTATCAATGCAATTGCAACTCCAGACTTCATGGAGAAGTACGCATTTCTCAATCTTCCCGACAACAAAACAAACAACAGAGAGCAGTATCTGCGATTACTAGCCGAGTGGAAACTGATCTCGGAAACAAAATTGGTTCTCAACGAACAGGCAGTTTTGGAGCGGATAGGTGGAGATAGAGCAATGACAAGAAAGTTTCATCAACCGATGTTCATAGAGGAGGACTACAATCTGGCGCGGTGTCAATCCCTCTTGGGTCTATTTGATCAGTAGTCTCGCATTCCTTGCAACTCAAAACACCTTTCGGTATATTTTTTTTGAAACGAACTCACGCATTACGAATCCAATGACCGTCAAAGAGATTCTTCCTAACGTTAAGCGGGCACATGAGTTATATGGGAACTTCTGGTTCAATTCAGAGCCCGTCCCAATAGCTGCGATGCGTGGCAACGTTGTGCTGATTCATTTCTGGGACTACACTTGTATTCCCAGCCAACGCGGACTTCCCTACGTGCAGGAATGGCACCGAAAGTATCGGGAGAACGGACTTACAGTTGTTGGAGTCCATACACCGAGATTCCCCTTTGCACGTGATCCTCAGTTGGTTCAACGGATGATCGAGAAGTTCAGAATTGTCCATCCCGTTGTTACGGACAACGAACATTTTATCGCATCGAGGTATCAGAACATATCATGCCCTGCGACCATTCTCGTCGATAAACATGGATTCATTCGTCATGAAAACATGGGTGTAGGAAACTACGCCGTCACGGAGCGAATGATTCAAATACTACTCTATGACGCCGGTGTGGGCGAAGAATTGCCTGAACTCATGTCGCCGCTTCGTGAGGAGGACAAACCCGGTGCGGTCTGTTATCGTGTGACGCCTGAAGTTTTTGCGGGATACGCGAAAGGTTCGCTGGGAAACGTGGAGGGCTTTCAACCCGGATCAGTTGTGCAGTACACAGACCCGGGTATTTACGTTGAAGGTCGCATGTATGCAAGTGGTTCGTGGCTGAACGAACGAAACGCGCTTACTTTTTCATCCCCCGGCGGTGGCAATGGACAGGTTGTGCTTCCGTATGTTGCGCGGGAGGTGAACGTCGTGCTCTCCCCGGAAGCCGGAAGGGAGCTGGAATTGGAAATAATGCAGGATGATGAATTCCTTGTCGGCGAGAACTTTGGAACAGACGTCAACATTGAGGACGATGGGAGAAGCATTCTCCAGGTTAAGGAACCCGGAGTGTTTAATATCGTCAGGAACCGCGCATGCGGCCAGCATGTGCTGAAGATTTCTTCGTGCAAAGCGTTCTCATTGTATTCCTTCATGTTCGGCTCGTCCATTATCCAGGAGCCAATCTCACGAAATTGAGCCTTCACATAGACGCCATCATATGTTTCAGACGGCGGGCAATGGCTCGCCGTTCTCATTTGTATAAAGCAGGGATTGCATGAAATCATTTCTTGATGTTGTAAAGGAAAAAGTTGTTGTCTTCGACGGTGCGCAGGGAACACACCTGCAGGGCCAACATCTCACGGCCGATGACTTCGGCGGCGAGCAATACAACGGCTGTAATGAGTATCTCATCATTACGAAGCCCTCCGCGGTGGAGAAAATCCACGTTGATTACCTCGAAGCCGGAGCGGATGTCGTTGAGTCCAACACTTTTGGCGCGACGTCAATCGTTCTGAATGAATACAACATCGGTCACCTCGCATATGAAATCAGTTTCAAGGCTGCTCAATTGGCCAAGAAGACAGCACTGCAGTTTTCTACGCCCTCGCATCCAAGATTTGCTGCCGGCTCCATGGGTCCAACGACAAAACTCCCGTCGCTCGGTCACATCCCGTTTCTAGAAATGGCGGCGTCATACAAAGAACATGCAAGGGGACTTGTTGAAGGAGGCGTTGACCTGCTCTGCGTGGAAACCTGTCAGGATATGCTTCAGGTGAAAGCCGCGTTGTATGGGGTCTTCGAGTACTTTGAAGAATCGCGACGTCGGGTTCCTGTGATTGCTTCGGTTACTGTGGAAACAATGGGAACACTGCTGCTCGGGACGGAAATCTCAGCGGCGTTGACGACGCTCGAACCATACGACATCGATATCATCGGGATGAACTGTGCAACCGGACCGGCGGAAATGTCGGAACACGTGCGCGTTCTCTGCTCAAGCAGCCCGAAGCCGGTGTTCGTTATGCCGAACGCAGGAATACCCGAGAATGTCGGCGGACATGCACACTACAAGCTTTCGCCCGAGGAGCTTGTCAAATATCTTTCACACTTTGTACAAGACCTTGGGGTTTCCATCGTTGGCGGCTGTTGCGGCACAACCAAGGAACACATTCGTCAGTTGGCCGCGGCTGTTGGCGGACTCGCACCGAAGAACCGAAAAATTGATTTCATTCCAAGCGCTTCCAGCTTGTACCAGACTGCGGCGTATCATGTTGATCCGCCTCCCGTGCTTATCGGTGAGCGGACAAACGCGAATGGGAGCAAGCTGTTTCGTGATCTTCTGGCAAAAGAAAATTGGGAAGGGATTGTGGCGATGGGGCGTGAAGCGGTGAAGGAAGGCGCCCACATGGTGGATGTTTGCGCCGCATACGTGGGTCGGGATGAAGTCAAAGACATGAAGGAAATCATCTCACGCTTCAACACCCAGGTGACGCTTCCGATTGTTATTGATTCGACGGAAGCAAATGTCATCGAGGCATCTCTTCAGCTGATTGGCGGAAAGGCGATCGTTAATTCCATCAACCTTGAGGATGGCGAGGAACGCATCAACAAGGTTGTGCCGCTGTGCAAGAAATACGGCGCAGGCGTCATTGCCCTGACAATTGATGAACAAGGGATGGCAAAGAGTGCGGAAAAGAAACTTGCGATCGCTAAGCGTATTCATGATCTTGTCGTTCGGAAGTACGGAATGAGACCGCATGATCTGATTTTCGACACGCTGACATTCACGCTTGGCTCAGGTGACGAAGAGTTTCGCAAAGCGGGCATTGAAACGATCGAGGCAATCCGCATTATCAAGAAGGAATTGCCCGGAGTGAAAACCATGCTTGGCGTCAGCAATATCTCCTTCGGACTTTCACCGCATCTGCGCCACGCTCTGAACAGCGTGTTCCTGCACTATGCCATCGAAGCTGGGCTTGATATGGCAATAGTCCATGCCTCGAAGATTGTTCCTCTGTACAAGCTTGATGAAAAGGGGAGAGAGCTTTGTCGGCAACTGATTTTTGACGATCGGCAATTTGAAGAGGCAGCTGCGTAATGACCGGCGATGCCAAGAAAACGCTCAAGGTAACCTACGATCCGCTCACCGAGTTGATGGCGCACTACGCGTCACAAAAAGGTGAGAAAAAAGAGAAGGCCGCGCGGGCAGGAACTGTCGAAGAGCAATTGAAAAACCGCATCATCGACGGTGACAAGGTTGGCCTGCAAGCGGATCTTGATGAAGGACTGAAAAGCTACACAGCGCTTGATATCATCAACAAGATTTTGCTTGACGGAATGAAGGTTGTCGGCGAGTTGTTCGGCAGTGGACAGATGCAGTTGCCGTTCGTGCTCCAATCCGCGGAAGTGATGAAATCTGCCGTGGCCTACCTTGAGCAATTTATGGACAAGGAAGATTCCACCAGCAAGGGGACAATGGTTATTGCCACGGTCAAGGGCGACGTTCATGACATTGGCAAGAACCTCGTCGATATTATTCTCACGAACAACGGCTACAAGGTTGTCAACCTCGGCATCAAGTGTCCGGTGGAGAACATGTTGCACGCCGCAAACGAGCATAAGGCGAATGCAATCGGGATGAGCGGACTTCTGGTGAAGTCAACGCTGATCATGAAGGAAAATCTCGAGGTTATGAACGAGCGCGCAATTACCATCCCTGTGGTTCTTGGCGGCGCAGCACTTACACGGCGTTATGTTGAGCAGGATATGCGCAACGTGTACAAGGGGAAAGTCTTCTACGCGAATGATGCGTTTGACGGGCTCCATTTCATGGAGAAGGTGACGTCGGGAAATCTTGTGTACGAAGCGTCAGCGTATGACACGGTTGAGGAGGATGATAAGCTTACCGGGACGGAAGCCAAGATCGCGCTTGCACAACGCGAAGATGGAAGGTACAAGGAAGCAACCAACGGAAAATCATCCGTCAGTAAAGATGTCCCGATCCCCCAGCCGCCCTTTTGGGGTACGAAAGTGGTGGAAGACATTCCCCTTGATGAGGTTTTCAAGTATGTCAACGACATTGCGCTGATACGCGGACAGTGGCAGGTTCGCAAGGGGAAGATGAAGGAAGATGAATACCGCAAAATGCTGGAGGAGAAAATCCAGCCCGACTACACGCGGCTAAAGGAAGAGATCAAGAGCAAGAAGCTTCTTCAGCCGAAGGCAGTCTACGGGTATTTCCCTTGTCAATCACAGGGCGACGATCTCATCGTTTATCATGCCGATAAGAAAACAGAATGGCTTCGTTTCAGTTTTCCCCGGCAAACGGCCGACCGGTTTCTCTGTTTGTCGGACTATTTTGCATCGGTGGATTCGGGTAGGGTGGATGTGCTCCCTCTGACGCTGGTTACCATGGGAAAAATTGCTTCTGAGCATGCCGCCGCACTCTATGCCGCAAACGATTACAAAGAATACTTGTACTTTCATGGGTTGAGCGTCGAATCCGCGGAGGCGCTTGCGGAACTCTACCACAAGAAAATCCGTGAAGAGCTTGGTATAGCCGGTAAGGATGCGAAGGAAATCAAGCGGTTGTTTTCGCAAGGGTATCAGGGTTCGCGCTACAGCTTTGGTTATCCGGCATGTCCGAACCTCGAAGATCAAACTAAGCTGTTCGAGCTTCTCGACGGGGAACGCATCGACGTCAGGTTGACAGAGGGCTACTCACTCGATCCGGAACAGAGCACCAACGCCATCATCGTGCATCATCCCGAGGCAAGATACTTCAACATTAAGTAGCCGTCGCGTCAGGTCGAACCAGTCTTCTCTTTCGTTTCCTGAGAGCACCCTTCCGCTGAAGGATTGGCGATGAAGCAATATCATCCGGCGTCATGAATCTGTCACTCACCTGCGTCTTCAAATCTTTTCCGATTGAGTTGTATGCCTGTGCCACGTAGTACGAGCAAAAGAGCCGCCGCTCCCGCCGCAGCTTGTCTTTTGTCTCGATGCTTTTGCCGAAAAGGATCGCAAGGCCAATAGCGATTATCTTCCACGTTGCGTACTCTTTTCCCAATTCCTGCTGTGCAAAGCGCACCAACTCGATTCGTTCATTCTCGGGGATTTCATTCACGGAGGCAAACCACTCCACGCGTCCGTCGTAGCGTGCGACGTTTACGGAAAGCGGATTGACAATAACACCTTTCCTGACAGCTTCCATCACCATGAGCCGGTCGTTCCACCAGACAGCCAGTCCGGCATGCGAGTACCTTGACTTCGTGAAGCAGCGGATGAGTCTTGAGACGAACGATCGCCCGCGGTACATAAGCACGTCGCCGTTTCGTATCTGATTGCGAACGTCATCATACTGTTGTTGGACCGGTTGTCCATGGATGAGAGGGCTTTGCATAAGTTCGTCTCCCTATTGACGGGAGAAGTGTACGCGTTTCGGAGATGAGTTGCTTTGGTAACTCTTGATTCCCGGTATAGCGCTAGCTACATTTCGCTAGGTACTATGAACAAGGAGGTGATTATGAAATCAGTGTTAGTATTCATTTCACTGCTAGCGATCGTCACTACAATGCAAGCACAGACACCCTTTTCCATTGATGGTGGATTAGTCATATCACATTTCCAACAGCAGGTGAAACAGGAAGTGGGGGATCCACGGGGCGAAAGGATAGTCTATGAGTACGAACTGGGTATCCTGATTTCAGGGAAATATTTTTTTACTGATTATTTTTCAGCGGGTGTTTATGCTCGAACCGATTTTGGAAAAAGAGAAGCCGCTTTATTTGGCGGGTTTGATAGTGAAGGAAAAACCATTGTTACCAATGAACTTGGAGGGAGCTACACGGAGTTTTGGTTCGGACCTTCAATTTCCTTTTACTTGAGGCAACTATTTGCTGAATTCGGGTATGGTTTAGTTGGGATCAGAAGTGATGATGGACGGCCTGATATTCCATCTAATGCCGGAGATGCTTCCGGTTCATTCACCACCAACCCTTCAATTGCCTGGCTGATAGCGTTCGGAGGCAATATCCCCATCGCGGACCAATTGAACATCATGTTAAAGCTGGAATACAGACTGAGATATTACGATGAGCGTGGCGGTAATCCTCTGGTAAGCGATATTGATCACGGTACGCAGAGCATCTCTCCTCTGATAGGAATCAGTTGGAATCCATAGCAGTGGTTCAAACTGAAAGTCTGTCCCTGGGTGAGAGGGCTTTGCATGGTTTATCTCCGTGTTGACGGGAGAAGTGTACGGGTTTCGGAGGTGAGTTGCTCCGAGTGCTTGACTCCCTCTGCGGAGCTCGCTATATTCGCTGGCGTAA
>Ga0187893_10000328_pt1 | contig 123050 bp, 85 predicted proteins | sample MA1701074metaG_FD_139574 | JGI IMG/M metagenome (GOLD analysis project Ga0187893, IMG submission 139574) | White microbial mat communities from a basaltic lava cave in the Kipuka Kanohina Cave System on the Island of Hawaii, USA - MA170107-4 metaG ...
AGCATGGCGCCAAAAGCGCCCGGCCCGCAGGGTTGCGCCCGGATGAACTTCCACGAGTCTTGGGTCTTCGAATATTCAGGGCGCAACAAACCCTACACGGACTTATGAATGGGGGCACTAAGATGCGCGCCTTGCGGATCACCGTGAGCGACGTCGAAGAAGCGGTCCGCTGGACTCGGTCGCCGAGGAGGCGCTGATGCGGGTCGCGGCCATCATCACCGGGGATCGAGTCCTCCTCGAGCTGAAGTCTTTCCGCCGGATCAAGATCGTCGATGCCGCCAAACTCCTCGAACAACTCGGAGACTGACGATCGAAGCGTCTACCTCCTCCTCCGCCTCGACTTCCACGGCGCGCGGCGGTCCTGGCCCGGGAGCGCGATCGCGTCGAGGGATTGGGCGGCGTAGCGGCGGATCACCTCGTCCGGATCGTTCAGCGACTCTCGGAGCGCCGGAATCGCCTCCCGGGCTCGCGCGCCGAACTTTCCCAGGGAATGGATCGCCTGGCGGCGAACGACCTTTTCCGGGTCGTTCACGAGCCGCAGGATCGCGGGGACGGCCCCCTTCGCCTCCGGCCTCAGCTCGGCCAGGATCTCGACCGCCTTCCGGCGCACAGGCCGGGCGGGGCTTGCGAGCGCGGCGATCAATTCCGGAACGGCCTTCTCTCCGAGGGCCGCCAGCGTCTTCCCCGCCGCCCCGCGCACGCCCGGTTCTTTCTCCCCGAGGAGGTTCACGAGCTTTCGGACCTCCTGGTCGCTCTCATCGCCGATCCGTCCCAGAGCCCAGGTCGCGCGCTCGCGGACTTTCGGGCTCGGATCGTCGAGCGCCTCGGCGAGGGCGGAGGCCGCGGAACGAGCGTGAAGGCCCAGAGCGCCGATTTGCCGCGCCGCCCGCTCCCGCGCCTCAGGGTCTCGGTCCTTGAGTCCGCGGAGGAGGGAGGGGAGGCCGATCTCCGGATGGGAGATCAGGTGCTGGATCGCCTGGGCCGCGCGCTCGCGGACGTGCTTTCGATCGTCGCGAAGCGCCGTCTCCAGGGCCGGGATCGCCTTGAGCCCGACTCTCTCCGCCGCGCGCTTCGCATCGCCGAGAGAGGCCGGTTCCGTCCGCTCGATCGCCTGCAGGAGGGTCGGAACCTCCTGCGGGTCGTGCGGATCCATCTCGTGGATGACGTTGCCGGGGGAATACCTCTGGCGGAAGGCCAGCGAGCGGATCCCGGAGTGCTCGGGAGCGGCACCGGTGCGGGCAAGGACGAGGTCGAGCCACTCGCGGGCCCGCTCGGGCTCGTCGAGGCGCCGGTGGAGCTCGCCGATCAAGTACATCCACTTCAACAGGTCTCCTTCGGACTGCCCTCGCTGCGCGTCGACGGCCTTCCGGAAGGACTCGAGAGCCGCGCGGCGGCGATCCCGGGCGCTCTCGCGCTCATTCGAGCGCCACGCGGCGGCGAGGAAGAATCCGGCCACGGTTTGTGGTTCCCGGCCCTCCCATTCCGCGATTCGCGCCGCGTACTCGTACTTCTTCGCAACGTCGTGGGCTGCGCCGCGCGCAAGGGGCGCCAGCTCCGCCCGGATGCGCTCGGCCACGGTGGGAGATACTACCCGGGATTCTTCGAAGTCGGCGGCCTCCCCCGAGAAGGCGCAGTGAGGACAGGAGTGGATCTGGAAGTCGAGGGCCGGCGCTCCGATGCTGATGGGCTCGAACTCGGTCGTCGCGCCTCCCGTGCTGAAGCTCAGGATGCCGTAAGAAGAGAACTTCTGCCCGCAAGCAGGGCAGGTGAACTCGACCTTGCGCGGGATCGTCATCGCGGGACCCTCCCATCACTCTCGATACCACCCGGAGAGCGTCGGCTGGGGATTATAACCCACGCCGGCAGCGCGCGAGCGTCATGAGCGCGAACGCGGTCCCGTACGGCTGGTGGTAGTCGTAGAACGGGAAGTCCCACCAGGAGCCATCCTTCTCCTGGAGGGGGAGGAGGAGCGAGGAGATGGCATCCTGGTGGCGTCGCCGCGCCTCGAGAGGCAGCTCCTCGAGAGCAAGCGCCCCGTAGTAGTGCCCGTAGTAGAAGAAGTACGCCGCGACCTGGAAGTACGACTCGTGCGGGATCGGCCGCTTGCGGCCGAATTCGAGCCAGAGGTTTCGGTCGGCGAGCTTCTGGAGCCAGCCATCGAGCACGGCATCCGTCACGTGGCTCTTCCCCCAGTAGCGCAGGGCGACATTGCAGGCTTGGGAGCGGCCGAGGCTGCCGCCGGGGCGGTTGATGCCCTGCATCGGCCGCCACTTGAGGTACTCGCCGTAGAGGTAGGAGTGGTCGGACTTCCGCTGGCGCTCGGTGGCGGCGAGGGCGCGCTCGACGACCGCGGCAGGGAGAGAAAAGCCCGCCTTCTTCGCGCGATGGAAAGCGACGAGCACCGTTGCGTTGACGAAGCTCGTCGAGCCGGCCCCCGGCTTCTGCGTGTGAAAGTCGAAATCGTAGTAGCCCCAGCCTCCGTCGACAGACTCGTAGCGGCCGAGGAGGTCGATCTGGCCGTCGATGAGCTTTCGCAGCGCGGCGCGCGGCCCATCCTCTCCTCGATGGCGATCGAGGAGCCGCACCAGAGCCTGGATCGCGTAGGCGTGGCTCCAGACGTTGTAGATGGCGGTCCCATCGGCCCGCCGCACGCGGGGCAGCTCGCGGAGGAGCCATTCCTCTCCTCGGGCGATGGCCTTCTCGACGTCTTCTCGGCCTCGGCCCGCCTCGATGAGCGCTTCCAGGCCGAGCGCGGTCACGGCGGCGCGAAATGCATGGTGCGCTCCCGGAGCCGGCGCGTAGATGTTGAGCCGCTTGGTCCGGCGCGCCGTGCCCCAGGAGCCGTCGGAGTTCTGATCCGCGAGGAGAAACTCGACGCCGCGCGCGATGGCCCCGTCGACCGCCTCGCTTGTCGGAGGAGAAGCGTCGCCGCCATGAACGACGCCTTCCCAGGTCGCGGCTATGAACGCAAAGGCGGCGATGGCCGCCGGCGCGAGCGGGGGGTTTCCGCTCACTTCCGGGGCCCTTCCTGCTTCAGGTCCGGCTTCTGGAGGAGCACTTCCTCTCCCGCGCTCAGTCCCCTCAGGACCTCGACGAGCTTTTCCGTTTGCCGCCCGCGCTCGATGGGCCTCTTCTCGCTCGTGCCATCGGCCTTCGATACGAAGACGTGCGGCGACTCATCGTCATCATCCTCGAAGATGACCCCCGGAGGAACCGTGAGCGCCTCCCGCATCCGGTACGGCACGAGCAGAATCGAGCAGGCCATTGCGGCCGAGAGCCCGAGCGGCTTCTCCGGCGAGACGATCCGGATCGTCGCGTCGAAGCTCGAAGGGGCGAGCGGGACCGGAGAGAGCCGCTCCAGCTTCGCCTTGAGCCTCATCTGCGGGTACGAGGTTGCGGTGACGGTCCCTTCCACCCCCGGGAGGAGCTGGCCGGCGTCCTTCTCGGCCACCTCGACGCGCACCTGGAGAGCCTTCGGCTCGACGATCGTGATGATGACCTGGTGGAGCGGGGCGGAGCCGCCGCGCCGGAGCTGCTCCGTCACCACCGGAGCATCGACCCACTTTCCGCGCGAGAAGCGCCCGAAGTAGACGATGCCCGCAGCGGGTGCTTTGAGCGGCATCAGCTCGCGGTCGTGGAGCAGCTTCTCGAGCCGCTGGCGGCTCTTCAGAGCCTCCTGGTTGAGCTTTTCGAGATCGAGTCGTTTCTTCGCGAGGGTCAGGGGATGAGAGGCCCGGACCCGCTCGAGGTTCTTCGACTGGCGCTCGAGGTTCTCGGTGTGGGTCTCTTTCTGGCGCGGGATCGAGACCCTCAGGCTGTGCTCGCCCCGCGTCGTGTTGACCTCGAGGCTGAAGCGGGCGCTGTCGACTTCGCGGCGTGTCCGCGTGAGGATGATCTCCTCGGTCTCCTCGGTCAGCTCATCGGCCTTGTACATCTTCTCGAGCTGGCGCAGCTCCTCGGCGGCGTACTCCAGGTTGAACTTCGACTGTTCCATGGAATTGCGGACCGATTTCTCCTGGAGCTGCCTGTCGACGTCGAGGAAGTGCTTCAGGTCGACTTCGGCGTTGGTCTTCGCCCTCTGGGCGGAGGCCAGGTCGAGCGGCATCGAGGCCTCGAACGAGCGAAGGTCCTCGACGGCCAGCTCGATATTGACCCGGCCCAGTTCCTGGCCCGCCTGGAGGTCCTTGATCTCCTCATCGATCTTCTCCGTCTCGAACCAGATGATGGGTTCGCCGGCGTTCACTTCGGTTCCCGGCTCGACGGCCCGCTCGACGACGAACTGGCTCCAGGCTTTCGGATGGAGAGCCAGCTCGGCCTTGCCCGACGGCTCGAAGATGCCCGAGAGGCTTACTTCGATCTTGAACGGCCCCGGCGCGACCTTGTGGGTCGCCGGGCGAGGCGCTTCGGGAGGCTTCTCCGACTTCTTCTCGGACTTCTCCTCGGGCGTCGCCTCGTCGGCCGGCTTGGGCGCGGGCGGCTCCTGCGCTTGGGGCGAAGCCGCGGAGAGAATGGCGATGGCGATCGAGGCGAAAACGAGCTTCGGCATGAATGGGGTCTCCTCAGAGGTTCCGGTAACTCTACCGCACGGGGTCGGCCGGCGATTTCGCGACCGGTGAGCATAGCATCGGGAAGCAGGCTGGATTTCTCAAGTGGAGAGGGATGTTACCGACCTCTGGAGAATTGAAGGGATCTCGGCGGGGGTCTTTGCCAGGGCGTAAGCCCAGCGGCCGTGGGTCCCGTCCGAGTTCACGGCCTTCACCCAACGTTCGGCGGCAGCCTTCTTCACCTCGGCAAGAGGATCGAAGCCCTTCAGCTCGACGATCACCAGACCGCGCGGATCGGACGAGACACGGACGAGGAAGTCGGGGATATAGTCGTGCATCTGGCCGTTGTGGAGGTAGGGGATGGCGAAACCGAGCCCCGAGTTCTTGACCCACGCCTCGACCGCAGGGTTCCGGTCGAGGTAGTAGGCCGCAGCCTGCTCCCACTTCTCGGTGTCCGCGACGACGTAATTGAGATGGCACTTGGCGACCTCGCGAACGTCCCGACTCGTCCAGAGATCCACCTCGCTCGTCGAGCCGGGTCCGCGCGTCGCCTCGTACCGCGGCACCTCGGGCACCTCGCCCTGCGAAGCGTCCGGGTGGATCGCCTGGACGAGAACCTCGACGAGCCACCCGAAGTAGGGCGAGAGAAAGAGGTCCTTGCGGTCCGCAGGGGGGTGGACCTGCACCTTCTCGGCTACGTACCGCTCGACGATGCGGAAGAGCTGCGGGAAGAGCGCCTGCGCGGGCACGGTGCACTGTCCTTGCGCGAGGTAATCGCGCGTCAGAGTCTTCGCCAGGTCGAAGGTCAGCTCCTGGATCCGATGCCGGTCGCGGAAATCCTTCAAGGAGACCTCGTCGACCCTCCCCGGCCCGGTCAGGGAGAGCCGCCCGCGGTTGTTCACGTTGAGTCCCTTCACTTCCACCTCGGGGGGAATCTTGTACGGCTCGATGTGTAGCACCGGGACGTGCGCCCAGTCGACGGTCACGCGGTTGCGCACCGCTTGCGTGTAGCCCTCGACGCGCGGGAAGCGGATCTCAAAATGGGCCTTCGCGGGAATCGCGTGGATGTGGTGGCGCTTCTGGGTCGGAAGAGGAGCCGTCCCTTTTGTGGCTTTGAACGGGATGACCTCGAACGGGACACCGAAAACTTTGGCGACCTCCTCCGTGAACTTGCCATCGGGACCGACCTCGTAGCTCGCACGACGCAGACCGCGACCGACCACTTGTTCGCAGAGGAGCTGGGACATGAAAGGCCGCAGCCCGACGATGTGGGTCACCGTGTTGCAGTCCCAGCCCTCCGTCAGCATCCCGACGCTGACGATGCAGCGCACGTCGCGGCCGGGCGGGTCCAGCCCGCGTTTCAGCTCCGCAGCCAGCTCTTCGAAACCCGTCGGGTAGATAGGCCGGCCGTGTCGGTCCGCGGGCCAGGCCCTCTTCCCCACCGTGTCGAGGATGAAGCGCATCCATCGCGATTCCTTGAGCTTCGCTTCGCCGGTGTCGGTCTCGTGCACGACCTTCGAATCGACGCGGATCGTGTTGAGGGTCCGAGCATCGGGGTTGCGGAAGCCCTCCATCTTCGACGGAGGGATCCCCGAGGGCGGGTTGTCGTTGGCGATCCATTCGTAGATGACCTTCGCGATCTGCGTATTTTTGCAGACGAGGATGAACACCGGCGGTCGGGGATCCTCCGGATGCTTCGCCCGCTCCTCGCGCTGCTCCTGCCAGAGGCCGTACAGCATGGCGATCGGAGTGTGCGCGTACTTGAGGATCGCCTCGGGCTTGGGGTTCGCGCGCTTGCCGCCCCGCTCGGCCGGCGTGAGCTGCGGGAGGATCCAGTGCCAGATGTTGAAGTAGTGGGGGATCTCGGCGCCCGACGTGTCCCGGACGGCGAGCTGGGGGACCTTGACGAGGCCCGATTCGATGGCGTCGACGAGGCCGAAGTCGCTCACGACCCAGGGAAAGGGCCGGTTCGTGTCCTGGCCGACGCGGCCCAGGAAGTAGGGCGTGGCCGAGAGGTCGATGCAGAAGTTGATGCCGCGCAGCTTCTGGATCCGGTCCAGCCCGTCGATCCAGACCGTGGCCTCCTTCAAAAGCTCCTCTGCGTTCTCCTCCTTGTCCTCCTCTTCGTCTTCCCCTTCGGCGCCTTCTTCCCCCTCGGAATCGTCTCGCTTGATCCGGTAGGCGTGATGGGCCTCGTCGTTCAGGACGAGGATGTTCTGTTTGCCGCCGGCCTCGCGGCCGATGACCCGATTGACGACCGTAGTGTCGCTCTCGACGTAGCGCTCGGACTCGATCTCGACCTTGATGAGGCTTCCGTCCGAGTCTCGGTGCTCCTTGAGAATCCTCACCATCCCTGCCGCGATCTGCCTCTCCAGGTCGTCATGCGTCAAGTAACGGCTTCCCCGGGCCGTTGTCGTCTTCTGGCCGATCCGGATCGTCTCGGTCTCCTGGACGCGAACCCCGGCGCGGACGACCCTCGCGCTCGCGCGGCCCACCTGGACCGACTGAGGCTCGAAGACGTGCCAGTTGGTCACGACGACTTTCCCCTGGCTGAGCTGAGGCATCAAGTGTGGCGGCACGAGGTCTCTCGATCTGTAGACGCTCGCTTCGCCCCCCTCGGGGCTCAGCTCGCGCAGGCGGTCGCGGATGGTGACGTTTGGGGAGACCGCGAGGACGACGTCGGAGAACGTGGCTGCGCCGCGGTCGGTGACCTTGTTGAGGATGCTCCAGGCGGCGAGCATGCCCATGACCGTCGTCTTTCCGGAGCCGGTCGCCATCTTCAAGGCGTAGCGGAGGAAGCCAGAGTAACCCTCGGCTTTCTCCTCATCGCTCGGCTCATCTCGGGGGATCTGGATCCCCTGGAGGAAGTCCGCTCGCGCTTCGCGGAGGAAGATGATCGTCTCCGCCGCCTCAAGCTGGGCGAAGAAGAGCCTGACGTCGCGTCCCTCGCGGCGCCACCAGCGCAGCAGCTCCAGGGTCGTCCGCGTGACGCCAGGCCAGCCCTGCTCGCGCCAGGCCTTCACTTGCTCGCGGATCCGGTTCACGAGCTTCAGTTCGATGGCGATCCCCACTCCGGGCCCCGCGAGCTTGTCCGGCTTCGCCTTCGGGTCGCGGTAGAAATACATCGCCGGCCGCCGGCCGGGCAATCGTTCCGGCGCTTCGCCCTCGACGATGTTCCAGTGGGCCTCGGGCTCCTCGTAAGGCGTGTTGATGATCGGTTCCGGGACCTCGTAGCCGCTCATAGGCCGAAGGCTTTCTGGATGCCGTCGAGCTTTTCGCTGACCTCGGGGTGGATCTCGTCGCGATTCATGAGAAAGGCGATCTCATGGTAGTCCGAATGCGGGATCCCATGCAGACCGGCGGCGCTCAGAGCCGGCGTGATCAGCTCGGTGCGGGCCTTGGTCCCGACGAAGAACGCATGGTCCCCGAGGGGATCGCGCAAGACGGCAGGCGGGAAGTTCTCTTCGAAGTACTTGCGCAAATCGGCGACGTGGATCTTCGCGGCCTCCTCCCCACCGACCTTCCGCTCAACGTACCTCGCCATCGAGTCGGGGTGCAGGAGGTAGCTCTCAATCTCGTAGCGCCTCCAGCGGAGGCGCTGGAGTCCAGTCCCTGTGATCTGCGTGGACTGGATGTCGGAATGGGCATCTCCATCGATAAGCTCCACGCCGGGCAGGTCCTCCCGGACAAGCCTCAGGGCTTCGTAATGCTCCCGCGACTTTACCCCGGACGCGCCGCGGCGTGGCGACCAGACGGTTTTCTTCCACAGGATCCTGTCCGCGAGCGCTTCGTAAACCGGGTGCTCCAGGGTCCTCGCCCACCACCGGAGGATGGCGAGATCTGTATAGTCCTCGACGTAGAGCACCCCGGGCGCCTTGAGGACCAGGATGACGTCGGTGTTGGACAGGACCGCAAGGGAGTCCGCCAAGCTCCCCCGTTCGGCCGTGCTTTCCAGGATTCGCGGCTTGTCGAGGAGCATGCACAGCTCGCTCGGCTCGACCGAATTGATGATCACCTCGGAGTGAGTCGCAATGACGAGCTGTGAGCCTTGCCTGACGGCCACCGACCGCAGCTCGCCGTAGATGGCGTCCTGGAGGATGACGTGAAGGTGCGCGTCCGGCTCATCGAGGAGGAGCACCGAGGCTGGCCGCGTGTAGAGGAACGTGAGGAGCATCAACACCTGTTGAAAGCCGCTACCCGCGCTGGCCACGTCGTAGGTCTTCCCGTCGCGCGTCGAGTAATCACAGTGAATGTGGGCCCCAGAGGCATCGGGAGGCTGTATGCGGAAGTCGAAGAGCTGTGAAATCGAAGACTGAAGCCTCAGCCATGCTTCGTGCGAACCATGGGCTTCGACCAGCAGGTTCCGGATGATGTCGCCGGGCTTACCCTGCCCGAGGAGCTGGTCGAGCTTCGGCCGCTGGTACACCGGCTCTTCGATGCTGAGACCGGTCATCGGCGGCACAAAAGCCACCTTCAGATCCGCCTCTCGCACCACCCCCGCGTCGGCATCCCTGCATGGGCGGACGTAGATCTGCTCCGTCGAGTCCGCAAGGAACTCCATCGCGATCGTCCAGCCCTTCGCCGCCTGGATCTCAACCTCCGCGGCACCCTCGTAGCCCCGCTCATTCCAGAGGAGATCGAAGGAGCGGAGCGGAACGGCCAGGAATGCTTGACGGGCAATGGGGGCCTTCGCATAGGCTCCTTTGTGCTTCCTGAAGTCATTGAGCTGCTTCCAGCGGTCGAAGGCGAGACCCCACGCCGCGATCGCCTGGAGGACCGTCGTCTTACCGCAATTGTTCGGGCCGGCGAGGACGATGTGGGCGGGGAAGTCGAAGGTCTCGTCTTTGAACCGCTTGAATCGCCGAATGGTCAGCTTGCGGATCATCTCGAGGCGCTCGCGATGTTCCTCACGACCAGCAGCTCGTTCCCGCGGTCGTCGATCACCTTCACGGCCACCTGGCTGTGCTCGCCCGGCTGGAAAGGCGCGCTGACCGTGCCGGAGAGGTGGTCCCAGACCTGGTCGGTGTACTCGCCCTTCAGGGCCTGCTTGAGCTTGTCCCAGGCGGACGTCCTCGGGAAGAACGCCTGGCAGACGTGGAAGCAGAGGCCGTTGTAGTCGGTGTCGAGGAGCCAGGCGGGGACGTCGTCGCCTTTCCGGTGCTCCACCTGCATGGTGACCGGATCGAAGACGTCGAAGCCGAGAAGCTCGACTTCGTATTTCGCGGGGCCGAGCTTGCTCTGCTTCTTTCGCAGCTCGACCTCCGGGAGGCCGCAGACGCTGAAGATCTGGCTCGAGCGCATGTTCCTGAGGAGATCGCCCATGAGGATGTCCGGCGTGGCCTGGACGTAGGTCGACGGGATGCTCACAATCTTGTCGGAGTCGTCGATGAGCTTCCGGGCGTTCGGCTGGATCGCGAAGCCGATCACGTAGAGGTGCGTGTACTTCCTGGCCTGGGCCTCGCGGATCGCCTCCCAGACGAGCTTCTCGCTGAGGGCGCCGTTTTCGGGGCCGAAGACGAACGCCACGGGCTCATCTTGATTCCTCGCGCCGGTCACCATCGCCTCCGCGGAGAGCGAGAGCGTCTTGGCGGGGAGGCGGATGTTCTTGAGCGTGACGGTCCGATTGCCGTCGAGACGGAGAACGGGGCTCTTTCGGAGGACTTCGAGCATCCGCTGGACGAAGCTGCCGTGAGTTTCGGCCGTCGATGCACCCGAGTCCTCGACGCCGTCGCCCTCCCAGTCGACGGGCGTGGGAATCGTCGCTTCGACGCAGAAAGGGCCCGTGACGCGCGTGATGGCGCTCTGAACCTCGGGGCGATCGACGAGTACTTCCTCATCGGGAGGCTCGTCGTTGGCGATGCTCTTCAAGGTGACGTGCGGGACGATGCCGCCGACCTCTTCGCCCTTTTTGTTCTGCTTGCGCATGTAGACGAAGCCTGCGCCCGGCCCTCGCTTGTCGTCCTTGAGGTCGTACCAGGGGAACGTAGCGGTGAGTAGGCGCTGGCGGGCGAGGGCGAGAGGAACGCGGCTCGTGTCGATGGTGATCCACCGGCGCCCCCACTGCTCGGCGACGTAGGCGGTCGTGCCCGAGCCGCAGGTGGGGTCGAGGACAAGATCGCCCGGGTCGGTGGTCATGAGGAGGCAGCGCTGCAGGACCTCCGTTGAGGTCTGCACGACATAGAGTTTGGCGTCCGCAAAGCCACTGATTCCAACGTCATCCCAGAGGTCGTTAAGTTCAAAAAACGGGAAGTCCGCGAAGTGTCGGAGGTATCGGAGGGTATTCCCAGCCGCGATGACTCGGCCTGCCGCAACGAGCCGATCCATACTCGCTCTCGGTGCCTTAAACGCCTGCGTGTAAGATCGTCCCTGAAACTCATAGGTATATGACGGATTCCCTTGCGAGGTCAGGTTGTCGTGCGCCAAAAGTCTCGAATACTCAGCAACATCTAGGCGAAACGGGTTGACCTCAGTGAGTCCCCCGTCACCCGATGGGACAAAACGAAACTGCGTTGCTCCCGGTTCACCCGGACGACGCGCGAGGAATAGCTGGTGGTACTTCGTAGAAGTGGGATCTCGCCCGTACCAGAGAAGATAGTCTCCAACTGACGCGAGCCATGTGCTCTTCAAGCCGCCAGTCTTGCGGAAGCGAACGAGACCAAGGAGGTTCCCGTCCCCAAAAACTTCGTCCATCACCTCCCGCACGTGGTGCAGATTCTCATCGCTGATCTGCACGAAGATGCTCCCGCTCGGCGCCAGCAGCTCCCGGGACAGTAGCAACCGATCCCGCATGTAGGTGAGATACGAATGCAGCCCCAGCTCCCACGTGTCCCGGTACGCCTGGACCATCTCCGGCTCGCGGGTCATGTCCTCGTCGTCGTTGTGGGCGACGTCGCGCTTCCTGACGAACGGCTGGAAGTTCGAGCCGAACTTCACGCCGTACGGCGGGTCCATGTAGATCATCTGCACCTGGCCGCCGAGGTTCTCGTAGTGAAGCAGCGAGTTCATCACCACGAGCGAGTCGCCGAGGACCATGCGGTTCGTCCACTGGTCCTTGTGCTCGTAGGCCCGGAGAACCTGGTCGGCCACCGAGTGCTGCGGGTCGCCGAAGAGATCGAAGAGCGTCACTGCGCCCTCGCGCCGGTGGCTCTTCAGCGTCTCGAGGATCGCCTTCGTCGAGAGCCGCTCGTGGACGAAGAGCGGCAAAGTCGGCACGTCGAACGACAGCCGCTCGGCCTTCCCCGCCCAGTTGAGGAAGGGCCGGGCGAGCGATTTCAGCTCCGCCGCGGCCCCCTTGGCCTCTTCTAGGCTCTTCGCATCGAGGATCGTCCGGATCAGCGCCTCGCCCCTCTCGCGCGCCTTGTTCTGCCCGTCCCACTCCAGCGCCGGCGAAAGCGATGAGTCGTACCGTTACGTCTTCGGCGGCTTCTTCTTCTTGAACTGGGCCTGCGTGCCGACATCCGGCCGCAGAAGGCTCCCGGCCTCCGGGTGGTCGTAGTTCTTGGCCTCTTTCGGCCCCGAGACTTGCCTCGGTCGGCGCATCGCGTCCCCTCTCCGCCATCTCGCGTTGTCGATCCGCGCAAAGTAAACCCGATGGACCGAGGAAGGTCCAGACCGCTCGCGGCGGGCGAGCGGGCCCCGGCTCCTTTCAACCCCATGGGGTTGTGCCCCATCGTGCTCCCAGGCTTCTGCCTCGTATGCTGAGGCGACATGAAGCGCACCAGAATTCACAAGCGACCCCGAGCCGATCATGCCAACCGGTTGGAGCAGGGGGACCGGACTACGATTTACCAAATCACCATCCGCGGCATCGATCCGGTCCTCTCGGAGGAGATCCGGCGAATCGCACGCGCCGAGGACCTTTCCTTGAACCGAGCGGCCCTCCGTCTCCTCATGAAAGGAGCCGGCGTGGTGGAGCCTCGAGCGTCCCGCGCCATCGGGAGCGCTCTGGATCGCTGGTTCGGGACCTGGAGCGAGAAGCAGGCCGAGGAGTTCCTCCAAGCCATCCAATCCTGCGAGCAGATCGACCCGGAGATGTGGCGTTCAAGCGCTTGCTCGCACGAGCGCCTACGTCGCTCTCCGCAGGGGGAACGCGCAGGTCCACCAGGCGGCCGGGGCTGTCGAGGAGATCGTCCTCTCCCCGGTCGTGGTCGGCGAGCTTCTCTTCGGGTTTCGGAGCGGCAACCGGTATGAAGCGAACTTGGCGGAGCTTGAGGATCTCCTCGCGCAATCCTTCGTCGTCCTGCAGCCGGTCACGAGGACGACGGCCGATCGGTATGGACGTATTGCCTCCGAGCTTCGGCGGCGAGGCACGCCCATCCCGAACAACGACATCTGGATCGCCGCCCACGCATTCGAAACCGGCGCGGAACTGGTTACGCTCGACGATCACTTCGACCTGGTGCCGGGGCTGCCGGTGCTCCGATTCTGATCCCTCCGCGGAGGGGTCATGAAGCGGAGAAGATCCAGACGCTCGGCGCCAGCTCTCCTTCCGCCGTCCCCTCCCCCTCGCCCGGGCAAACTGGTACATTGCCGCCATGGGTCGATCCGAGAGCCTCTCGCGGACGCTGCGAGCCGGCGTCTTCGTCTTCTGCATCGGTGCGCCGGCTCTCGCCGCCGATGGCGTCGAGTCGGTGACCATCTACCGCGACGCCTGGGGCATCCCCCACATCTTCGGCGGCAGCGAGGAGGGGGCCTGCTTCGGCATGGGCTACGCGCAGGCGGAGGACCGGCTCGAAGAGATCTTCCGCCAGTACCGCCGCGCCGAGGGGACGATGGCCGAGGCTTTCGGCAAGGACCACGTTTTGAACGACTACCGCCAGCGGGTCTGGCGACACCGGGCCATCAGCGAAGAGCGCTATGCGGAGCTTCCGTCGAAAGTGCGCGCCCTGATCGAGGCCTACCAGGATGGCATCCGCCGCTACATTTACGAGCATCCCGAGCAGGTCCCGGCGTGGGCCGTCGACCTGCGTCCGTGGCAGGTCGTCGCGCTCGGCCGATTCATCATCTGGGGCTGGCTCGAGGGCGACGGCGGCGAGGACCTGAGGCGGGCCGGCATCGAGCCCGACCCCGTCGAGGAGCGCGGCTCGAACCAGTGGCTCGTCGCGCCGTCGCGCACGGCCCTCGGTGCTCCGATCGCGCTCATCGATCCGCACCTGAGCTGGTACGGCGAGTTCCGCTTCTACGAAGCGCGCCTCTACGGCGGCAGCCTCGCCGTCTCCGGCGTCTGCATCCTCGGCACGCCGATCCCGAGCCTCGGCCACAACCGCCACATCTCGGTGGCGATGACGACGGGCGGGCCGAACTCGGTCGACGTCTACGAGGAAACGCTCGATCCGGCGCGCCCCGGCGAGTACCGCTACGAGAACGAGTGGCGGAAGATGACCATCCGGCGCGAGAGGATCCTGGTGAAGGATGGCCTCGTAAAGGACGGCCTCGCCAAGGACGCCCTCGGGAAGGACGGCAACGCGACGCGAGCGATCGAGCGCGACATCGAGTACACGCACCACGGGCCGATCGTCGCCCACAAAGGCGGCAAGGGCTACGCGATGAAGATTCCCCAATTCGAGGAGATCGGCCTCACAGCGCAGACCTACGCGATGGCGACCGCACGGAACCTCGCCGAGGCGAAATCGGCGCTCGGGCGTCTCCAGCTCATGAACCAGAACGTCATGGTCGGGACCGCCGACGGCGACATCTGCTACGTCCGCATCGGCCGCGTGCCGATCCGCGCGCCGGGAGTGCCGTGGGATCGGCCGATCCCCGGCGACACGAAGGCGACCGAGTGGCTCGGGATCCATCCCATCGAGGATCTCGTCCAGATTCAAAACCCGCCGCAGGGCTACATGCAGAACTGCAACATCTCCCCGGCGCACCTGATGAAGGAGAGCCCGCTCACGGCCGAGAAGTACCGGAATCGGCCGTATCTCTTCAATGTCGAGCAGCCGTACCTGCATCAGCGGGCCGCGCAGACGCTCGAAGAGCTCGACGCGGCGCGGCGGATGACGCTGGAGGAGGCTCTCGCCGTCGCAAACTCGACCGTCGTCTTCAACGCGCGCCTCTGGCAGGAGCGGCTCGCCGCCTCGGAGGCGGGAGGCGCGGGCATCCCGATCGACGACCTCGACGCGAAAGAGATGAAGGAGCTGATCCTCGCGTGGAACCGGCGGCTCGACCCCGATTCCAGGCAGGCGAACGCGTACCGCTACTGGAAGGAGGAGATCTACAACCTCGAGAAAGAGGTCGCCCCCGCCGAGCGGCTCCGTGGTGAGACGAAACTCGGCAAGGTCGCCCTTCTGGCGGACCGGGCCGGCATCCGGCCGCCCGATGTGACCTGCGAGGACCTTCTCGCGGCCCTCGGGGCCGCCGCGGTGCGGCTCAAGGCCGACTGGGGGCGCCTCGATGTGCCCTTCGGCGAATCGTTTCGCGTCGGGAGGCAGCCGGGCGGCTCGGGGAAACCGGCGCGGACCTTTCCGATCGGCGGCGGGAGCCTTGAAGGGCTCGCGACGCCCCGGGCGATCTCGTTCAGGAAAGCGCCCGACGGAAAGACGCACCTCGCCCGCGGTGGACAGACGTCGACCCAGGTCGTCGTGCTCTCGCGCCCGCCGCGCTCGTACACGATCCTGCCGCTCGGACAGAGCGATCGAGCCGACTCGCCGCATTACGACGACCAGGCGGAGAAGCTCCTCAGCCCCGGGAGGATGAAGCCGTCGTACTTCCTCGATCGAGAGGAGCTGATGAAGAACGTGGAGAGGAAGACGGTGCTGGAGTTCAAGCGGCGGGCTCATGAGTAATGAGGACGGGAACCGCGGAGGACGCAGTGGACGGCGCAGAGGACGCAGAGGAATTGGGCAAGGAGGATCGATGAGTGCAGAGTTCAGCCGCCGTAGATTCTTAGGCGTCGGCGTCGCCGGTGGGATTGCGGGGGCGCTGGGTGGTGCTTCGCAGATCGCGGGTGCCGAGAGTGCGGGCGCTCCCGCGGGCTCGGCGACGGGTTCGGAGCTTCCGCGCCGCAAGCTCGGTAAGACCGGCGTCGAGGTCACCGTTCTCGGGCTCGGGACGGCCCCCATGGGCGAGGGGCCTCCACGACTCGAAGACTGCGTCCGCGTCTACTCGGAGGCGATCGACCTCGGCATCAGCTACGTCGACACGGCCCGCATCTACGGGAAGGCCGAAGACGCCCTCGGCGAGGTGCTCCGCCCTCGGCGAGACAAGGTCTTCCTGGCCACGAAGTGCATGGTCGACGACGCTGCGAAAGCGCAGGAGTCCTTCGAGGAGTCGCTGCGGCGGATGCGCGTCGACCACGTCGACCTCCTCCACCTCCACTCCTGCGGCGACCGCGACCTCGACAAGGTCCTCGCGGCGGGCGGCGTCTGGGACTACTTCAAGAAGATGAAGGAGCAGGGGAAGACTCGCTTCATCGGCATCACGGGCCACAACCGGCCGAAGAAATTCATCCGCATGCTCGAGACCGGCCAGGTCGACGTCATGATGGTCGCCATGAACTTCGCCGACCGCTACACGTACGGCTTCGAGGGGACGGTGCTCCCCGTGGCGCTCAAGCACGGGACGGGCGTCATGGCGATGAAGGTCTACGGCGGGATCCGCGGCGGCTTCGCTTACATTCGCCAGCGGAGGCCGTCGCAGCTCGACGAGATCCACCTCCAGAACGCCGTCCGCTACGGCCTCTCGATCGAGGGCGTGACCGGCCTCGTCATCGGCGTCCACGACCTCGAAGAGCTGCGCCAGAACATCGCCTTTGTGAGCGGCTTCACGCCGCTCTCCGCGAAGGAGAAAGCCGGCCTCGAGCGCCTCGGCCAGAGGCTCGCGACCGAATGGGGCCCGCGGTGGGGGCCGGTCGAGGCGTGAGACGAGCGCGAGGTTTCTGAGATCAACTCCACCTTTGCGGTCTCCATGAGCCGGAACGGACTCAGGCTCCAAATGTGAGGAGTCCCCCGGTAAATGTGGAGAGTCTCCCTCCAAACGTGGGAAGTCTCCAGGCATCTGTGAGGAGTCCCGAGCTTCCACCTTCCCTACCAGGCGGTAGGTCGTCCGGGGGCGTCTGTCATCCGGGGCGAGGAGTCCCCGCTTGCAGAGGCGCAGAAGTACCCGGGTGGTGTCAACCGAAGGCAAGAATGGCAGGGCGGAAAGCTCGATCTCGCCTCACCGTGCCGCCGGCAGGTCCCGCAGCTCGAAGACGCGCTCCGCCGGCCTGTAACCGCACAGCCACGAGACCTGGACCTCGGCCGGGTGAAACGTTTGATCCTTCGATCGGCAGGATTGCACGCAATGGAGCAAACCGCCGTGGGCAAGTAGGCCGGTAATCTCGTTGTCGGCTCTGGTGGGGCGTCGTAGCATGCCGCCCATGAAAAGCCGAAAGAACGCGATCTCGCTGGTCGTCACGCTTTCCCTCCTCTCGCTTCCCGCCGGCTGCAGTTCGGGCCCAAAGCCGCGCGCGTTTCCCGAAGTGTCCATGCTTCCAACACGGCCCGAGTGGCCCGATCCCCTCGTCATGCTCGATGGCCGCAAGGTCTCGAGCGCGGAGATGTGGACGAGGGAGCGGCGGCCCGAGCTGAAGGCGCTCTTTCAGCACTACATGTACGGCTACTTCTCTCCGCCGCCCAAAAACGTGAAAGGCGTCGTGGCGCGGATCGATCGCGCATTCTTCGGCGGCAAGGCGACGAAGAAGGAGGTGACGATCACCTTCGGACCGCCCGGCTGTCCCCCGATCGAGCTACTCCTCGTCGTTCCGAACCGGCGGACCGGCCCCGCGCCGGCGTTTCTCGGGCTCAACTTCACCGGCAACCACAGCCTCGTCGCCGATCCCACCGTGGCCCTGCCGCGCCCGTGGATGCGAGACGGCGCCGGCGTCGTGAACAACCGCGCCACCGAGGCCGGGCGCGGCCGGAATATCGACACGTGGGCGATCGAAGAGTCGATCAACCGCGGCTTCGCCGTCGCGACCTTCTATTACGGCGATGTCTTTCCCGATAAGCCCGACTTCACGGAAGGGGTCGTTCCGTTCCTCCTCGAGCCCGGGCGAACCGCTCCCGGCCCCAACGACTGGGGCGCCATCGCTTGCTGGGCCTGGGGGCTGCACCGAGCCATGGATTACCTCGTAACGGACGCGGACATCGATCCGAAGCGCGTCGCCGTCACGGGCCACTCGCGTAACGGCAAGGCTGCCCTCCTCGCGGCGGCTTTCGACGAACGGTTCGCTCTGGCGATCCCGCATCAGGCCGGCTGCGGCGGAACGGGGCCGAGCCGCACCAAGAACCCGAAGTCCGAAACCGTCAAGGCGATCAACGACCGCTTCCCGCACTGGTTCAACGACGTCTTCCCGCAGTTCAACGACGCCGAGGACCGGCTGCCGTTCGACCAGCACTGTCTCGTCGCGCTCGTCGCGCCGCGCCCCGTCCTCTTCACGAACGGGATCGAGGACCAGTGGGCCGATCCCAGCGGCCAGTTGGACGTCCTCCGTGGCGCCGATCCGGTCTATCGCCTCCTCGGCACAGGAAGCGAAACCGCCGGGCTCGGTGCGAAGGAGATGCCGCCTCTCGGACAGCTCTCGCGCGGCACGCTCGGATACTTCATCCGCTCCGGCGGCCACGTATCCGATCCGGACTACTGGAGAGTCTTCCTCGACTTCGCCGACGACCACTTGAAGCCGCGCACGACGGAGAAAACCTCAGCGTCTCCCTGAGCGGCCGGCTGTTTCCTCCTACGGCACGCTCGGCGGTGTCGAGATCACTATCGCGAAGGGCTGCGCGGCCGCGAGGCCGATCGACTGGACAACGATCCGCCACTGGCCGGCCGCCGGGTTCGGTACGACGACCTGCTCCACGTTGTTTCGGTGGTCGGCGTAGGTGGTCGGGTCGAAGCTGTTCGAGGAGACGGGCACCGCCTGGAGGTGCGGGCAGGCCGGGTCGAGCCACCACGAGTAGTTGTGCGGGCCGGAGGGCGTGAAACCTCCTCCCATTCCGGCCCCGGGCGTGACGATGAGGTCGAGGTCGTTGACGAGGAGCGAGCCCGTCGCGCCGGCGCCGGGCGGCGGCGATGCGGGATCGTCCCACGCGATCGTGACCTTGAGCTGCGTCGTGCCCCCGGGCACGTTGATGTAGCCGACCCAGTCCCAGATGGTGTCCGTGCCGCAGCCGGCGATGCCGATCGCGTCGGGGTCGCCGCCGACGGGCAAGGGGCTGTTGAACGGCATCTGGGCGAAGGGGACGTTTGCGGGGCAGCTCGTCGGCTGGAGCGTCAGCGCCGGGTTTCCGGTGATCACCTTCTGCGCAGCTGCCTGGGCGTCGATGAGCCCCCAGCCGGTGGCGTAGTCGGGGCCGTCCTGGACGACGCCGGGGGCGACGGCCGGGATCGGGAAGCAGTCGTCGAGGAGGGTGTCCCCGTCGCAGTCCTGGAGGGTCATGAAGGCGCCGCCGAGCGGGAAATGGACCTGGAGGTCCGTGGCGGTGTGGATGAGGAGGGCCTTGAGCGAGTCGGAGTCCAGAGGGACATCGCTTGCGACGAGGCCCGTCACCGCCTGCTGCTGGAGAACGAGCCCCGCGCTGCCGGCGGCCGCCGGGCAGGCCATCGAAGTGCCCGAGCGGGCGTTGTAGACGTTGCCGGCGACGCTCGTGCAGTTGTCGTTCACGGTCAGGCCGGAGCAGTCGCTCGAGGTGATCTGCGGGTCCGGGTCCGCCGCGTTCAGAAAGCAAGTGGGGTTGCCGTTATTGTTCAGGCCCGCCACGCCGTCCTCGGCGTTGTTTTCGGCCCCGGGGGCGACCAGGTCGGGCTTGATGCGCCCGTCCTGAGTCGGCCCCCACCCGCTGAACGAGGTCATCCGGGCGAGGCTCCCCGCAACGGAGGGCGATCCCGCGTTGATGGCGCCGATGACCAGCGTGTTTTTGGCGCACGTCCCACGACCGCCGTTCAAGCTGAAGAAGCGGTTCCGCACCGCGGTCCCGGGTTCTGCAATCGCCGGCGGAGCGGGGACGCCTGGGGGCGTCGCCGTGCAAGCGCCGCCCGTACTCGGCGCCGTGTAGATGGCCGGGAGCGCCGCGGCGCCTAGGCCGCGGAAGCACTGGTTATTCCCCGACGCGAAGAAGACCGAGAGCGCGGGGAAGGTGTTGATCTGCTGGTCGTAGCCCTGGCTGAAGTTGTCGTACTGCGCCTGGGTGCCGAAGTTGCCCTGCGTCCCCCAGGAGTTGTTCGCGATCCGCGCGCCGAAGTTCTGCGTGGCGTCGGTCAGCTCGCAGGCCAGCTCCGCAACGGCAGTCGGGAGGTTGTAGGAGATGTTGGTCGCCAGCGTCGACATGCCCGCCATGGCGGCGTTTCCCGTGCCGTTGCCGAGGAGCGTCCCGCTCACGTGCGTCGCGTGGCCCGAGTACGTGCAGGCGCCGCAGACGATGCTGCCGGCGCAGCCGGCCGGCACGGCGGGGGCGGCCAGGACCGGCCGATCACGGACGGTGACGCGGCCCGCGATGCCCCCGTGCGTGCCGCCGCCGGCCGGCAACCCCGGGCCCGTCGCATCGCCCGGCGCCCAGCGCGTCTCCCACTGGGCGAAGACGATGCCCGATCCGGTGCAGCCCACGCCGCCGCAGAAGGGGGCCGCCTGGACGAAGTTGGCCCGCGTGGCGAGGCGCGCGCCGTTGTTGTTGTCCTCAACGTCGCTGAGGAAGGCCACGTGCTGGATCGGCTCCTCGTTCGCCAGGGGCAGGATCTCCGACTCGGGGACGATCGCCTGCCAGGAGTTGACGCGGTACGTCCCTCCGATCGTGACGCCCTGCTGCCTCAGAACGACGTCGTGGGCTGCGAGGATGCCGCCGGCGGCCCCGAGCGGCACATCGGCGAAGAAGCGGGCCTCCATGATGTGGGCCGGCTCCAGCTCCCACGTGTCCCCGAAGAGCTGCGCGGCGGACGCGAAGCCGCCGAAGAGGACGACGCGGCGGCGCGCGCGGTCGTAAGCCAGCGCGTGCTCGAACCGCGGTTTGGGCTCGCCCGGCGAGTCCACCATCGTCCAGACCTGGCCGTTCCAGCTCCAGGTGTCGGAGAGGATCCGGCCGTCGAGCCCCAGGCCGGCGAACATCATCACGCCGCAGGCGAAGTCCAGCGACGCCATGGCGTGCGCGGCCCGCGCGGGCGGCGGCTTCTGCTCGAGTTTGCGAAGCTCCCAGTTCTTTCCGTTCCAGATCCACGTTTCGTCGGTGAGCCTCTCCTTCACCTCGCCGCCGAAGAGGACGACCTCGGCGTGCTCTACATCCGTCGCCATGGCGTGCTCGGCCCGCGGAGGCGGGCTGACATTCGGTTTGAGAAGGTTCCAGTCCTTCCCGTCCCAGAGCCAGGTGTCGTCGAGTGGGGTCACCCCCTTCTCCAGGCCGCCGAAGAGGAGGACGCCCTTCAGCGCACGATCGAACGCCATGGCGTGGCCGATGCGTGGAGTCGGCGAGTTCGCGACCCGCGCGGGGGTCCAAGTCGTCCCGTCCCAGAGCCACGTCTCGTCGGAAATGAACTCCTTCCCGCCGGCATCGAGCGCCACCCCGCCGAAGAGGACCGTGAGGGCGTCCGAGTCGTTGAAGGCCATCGCGTGCTCGCTGCGCGCGGATGGGTTGCGTGTGGTCCCCCGCTGCGTCCATCCCTTGCCGTCCCACTCCCAGGTCTCGCTCATGTGGCCGACGTTGGGGCCGCCGAAACCTCCGAAGAGGACAGTCACTTTCCTCTTGGCGTCGTAGGCCATCGCGTGGCGCGCGCGAGGACGCGGCGACTCGCGCGGGCTCACGCCGAGCCAGCGGCCGTTCTCGAGGCCGGGGCAGTCGGGCTCCTGGCCGAGCCGGCAGGCGAGAGGGAGCGGGAAGATCGAGCGGACGAACGGGAGGGCGGCCAGAGACTTCAGCTCGTTCTGCGGGATCCCCACGAGGAAGACATTGTGGGAGATCGGCTCCATCGAACGGATCTTGAACTGTTCCAGCGCGCCTTTGTGCTCGGTCATGACGGCGGCGGAGAACTGAACGACGGGATGGACCACGCCCTCCAGCGACGGATGGGCGTGATTGGGATCCTGGAGCATCGGGTCCAGCCCTTCGTTCGGAACGAACCCCCTTCCGCAGAGGTCGAAGATCGGCGGCGGGACGCACGCGTCTCCGCCTCCGTCGCCATCGGCGTCTTTCTGGTCCGCGTTCGGCTGAGTGGGGCAGTTGTCGCAGTCGTCGCCGACCCCGTCGAGGTCGAGGTCGACCTGGAGAGGGTTGCGCACCCGTGTGCAGTTGTCCCTGTCATCGGGCACCCCGTCCTTGTCCGTGTCCCGGCCCGGCTCCGAGCAGGGGGTGAAGGACCGGCAGCCGAGCGCGTCGGGGGTGGGGTCGTTCCCGCACGCGAGGAAAGGCGGCTCGGGGGCCTTACCCCCGAGGAAGAGATGGCTCAGAAGGCGGATGACATCGGTGATCTCAACTACGCCGTTGTCGTCGGTGTCGTTGGCGGACATGCAGGACGGCCGCGTTCCTCCGGTGAATAGGAATGAGAGCGTGAAGACGGCATCGGTGATATCCAGCAGCCCATCCCCGCTCGCATCTCCGCGACGAAATGTGGCGTTTTGAGCCATCGCGGAGCCGGAAGGGACAAGCGGAACAAGCGACGCGAGGAGACAGAACCAGCCAAGCGCACGACGAGAAGTGGAGCGGTGAATGCCCATGCGAATCCTCCCCTACGGACTTTCCGACCCTGACGCCCCGAGCCGGAAGGCTCACAGGCGATGCTGAGGATACCCTCCGACCAGGGGGGAAATCAACGGCCGGCTGGGACTGAACGTGTGCCCGCTACGTCTCCCCTTGCAGCATCCCCAGCCTTCCCGTCGAGTCGCCGATCCTCTCGACCGTGGAGTCCATGCGGTCGAGGAGGGAGAGAAAGAGGTTGTTGAGCGGGGTGTTCTTCGGGTAGCGGACGTGGCGGCCGGGGAGGAGCGTCCCGCTCCCGCGCCCGGCGACGAGGATCGGCAGCTCGTTGTGGTTGTGGCGGTTTCCGTCGGAGATCCCGCTCCCGAAGACGATCATCGAGCGGTCGAGGAGGCTCGCGCCGCCTTCGCGGACTGACTTCAGCTTCCCGAGGAAGTAGGCGAGCTGCTGCACGTGGAAGAGGTTGATCTTCTTGATCTTCTCCTGCTTCTCTTTGTCGTTCCCGTGGTGGGAGACGTCGTGGTGGCCGTCGCTCACTCCGATCCAGGGATAGCTGCGGTTCGAACCCTCGTTGGCGATGAGGAACGTCGCGACGCGGGTCTGGTCGGTCTGAAACGCCAGAACCAGGAGGTCGTACATGAGCCGTATGTGCTCGGCGTACTCCCTCGGAATCCCGTCGGGCTTCTTGTAGGCCGGCAGCTTCACTTGGCGCGAAGCCGCGGCGGCGGCCTTTTCGATCCGCTTCTCGATCTCGCGCACGCCGTCGAGATACTCGCCGAGCTTCCTCTGGTCGCCGGCGCCCAGCTTGCCTTTCAACCCTTTGGCATCGTCGATGACGAAGTCGAGGATGCTCTTTCGGTGCGCTTCGCGGATGGCGCGGCCGCGGTCGGCCTCGCTCCCCGAGCCGCCGCCGAAGAGCCGCTCGAAGACGAGTCGGGGGTTGATCTCCTTCGCCATCGGCGTCGATTCGCTCTTCCACGAGATGTTGGCCGAGTAGGCGCAGGAATACCCCGAGTCGCAGTTGCCGGAGTTCATGCCGGGGTCGCAGCCCAGCTCGAGCGAGGCGAACCGCGTGTACTGGCCCACCTTCTCCGCGGCGACCTGGTCGGCGGAGACCCCGACGCGGATATTGGCGCCGCTAGTCTTGAAGGGCTGAGCACCGGTCAGGAACGCCGCGGCGGCGCGGGCGTGGTCGCCGGGGCCGTCGCCGTTCGGCTTCGCCTTGTCCTGACTGAGGCCGCTCAGGATCAGAAGATCCTTCTGGAAGGGGCGCAGGGGCTCGCCGAGTGCCGGAAGCGTGAAGTTCGCCCCGGTGGACTTCGGCGTCCAGTCGTCCATGTGGAGGCCGTTGGGCACGTAGAGGAAAGCGAGCCGAGTGATCGAAGCCGCCTTCGGGGCGGCGCTGAAAAGCGGCCGGCTGGGAAGGAGGGATTCGAGGGCGGGCAAGGCGATCAGCGTGCCGAGCCCACGCAAGAACGTCCGCCGCTGCATCAAGGGTTCATTCTCCATCGATCCATCCTCTCACGATCCCGTTTTCGACGACTCCGGACGCTTCCGCAGGAGGAAGGGCGCCGACTGGACGATCTGAACGACCATCGCCTGAAAGCGATATCCGTCCTGGATCACCGCTTTCGCCGCCTTCTCCACCGCGCACTGATCATAGTACTCAAGTCCGCGCCCGAGCGCAAAAGTCAGCATCTTCTCGGCCAGCGTCTTCACGAACTCGTCCTTGTCGGCCATGAGGATCGTCTTCAGCTCGGCCGGCCCGTTGAAGGTCTGGCCCGCGGGCATGGTCCCGGAGGAGTCGACGGGGAAGTTCCCGTCCTTCTCGCGCCAGGCCCCCGTGGGGCCGAAGTTCTCGAAGCCGAAGCCGAGAGTGTCCATGCGGGTGTGGCAGGAGGCGCAGTCCTCGCGCTTTCGGTGCTGCTCCATGCGCTGGCGCAGGGAGCCGTTCAGGACCGCTTGCTCGTCCTCCTTCAAGTCGTCGACTCCCGGAGGAGGAGGGGGCGGCGGCGAGCCGAGGATCTGCTCGAGGATCCACTTCCCGCGCTTGACGGGCGATGTCCGCGTCGGGTTCGAAGTGATCGTGAGGACGCTCGCCTGTGTGAGGACGCCGCCTCGTTCGCGGCTCGCGAGCTGGACCTTGCGGAAGCTCTCCCCCTCGACGCCGGCGATGCCGTAGTGCTTCGCGAGGCGCTGGTTCAGGAAGGCGTAGTCCGCGTCGATGAACTCAAGGACGCTGCGGTTCTCCAAAAGGATCGACTCGAAGAACATCTCCGTCTCCCGCTCCATGTCGGCGCGCAGCTTGTCGTCGAACTCCGGGAAACGCTTCTTGTCCGGCGCGACGTTCTCGAGGTTTCGGATCTGGAGCCACTGGCCGGCGAAGTTCCTGACCAGAGCCGCCGCCTTTCGGTCCTTCAGCATCCTACGCACCTGCGCGTCGAGGACTTCGGGCCGCCCGAGCGTCCCCGCTTCCGCGAGCGCGAACAGCTCATCATCGGGCATGCTGCTCCAGAGGAAGTAGGAGAGCCGGCTGGCGAGCTCGTAGCCGCCGATCGGCGCCACCGATCCCGGCGCGCCGCGGTCCTCCTCGACGCGGAAAATGAAGTGGGGCGAGGCCAGGATGGCCTGGAGTGCGGGCTGGATGGCCCGCTCCAGGCACTCGCCGCCCTTCATGGCGGACTGCGTGAGCTTCACGAGGCGGTCGACCTCGGTCCTGGCGGCGGGGCGGCGGAACGCGCGGCGCGCCACGTGCTCGATGACCTTGCGCGCGCAGACAAGCTGCTCCGCATCCGGCCCGACGTGCCCCCCCGGAACATCGGCGCAGCCGCAGACGAAAACCCCGCGGTGGCTTTCGGGGAGAGGCTTCGGCTTCGCGTCCAGGGGGCCCTCGAAAGTGATCGACTCCACGACGAGCTTGGGCGTCTTTTTCGGCGGGCTCTTCGGGGCGGCTCCCTTCTTCGCCGGCTTCTTCTCTGCCCCTTTTTCTGGCGGCGCTGTCTTGGCCGCCACTTTGCCCGGCACCTCTCGGAAAGCCACCTGGACGCGGCGAGTGCCCGGCTCGAGGCGTGCGCGGGCCTCGAAAACCCTCGGCGAGGCCTCGGTCGCCTTCACATCGAACGTCCCCAGCTCCTTGTCATCGAGAAGGAGCGCCATCTTGACCCCCGCGGCTCCCGCTCCCTGCTGGAAGACCCGCGCCTTGAGGATGTACTCGGCGGCCTCGGCGATCTCCTCCTTCGCCCGCGTGTTCCCGCCGGGGTCGAGGACGTGCTTCCATTTGCCGGACGGCCCGCTCGAGCCGGTCGACTTCAGGAAGGAGTCGTCGTGCTTGCGCACGCGCGGGAGCGTGCGGGGCTCGGCGACGATGGCCTTCTCCACGATGGCCCCCGCGGCGCCGAGATACTTCTCGAGGAGCAGCGGAGGCAAGGAGAGGACATCGCCTATGTTGTCGAAGCCGTACCCGACGTCGTCGGCCGGAAAGTCGTCCGCGGGTTTGAAGTCGAGGGCGAGGAGGTCGCGGACGGTGTTGTTGTACTCGCTGCGGTTGAGCCGGCGGATCGTGACCCGCCCGGGATCGGGCGGCCCGGTGCAGTCGAACGAGGCTAGCTCCTCGTTGATCCAGCGGAGGACCATCTCGACCTCGGCGGCGGAGGGCTGCGGCCGGGCCTTGGGGGGCATCTTGCGGGCCCGCAGGACGCCGAGCACCTTGTCCCAGAGCTTTCGGTTCTCGAGGACGACCGGGTTGGGGCCGAGGTTGTCGAGGCCGATCCCCGCCTTGCGCTTCTCGCCGCCGTGGCAGTCGAAGCAGTTCTTGGCGAAGAAGGGGGCCACGGCCGTCTGGTAGACGGAGGGGGCCTTCCCGGTGGCGTCGCGGGCGGCTTCCTTCGAGGCCTCTCTCCCAGCCCCGGCTGTGTTCTTCGTTTCCCCGGCCGGCCACAGCGGGGAGATGGCGAGGGGTACGGATGCAAGAAGGCCCGCACGGATGAGAAGCGGCCACGGATGGAGTCGCCGTGGAACGCGTAAATACATTGCGGGGGTCGTCATGCGAAGCACCGCCGGGAGCGGGGTTGAGGCTGCCAAGGCTATCGGCAAGCCCCTCTCCGTGTCAATCGCGGGGACGGGCGATCTGGGACGGGCCATGGTTCGATCTGAATCTGGCGATTTTTCGCCCCTCGCGCCGCGGCAGATGTGGTCTCTAGGTATGTAAGCGGACGATGTCGAGGGGGGTCGCCTCCATCGGCTTGGAGTCCTCAAGGTCTCCACCCTACCCCCCTTCATTCTTCATCTGCCGCGCACTATGATCGCGTTCTCTCAGGGTTGGGTCATAGGGTTCGCATTCTGTTCGGAAGGAGACTCCTGCCGTGCGCCGAATTCATCTCATCGTGTTGGGGTTTAGCCTTTCAACGTCAATCTCGCTGCCGGCGGCCGGGGATATCACCAGCATCGATCCCGATCTGGTCCTGCCGGCGAGCGCGCTGGGGATCGGAGGAACGCCCGTCTCGGTGAACGGGAGAGGCTTCGCCGACACTCACGAAGTGAGAGTCGGAGGGAAACCCCTCCTGAGCCAGCGGTTCGTGAGCGAGGCGCGCATCACGGGACGGATACCGAACCTCACGCCGGGCTTCTATGACGTCACGATCCTGGGCGCCCGCGGATTGCTGGAAGACACCCTACCCCGCGCCGTGGAAGTGACGGGGCCCGTCACGCTCACCTCGGTCACCCCTAACGCCCTCTCGCGCGAGGGGGGGACGCAGGTCACCGTCAACGGCACGAACTTCCGCGACGCGACCATGATCCGGTTCGGCGCCCACGCGCTCCTCAGTCCCTCGATCAACCGCACCGGCACCGCCATCACCGGCCTCGCGCCCGCCCTCGACGCGGGGGAACCGGATGGACCCTACGACGTGACCGCATCCGACTCCCGCGGACTCGTCCGTCTGACCAACGGGGTCACTTACTCGGCGCCGTTCGAGCTGACGATGGTCGAGCCGCAGCTCGTCTCGACCGCCGGGGGAACCGCCGTCACCTTCATTGGGACTGGCTTCAAGGCGAGCGCGACGATCAAGCTCGGCGGAAAGCTCTGTACGAGCATCCGGTTCGTCGATGCGCAGCACGTGACGGGGGTCAGTCCGGCCCTCTCGGCCGGCTTCCACGATGCGGAGATCTCGCTCGCGGCCGCGTTGCCCCTCATCCGCGGCCTGCCGAAGGCCGTCGAGGCCGCTCCTCCGCCTGCAGTGCGCGAGGTCGTTCCGAAGGACGTCTCGGGCCTCGCCGCGACCCCCGTCGAGATCCGCGGGGCGAACTTCCGCCCGCAGACGAACGTGCGCTTCGCGAGCCACGAGATCCTCGACCTCCAGGTCGTCGACGCGGACACCATCTTGGGAAAGACGCCGCCGCTCTCGGTGGGGGAGACCTTGGGGCTCAAGGACGTCTTCGCCTTCGATTCCCGTGGGACGGGCGAGCTGAAGCAAGGAGTCAACTATGTTGCGCCGCCGACGATCACCCTTGACAGCGTGATCCCGTTCCTGATCTCGACGCAAGGGAACCAGACGGTAACGTTCCGCGGAAGCGGCTTTCAGGCGGGGGACGTGCCCTCCATCGACGGGAAAGACCTGACAGAGGTCTCCTTCAAGTTCTCCACGGAGCTGACCGGAAAAACACCGGGTCTGGACCCTGGCTTCCACAAAGCTCAGGTCACCCGCCGCGGCGGCCCATCGTCTCCGGAGCTACCCCGCGCCGTCGAGGCGGCCCCACCGCCCGTCGTCCGCGCGGTCAGTCCCAACCAGGTCTCCACCGAGGGCGGCACCCAGGTGGTCATCGCCGGGGCGAACTTCAGGCCGGTGACGATGTTCAAGCTCGGGAACCTCGAGCTCCTGAACCCTGAGGTGGCCCCCGATGGCTCCGCCGTCGAAGGACAAGCGCCGCCGTCGCAGACCGCCGGAGCCAAGGACGTGACCGCCGAGGACACCCGCGGCAAGTCGACCCTGGGCGGCGGGGTCACCTACGTCGAGCCGGCGCGGCGGACGCTTCCGCCCCCGATCGTCACCGACACCGCGCTCGCCTACAGGATGGCCCGCTTCGAGTGGGAGAACCTCGCCGACTACGATGAGATCCACGTCCTCGATGGCAATGGGAACTTCATCGAGAAGCTCCCGAAGGGCACGCGGACCTACATGGCCTCGACCGGGGGTGCCACGAGCCTCACGCGGCAGTTCAAGGGGTTCAAGACGGAATTCGGATTTTCGCAGGGCACTCTGGGGATCGCCAAGGTCCACCAGTGCATCATCCCGCCGCCCCTTATCGGGCTCGCCGAGCCGGGGGATCTCGAGTTTACGCTCTTCGGGGGCCACTCGGAGAGCGGCGACGATGGCTGCGCAGGCGGCGGCGGGGGAGGCGCGCTGACCGAATTCGCCTATCCCCAGAACGGCCTTGGCCACCTGCAAGCGCAGAACGGCACGGGCTATATCCTCCAGGGGACCGCCGCTCTTGACATCAACCCCGGGCTCTTCAAGCTGATCGACTCCAACAAGCTCACGACGGGCTTCACCCTCGCGACCGACGCCGACAAGCTCGAAATCCAGCTCTTCGCGAGGAAGATCGGCGTCTCCGCCGGCCTCGAGCTGCGCGGCCGGCTCATCCACGTCTTCCCGGACGACGGGTTCAAGGATGAATTCACCTTCCCATCGACCCTCCTCAAGCCCACCAAGGAATGGCAGAAGGTCATCTACTACCGGTCCTTCATCGATGGCGACGGCGTGCGCCAGCCCTGCGAGGACGCGGAGGGCAACCTCAAGAAGATCCCGGCGGGGGAGTACCTCCTCGATTTCTACGCCGTCGGCGGCAACCCGAAGCTCCCGTACTTCTACGTGGCCGACGACCCGCTCGACATCGAGCTGTTGATCAAGGGCTCACCGTGCCCGCCTTACCCGGCGGTGAAGGTGACGGACCTCACCGGTTTCCGTACGGTCCCCCAGATCTGCGGCATCGAGCCCGAGATCGCCACCTACCCGGGCGACCTTTTCGCCCTCACCGTGCATTTCCACGCTCAGGGCGTCTGGAGCGACTTCGACAACACGGAGTACCGCATCCACCAAAACGCCCAGCTCTGTAAGGACGCCTTCGGGGATCCCATCACGATCACCGCCGCCTTGAAGAACAGCCCCGACTTCAAGTACGAGTGGGCGATCTACAAGAAGGACGAGACCCCCGTCTACCGCACCTCCGGCAACAGCCCGATCTTGTACTACGAGATCCTGCCCGACTGGGGCTGCTACAAAGTGGAGCTGACCGTCCGCGACAAGAAGTGCGGGCTCGAAAGCAAGTACTCGAAGGAGGTGGCGATCTTCCCTCCGAGCATCTCCTGCACCGGCAACCACGTGAAGCCGAGCACGCCGGCGAACACGCAGATCACGATGAAGTCTTCCTACTTCTTCCCCACGCCCGACCCGAAGAACATCTTCGGCGTCGTCGGGCTCAAGAACCCGACCCCGGGGACCGGAAAGTTCGAGGGTGAGCGGCCCGTCGAATTCCGGGTCCTGGTCGTCCCCTGCCACTGCGGGACAACTAACAACCAGATCAAGAACTGCCCCGCGCCGCTCCTCAACGATCCCGACGACCCCAACGACGATGACATCCAGTTCCGCCTGGCGATCAAGAACGCGAACGGGACCTACACCGGCCTCTCGGGAGCGAAGATCAAGGTCACCGACCCCTGCGCCGAGGTTGTTCAGGGGCCCAAGTACCTCTTCGTGAGGATCGACGACATCGCCGAGATCGGATACGAGCCTGCGCTGGGTCAGTTCCAGTTCAAGAGCGTCTACTTCCAGGCACGCAACAGATTCATCACGATACTTAATCCCAACCAAACCACGACAACGCTTCCCGGCGATCCCTCCGGCTACTGGAAGAACATCGGCTCGCCGCTCAGGCTCTCGAACCGCCCCGACAGCCTCGCCACGAGCTACTGGAACGGCCACTTCGAGCCGGGGGACACCTCCTACCACTTCATCGCCAAGTCTTCGCCGAATACCGAAGAGCAAACCTCGCTGGGCGCTAGCAATGAGATGCCCATCGATGTGCCGGACGTCGACGCCGGAGTCCCGAGCTACGAGGACAACGACGTCAACACCGGCTTCACGTCTCGCTATCTGGCATTGAAGGGGAATTGGGAGAACGAGGACGCCACCGGCGGCATGTCGGGCAACACGATGGGCAACGACCTCAAGGGCGAGCCCATGCAGGTCCTGGGCGAGGCCAAGTACCCGGTCGGCGGAGGGATTATCGATCCCGCCTCGGTCTATTACGAGTGGAGCAAGATCCAGAAGATCTTCAAGCAGAAGTTCTCGACGACGATCTTCGAGGCGGTCATCTACACGGGGACGATCGGCCCCGTACCGATCACGATCTGGGGCTCGATCGGCCTGGGGCTCGACTTCGCGATCGAGGCCGCCGCGTGCGTCAAGGTCGCGCCCTTCAAAGCTCTTCTCCAGGGGGGGAACTTCGTGGAGACGTACTTCGATGTCTTTTCCCAGGTCACGATCTCGATTCCGTGCGAGATCCGGGCCGACATCCTGGGCGGCCTCGCTTCGATCGCGATGCGTCTCCGCCCTGAGGCCGTCTTCACGCTGATTCCATACTTCGAAATGAAGCTGCCGAACCAGCCGGTTCCCACCGTCGACTTCTTCCTGAGCGCGACTTTCTCCCTCTACTTCGAGATCGAGGTGTGCATCCAGACGATCATATTCGGGGAGCAGTGCATCAACCCGGGGGAGATCGCGCTCATCGACCACGCGAACATCTTCCCGCCCCATCCGAACGGCTGGAGCGCCGAGAATTTCGCCCGGCCGGACTATTGCGAGGGCGGCGGGGGCGGCCATCTCCTCGATGCGGTCTCCATCGATGGCGGCGCGCCTCAAGGCGGAGCGGAAGCCGGCGCAGCCGGCCGCGGCAAGGGAGGCGACACGTTCAATTTCAACGCGTACTCCGTCGCGGTGGCGCCGGTGACGATCGTCTCCCCCGACCGCAAGACGGTCGTCGACACGTGGGTGCAGGAGGTTGAAGGGAACCTGCTCCAGATCCGGGCCAACCAGCAGAAAGTGAAGGCCCCGGGCTTCCCGGGCCTCTCCTTCTACCTGATCGACCCGTCGGCCTCGTTCACCTCGAACCAAGGGGTCCTGTTCGCATGGCTCCAGCCCGCCTACGCGATCGACCCGGAAGACCTGCCGCCGAAGACCGACGTCGTTGCCTACCTGGCCAAGATCAACCAAAACGCGGCGACGGCGGAAGTCATGGTCTCCCCCATGTTCAAGCGCCCAGGGTACCCGGCCGGCGAGGAGTGGGCGATCTACGACAACTTCTTCGACGGCGACTACCTGAACATCCGGATCATGGACGAGGTGGAGACGGACGAGACCACGTGGCGCGCCGACGGAAAGCCTTCGATCGCGGGCGACCTCGCCGAGGGCGACGAAGCGCTCGTGGCTTGGGTGCGCTACGACACGCATGATTTCATGATTCAGGACGGATTCCGGCAAACGAACGTCCCCTGCGACCCTCAGGAGATCTGCCTCTGCCCCACGGCGAACGACCCGGCCCATCCGTGCAAATTCAAGAAGGTTACGCTGCCCTACTTCCGGCCGCAGATGGAGATGACGGCGATCTTCGTCCGCAGAGTCGGCTTCACGACCGAGCTCACCGTGAACAGCGGCTGGATCGCCGACGCCGATTACCGCTCGCAGCCCTTCAAGCTCTCTCCGCCCGGGATCAATATTGAGCCGTTCGTCTCGACGGCCCCCTCGGGCGCCAAGAGCTACGTCGTCTGGCTCCACGACGCGACGCACACGGACTTGATCAGCCAAAACCGCGGGCGGCAGGTCCTCTACTCGATCTACACGAAGAACGCCGCGGACCTGAACGACCCGAATCAGTGGTCCGCCCCGCAAGGCGTCCTGCCCATGCCGGACGACTACCCCGGGCTCCTCGAGCCGAAGATCTACTTAAAGAGCGACGACGATGGCCTCCTCGTCTTTACCGCGCTCGATAAGAGCGCGCCGATGCGCGACACCGGCCTCGGCGTCGGCCGCTACCTCTACGGCGTGCGCCTCATCGACGGCATCTTCGGCGAGCCCTTCCGCGTCCACGGCAAATGCCTGAAGCGCCAGTACGGCTTCTCCCAGAGCGGCTCCCTCGACATCCCGGAGGCGATCGATCCCCTCGACAAGCTCAAGTGGAAGAACCCCGAGTGGGTCATGACCTTCAACGGGTTCGGCGACATCGGGAGCCGCGAGGCCTCCGGCAACGTCATGGTCACCACCCTCCCCGAGGGCGGCGAAGCCTGGTCGCCCCCGGTGAACCTCACCCCCGACGACAACATCCACTCGAACGTCGCGGCCACGGTCACTTCGATGGGGGTTCACTCGATCCACCTAGACGGCGGGAAGGCCACCTTCAATCCAGCCGCGGGCGGCGGCGGGGGCCTCCTCGACTCGAAGAAGAGCTTCGTCGTCATGGACACTCCGCTCGAGCCCGATCCGGCGATCACGGGCTGCCGGCTCGACTTCCCCTACGCCTCCCCCGGGAGCCAGGTGAAGGTCACCGTCGCGGTCGAGAACGCCGGCTTCATCTGCACGCCCGTCAATAAGAGCGACGGCACGAGCGCTCTCGGGATCAAGATCGTCCTCATCGACTCGAACGGCGCTTCGATGACGGCCGCGGAGGGGATCGTCCCCGAGCTGGAGCCCGGCCAGAACACCCTCGTAAACTTGATGGTCGAGGTGCCGCTCGACCCGGTGCGCCTCCGCGCCGAGCTGGACCCCGGCCCCCTCGACCGCGACCGGACGAACAACACTCGCGAGTGTTTCTTCGGGACTCCCGCCCCGACGAACTTCAAGTGCGAGCCGATCGACTTCACGGACGTCGATGACGAAGGGAACGACGTCGAGACGCTGGCCGTCAAGCTCACGTGGGAGAACCAGGCCGTCTACGACCAGATCCTTCTCTACCGCGACGGCTGCATGTTCAAGGGACTGCCGGGCGCCTGCAAGATGTGGATCGACTCGGAGACCAGCTCGGGCACGCACACCTACGAGATCCGCGCGCGGATCCTCGTCTCCCAGTCGCAGAAGGCGTCCTGCATGCTCGACGTCGTGCCGCCGCTCCCGCCCGGCCTCTTCCGCCGCGGCGACGCCGATGGCAACGGGACCGCGGAGATCACCGACCCGATCGTCGTCCTGAATTACCTCTTCCAGGGCGGAGCGACGCCGCGCTGCCTCGATGCGGCCGACGCCGACGACAATGGGGCGATCGAGATCACCGACCCGATCAAGGTCTTGAACTTCTTGTTCCTCGCCGGCCTCGAGCCGGATTTCCCCGGGACGCGCCGCTGCGGCCCCGATCCGACGTTCGACCGGTTGCCCGCTTGCGGCGGCGAGTGTCGCTGAGATAGACAGTCTCCGATCAGATAGAGCCTCCCGGTGTCGTTAGGGCGCCGGGGGGCTCTTTTTTGGGCTGGAAGAGAGACGGACGGGAACCGCAGAGGACGCGGAGGATGCGCGGAGGACGCAGAGGGCGGTTGACACGCGGCTTGGGATCGAGGGATAGTGGGTTGCGTGCTTGGCAGCCAGAAGCGACGGAGACTCTGGAGAGCGATCTTGTGGGTGGCCATCCCTGCCCTGTTTCTGGGCGCTCTGTACTTGACGTACCTCTTCTACACGTTCGATGAGCCTCCGCCGTTCGATGCGGACCTCCTGGCGCCCCGGGAGGCGGTGGCGCGGGAGGAGAATGGGTACTACTTGCTCGATTTGAAGACGAGCGATTTCGTCTGGTCGATTTCGGAGGAAGAGAAGGCGGAATTCGCATCCGGCGACAAGTGGGATCCCGCCGCCGTCCGCAAAGTCCTGGAGGAGAACCTCGGCGTCCTCGAGAAGTTCGATGCGGCGATCAAGCTGCCGAAGTTCCAGATTCCCGAGCCTCAGAGCACCAACGACCTCAATCCTGATCAGTTCATGGCATGGAGAAGCGTCGTAACGCTCGCTTCTCTGCGGCTGATGGCCCTCTTCCAAAGTGGCGATGCAAAGGAGGCATTCGACGAGGCGGTCAAGCTGATCCGGTTCGGTCACCGGCTCGAAGGCGGTTCCGACTACCTCGTTCAATTTCTCGTCGCACGGGCCATAAAGGAAAACGCACTCGACCGGGTCCGTTGGCTGATCCCACGGACAAAGCTCGGCGAGTCGGTTCTGCGTCCATACCTCAACGAGCTCTTGCAATATCCGGCCTCGGCCGAGGGGCTGGCCGGTGCCTACTCAGGCGAATACCGCCTCGGAGCGGAGTGGATCAACCGTGCAAGCGGCAGGGGAGGCGAGGGGGTTCGCGAATTGCGTGCGAGCATGAGCGGTCTCGCCCGTATCGTTCCTCAACTGCTCTTCTTCAACCCGAACCGGACGAAGAGGCTTCTCGCCGAGGCCTACCGCCCCATCATCGAGGCGCTTCTGCGCGGGAAGGTGCCCGAATCCATTCGGCAAGTCGAGCTGGAGATCAATCCGTGGCTCCCGAGCAAGAACCTCATGGGGAAAACGGTTGTTCGACAAGGAATCGAATCGACCCTCGTCTTCGTCTCACATATCCTCGAGGAACGCTGGTCCCTTCAGAAAACACGGATCCTCCTCGCCCTCCGCTGTCACCAGCTTGCTCGCGGGAAGCTCCCGGCGACCCTCGATGAACTGGTGCCCGGCTATCTCGACGAGCCGCCGCGAGACCCGTACGTGGGAGAGATTCTCGAGTACTCTTCCGATGAAAAGTCGGTCCGACTATCGGAGAAAGCTCAGGCGAAGCTGAAGTCCCTGAAGCCCATCTTTCCCAGCCTTCCCTTCCAGTTCCCGAAGGCGGAAACGTCCTTCAAGATCGAATTCTGACCGCCGCGGCCCTCACCTGCACTCGCCCGTACATCCCAGGTCGTTTCCTCCGGCGTCAGGCGTGTCGTCGGGGCCGCACGCCGTCGAACCGGGCGCCGGCGGCTCTGGGCCTCCGAGGAACTGGTGGTTGAGGCTGAAGACGGCGTCGGCGAGGTCGAGGACGCCGCTGTCGTCGGCGTCGGCTCCGTCTCCGCAGGCGACGGGCCCCGCGCCTAGAAAGAGCGAGCTGAGGAGCGACACGGGGTCGTTCACGGCCACTGCCCCATCTCCATCGGCATCCCCGCGGCGGAAGGAGGCGGCCGGCACCGGGCTGCCGAAGAGGACGGCGGCCGACCCGGAGGCGTGGACGAAGAGATCCAGCGCTCCATCGCCGTTGAGATCGCCACCCTTGTGGCCCACGGGGGCGAAACCAAGTCCGTACGAGACGGGCGAGGCCAGCCCCTTCGGTCCCTCGTTAAGGATTACGGCGACGGCGCGCGCCGTGGACTGCCCCGTCACCAGGTCGGGGAAGCCGTTTCCGTCGAGGTCCTCGACGAGGAGGGAAGGCGCGGAGTGCCCCCGCGCGACCTGGACGGGCTCGGCGAAGGTTCGGTTCCCTCTCCCCGCGAAGACGAGAATTCCACGATCGGCGGAAAGGCGAGGGTCGGCCGCGATCAGGTCCACGAATCCATCCGCGTCGAAATCGGCGATGGCGACCTCGGCGAGCCTCATCGCATCGTCCCGAGTGACTCGCAAGAACGGTCCGAAGCGGCTCTGACCTTCCCCATAGTGCACTGCGATCTCCTCCGGGGAAAAGACCACGAGATCCTGGCTGCCATCGCGATCGAGGTCTCCCGCAACGCCTCGCTTCGGCTTGAGGATCGTGGGCACCCTCGCAACCGCCTCGAATGCGCCCTGGCCACGCCCGCGGAAAAACGCCAGGTCGTTCGATCCCCTGCACGGCACGACGATGTCCGCGACCCCGTCGCCATCGAAACCGCCCACGAGCACGTTCGTGGGAAGGCTCCCGGCCTCGAAGGTTTCACTCCTCAGCACCTTGCCATGGGGGTCCAGGTAAAGCGCCGCCATCGTCCCGGTACTGGTCGTGCAGCCCGCGACATCCATATTCCCATCGCCGTCCAGGTCTTCGACGGCGAAGGAGTCGACCGCGCCTGGGGCTTGAATGGAGACCGATGGGCCATTCAGCGTTCCTCCGTTTGAAGAGAGGTAAACGCCGATTTGCCCGACGTTCCCGCGAAGCACCCAGACGTCCGGCCGGCCATCACCATCCTGCTCGGCGAGGATGACTTCCTTGGCGGGGCTGATGCCGCCCAACGGACGGCTCCAATCGCGCGGTGCAGCGTCCGATCCTCCCCACACGACGGACAGACCCGCGCCGTCGGTGCCGGATGCGATCACGTCGTCGATTCGGTCGCCGTCGATGTCCTCGAAAAGGAACGATCCCGGCGCGATACCGGTGATCGACCAGGCCGCGGCGTCGCCGAATGTGCCATTCCCCTTTCCGGGGAAGAGGAAGACCTTGTACGCGATCCCATCGGCATCGGAGAACGAGCCCGCGACGTCCTGGAATCCGTCTCCGTTGGCATCCCCGACATCCACGTGCTGGATCCAGGTCACAAGGCCAACTGAAAAGATCGGCGTCTCGCGGAATGTCCCGCCACCTTCGTTGAGCCAGGATCCGCACGTCGCGACCAGATCGGCCAGACCGTCTCCGTTGAAATCCCCTCCGGCGATGCTCCGATGGCACGGTCCAGTCCCCGTGAACGACTTCTGCGGCTCGAACGTCCCATCGCCGCGGCCCAGGAGGGGCAGGATGCCGGCGACGTCGATCCCCATGAAGATGTCGAGCTTGCCGTCGCCCGAGTAGTCTTCCACCGCCATCGAGTGCGGCTCCCCGCCGAATGGGAGGGTCGTCGTCGGCTCGAAGGTGTTACCGTCCCGCTGGAGGTGGATCGTGACCGATGAGCTGACCCAGTTGGCCGAGGCGAGATCGATTTTTCCGTCGCCGTCGAAATCGCCCGGTTCGATCCAGCGCGATTCGAGCGTTCCGGGAAGACGCATCGCCTTCTGGAATGTTCCATCACCGTTCGACCAGAGGATGAACGCGGTGGAGGAGGGATCGGCCACGGCGAGGTCGGAGTCGCCGTCGGCGTCCAGATCGGCGGCGCGGATGAGGAAGCTCCCCGCGCCGAATGCGATCGGCGGCTGAAATTCCCACGACTCGCGACCGCCCGGCCCCTGGAGGGCGATCGTGACGCTGACGCCCCCGCTGATGGCCGCGAGGTCCTTGCGGCCGTCGCGGTTGAAATCTCCAGAGGCGATGCTCACCGTGTTCCGGAATCCGGGGGTCCCGTGCAGGATCTTGGCGGCAGCCCCGTGAAACGTGCCGTCGCCGCGGGCGAGGGACGGCGCCGGGGTGACCGCGACCGCCGCCAGGAAAAATAGAGGCGCAAGTCTCCGCCTCACTTGCACAGCCCCCCACAGCCGAGGTCATTTCCCGCGGCGTCGGCCGTCTCATCGCGGCCGCAGCTTGCCGGGCCGGGCGCGGCCGGCGCCGGGCCTCCGAGGAACTGGTGGTTGAGACTGTAGATCGCGTCGGCGAGATCCAGGACGCCGCTGTCGTCGGCGTCGGCTCCGTCCCCGCAGGCGACAGGGCCGGCGCCCAGAAAGAGCGAGTTGAGGAGGGCCACGGGGTCGTTCACGGCCACCGCGCCGTCTCCGTCGGCGTCTCCACGCCGAAACGTTGCGTCCGGCGCCCGGTTGCCGATGAGGATCAGACCCGATGAGGCCGAGTAAACGAAAAGGTCCAGGGCGCCGTCGCCGTTCAGATCGGCGCTTCGATGGCCGAGGGGCGCGAATCCGAGGCCGTACTCCACGGGCTTGGCGATCCCGGCCGGTCCGCCGTTGAGGATGACCGCCATGGTCCGCGTGGAGGTTTGCGCCGCGGTGAGGTCGGGGAAGCCGTTCCCGTCGAAGTCCTCGACGGCGAGCGAAGCCACGGTGAGCCCTTGAGCGATGAGGACCGGCTCCGCAAACATCCGGTTCCCTTTCCCCGAGAAGATGAGGATTCCTCGTTCGGCCGACTGCCGGGCGTCCGCCAGGACGAGGTCCATGAGTCCGTCCGAGTCGAGATCCGAAACGGCGACGTCCGAGAGCCTCCACGCCTCGTTGCGTCCGACCCGCACCGCCGCCTGGAATCCCCCTCGCTCCTCGCCGTAGTGGACGCTGACCCCTTCGGTGGCCAGCAGCACGAGATCCGCGCGGCCGTCGGCATCGAGGTCTCCAGCGACGACTTTTTTAGACCGGGGAACGCTGGCGATCTTCGCGGCGGCATCGAAGGCCCCTCGGCCGAGCCCGCGGAAGAAGGAAAGATCGCTCGCACCCTTGAGCGGCACGATCATGTCCGGGACCCGGTCGGCATCGAAGTCTCCTATGAGGACGTTGGCCGGAACCGTCCCGGCCTTGTGGTTCGCGTGCCTTTGCACCTGGCCCTGCGGATTCAGGAACAAGGTCGAGGCCATCCCGGTGACGAGCGTCGAGCCGTACAGGTCCAGATTGCCATCCCCATCCAGGTCGGCGACGCCGAGGGAATCGAGGGCATACGGGATCCGGATGGAAAATGACGGGCCGTTCAGCGAACCCGTCCTGGAAGACAGGTAAACGGCCACCTCGCTCCCGTCGCCGCGCAGGACCCAGATGTCCATGAGGCGATCGCGGTCCATATCAGCGAACGCGACGTCCTTGGCCGGACCGAACCCCACGAGAGGTCGGCTCCAATCGCGAGCATCGGTGTCCGGGGCCCCCCACACGACGGAAAGGCCGGTCCCTGCCGCCGCCGCGGCGACGACATCGTCGAACCGGTCGCCATCGATGTCCTCGAACAGGAAAGAACCCGCCGACGTCCCGAGATTCACCCAGGGCACCGAACCGCCGAAGGAGCCATCTCCCTTTCCCGGAAGGAGCAAGACCCTCAGATTGCTCTGGTTCTCCCCGAAAGTCGAACCGGCGACGTCGAGGAACCCGTCGCCGTTGGCATCCCCGACATCCACGTGCTGAAAGGATTCCGGAAAACCGGCTGGAAGGAGCGGCTTGGGAAGGAACGTCCCACCCGCTTCGCTGAGCCAGACGCCGCAGGCCGCGACGAGATCCGGAAGGCCGTCGCGGTTCAGATCCCCGCCGGCGATGCTCCGGTGGCACTGGCCGAATCCGAACCCGGGGAAGGGCTTCTGCGCCGCGAAGCCGCCATCGCCCAGGCCCAGGAGGGGCAAGATGCCGGGGCTGTCGATGCCGACGAGGAGGTCGAGCTTCCCATCGCCGGAGTAATCTTGGGCCACGATCGAGTGGGGTTGTCCGCTGAATAGAAAGGACTTCTTCAGCACGAACATCCCGTTCTCTCCTTGCCGGTGGATCGTCACCGTGGTGTTGTTCCAGTTGGCCGAAGCGATATCGACCTTGCCGTCGCCGTCGAAATCGCCGGTATCGATCCAGCGCGAACCGGCCGACCCCGCTAGCCGCAAGCCCGGCTTGAAGGTTCCGTCGCCGTTCGACCAGAGGACGAAGGCCGAGGATGCAGGATCGGCGATGGCCAGGTCGGCGTCGCCGTCCTTGTCGAGGTCCGCGGCCTGGACCAGGAAGTTTCCGGCACCGAACGAGACCGGCTTCGCGGCCGTCCAGGAATCCCGGCCGCCGTTGCCTCGGAGCGCGATCGAGATGATCGTACTGCCGTTGATGGCCGCCAGGTCTGTCCGACCGTCGCCGTTAAAATCCCCCGCCGCCAGACTCACGGAGTTCTGAAACCCCTTCTCGCCCAGGATCTGAAGAACCCCCCCGGCGAACGTTCCGTCCCCGCGTGCGAGGACGGCCATCGGCGACAGAGAACCGGCGGCCAGGACGAGGAGAAGCGAGACCCTTTGCATGAAATGACCTTGAACGAATTGTCTTGTAGCGGGCTAGGCGGATCAAGAGGCAGAGCAGGTGGGGTCCACGGAGCATTCTCCCGTATGACGATCCTTGGCGATCTTCGCGGCAGCCCTATGAAACGAACATAAGTTCCTAGCGTCCGAATCCGCTCCTCTGTGCCCTCCGATCCTCGCGCTGGCGCGCTCGGTCTCCGGGCGGGCCTCGCAGCCGCCCGCTGGCGCGGGCGTGCTGCGACCGAACAGGGAGCGGCGGGGGCTGCTCCGGCGGTCCGCGGCTCCGCATTGCTCGCCGCTCCCCTCTGTGTCCTCCGTGTCCTCTGTGGTTCAAATTCGTCCGTCCGGCCTCGTTCGTCCTTGGGTCCATACGGTTGACAGAAACTGAGATCTCAGTAAGATCCCGTCCCGCATGTTGCGAGCCACGACGGAGAGGGTTCGGAGCCGCCGCCGGCCCGCGCTTCGCGAGCACGCCTACGTGGAGCCGAAGGCCCTTATCGTCCGCGGCGATCTCTCGCCGGGATCTTTCCTTGTCGTCGTCCGCACCGTCGAGCTGGACACCGAGTTCCACATGCTCCTCTGCTCGTTCCTGTAGAAGACATGGTTGACCTGCGCGGAGGACTCATCGGCTGCGGATACTTCGCGCGGAACCACCTCCACGCCTGGGGGGCCGTGCGCGGGGCGCGGCTCGCCGCCGTCTGCGACCGGCGGATCGAGCGGGCGCGCGCCTTCGCGGCCGAGGCCATGGAAGCGGCCGTCTACGCCGATCCGCGGGAAATGCTCGAGCGCGAGCGGCTCGACTTCGTCGACATCGCGACGACGCCCGAGACGCACCGGCCGCTCGTCGAGCTGGCCGCCGCCAGGAAGGCCAACGTCATCTGCCAGAAGCCGCTCGCTCCATCCCTCGAAGACGCTGGGGCGATGGTGGAGGCCTGCCGGAAGGCCGGCGTCGCATTCATGGTGCACGAGAACTTCCGCTTCCAGGCTCCGATGCGCCGCCTGAAGGAGATCTCGACCGGCCTCGGGGAGATCTTCTTCGCCCGCATCAGTTTCCGGAGCGGTTTCGACGTCTATACGCCCCAGCCGTACCTCGCGACCGACGAGCGGTTCATTATCTACGACCTCGGCGTCCACCTCCTCGACCTCGCGCGGTTCTACGTCGGCGAATTCGAGCGCCTTCACTGCGAGACGCGCCGCGTCAACCCGCGGATCCGCGCCGAGGACTGCGCGACGATCCTCCTCCGGACGCCGGGCGGGGCCGCGTGCGTCGTCGACTGCTCGTTCGGCACGAAGCCGGTCGACGAGATCTTTCCGCAGACGCTCATCCACCTCGAAGGGGCCGCCGGCACGGCGAGCCTCGGCCCGAACTACCGGATCGAGCTGTCCCCGAGCATCGCGGCGACCGGGGGGAAGCTCATCGTCGATGCTCCGCCGCGCCGGTGGCCCTGGAGCGTGCCGCCCGGCGATGCCATCCAGGACAGCGTCGTGGCAACCCAGCAGCACTGGATCGACTGCCTGTGCGATGGGAAACCGCCCGAGACGTCCGGCGAGGACAACCTGAAGACCCTCGAGCTGACGTTCGGCGCGTACGAATCCGCCGCCAAGGGGTGCGTGTTCCGGCCGGGGCTCGGGGCGGGGTGCCTCTCGTAGGCGAAGGGGCTTCCGTGAGCGAGGAGCGAATCCGCGCGATCTAACGCATCGAGACGGCGCATCCGCTCGCCGCCGGCCCCGACCATCACTCGCAGGGAGGGAAGGATTTGCAGGGCAGCGAATCGGATAGATCGATACCGCATGCCGCATAGGGCTCTCTGACCGCGCGACCCCCCTGGAAGAGGAAAGCGAGAAGATACACGCAATCGGAGATATCCACATCGCCGTCGCCGTTGATTTCCGCGCTTTTCATGCAGAGCGGTACCTGGCCGCCGGTGAACAGGAAATTGAGGGCGGCGATGGCATCGGTAATGTCCGTCATACGGTCGGAATTCACGTCGCCGCGGCGGAAGGCCCGCAGCTCATCAGCGAGGGAGGAGAGGGGCCCCTCCGATCCCGCGGTTAACTCTGCGAGCGTGAGCCCCGGTAGCCCGAAGATACTCTCGTTGCCGGCTCCCAACGCCATCTCCTGCAAGGCGAAGGAGAGGAACTTGGACAGCTCGCCGTGTTCAGGGGTGGTTCCCAGGGCCCCAGGGCCGGATGCCCTGACCAGCTCCTCGGGTGTCACGCGGCCATTCCCGTCGAGATCGAGCTGACCGAACACGGTGGTGAGTGTCGACGGGGTGGTGACCAGCTGGCGCACCGAGGGAAGGGTCGTGCGAAGGGAAACGATCATCCCTGCCAGCGCCTCACCCGCCCCGCGCTGGATGCTTGTGAACATCTGGTCTTGAGCCAGATCCGATCCGGAAGCCTTGTAGTTGTAGACCTTGCAGTCCTGGTCGATGGAGACCGCCAGCGAACCGGTCTTCCCGGGAACGACGGGCGATGCCTCGACCCGCAAGGTGACAGCGTCCGCCTCCAGGACCGTGAAGAGGTAACCACTGCTCTCCTCTCCGGAGCGCAAGAAGAGCGCAACGACCGTCTCGCAGCAGGCTGAGGAGTGATCCCGGCAGAAAAGGATGAGATCCCGGATGGATTCGGGAAACCGACCTTGGACCTGGCGGTACTCCTTTGCAGCGCAGCAGACCGTCTTGAGGCTGTTCTCCGCCTGGAGGCGATTGGCGGCCTCCCGCACCTTCTGCACGGCGGGGAGGAGGAGTCCGATGAGGATCGCGATGATCGCAATGACCACCAGCAGCTCGATGAGGGTGAACCCACTGCAACGGATCGCGGGAACGATCGCCGTCCGGTTTTGCTGCGTCATGATGACCTCCAAATCCAAGGAAACATCGCAAGCGGCGCATCCATGCCGCCACAGCCGGGAACCCATCCTTTCCGCCAGGAACTGCAGGCCGCGGCACCCAGGAGGGGCTGTCGCCCGAAGGAAGTGCCGTGATTGTCGTGAAGGGGGAGGATTGAGTCAAGACCCCGAACGGAGCAGGGCCGGCGCGGAGCAGGGCCGGCGCGGAGCAGGGGCGGCGCGGCGCAGGGGCGGTGCGGCGCGGCGGCCGAAGCCAGCGCCTCACTCTCCCGTGGATTCCACGCCGGATGGGGCTAAGATCATTCTCCCATGAACGTTCTGGTGATCGGGGCACGGCGGCGGCGGCAGGGCATCGGCGAATTCGTCGCCCGCTGGTTCCACCGCGAGGGTGCGCGAGTCTGCGCGATCGTGGGAACCTCATCCGCCTCCGTTCTGGAAGCGCGGACCGCCCTTCGGGAGCAGCGCGACTCGCTCGCCGGCTTCGAATGCAAGGGCTACACTTCGCTTGAAGCCGCCCTCGGGGAGGAGAAACCCCATGCGGTAGCCATCTGCTCGCCCTACGAGCTCCATCTCGAGCAGGCCGAGGCCGTCGCCCGCGCCGGCGCTCACTGCCTCTGCGAAAAGCCGTTTCTCTGGAGCGATGATGCGTCGAAGGAGGGCGAAGCCGCCCGCCTCGCGGGCCTTTTCGCCGCTCGGGGGCTTCATCTCTCCCTCATCACGCAGTGGCCCCATCTCCTGCCGGGTTTCTACCGACTTTTCCCCGAAGAAAGCGGGCGTCCCATCGAATCCTTCGAGATGCGGATGAGCCCGTCCGCGACGGGCCGGGTGATGGTACCGGACTCGCTGCCGCATCCCCTAAGCATGCTGCAGGCCCTCCTGGGCCCGGGGCACGTCGAGAGCCCGCGCGCGGAGTTCGCCGGCGAGGCCCTCCGCGAGATGCGAATCGAATTCCGCTACCGCCACGCGGCGGGCGAGGTCCCCGTCTCCTGCCGGTTCCACGCGTCGGACCGATCGCCCCGGCCCGCCTCGTTCGCGATCAACGGCAAGGTCGCGCACCGGAGGATAGCCCTGCCCTGCTACACGTTTTCCCTGGAGACGGAACCTTCCGGCGGAGAGCGCTCCCGGAGCTTGGCGGTCGCCGATCCCCTCCAGCTCCTCGTGCGGGAGTTTCTGCGGAAGGTGCAGGCAGACCCTCGCAGTGATCTGCAGGCCGATGTGCACGCTGATGTTAAGGGCCTCGTCGAGGGAACCCGCGCGCTGGAAGCGCTCGATCGGGCGGTCCGCGCGGCCGAGGACGCCGTCGAAAGGCTCTGGCAGAAGGACGAGTTGAGGAAGGTCTCATGAAACGCAACATCCCGCGGACCGCACTGCAACAAGGTCTCACACCGCTCTCGCGCTTCGAGGGTAGGCCCCCGGCGGCAGCCCCCTTCTCGCCTTCGCGCGTCGAGTCGGGGCTCGTGCCGGGACCCGAGCGAGGCCCGTTGCGAGACACCGTGAAGCGCCAGGTCGAACTTTCCCCCATCCACGACTTCGCCCGCAAGCTCTGTCAGAGCGAGGTGCTCCCGCGCCTCAAGGAGTACGTCCGCTGGCAGGCGAGGCTCCGCGGCTACCTCGACGACGGCGTGCCCCTCTCCGAGACTGCGCGGATCCCGGATTTCGCTCCGCTGTCGATCAACCTGGACATCACGACCGCTTGCAACTACGCCTGCGATCACTGTGTCGACATGGATATCCTGAACCAGGCGATCAAGTACGACCACGAGAAGCTCATCGACTCGCTGCGGACCATGGCCGAGAAAGGGCTGAAGTCCGTCATCGTGATCGGGGGCGGAGAGCCGACGCTCTACCCGAAGTTCACCGAGACCCTTCGCTTCATGAAGTCTCTGGGGCTCCAGGTTGCCGTCGTCTCGAACGGCACGGGCAACAAGAAGATCGCCGAGATCGCGGATTGCCTCGACAAGGACGACTGGGTCCGGCTTTCCCTCGATTCGGGCACGGACCCGACCTTTCAGGCGATGCACAAGCCGAGGCGGCCGATCACCCTCGACGAGATCTGCGAGGGCGTCGCGCCGGCCAAGAGGATCAACCCGCGCTTCAAGTTCGGCTTCTCGTACATCGTCACGTGGAAGGGGGCCTTCATCAACGACACCCACATCGTCGAGAACCTCCACGAGATCGTTCCGGCGGCGCGCCGTGCCCGAGACTACAGTTTCGACTACATCTCCTTCAAGCCGTTCCTCACCCGCGCCGAGAAGAACAACGCGGAGGTCGTCGACTTGCGGGACACGCAGACCGACTTCGACGAAGTCGTGGCGCGGATCGGCGCGGAAGTGGCCGAAGCGAAGAAGCTCGCAACCCCCACGTTCCACGTCTACGAATCCACGAACCTGAAGGTCCTCAAGAACCGCAGCTACAAGAACTACACCGACCAGCCGCAGACCTGCCACATGCAGTTCTTCCGTCAGGTCCTGAGCCCTCTCGGCATGTACAACTGCCCGGTCTACCGGAACCAGCCGCATGGGAAGGTGGGGGACAAGGAGACCTACGCGACACTCGAGGCCTTCGAGGCCACGCGCCTCCGCACGGCACACCTCATCAAGACATTCAACGCCGCGCGGGAGTGCCGCGAGGTCACCTGCCTCTATAATCACGCCAACTGGTGGCTCGAGGACCTGATCGAGCATCCGGAGAAGCTCAAGGAGCTCGTGCCGGCCGAAGCGGTCGAGCCGGACTATTTTCTATAAAAATCAAAGGCAACCCGCGACGCACCCCAGGTCCACCCCATCCTGGTCCGGTGTGGCGTCGGGGCCGCAGAGGTTCGGGCCGGGGGTCGGGGGCTCCGAGCCGGCGAGGAACTGGTAGTTGAGATTGAAGACCGCGTCGGTGAGGTCGAGGAGGCCGTTGTCGTCGGCGTCCGCGGCGTCGAAGCAGGTCGGGGCGACCCCCGCTAGAAAGAGGTAGTTGAGGAGAAGCACCGGATCCGTCAGCTCCACCGAAGCGTTCGAATCGGCGTCGCCGCGACGGAACCTCTTCTGCTGGACGTCTCCCTTTAGCTGGATGTTACCGAGGTCGGCTTCGATGACCTGTCCCGTCGCGTTCGTATCGCGGGCGGCGATCGCGATGCCTCCGTAGACGGCGTCGGGCAGGACGAGGGTGCTCACGCGGCCGACCTCGGTCCAGTTCGTTCCGTCCGAGGACCAGGAGCCGATGAACTCGGCCCCCTTGCGCTCGATGCTCATCCAGACATCGGGGATGACGCCCGTCTGCTGCGCGTTGATGGGCGCCTTTGTCTGGGCGTTCGGCGCCTCGCGCCTGATGAGCGAGAGCCGGACTCCCGCCGCGACGTTCACGCCGGCGAGAAGGGCGTGCCGCGAGCCCGGCGTCAGATCCTCGCGCAGCATGACACCGATCTTTGCGCTCGACGTCCAATCGGCGGCCCGGAGGCGCGCGATGACCTTCGCGTCGCCGGAGAGGTTCAGGTGCGTGAAGCTGAAGTTGTCCATACCCTGGCCGATGTCCTTTCCGCCGGCGAGGATCCTGAGGCCGTCCGCTCCTTCCTTGCGGGCCGATGTCGAGGTCGTGGGCGGAGCGGTTCCGATGTCGGTCGAGGTCCAGGGCGCGATGTCCCCCGATCGGAAATTCACCGTGACGAGCCGAGCCGCCTCGCCCTTGTCGCCGCCGTCGTCGGTCACCGTCAGCCGGATCTTGTAGCGGCCGCGGCCGGTATAGGAATGGCTCTGGGCCCGGCCTTGAGCCGTCGCTCCATCGCCGAAGTCCCAGTCGTAGGCGGCGATCACCCCCGCGGGCGAGGTGGAACCGCCGCCATCGACATCCACCCTGAGGGGCTCGGGTCCCTCGGTGGGCGCCAGGCTGAAGGTCGCGTAAGGCCCCGGAGCGACGAAGTCGAGGTAGTCGAAGTCGGTGGTGAACGCCGTCCCTCCGCCCCAGGTCTTCATGATGATCCCCGCGTACTGGACCGGGTCCTGCGTCTCGTACGTCGCGGCATGAGTCCAGGTCTCGGTGTCGTCCGTCCGGAAGAAGAAGTGGTACTGCGCGCACTTCTTCTCGATGCGCAAGCGGACGGGGGTGCCCGAAAGGAGTCCGGGAACGTTGGCGTGCGCGATGTTGTTGATCCCGCTCCGCTCGAGGAGGAGATTCATGTTCTGCCCGTTGATCGATCGCTGCTGGCCGATGTTCCAGTGGACGATGTCTTGGTTCGTGCCGAAGACCAGGACGAGCCCTGAGAGGAAGTTCGCCGTAGCGTTGGGCGGCGATTCCGGGGCGATCCGCACGCGCGTCTCGATGAGGAAATCCGCGTCGACCTCCACCGCGCGCCGGAGCTGCGGGGCGCGGTCGACGGTCGTCCACGTGTCGAAATCGCTCCCGTTGTCGCCCGTCACGGGGACCTGCATGCGCCACCAGTTCGAGCCGTCGAACTCGACGGTCGAGTACTGGATGCCGGTCTGCGGCTCGTAGAACTCCCAGAGTCCGCCGGTCCGCGGATCCTCGTCGAACTCGTCGTCGCGGAGGCTCGAAGCCGCCGAGACTCGAGCGGTGAAGCTGAGGAGGTCCATACCGGTCGAGTTCGCGAACTCCATCGAGATGGGGACCGGCCCAACGGCGTCGGGAGTCCAGCCGCTGATGAGGCCGCGGCCGGCGTCGAAAGCGATTCCGGGCGGTCCGACCTTGATCTCGACATCCGGAGTCGGAGTGCCGCTTACCTTGAGCGCACGGATAAACGGCATACCGAGCCAGGCCGGTTCGGGGTCGGCGAGAGGGCACGCCGCCTCGACGCTCGGCGCTTCGTCGGGCACTTCGTTCGCGTTGAAGTACTCGTATTCGAAGACCTCGTCCGTGTTGATGACCGGCGCCCAGCTCTTGAACATGAGCCCGACGTAGAGCGGCGTCTCGACTGCATCCTGCGTGCAGACCGTCTCCCACGGGTCCGCGTCCGTGGGGCGCCAGTTGAACGAATAGTGCGTTCCGACCTTGCGGATCTGAAGCGAGACGTCCTGCAGGAACGGATCGACCTGACAGATGAGGCCCGTGCCGGAGCGCTGTAGGGCGATCTGGGTCCCCCGGTGGAAACCCCAGTAGAATACGTCGTTCGTCCCGAAGTAGACCATCAGGTCGGCGCGGTAGGACTCGTTGAACGGCGGAAAGATCGGCGCGTCGGGAACGAAGGGATCGATCGAGCCCACGAACTTCACCCTCGTTTCGATCAGGAAGTCATCGGGCATGTCGCTCCGGCGGAACTGGATCCCGCGGTCCACCGTGGTCCAGTGGTCGAGGTTGATCCCCGCCGGGATCGTGACGCGGAGCACCCCATCGTCGTGCTCGAAAACTTTCCGCTGGTTCGGATTTCCCGGGTCGGGATCGGGGGTGTGGACGGCGAGGGGGTCGTAGATCTCCCATTCGCCGGTCTCGAGCGGGTTGACGACGAAGTCGTCGGTGAATTGCGCGGAGAGACGAGCCTGGAAGGTCAAACTCGCCGCGATGAGGAGCGCCGACGATGGACGACTCAATAGCGAAGACCGCATGCATCCCCCTTCCTCGACGACCGACCTCGACAATGACCCGCTGCATCCGCCGCCCCGGTGACAGGAGAGAACTATACCAGAGACCGCTCCGCTCGAAAGACCCTTCCGATTCCGAACGCCGGAGAATGGAGGAAAGCTAGCCGCTTCTCTTCAGCACCCTCAGCATGTCCGTCGTGCTGTGGCTCTTCGGGTCGCCGACGATCTTCACCTTCCCGCCGTAGCTCTCGACCAGCTCTCGCTCGGGGATCCGGTCGAGCGTGTAGTCGGTTCCCTTCGTGTGGATGTCGGGCCTGAGGAGGTCGATGAGGCTGTGGGGCGTCCGCTCGCGGAGAGGCACGACGTAGTCCACGGCCCCGATCGCCGCGATGATCTCGAAGCGCTCGACGTCGGGGTTCACGGGCTTTCGCTCGGGCTTGATGAGCCTCATCGACTCGTCCGAGTTAACCGCGACGACGAGGATGTCCCCCTCTTCCTTGGCCGCTTCGAGGTAGCGAATGTGGCCGACGTGAAGCAGTTCGAAGCAGCCGTTGGCGAACACGATCGTCTTGCCGCCGCGGCGGTGCGCCTCGATGCGCTCGCCGAGCTCTCGCGGGTCGGGGAAGATCTTCTCGATCGCCACGAAGCGCCTGTCAGTTCTTGAGCGGCGTGAGCCAGATGTTCCGCAGGTGCACTTCCACTCCTTCGGACTGAAAGCCGATCGTCCCCTGCGCAGGATGGCACTTTTTTCCCTCCGAGACCTTCTTGCCGTTGGCGAAGAACTCGATCGTGTCGCCGCGGCAGACCGCCTCGAAGTGGTTCCACTGGCCGACGGGCTTCTCGCGGTTCTCGGCGCGCTTCCCTCCCTCGAAAGAGACCGGTCCGATCTTGATGAAGTTCCCGAGGAGGCCGTGGTCGATCTGGATCTCGATCGACGCCGGCCAGACCTTGTCGGGTTGCTGCGTGTGGAGGAGGATCCCGGTCGATCCCCCCTTGCCGGGGAACATGTACTCGGCCTCGAGGACGTAGTTCTCGAACGTCTTGTCCGTCCGGATAAATCCGTTCGGTTTCCCCGAGCAGACGAGCCGGCCGTCGCGGCGGCTCCATGTATCCGCGGCGGCGCCGACCGCGGTCCATCCGCCGAGCCCGCCCTCGGGCAAGAGGTCGACGAGATCGCCCGGCAGCTCGCGGATGTAGATCTCGCGGAACTCGACCGGGTCGCCGTGGTTCTGGAGGGCAAGGGGCCCCTCGGCGGCGACTCCAGGAAGTCGGGCGTGCGCGAGAACGTTGACGCCGTTCAGGTCGACGCTCAGCCGGTCGCCTTTCATGAGGATCGTGAACGAATTCCATTCGCCCAGCGGACGGTCGGCGCGGACTTTCGGCGTCACTCCGGCGCGGACCTCGGGCGGCATCGAGCCGTCGGTGCGGTAGCCGTAGACTTCGCCGGAGCCGATGGGCCAGTTCCAGATGTTGATCTGGCTCTTCGAGCTGCCGCGGACGTAGATTCCGCTGTCGCCGCCGTACTGGATCTCGACTTTCTTCGGTTTGCCGCTCTCATCCTTGGCGTTGTCGCCGCTCGGGAGGACGACGTCGACCTCGCGCCGAGGCCCGGGGCCCGGGAAGCGCCAATCGACCCTCAGGATGAAGTCCTTGTAGGATTTCTTCGTCCAAAGGTCGGCTTCCTTGCCGTCGTAGCGGATCTCCCCGCCCTCGACCTTCCAGTGCTCGCGGGCCTTCTCGGAGACCTTGAAGGCGTCGAGGTTCTTGCCATCGAAGAGCGGCGAGAAGCCCCGAGGCGGTTCGCCGGTCGAGACGCGGGCGCCGGCTACGACGACAAGGAATGCGAGCGAGATGGATCGGCAACTCAGAGAGCAGGGCATCACGTCCTCCTTCGAGTTCGTAGAGGGATTTCGAGGGGATTTTAGCCAGGAACGAGCGCCAGGTCCAAAGGGTCGAGGCGACATCTTTACGAACGAAGAATTGAACCACAGAGGACGCAGAGGACACAGAGGATCACAGAGGTGGCGGTTGGAGCCGGCAACGGCTTCCTCAGTGCTGTCTGAGTTTCGTGCTACGGACACACGCCGGGGGCGTAGATGCACGGTGCGAACGGCGGGTCGGCCGCGGTGACGTCGCGGCCGCACGACTTCGGCCCGGGGGCGGGCGGCTCGGGGCCGCCGAGGAACTGCCACGAGAGGGAATAGATGGCATCCGTCAAGCTCAGGTCTCCGCTGTCGTCCGCGTCGGCGGCGTCGAGGCAGTCCGGGACCTTGCTTCCGAGGAAGAGATAGCCGAGGAGAACCACGGGATCCGTCAAGTTGACGGCCCCATCCGCGTCGGTGTCGGCGCGCCTGAAGACGGGCTCGGAGACCGGCGGCGTCTTCGCGATCGTCATCCGGTCGAAGAGCTGCCCATCGGCGTCGATGGTCTCGAGCTTGAGGTTCCAGCCGTCGATCTCCATGCGGACGAAGTGAAACGTCGAGCGGTAGAAGGCGCTGAAAGCCTTCGGAGTGGCGGCTGCGAGGGTTCCGCCGCCGCCCCCCGTGACGACATAGACCGTGCCGGCGGGGTCGATGTAGTCCGGCTCCTCGCTCGCATCGGTCCGCCCGCCGCCCGAAAGCGGAAACGTCCGCTCGTAGTAATGCGTGTGGCCCTGAAAGACCAGGTCCACCTTGAACTGGTTGAAGAGCGGCTCGAGGTGCTGGCGGGTCGCCTCGCTCCTCAAGGAGCTGTAGATCGGGTGGTGGAAGAAGACGATCTTCCAGATCTGCTTCGCGCTTTGAAGCTGCGCCATCGCCCACTCGTACTGAGCTTCGCCGGCGGCGAGGCTTTGGTTCGAGTCGAGTGCGATGATGAGCGCGTTTCCATGCTCGAACGAGTAATAGCGCTCCGGATCGCGGCCGTTCTCGGGGAAATGGAACGCCTCCAGGTATCCCGCGCCGCCGTCGAACTCGACTTCCTTGTTGCCGAGCGCAATGTAGACGGCAAGGTTCGAAATCAGCCCGCGGAAGGGTTGGAAGTACTTCACATCGAGATCGGTGGGCTGCCCGCCGGGATAGGTGAGATCCCCGATATGGATGGCGAAGTCGACGCCGGCGAGGGCGATCCGCTCGATCACGTTTTTCTGCGCCGCGTTGACGAGCCCCGTGTCGCCGACCGCGGCGAACCGGAAGGCCGCCGATGGCGAACCGGCCTCGGGGTTCGTCGAGAATTGAAACCCCTCGGCGAGGACTTTCTCCTTCGCCAGGATGCGATAGCGGTAGCGAGTCTTCGGCTCGAGGCCGCTCACCGCGACCGCGTGGGAGGTCGCCGCCCCTGTGTTCGAGACCTTCCGGCCGTAGCTCTCGTCGAGGCCATATTCGACGGTGCTGTCGGCGGGCTCGGAGGTCTTCCAGGCGATGAGGATCGAGTGAGGGCCGGGGAGCTGGAGAAACGGCCCGCGCGTCAAGGCGGGGTCCTGTGCCTTGAGCGTGGCGGCGGCGACAACGGCGGAGATGAGGTGGAACAGGCGAACCACCGTCAACGACCGGCGGCTTGGTTGCCCTATCTGCATCAAGCGACCCCTCTCAGTTCCTCGAGTCCCACCTCGTTCGACCGAGGGCAGATCTTACTGGGTTCAGTCCAGCGCGCGCCAGAGGTACCAGCTTGCGACCGAGCGGTAAGGCCGCCACTTTTCGCCGTGGCGCGCGAGATCGGCCGGCGCGGGCAATTCGCGGCGCCGGTAGACCTTCGCGAATCCCTTGCGGACGCCGTAGTCGTGCACGGGGAGGACATCCGGGCGCCCCAGCCGGAAGATCAGCATCATCTCGACCGTCCAGACGCCGATGCCGCGGATCACGGTCAGCCGATCGACGATTTCCCGGTCGCCCATGCGCCGGAGAACGCGGAGCGGCGGAACGACCCCCGAGAGCGTCTTCTCGGCGAGGTCGCGCAACGCGGCGGTCTTCGCTCGAGAGAGGCCGGCGCTGCGGATTCGCCCATCGGTTGCCGCGATGACATCCTCCGGCGCCGGAAACCGCCGGCCTCCGAAGAGCGCCTTGAATCGCCCGAGGATCGTCTCGGCCGCCTTCCCGGTGAGTTGCTGGTAGATGATCGCCTCGCCGAGCGCCTCGAAGGGGCTCTGGAGTGCCTGGGGGCGCAGTCGAAACTCCCCGACGCGCCGGATGAGCCCGGATAGCGTCCTGTCCACGCCCATGAGGTGCCGGATCGCGTCTCGTTCGTCGAAACCAAGCTCCCGGGAACCGGCGAAGAGGGACGGCGAGCCGTTTTCGGGAATCGTCACGCCCTCGAGAGCGAGGAGGCGAGCCTTCGTCCCGCAGCCGCCGAACGCGGAGAAGCCGTTCAGCCGCCTCCCCGAGCCGAGGACGCGGTGGCAGGGGACGAGGAGCGGCACCGGGTTGCGGGCCATCGCCTGGCCGACGGCCCGCGTCGCGCCGGGCGAGCCCGCGAGCGCCGCCAGTTCGCCGTACGTCACCGCGCGGCCGGGCGGAATCGCGCGCGCGAGGTCGTAGATGCGGCGGTGGAAGTCCGGAAGCCCGTCCGTGTCGATCCGCGCCTCCGAAAGATCCTCCATGCGGCCGCCCAGGTGCCGTTTGATGCGGTCCATCGTCCTCTTCACCCAGGAAGGCGGCCGCGCGCGCTCGGCGTTGCCGGCCAGCTCGCGCAATCGGTCCTCGGTGCGCTCCCGATCGCGCTCGGGGAGCTGGACGCGCGTGATGCCGCGGTCGTTCCAGGCGATCCCGCAGGGGCCAAGTGCGGTCGGGAACATTTCGTAGGCGCTTCGCATGGCGAGATTGCTCCTTCGGCTTCTATCCGCCGCTTCACTCCTCTGCCGCGGCGGGGGGGCCGCCGGACCGGGCGATGTCCGACTCCTTCACTTTCCCGGCATCGAACCGCTGGGCGGCGCGGAGCATCCTTTCGATCGTCTCCTCGAAGGGCGGCGGTTCGCCTTTGTGGAAGCGGATCGGGTTGACGCGGGCCGCGACGAACGCCTTGAGGTACGGGCTCTGCATACCGCGCTCCTTGAGCTGGTTCACCGCCGCCGTGATGGCGTCATCGAGGGCGAGGAGTGTTTCGGCGCGCTTGGCGCGGCGCTCGAGAGCCGCCGCGAGCTTCTCGGGGAGGAAAGCCTCGACGCGCCGTAGGACGGGTTGATAGACGCCGCCGCTCAGGCGCGGGCGCGCCTCGTAAGCGAGGCCGAGCGTGACGAAGGCGGGCTCCTCCAGCTCGAACGCGAGGGACTCCTCGGTGCGGTCGGCCCAGCCCGAGCCGCGGGCGGAAAGGACTCGGAGAAGCTTGAGTACGCCGAGCGCCTTCTCGCGGAGGTTGTAGCCCTTCTCGGTGTTGAGGGCGAGGATCTGGTGCGAGATCGCGGGTTCCGGAACGACGAGGCCGACGACGGCGCGGATGTTCATCTTCTTCAGGGCCTGGAGCCTGTGGTTGCCGTTCGGAGTCCACCACCGGCCATCAGGAGCGGGCGATAGGATGATCGGGTCGAGGAATCGGCCGATCTTCTCCATGACCCGCGCGATCTTCTCGAGGTGGGCCGGGGAGGCATCGCGCTGGAAAGGAGTCGGCTCGACGCGCTCGACCGGCAGCGAGACGATCGACACCCAGTGGCCTCCGATGGGTTCGCGGTACGAGGCGAGGACGGATCCGCCCTGGTCCCTCACGCGTCCCGCCAGCTCATCGAGGGCCGCCGGCGGAGCGCCGGCTGGGCCGCCGCCGGCCAGCTCCCCCGCGCCGAGGCCGATCGGCGCCTCGGGCCGCTTGCGCGGGGAGCGCCGGGGCTTCTTCGGGCTCGTGGATGCGGGTTTTTTCGAACCCATGGGGAGAAGAGTCTATTTCGTCGCGACGGTGGGAACAAGAACTGGTGGGCGATACCCGACTCGAACGGGTGACCTCCTGCTTGTAAGGCAGGCGCTCTAGCCAGCTGAGCTAATCGCCCATCAGGGATTCCGCCGACTGTGTCTTCAGCACGGGCGACTCAGGTTAAATGTCGCCGACCGAGATTTCCAGGCTCGCGGTCCACCGCTCCCCCGGCTCGAGGATCCGTACCCCAGTGTCCTTCCATCCCTTCGCGAGCAGGTTGAATCCATCGTTGGCGTTCGTGACCGGCTCGATCGCCACGAAGGGCGCCGCGGAGCCATCGATGAGGTTCGGGGCGTATATGACGGCGTGACCGAACGACTCGTCGAACCCGAAGCGCACCTCGGCGCGGCTCCCCTGGTAGATGAGCCGGATCTCCCGCTCGGTGAAACCCGTGAAGCAGTGGTCGAGGTTCGGCTTTCCGAGCTTGCGGAGGTGGCGAAGGTCCGTGGACCTTTCCACGGCCTCCGCGGGGCCGGTCGGGATGCAGCCCACGGCCGGGTAGACGCGATCGGCCGGCACGACCAGCATCACATCGTCGTCGCGCCACGTCAGGCGCCGCATCACGAACGGATGGATCCCGAAGCCGGCCGGCATCGGCTCGTCCCCGGCGTTCTCCGTCGTGAAGTCCATGCGGAGCCGGTCGGCCTCCATCCCGATCGCCTGGTGGAACCGCGCCGCGAACGGGAAGTTGAAGTCCATGAACTCGCGAGAGTCCAACTCGGCCTCGAAGCGCTCCGCGGAGGACTCGATGACAGTCCACGGTCGCGTGCGCACGTCGCCGTGGATCGCCGTGCCGTCGCGAAAGTTCTTTCGGAGCTGGTAACGCCGGCCCGAAAACTCGAAGCCCGCCCCCGCGATCCGGTTCGACCATGGAGCCATGATGTACGAGCCGTGCCCGGTCGATGCATCGAGCAGCGCGTCCCCGCTGGCGACCGGTTTGAGGAAATCCGCCCACTCTCCCTTCACCGAAACCCGCAGGCGGGTCCAGTGGCAGCCGAATTCCGGCGCGAGACTCAACTCCATCCACTCGCCTCGGAGCTGCTCGAGCTGGAAAAACTTCCCGCGGCGAGGCGCGTTGAGGACGTCCACCATCGTCTTCATAAAATTCCCTCCCCTCCCTTGCCCCGCAAACATCGACTCCCGAGGCAAATCGCTCAGCGGCGATACGCTGCCGCGCGCGACGCTCCTTCACGGTAGAGGCGGAGATCGCGATCAGCTTCATCGCCGCGTTCCTGGCGGGCGGATCAGCCGCCCGCGTTCCGCCGAGTAGCGACAATACGCACTTCTCGGGCGAACTGCATCCGCGATGGGGCGTGCCCGAGATGCTCATCTCTCCTTTGCAATTCTACTTCGGGATATGATCGTGCTTCACCGGAAAACTTTTGGCAGAGTCGCAACCTCCGAAAATGGGCCCAGCCGAACCGAAGCGCTCTTCCGCCGCCGAGATCGTCGCGAGGATCGCCGCCGCCGCGGCGGCGCTCGAGTTTCGGACGTTCGTCGTCGGCTTCACCCGCGACGATCGCTATTCGCGACCCGAGCACGAGGCCCGCTACCGCGCCCTCAAGGTCGAAGCGGGCGAGAGTCTCCTTCGCCTCTGGCCCGGCCGCGATGTCGACTTCCTCGCGCCCGATGTGCGCTTCGATGTCCGCATCGACCTCTCCGTTTCGATGATGGTCGCCCCCCTCTTCGTCGCGGGTCGATACCGCAAGCTTTCGCGGGAGATCCCCGCGAGCCGCTGGATCCACCATCGCTGCATGGGGCACGGCTGCCCCGAGTGCGGCCACACGGGGACCCTGTGCGGTCCGAGCGTCCAGGAGCTGCTCGCCGGCCCCTTGCTGGCCGCAGCGAAAGGAGAAGGAACGCTCTTTCACGCGCTCGGGCGTGAGGACACCGATGTCCGGATGCTCGGGCGCGGCCGGCCGTTCGTCCTCGAGGTCTCGCATCCCCGGCGCCGGCTCCTCGACCTCGCCGGCTTACAGGTCGAAGTGGCGCGCTCGGCGGCCGGGCTCGCGGACGTGTTGGGACTCGCGCTGGTGGATCGCTCCGCCGCCCGGAGCGTGAAATCGGCCGCCGCCGAGAAGACCTACCGCGCGATCGTGGAGACCCGCGGCCCCCTTCCTCCCGACGCCGCTTCGCGCGCGGCGGAGCTCGCCGGACGAGAGGTGCGTCAAAAGAGCCCAAGCCGCGTAGCAGATCGGCGCGGGAGCGAGACGATCCGGTCGAAGCGGGTCATCGAGTCGCGCTGGCTCGGACCCTTCGAGAGCGGGTATCTCTGGGAGGCGCGTGCTGAGTCTGGTACGTACATCAAGGAGCTGATCTCGGGCGACGGCGGCCGAACTACGCCTTCCCTCGCCGAGTTTCTGGGGATGGAGTGCCGCTGCCGCGCCCTCGACGTCCTGGATGTGCACTGGGATCCTCCGTGGGAGCGCGGCTCTCTCGGCGGCTGAAATCGGTTTCAAAACGGAATGTTGAACCCGAGCGTGAGAGAGGCCCCCGCGCGCTGGGGCACCTCGGCGCCGCTTTCGGCGCTGATCCCTTCGAAGTGGGGCGTGAGCATAGCCGCCGCATCGAGACTGAAGTAGCCCATGCGAACTCCCAGCCCCGCATGGATCACCACGCTCTCCTCTTCGTCGGCGAGGTTCTTCGAAGCGCCCGCCCTCAACGCGACGGGGCCGAGCTCCACCTGAGCGCCGCCTCCAAGGATCTGGGATTTGTAGCCGGGGAGAAACTCGTTCTCGTACTTGTAGAGGTCGATGTCCGCGGCGAAGGAGAGGAACGGGAGCGGCCGGACCTCTACTCCCGCGCGCGCCTGCGGTTCGAGCTGGAAACTGCCGCCCCCCTCCCGCTCGAAGGACGGAGCGTTGAGGTTGTGACCGGTCACTCCGGCCGCCAACCAATGGAACGGCGTGAACAGAATCCCCGCATCGAACCCGAAATTGAGCGAGCCTTCCTCGTTCTCGCGCTCCTTGAACGCCTCGAGGAGGTCCTCCCCCTCCGGAAGGTCGGTGAGGAAGAACGCATCCGAGTAGGTCGAGGCGTACATGAGCTTCGCGGCCACTCCTAAGGCGAGCCATTCGCCGAAGGGATGGCCGTAGCCGGCGGATACCTCCTGGACGAAGATCCCGCGGAAGATCACCCCCGATTCGTTGTCAGTGAACGAATTGGCGATGTCGCCCCCCTGATTGGCCGCTGTCTGGTTGACGATGTTCTGCAGCATGTTCTGCGAGGACGGGTTTGAAGAATTGACTCCACCCTGCTCGGCTTGAAACACCAGCTCCTCGGCCTGGTTTTGCGTAATGTTGCCTCCGGACGCAAGCTGGTCCGCGAAGCTCTGGCCCGAGGCGCTGAGCTGACCCGAGCGATCCTGGCCGGCCCCGAGGAAGCCCGCGATCCCTTCGTCGCCGAACGCGAGCCCCGTGAGGTCGATGACGGTCTCGAGCCCGCCGTGGGCCGAGAGGAAGAACCCGAAGCCGAACCTGCCGACCTGAGCCGCCGGTCCGCCGATGGCCTCGAGGATGATGCCGTTGCCCTCCTCCGAGAGGGCCGGCAAGTCCTCGGCGACGATCTTGAGAGCGAGCTGCAAGTCGGACTGGGAGAGCGGCGTTCCCGCATCGAGCTGCGAGCGGATGGAGGCGAGGTCGAGGTTGCCGAGGTCGTCCGCCAAGGTGTCGACGGCTTCCACCGTGTCGCTGGTCGCCGCCGCGACGAAGCTCAGTCCGCCTCCGATGTTGAAGCCGGGCCCCGTGGCGACGCCCGCAACGGCCTCGGCCTGCTGCTTCTCGGGATCGCCGGGCGGCTTCCTGCGGCCGGCCGGGCCGCGCGCCAGCGTTGCGGGGTTCCAGTAGAGGGCGTGGGCGCCGCGGACCGAGGCGACGCCGGCCCCCCCCATGCCCATCGCCTTGGCTCCGAGGATCGTCCATTCTTGAGCATGGACGCACTCGGCGGACGCTCCGATGAACGTCGCTGCGGCGATCAGGTGGCGCTTGAGGTTGGATGTCCAACGCTTTCTCGTTCTCACCAACCTCTTAGATCGGCAAAGGAGGGACCTTGGTATAGAATGCGTCGCTCTTATCGGAATGCCGATCCTCATGGACGCCTTCATCCCTCTCACCAAGCTCCTCCGCCCCGATGCCGCCTGGTTTGTGCGGCAGCGGGAGCTCGTGCCGGAGCCTCCCGAACGCGTCTGGCGCGCGCTGACGGACCCCGCGGAGCTGGCGCAGTGGTGGTGCGAGCGGGCGGAGGTCGACCTGCGCGAGGGCGGGATGTGGGCCTTCGGCGGCCGTTTCACGTACGGAGACGACCCTTCGGTTGACCGCTCCGCCTTTCGCATCCTCTCCGTCGAGGAGAATGCGCGCCTGGAATTCATCTGGCCGCTCCGCGGCATCGAAACTTGCGTGACGATCGAGCTGGCGGCGGTGATGGACGAGACGGAGGTTGTGGCGACGCAAACGGCCGAGGCTCCGCCCCCGTGGGCGCCTGCGGAGGGCTCTCACCACTGGTGGTCGGTCGCGCTCCCCGGCCTGCGGGCGTATTTCGAGTCCGGCGCCCCGGCTCTGCGGCCCGACTACCCCGCGCTCCGCGCCGCGGCCGCGCCCGCCTATCAAGTGAAGATCGGCACGTTTCCCTGGATGGTCTGGCGCAAGCTCACGGAGCCCGCGGAGCTGAACCGCTGGCTCGCGCGCCGCGCGCAGGTGGATCTGCGTCCGGGCGGCGTCTACGACCTTGGTTCCGCTCGCGGCTTCGGGTCCCGTACGGTCCTCGCCGTCGAGCCCGAGCGGCTCCTTGTTCACGACTGGCACGAACCGGGCCAGCCCGCCGGAAAGATCGCCTGGAGCATCGCGGAGGGGGATATGGAGACGATTGTGACCCTGACCGACCAGGGTCCCCGTGCAGCGGATGAGACCGAGGCGGCTCGGGACGCGCGCATCTTCCGCTGGCTGGGAGCCGTTCTGCACCTGAAGCAGATGTCCGAGCGCGGGATCACGCCACGCGAGTACCAGGAGGGATAGTCCCACCGAATGAGCCGCTTCCCCCGCTTCGACCGCACGAAGATCAATACGTACCCCCTCGGTCGGAGGGAAAACCTGATGGGTCTGGCCTCGATGATCTTTCCGCGGGACGTGACCTCGCGGCCTCCCTTCTCCGATCCGGGTCTCGACGTCGTAGTCGAGCGGATTCGCCGGGCGCGGGCCGAAAAGAAGCCCGTGATCGCCATGCTCGGCGGCCACGTCGTCAAAGTCGGCTGCTCGCCGCTCATCGTCGACCTCATGGAGCGGGGATGGCTGACCCACGTCGCGGGGAACGGCGCGGTCTCGATTCACGACTTCGAGCTGGCCCTCATCGGCGAATCCACCGAGCACGTCCCGACGAAGATCGAGGACGGCAGCTTCGGGATGGCGGAGGAAACGGGCGCGATGATGAACCGAGCGATCAACGAGGGCGCCGCCGCGGGGCGGGGCTACGGCGAGAGCATCGGCAAGTTCATCGAGGAGGGCGGCAGCCGGTTCCCCAACCGCGCGCTCAGCATCGCAGCGGCCGGGTGGAGGCTGGGCGTCCCGGTCACGATCCACGTCACGATCGGAGCCGACATCATCCATCAACACCCGCTTGCCGACGGCCGATCCCTCGGCTTCGCCAGCGACCAGGACTTCCTCATCTTCACCCACTCGGTGAGCGAGATGGAGGGCGGCGGCGTCTTCATGAACTTCGGCTCGGCCGTCACAGGGCCGGAAGTCTTCCTCAAAGCGCTCTCGATGGCCCGCAACGTCGGGCGCCGAGTGGTCGACATCACGACTGCCAACTTTGACCTCGTTCCGCTCAAGATGAGCGACGACTCGGGCCCCGAACGGTTCGAGCGGGTCGAGTACTACTACCGCCCGAAGAAGAACGTCATCGTCCGCCCCACATCGCTCGGACGGAGCGGCCATCACATCGTCGGCGACCACCGCTCCACGATCCCCGAGATCCATCGGCGGCTTGTTTGAGTGACGGCGAGTTAGCGAAACGTTTTTTCTTTTTATTTCGTGTGGTACCGCCTTGACTCACTCCTAACGCATCGATATATTGCCGCACCGTTCTTGACGCGCGGCTCGCGCGCGAGAAATGCGAGAGAGTTCGACGACAGTTCTGGGGAAGGTTTCAGGGGGGATTTTAGAGTCGGTAGGGTAGCACCCACGCGTTCGCCAACTGTCTGGAAGTGTCGCAGGAATTCTCTGGAGCCGCTTAGGAAGAGGTGAAGGGAAGGACGGCCGGACTTAGATGTTCGGCCGTTTTCCATCTGTTCCGATTCGTCTCTCCACCCGACGTCTGCCCACCCAACATCTGCACCACGCCGCACCTCCCAAATTTCCTCTCACGGCAAGATCCGTTCCCGCCGCCGAACTCCCGGCGTCCGCCCGCCGGCACGCTCTCTGCAGTCATAGGCCCGCTTCCTGCAAAACGGGTAGACTTGTCCATGCTCCCAGGGCAGGAGGACCTCAGATCGCAGGGGAGGAAGGTGCCGAGGGCCGCGCTTTCGGGCCAAAGCAGGCTCCGGAAGTTCGCTGCGGCCGCCGGTCTCGCCGGTGTCTTCCTGGCCGGCTTCTCCGTCCGGAACGCGGCCGCTCAGGAAGTTCCCGAGGCCGATGCCGGCCTCCTCCAGCGTGAGCTCGATCGAGCCGCTGCGGACAAGTCGCTCGTCGGCCTGGTGGTCGTGCGCAGCCGCGAGGGTGCGCGCCCGGTCATCGACACCCTTCGAGAGATACGGGTCAGCCGACTCCTCTACGGCTGCCGGCTGCTCCTAGTAGCCCTCGATCGCCAGCCCGAGCTGGCGACTCGCCTCGAAGCGCGCCGTTTCCCCGTGGTGGTGTTCCTTTCGGGGTCGGGAAGGGAGGAGGGCCGCATCTACGGGTCCACCGATCCCGCCCGCTTTGCCGACGAGGCCGCCGAGCTGTTCGCCGACCTCCGGTGCCGTGGAGCCGAGGGTCGGGCCTCTCCCCAGGGCGGTGGCGGCCGTGCGGGGGACCCGCGGATTCTCGTGTCCGCGGGAAAGGCGGCCTGGAGCGCCGGGAATCGATTTCAGGCGGCGTCCCTTTTCGGCGAGGCGCTCCACGCCGCCGAGACCTTCGGTGGCTCCGCCCCTTGGTCGCAGTCCGCGGCGGAAGCGCATATCCACCTTGCCCGACTCTCCAACTCGTCCGGCAAGTTCGATGAAGCCGAGGGCCACTACCGCTCGGCGCTCGCCGAGCTGGCGCGGAGCGATGGACCGCCGCCGGAGGATCGAGCGCCGCTTCAGGGCCGCGCCCTTTTGGGCCTCGCGCTGGCGCAGCGCGCCCTCGGGCGGACCGCGGAGGCGGGAGAGGTCCTCGCCCGCGCGCTCGACGGCGCGGAGCGGGGTATCGCCTTGAGGGGGCCGGCCCGGGAACGCGCGCTCTACCTCCTCGCCCAGGTGCTCCGCGAGCGCGGAAAAGCGGAGGAGGCCCGCGAGCGATTCGCGGAGTGCGCGCGGGAGTTCCACGCGGGGCGCTACGGCCAGCGGGCAGGGCGTTACCTCGCCGATGGGGCCGACGCCGCCTCCCGTGCGTCGGCGTCGCGGTAAACGGCGCAAGCGGCGGTGAGGCCGGTTCCGGCGCTCGGCCGGACGCCGGCGGAGAAGAGGATGCTCTCGAGAGCCGAGAGGAGCGCCAACACGTGCTCGCGGCGGCTAGATTCTCCCATGAGGCCGATCCGCCAGATTTTCCCAGCAACCGCGCCGAGCCCGCCGCCGATCTCCAGGTTGAATTCGTCGAGAAGGCGCCGCCGGATCTGCGCGTCGGGAAGGGCGCGGCTCACGTCGTCGGGGATCCAGACCGCGTTCAACGTCGGCAGGCAATGGCCTTCGCGGGCGAACATCCGGAAGCCCAGCGCGCCGAGACCGGCCGTCAATGCGCGGCTGTGGAGCGCGTGGCGGCGCCAGCGCGCATCGAGCCCTTCCTCAAGGACCAGCGCAAGCGCCTCCCGCAACGCGTAGTTCATGCTGATCGGCGCCGTGTGGTGATAGGCGCGTTTCCCCTCACTCCAGTATCCCTCGATCATGGAGAGGTCGAGGTACCAGCTCACGGGCTTCGATCTCCGCGCGCGGAGCTTCGCGAGCGCCCGCTCGCCGAAGGTGATCGGCGCGAGGCCCGGCGGGCAGCTCAGACACTTCTGCGTGCCCGAGTAGCAGACGTCGATGAGCCAGTCGTCGACGCTCAGCTCCAAGCCGGCGAGCGAGGTGACCGCGTCGACTACGAAGAGCTTGTCCCGCTCGCGGCAGAGCCGGCCGATCGCCTCGAGCGGCTGATGCGCCCCCGTTGAGGTCTCGGCGTGCACGATGGCGACGACACGCACGCCGGGATGCGCATCGAGGGCCGCGCGGACATCTTCGGGAGCGAAGACTTCTCCCCACGGGCGCTCGATCTTGACGAGCTTGCCGCCGATCCGCTCGACGATGTCCGCCATCCGGCCGCCGAAGACGCCGTTCTGGCAGACGAGAACCTCGTCGCCGGGCTCGATGGTGTTTACGAGGGCCGCTTCCATCCCGGCGCTGCCGGTCCCCGAGATGGCCAACGTGAGCGGATTGCGCGTCTGGAAGATCGCCCGCAGCATCTCCTGGACTCGGTTCATCAGCTCCAGGAAATGAGGGTCGAGATGGCCGACGATGGGCGCCGCGAGGGCTCGGTAGACGCGCGGGTGGACATCGCTCGGGCCGGGGCCCATGAGCCGCCTTTGGGGTGGAGATTCGCTCTCGTGGAGGTTCATGGTTCGATTCCTGAAATTCGGGAGCAGTTCACGCTTCCTCGAAGAGGGCCAGGCTCGCGGTGAATCCATGCAGGAAGTTCCTTCCGCCGATCGGTCCCACTTCTCCGGCTGCAAAGAAACCGGCGACGGGAATCTCTCCCAGCTCCGCCTGGATGGAACCGGCGTCGTGGTTCGGGCGCGAGAAAAGGTAGGTGCCGCGGCCGTTGCAACTGAAGAGCATTGCTCCGCGGACCCGGGACCCCTCCGCGCGTGCGGCGCCGAGGAGGAGTCGCAAGTCCTCGCTCGCCGACCGCTCGTCGCGCAGGTGGAACTGCACCGTGGATCCCGGGCGCATGGGGTCGCCGACGGCGATACCTCCCCGGGCCGGATCGACGCCGACGACGTTCCGGATGAGGAAATCCCCTCGTTTGAAGGAGGATTTGCTCGCATCGACCGCCCGTCCGAGGTGGAGACCCCGCTTGAGGAGCCGGCGGTCATCCTCGGAGAGCGCCGCGAACTGCTGGCCGAGCTGCTCGAGGGCGGGTTTACCGCCCAGCTCGTAGATCGTGTTCTCCTCTGCTCGGGTGATCACCATGTGGCGCCCGAACGGGCGGCAGCCCTGCGAGACGAGCGGACGCAGGCGGATCGGGCCCGAGAAAATCGCGCCGACGGCGCCGGAGACGACTTCGCCATCGAAAAAGAGGCCCGGCGTGCCCGGATTCAGAATCCCGCTCGCCATGCCGCCGACGATCTCGATCTGCGGAGCCGTTTTATCCATCGTCTCGAGGAAGTCCGCGGCGGGAAACCCGTAAGGACCGCCGATGAGGAGGAGCGACTCGGCCGCGCCGAATTCCTCGGGGAGGCCGGAAAAAGCGGGTCCCTCCGGCGTCTCGGCCGCCTCGATCCGCACCAGTTGAACTTCCACGCCCGGGAGCGAGGCCCCGAGGAGGGAGAGCGCCGGACCCTCCTCGAGTTCACGACCATCGGAGATGATACCCTGGCCAACGCAGCCGATGAGCGCGGCCGCTCCGGCCGCTTCCCGCACGGCGGCGAGGACGTCCTCGATCGAGCCGAGATGCTCCGGGGTTACGAAGAGCGCCGCGAAATCAGCCCGCTTGCCTCCGAGCTTCTTTCGAACCTCCTCGCCGGCCGCACGGGCCGCCCGCAAGGAGTCGGACTCGATGGAGAGCGAGGTGGCGAAGTCGAACGGCATGCGCTTCTCTTATCATCCCCCTCCGACCTCAAGCAAGGCGAAACGCGGTGCGTCAGGAGGCCGGTCACTTCTCGCTCTTCAAGATCAAGCGATCGTAGACGAGTGCGCCGAGAAGCGCCCCGAGGATCGGGCCGACCCAATAGACCCACGTGTTCTCGAGGTGGCCCGCGACGAGCGCAATGCCCGTGTGGCGCGCGGGGTTCATGGCCGCGCCGCTGATGGGGCCGCCCATGAGGATGTCCATCGCCACCGTGAGACCGATTCCGAAGCCGCCGATCTTCGGGGCGCGGGGGTCGACCGCGGTGCCGAAGATCGAGAAGAGAAGGAGGAACGTAAGAAAGATCTCGGCAATCGCGCCGGTCGTTGCGGTGACGCCGACTCCGAGGCCGGGCGTGCCGAGGTGAGCCGGTCCGGTCACAGCTTCGGGCGGAAGGATCGTCCTGAGGAGCACCCCCGCGAGGATCGCACCCGCCATCTGGGCAATGATGTATGCAACCATCTTCGTTGCGTCGATCTTCTTCGTCACGTAGAGGGCGATCGAGACCGCGGGATTGAGGTGGCCGCCCGAGATTCCCATCGTCGCGGATACTCCGATCGAAAGGGCGAGACCATGGGCGAGGGCGATCCCCACGAGGCCGATTTTTGAATCGGCGTCCGTACAGATCGCGCCTGCGCCGATGAAGCACAGGTAAAAAGTGCCGACCATCTCGGCGACGCAAGGTCCAAGAAGACCGTTCATGAACACCCTCCCACTTTCTCTCTCTCCGCGACAAAATCGGCCGGCCCGACTCCGCAAGCGTGGGGCGGCAGCCGTGGACTGATCCACGGAGAGGCATAGAATACCCGCCATGACCGGTCCGAAGCCAGAGCCATTGAAGATCCCCGCGGCGGCGCTCGATGCGATGGCTCTCCGCGCCGAGCTCGACTACCCCGAAGAGACCTGCGGCCTCCTCTTCCGCACGGCGAGTGCCGTCGAAGTCGTTCCGCTGCGGAACGTCCAGAACGACCTCCACCGCGCCGATCCCGCCGCCCACCCGCGCGGCGCTCGTACGGCGTACGCGTTCGACCCCGGCGAGCTGTCGAGCGCCATGGCCGGGCGCGAGGACCAGGGGGCCGAGATGATCGGCATCTACCACTCGCACCCCGACCACGATGCCTATTTCTCCGCCACCGATCGCCGCGAAGCCGCCCCGACCGAGTGGGGGGAGCCCGCCTATCCGGGTGTGACGTACTTCGTTCTCTCGGTCTACGACAGAAAGCTGAAGGCCGTCGCCGCGTTCGCGTGGGATGAGGAGGAGAGGGATTTCGTGGAAGTGGGGATTGAGCGGGAAGGATAGCGAGGGGAAGAGGTGAGACCGCCCGCTGTTCTTGACACCCGGGAAGAATCTCCATAGCATTCGCGGCGCGATTCAGCCAAACGGATCGCATCCGACCCATTGCCTCAGCTTCATCGGTATCGCGATCAGAAAAACCATCTTGAACACGGAGGGAGTCTCATGAAAATCCGCGCCCGAGTCCATTGCTGCCCGACCCCGTTTGCCATCGCGCTGCTCTTCTGCGGTGCAGCGAGCGTTTCCACGGCCGCCGAGGACTTCGACGCGCTCGTCGCGCGCCTGCAGGAAGAAAAAAAGGCGTTCGCCAAACGGCAGCAGAACCTCCTCGCCGAGCGCTACGACCTCGCCGACCGCTCGGCCCCGGGCGTAACCATGTCGAAAGGCAAGCCGGTTCAGGGGGGTGTGCGGGTGAAGCTGCCCAGGGAGATGACGTGGGAGAAGCTCGCCGCGCTTTCGGCCGAGGAGATCAAAAACAGGGACCTCTGGCCGGCGGGGTTCTATCCCATGCCCCATCCGCACCAAGAAGCTGGGGGAATGGTGTTCCCCCAGACGCTCATCGACGAAACCAAACGCCAGACCGGTCGCGACCTCGCGCGCTTCGATCTCGATCATGACTTACCGCAGCACCTCCTGCCCGAATTCCCCGCGCCGATCTACCTGACCACGCGGCCGGATCTGGGCGACGTCTCCCGCGGCCAGCTCGTCACGCTGGGCAACTTCAACGTGCTGTTCAAGGACTTCTTGAACCCCAAGCAGCTCGAAGGACTCCGGCTCCTGGTCACGCCGTTTCCGCAGGCGCAGTTCAACGCCACCGAGGACCGCCGCAGCCTCACCGCCCACCAGGGCGTCGCTTGCTTCGACTGTCACGCCAACGGCCATACGAACGCGGCCACCCACACGGTGGGAGACATCCGCCCCGACTCGCACCGCCATCGCATCGACACTCCCTCGCTCCGTGGCGTGAACATCCAGCGCCTCTTCGGATCTCAGCGCGCGATGAAGAGCGTTGAGGATTTCACGGAGTTTGAGCAGCGCGCCGCCTATTTCGATGGCGATCCCATCCAGGCGCAGAAAAAGGGCGTCAACATCCTCGAGCGCGGCAGTCAGGTGCACTTCATGGCGGAGTTTCAGGACCTGCTCGATTTCCCGCCCGCGCCGAAGCTCAACCTCCTCGGGCGGCTCGACCCCGCGGCGGGCACCGATCTAGAGAAGCGCGGCGAGGCGCTGTTCTTCGGCAAGGCTCAGTGCGGCGCTTGCCACCCGGCTCCGTACTACACCGACAACCTCATGCACAACCTGCGCGTGGAGCGGTTCTACAAAGAGGTGACGATCAACGGGCGTAGAGCCTCAGCCGACGGCCCGATCAAAACGTTCCCCCTCCGGGGCATCAAGGACTCGCCCCCCTACCTGCACGACGACCGCTTGCTGACGCTGGAAGACACGGTCGAGTTTTTCAACCTGGTTTTGGGATTGAAGCTGACCGACCAGGAGAAGAAGGACCTGACGGCGTTCCTGCGCGTCCTATAGGCCGGTCCACACTTCAGTATACGACGCCCGCTCCCCAACGGAGCGCGGCCCAGGCTGCGAGTGCCGCGAGGTGGAGGACCGCCGCCCAGCGGGCGATCGCGCTCGGTCCGGCGTTCGCCGGCAGGTTCAAGCGGGTGAAGCCCGTCAAGACGAGGCCGAGGATGGCGGAGGCGGGCAGGGAAAACCAGACGATGGCGAGCGGGAGCCGCCAGGCCTGCATCCAGCGGGCCGGAGTCGACAAGGCGACGGCCGCCGCCGCCGCGACGGCAGCCAGCTCGACCGCTCCCCACGCGATGAGGTACGCCCGAGGGCGAAGCTCGAAGAGCACAGCCCCGGGCGGCTCGTCATCGAACTCCGGCGGGCCGGTCGGCTGGAGGGAAGGTTCCCCATCGAGCGGTGCGGGAGCGCTCACCTCACCGTCCGGCAGGCGCGGGTGCTCCGAGCTTTCGCTCCATCCGGTAGCCGTCCTCTCCCTTTTCGGGGTAGTGGTTGCGGAGGACGGCGATGGCCCGGAAGCCCGTCTTTCGATAGAGGAGATGCGCAGGCAAGTTCGACTCCTCGACCTCGAGACTCACGCGAGCGGCCCCGCGGTCGCGTGCCGCGTCCACCGCTCCTTCGAGGCAGTGGCTGGCGACACCCCGGCGGCGGTGGTCGGGATGGACCGCCAGATTCGTCAGGTGGGCTTCGCCGATCTTCATCTCGAGGACGAAGTAGCCCAGCACCTTCCCGTTCGACGTACAGACCTTGGCGACCGTCTCCTTCCGTCGAACCGCGGACTCGAAATCGGAGCGGCTCCAAGGCTGCGGGAAGGAAGCCTGCTCGATCGCGAGGACGCCGCCGAGGTCCGCGGCGGTCATCGACCTGAGTTCGTAGCCGGTTGCGTCAGCCATTGGGCGCTATCCTAACCGCATCAAATTCCGGTTGCCAACCCACTCGACCGAGATAGAGTTATCCCGCTTCTCCCCCTCGATTGAAAGGTCCCCAGCATGTCCTCGACTCTGGCTCAGACCGATCCTGAAATTGCCGCCCTGATCCGCTCCGAAGAGGCTCGGCAGGCGAACGAGATCCGCCTCATTCCCTCGGAGAACTATGTCTCGCGCGCCGTGCTGGAGGCAACAGGCTCGGTGCTCACAAATAAGTATTCGGAAGGGTACCCCGGTCGGCGTTACTACGAAGGCCAGGAGTTTATCGACCAGGTCGAGACGATCGCCATCGACCGGGCGAAACGGCTCTTCGGCGCCGAACACGCCAACGTACAGCCCTACTCGGGCTCGCCCGCCAACCTGGCGGTCTATCTGGCCCTCGCCGAGCCGGGATCTCCCGTCATGGGGCTCAGCCTGCCGTTCGGTGGCCACCTCACCCACGGGTGGAAGGTGAACTTTTCCGGCATTCTCTACCGGGCGACGCAGTACGAGGTGGATCCGGTAACGCACCGGATCGATCTGAGCCGCGTCCGGGAGGTGGCGCTCCGCGAGCGGCCGCGGCTCATTTTCACCGGCGGTACCGCCTATCCGCGCATCTGGGACTTCGAGGGCTTCGCATCGATCGCGCGCGAAGTCGGGGCCATCCTGGTGGCCGACATCGCCCACATCGCGGGCCTCGTCGTCGGCGGCGCCCATCCCTCGCCGTTCCCGCACGCCGAGGTCGTCACGACGACGACTCATAAGACCTTGCGCGGCCCGCGTGGAGGCATGATCCTCTCCAAGGAAGCGCACGGAAAGGCGATCGATCGCGCGATCTTCCCGACCCTCCAGGGCGGACCCCACAACCACACCACGGCGGCGATCGCCGTGGCGCTCAAGGAAGCCGCCACGGATGAATTCCGTCGTTACGCCCGGCAGATCGTGGCCAACGCCCAAGCGCTCGCCTCGGCTCTCGTTGAGCGCGGTTTCAAGCTCATCTCGGGCGGGACCGACAACCACCTCATCCTGATCGACGTCACGGCGCGCGGAACGGCGGGCAAACCGGCGGCCCGGACCCTGCAAGCCGCGGGCATCGAGACCAACTACAACACCATCCCCTTCGACCCGCGCAAGCCGATGGACCCCAGCGGGGTCCGCATCGGCACTCCCTCGATCACCTCCCGCGGCATGAAGGAGGAGGAGATGGCGAAGATCGCCGAGTGGATGGACCGAGCCCTCCGGTCCGCGGCGGAACCGGCGGCGCTGGCGAAGGTCCGCGCCGAGGTGAAGGAATTCTGCGGCGGATTCCCGGCCCCGGGGATTCGAGTCGCGTAGTTCTAAAGCTCTTATTTCACCACGGAGGCACGGAGACACGGAGGGCCGTTTGGCATCGCCTCCGAACAGCCGACCTCTCCGGCGGAAATAGCCGGCCGAGTGCGGCGTGCGAGCGACGGATTTGCGTATTACTCTCTCGTCCTTTCTCAGTGCCTCCGAGTCTCCGTGGTGCGAGCTTCTTCTATCGTGGGAGCGGTAGCATCAGCTTTCCGCCTTCTGCGCTCTCCGGCCGCCGCGCGCGGAGGAAGAATTGGGTGGGAAAAATTGGGGTTGAACTTTCACCCGAAGTTCGGCCAAGATCTGCGCCTCCGACCGGGAGGAGTGAGCATCGGGCCTTCAGATCAGATGCACGAGGAACGCAATACCAGCCGGCTCGTCGAGCCGCCTTCACCTACGGCTCCCCCCTCCCCGAGAGCGAGAGCGGCGGTCCCGGGCCGCCGGTCTACCGGCCTTGCGGCAAGGATGGGAGTGTCGCAGGATGTGCCTAACTTTCCCCGCTCCCGGCTTCTCCGGCTCGCCGAGATCGAACGGCGACACTTCTGGTTCGTCAGCCGCCGCCTCTTTCTCGATCGGCTGCTCGGTCGCCACCTCCCGGATACGGGAAGGCTCGTCCTCGATCTCGGCTGCGGGACGGGCTCCACCGTCGAACGGCTCCTTTCGAGAGGATTGAGGGTCATCGGCCTCGACCGGAGGCCCGAGGGGCTGCTTGCGGTGCGGCGGTCGCGCGGAGACGCGCGATTGATCCGTGCCGATGGCTCGCTCCTGCCGATCGAAGACGGGAGGGTCGATGCGGTGCTTCTCCTCGACGTCCTCGAGCATTCCGGCGAAAGCTGCCTCCTGGATGAGGTCCGGCGCGTATTGCGGCCGGCGGGCCTCGTCATCGCGACTGTGCCGGCGATGCCGTGGCTCTGGAGCCACCGCGATGTCGCCGCCGGGCACCTCCGCCGGTACACGCGGCGGACGCTGACCGCGGCGTTTGCGAACGCGAGGTTCTTGGTGCGGGACATCCGCTACTTCCAGTGTCTTCTGTTTCCCCTCGTCGCGGCGGCGCGATTCCTCGGGCGGCGCGGTCCGCTCGCCCGAGACATCGAGGACCGCCCGCCGCGAATCGTCAACGGCGCGCTCGAGTGGATCAACCGGCTCGAGGTGAGCCTCGGAGATCTCATCCGGTGGCCGTGGGGATCCTCACTTGCGGCCGTAGGGGTGAAGGAATGATCGCTTCCCGTCAATCGTTCGACCTCTTCCTTTTCTCCACCGATCCGGTGATGATCCGCGCCGCCCTCCCGGGAGGGCTCGCCGGCGTCGTCGTCGACTGGGAGCGGCGCGGAAAGGGCGAGAGGCAGGCGGGAGCCGACACTCAGATCGGCGCCGATACGCTCGACGACCTTCGCCGAGTGAGGGCCGGCACGGGCGCTCGAGTCCTCTGCCGCATCGAGCCCTTCGGGCCGTCGACGGGGAACGACATTGAGGCCGCAATCGACGGCGGAGCGGACGAAATCCTCCTTCCGATGGTCCGCGGCCCCGGGGAGGTCGAGACGGTACTCGATCGGGTCTGGGGCCGCGCCGGGGTCGGGATCCTCGTCGAAACGGTCTCCGCCGTCGACTCGGTCGCCGAGCTGGCGCGCTTACCCCTCTCGCGGGTCTACGTCGGCCTCAACGACCTCGCGATCGAGCGGCGCAGCCGGAACATCTTTCATGCCGTCGCGGACGGCACGATCTCCTCGATCCGCCGTCATTTCGCAGCGCCGTTCGGCTTCGGCGGGCTCACCCTGCCCGAGGCCGGCTACCCGATCCCCTGCCGGCTGCTCCTCGGAGAGATGGCTCGGCTCAGGTGCGACTTCACCTTCCTCCGGCGCTCCTTCCATAGAGACGTGCGGGGCGGCGATCCCGAAACGGCGCTCGCGAGGATCCTGAATGCCGTTGGCGAGGCCCGCCGCAGGCCTCCCAGCGTCGAGAGGGCTGATGCGATGGAGCTCCGCGAGGCCATCGCCGCGTGGGAACCGGACCGAGCGGCGGTGTGAGCGGCCCTCGCATGAAAAGCCTTCGCGACCGCAAGGTGCTCGTGACGGGGGCCGCGGGTTTCATCGGGGCACACATCGTCCGCGCGGCGCTCGATCGCGGAGCGGAGGTCCACGCGGTCGTGAGGCCGGCCTCATGGCTCGGGCGCATCGAGGAAGTCCTTCCGCGAATTTCCCTCCACCGAGCGGATATGAACGACGCGGCCGCGCTGAAGGCGGCGGTGGCCGCGGCGCGGCCCGAAATCGTGTTCAACTCGGCGATGGTGGCCGGCCATCCGAGCGAGGGAAGCGAGCGCGAGGCGATGCTGCGGGTCTCCTTTCTCGGCACGATGAACCTCCTCGAGGCCTCCTGGGCCGGCGGCGCGGAGCGGTTCATCCAGCTCGGCAGCTCGCTCGAGTACGGGCCGAGCGCGGAGCCGCTCCGAGAACAGGATCCGCCCGAACCACCGAGCTTCCGCGGCGCCGCCAAGGCGGCCGCGACGCTCCTCTGCCGGCAGTTCGCGCGCGAGCGGAGCTGGTCGCTCGCCGTCCTGCGGCTTTTCTCGGTCTACGGTCCTTGGGAGAAGGCCACGAGGTTCATCCCGAGCGCGATCCGCGCCGCCCTGACCGGCGCGGAGCTGCCCCTCACGCCTCCCGGCATCCGGCGAGATTTCATCTTTGTGGAGGACGCGGTCGAGGGCTGCCTCCTCGCGGCAGGGGCCGAGATCCCTCCCGGCGAGGTCATCAACGTGGGAACGGGCGAGGAGCACGCCAACGAAGAAGTCGTGGCGCTCGTCGAGCGCGCCACGGGACGGACGATCCGCATCCGGGCGGGGGGGCATCCGGTCCGTCTCTCCGATCCCGAGCATGCGGCGGCGGACATCCGACGGGCCCGCGAAAGGCTCGGGTGGGAGCCCCGGCACTCGCTCCTCGACGGGGTCGAGGAGACTATCGCGTGGCTCCGGCGGAACGGGCTCGATCGCCAAACGCAGGGAGGCGGATCGACGTGAGGCCCGCCCCCCGAGATCCCGAAGCGACCGTCGTCGTCCCGGTCTACCGGAACGCGGACACGCTGGAAGAGCTTCACCGGCGTCTCGCCCGCGTCTTCGAGGCCCGGGGCATGGAGTTTGAAGTCGTCTTTGTCGACGATGCCTGTCCCTCGGGCTCCCTCGACGTCCTGCGGAAGCTCGCGCAACTCGATCCGCGCGTGGCGGTGGTGGCCCTCGCGCGGAACGCGGGCCAGCACCGCGCCGTCCTGGCTGGACTCTCGCTCGCGCGCGGCCGGTGGATGGTCGTCCTCGACGCCGACCTCCAGGATCCGCCGGAGGCGATCCCATGCCTTCTCGAGAAAGGCGAAGAGGGATTCGGCGCCGTCTTCGCGGGGCGCCGCGGGCGGTACGAGTCCGCGGGGAGGCTCGTCACGTCCCGGCTCTTCAAGCGGCTGCTCTCCCTTCTTTGCAGCGCGGGGAGCGGCCTCGCGGACGCGGGCCTCTTCGTCGCCCTCGATCGCGCGATGGCCGCCCGTATCCTCTCGATGGAGAACGGCCCGCCGTTCGTTGTCGCCATGATCGGCTGCGCGGGGCTCCCCGTCGTCTCGGTGCCGGTCGAGCGGAGCCCTCGGCGGCGGGGAGAGTCCGCGTACGGCTCGTGGGGGCGCTGGAAGAGCGGCCTCTGCGGCGTCGCATGGGTCATCCGGTGGAGGCTCGGACTGCGCGGAGCCTCGGATCGCGAGCGAGCTGTCATCGCGGAGCGCATCGGGGAACGATTTCGCGCGGCGGAGACGACGCCGGCGCCGACGAGCGTCCGGAGCGCACGATGAACTTCCTCGAGCACAACCGGGAGCAGATCGGCTACTTCGAGCGGTCGAAGAGGACGGCGATGGTCCCCGTGGACTCGCCATATTTGAACCGCCACCTTGACGAGGCGCTGCAACGGGCCGGAGTGCGGGCGGACGAGCGCGTGCTCGAGATCGGCTGCGGGATGGGGCGCTACACGCTTCTCCTGGCGCATCGAGGGTACAAGGTCGAGGGAATGGACATCTCTGCGGGGCTCCTCGACCGCTTGCGCGGCTTCGATGGCGGCAGGCACACGATCCCGCTCCACTGCGCGGACATTGCCGAGCCTCCCGAGGACCTCCGCGAGAGGTTCGACGTCGCGCTCGGCCTCTTCGCCCTTCACCACGTGCACGACATGGCTGCCTGCTTCGCCGGAATCCGGCGCGTCCTGCGGCCCGGCGGCCGCGTCCTCTTCCTCGAGCCGAACGCCTATAACCCGCTCTTCTACATCCAGGTCGCCGTGACGCCCGGGATGACCTGGGAGGGAGATGGAGGGATCGCCCGCATGAGGCGGAGGCCCGTTTTCCAGGCGATGGAAGCGGCCGGCTTCGCGAAGCTTTCGCTGGTGCGGTTCGGGTTCTTCCCCCCGTTCCTCGCCAACCGCCGCTGGGGCCGCCGCATCGAGTCCGTCCTCGAGCGGCTCCCACTCTGGCGCCCGCTCCTCCCCTTCCAGATTTTCCGCGGTGAGCGCCCGTGAACCGAAGCCGGCTGGTTTCGCCCATTGGTTTCATCCCTCTGTGCGTCCTCTGTGTCCACTGTGTACTCTGTGGTTAACGTCCGTCCGTCCGTCCGTCATTCATCGTCGGCCACCGCGCTCGTACTGGCCGCCGTCGTCGCCGGGCTCGGGATCCTCCCGCACCTGCGGTTCGCGCTCGCCGCCGGCGAGATGGCCTGGTTCAAGTCCTCCTACGACGAGGACACGTACGCCCGGCTGGCGGTCTCCGGACGGAGCCGGGAGGACCGGGGCGTCTCGTTCCTCGCGTTCACGGTGATCGACTCTCTTTCCGGCGAGAGGCTCGACCGCACGATGGCCCTCGCGGATGCGGTCTTTCCTTTCCTGGCGACCCTCGCGGCCTTCGCGCTCGCCTCCCGACTCGTCGCGGGCATCGGGGCGCGGGTCCTCGTCGCGTTGCTCCTTCTCTTCGGTCAAGAGCTCTTCTCCCTCGGATGCGGCGCCGTGACGAACCCCGCATCTCCCTGGAGTCTTGCCGGACTGCGGTCCCTGGCCGCGGAGTGGAGCCCCGGACTCGTCCCCGACTTCTTCACGCCGTCTTTCTCTCTCTTTCGGACTCCGGAGCCGCAGGTGAGCCTCGTCGTCCTCTTTATCCACCTCGCGGCGCTCGTGGACCTGTTGCGCCGAGGTACCGGCACGGGGTGCGGGCGTTCTCTCGCGTACCTGGCGGCCTCTCACGCGGTCTTGCCGTGGTGCTACGCTTTCATCGCGGCGCCGCTCCTGGCGTTCGAAGCCGGCCTCGTACTCCTTCTCCTCCTCGGTCCACGGCGGCTCGAGGGGCTTCGATTGGCCGCGACGCTCCTCCCCTACGCCGCGGCGTGGGGCATCCGCCTGCTGGCGGCGGTATGGGTCCTCGGGACGCTTCCCCCCGCGACGCGCCACATCTTCCGCTCGTTCGGGCCGATCTTGACCCCCGCCGTCCTCTACGGCGCACTTCTACTCGTCCTCTTCACGGCCGCGAAGCTCCTCGTTCCGCGTGGGAGGTTGAATCTCGCGGAGTCGGCGCCGCTCGCTCCGCTGTCCTTCGCCCTTCCCGTACTGGTCATGAACCAGCAGGTCGCGACGGGGATCATGGTCACGACACGCGGGTTCGAGCGCTACGGGAACTATCCCTTCCTCGTCATGGGTGGTGCCCTGGTGGCGGCGGGGCTGGCCCGGGGGAAGGGCCGAAGGGGCGCGAAGCTCGCCGGCGGAGTCCTCGCCCTCTGCGGGATCGTCGCGATCGCCGCCGTCGTCGTTCGCGGGCACAACCGGACCTTCGAGACCTTTCGCCAGATCAACGAGGAGTCGCTGGCGATGGCGAGGGCCTTTCGAGCCGCCGGCGATGCAGCCCCGGCCCGGATCCTTCTCGAAGAGGCCTCCATCGCCCCGCTCCTGGCGACGCGGCTCCTTGGGTCTCGGGGGCACGGAGGCTCGCGCGAAACGACGTTCGTCCTGGATTACACCGACATCTCGCTCCTGACGCTCCCGCGCTTCGGCTCTGAGGATCCTCGTGAACGCGCCAGCGCCGAGTACCACGAGGATCGAGTTTTCGAGCGGTTCGCGCGTCTCGGCTTCTCACCCGAGGCGTTGCGGGCCGTGATTGAAAAGGAAGCGATCGGAATCGAAAAGGGTGATAGTTACTTCCTCCATTTTCTGTTTCCCCTCTCGGAGGTTTGGCACCCCCTCACGGACGGGAGGATGATCCGCAAGGAGGCGGTCCTGAGGGCGCTTGGCGGGATCATCGAGCGCTACGAGGCTCGCCTGCGGGCCCCTCCCGATCGATGGAAAGAACCCGTCCTCCTCATCACCGCGCGCGAACCTGGTTCCACCGCCGCGGGAGATCGCTGGCGCCTCGAGCACCTCGGTGCGGGAGGCGTCGAGGGCATAGGGGGAAACCTCAAGTTCCACGCCTACCGCCAGACGTGGCTCGGTGAGGAGTGATACGGGGGACACTGAGGCTCGCAGAGCGGGGAGGATGTTTGGTCCGAAAGTCCTGATGCGCACCGACAGGCTCGGGGGTACGCTTGAGCCTTCTTCACGATAGGAGAAAGGCTCATGGCTCGACTGATCGCGGTTTCTATCATTCCCTTTGCCGCTCTCTCCATTCGTGCGGCTTTGGATGCCTCCGCCGCGGAGACGGTCCTGCGGTTCGACTTCTCCGACGGCCCCCAGGGCTGGTCGGCGGGCTTTGCGGATTATCCTTCGGGCGATGAGGCCTTCTACGAGCTGAAATCGGAGGTTCGATCGCTGCCTGCGGAGGTTGATGCGTCGCGAAACGGCCTGTTCATCTCCGGGAACAACCACAGCGACGACCTCTTCATGTTCCTCAAGCGTCAGGTTGCGGGCCTTGAGCCCGGCGCGGCGTACCGGGTGAGGATCGCCGTCGAGTTCGCGACCAACGCTCCTTCGGACTGCGCCGGGATCGGCGGTCCTCCCGGTACCGGTGTGACGATGAAGACCGGCGCCGTGACCGCAGAGCCGCTCGCGGTGCCCTGTACGCCGGCGACCGACCCCGAATGTCCTTCGGCCGGTTTCGTTCTGCTCTCGATCGACAAAGGGAACCAGGTGAGCGGCGGAGCCGACATGGCCGCCATCGGTCACATCGGAAACCAGAAGACCTGTCCGGACGAGGCCTACGAGCTGAAAGTTCTTCGCGCGGACGCGGCGCCGTACCGCGTCGAAGCTGATCCAATGGGGACGTTCTGGGCGATCATCGGCACCGACTCCGGCTTCGAGGGCACGACGAGCCTCTACTACTCCGGCATCGAGATCTCGATCGAGCCCGAGGCTCCGTTTCCTTTCGTCCGCGGCGATGCCAACCTGGACGGCGCCCTGGACCTCACCGACGCCGTCGCGGTGCTCTTCCATCTATTCACGGAAGAGATCAAGCTCCCCTGCGAGCCCACGGGAGACGCCGATGCGAGCGGCACCCTCGATGTCACGGACGCGGTGGCGCTCCTCGAGCACCTCTTCCGCGGAGGCCCGGCGCCGGCGGTACTGACGCCGGAGGAGATCGCCGCCTGCAGCGCGAAGGAAGAGTTCGCGCTCGAAAGCGCCGCCTTCGCCGAGGCGGAGGTCATCCCGGCGAAGCACACGTGCGATGCGGCCGACTCGTCGCCACCGCTTGCGTGGAAGGGCGTTCCTCCCGGTACGAAGAGCTTTGCGCTGGCCTGCGTCGATCGAGATTCCGTGGCCGGCACCTTCGTCCACTGGGTCGCGTGGGACATCGCCGCCGCCAGCCGCGCTCTCGGTGAGGGTGAAGCTCCGCCGAAACAAGGCCGAAACGGCGCGGGCCGACCGGGCTACATGGGGCCGTGTCCCACGCGAGGGACGGGGTTCCACCGCTACTTCTTCACCCTCTATGCGCTCGACGTCGAGACTCTGCCGCTCGCCGCGACGGCGCGCCTCGCCGACCTCGAATCGGCCATGGTGGGAAAGATCCTCGGCGAAGCGAGCGTGATGGGGCGATATCGAAGGGACTGAGTTCATTCACGCCGTCGCCGCGGCAGTTTCAGCCGAAGCGGGCGCTTCCGTGGGCGCCGGCGCCTCTTCTCCCGCCGGATCGGCTGTGTGTGCCTCGGCCGCTTGGGCCACGGCCGAAGGGGCCGGCGCCTTCGGCGTCTCCACCGCCTGCACGTGCGGCGCCGCGGGGCCGTAGACGTGCAGCGTCCCGCGGGCGTCGCCCTCGGGGCCCTTGAACGGGAACGCCGAGTGGGGGACAGGCGGAACGGCCAGCCCCGACAGCTCTTTTCCGAGCGCGTCCTCTTCCCCGATCGCGAGTTCTTGCGCCGCCGCCCCGTTCCAGCTCATGACGTATCCGCCCTTGTCCGTTACCACGACGGGGACGGGAAGCGACGCCGACAGGGCCTTCTGATATCCGCTGAGAAGCTTCGCCGAGATCTCGCTGTCGATGTGGACGCTGACGTCGCTGGCGAGGACCAAGGCCCTGCGCGGCGTTCCCCCGCTGGCCTGCGCGGTGCCGAGGGGGATCGCGGCCACCTCGACGTGGTAAACCCGGTCGCGATCGAAGGAGAGCCGCGTTGCAGGCGAGGCCGTTCCGTGCTCGACCGCCGCTCTGGCCATGTCGAGGATCTCCGCCTCGATCCCGCCGAAACTGATCGTTCCGAGCCGTTTCCCCGCGCGCTCCCGGGCGGGCGCGTTCCAGAGCTTCGCGGCGGCCGGGTTCCAGGCGAAGATCTCGAGGTTGGCGTCGACTCCAATCACGGCGAGCGGGAATTGTTCGGCGAGCAGCGCGGAGAGGATCGACTCGCTGAGGGCGGCCCGGGGCGAGGGCGGCGGCGCCGCCGCCCGAGGGGCCGATTCCTGATCAAACTTCTTCATCCGAGTGGAAATCCCCTCCGCAAGCGTCGCGCCGAGATCCGCGGCCATGCGCGTTCCCGCCCGCTCGACGGCCCGCTCGACCGACCTCTCGACCTGGGGGACCAGGGAGGTCGGGTCGAGCTGGCGCAAGGCTGCCGCCTTGAAATCGTTCAGGAGCGCCAGGTGCGCCTCGCGGTGGGCCGCCTGAATGCGCCGGCCACCCGAACGGGCGGCGAGAACGAGAAGGGCGATGCCCACGACGAGCGCGAGCCATGCCGCGGCGGCCCAGCGGATCGCACTCGCCCGCGGCGGATCGTCCCTCGCGCGCTCCGGGGATCCCGCTGGAGCCCCGAGCGAAACGCTGCGGACTTGCGTCACGGCGCCCATTCCTCCGATCAGGGCTCCGGAAGGGTCGCGCAGCGCCAGCCACTCGCCGCGGCCGTTCTCGGAGCCACCGGATCCGATTCCGAGCTGGGGCCAGCGCACGCGCCCCGCGCTCGCGAGGCTCAAGGCGAGGCCCCGCGGGAGCGCTCGGCCGACCTCATCGCCGATCGCTACGCGCGGCGGGAAGCCCGAGGATGAGGCGGCGGAGTCCACGGACCCCGCCGCAGTGACGAACACGGTCCAGCGGGGGGCCGTGGGGCCGTGTCGAGCGTTCATCTCGTGCTGGATCTTCCCTTCGAGCGCGGAGAGGCGGACTCCGCCCACGAGAGCGACGCCGGTTCCGGCCGGCACCGCGGCCGTCAAGATCAGGACGCGCTCCGCACCGGCGCCAGCGGCAGCGCGATCGGGGCTCTCGGCGAGGATGGAAATCGGCACGGCCGCGAAGGATTCCGGCGCGCGCTCGGGATCGATCGCCGCGCGGCCGCCGAACGCCTCCATGGCGAGAAGGAGGCACGTCTCCCGGGCCAGCGCCTCCGCGCGCGCTCGCGCCGGCACGTCGTCAAGAGGGAAGGCGACGCGCCCCGATGCGGACTTCCCCCGGCGGGCGACGCCGACAAGAAAATCGAGGGCCGCGCCGCGGCGGGCCCGCTCGAGCTGCGATCGCAGCTCCGGGCCTCCTCCATCCGGATCGGCGAGGAGGAGCCGCATCCTGCGGTCCAAGAGCGCCTCGAGGCGATTGCGTAGCCCGGCCCGTTCGGCTTGGAGAATCCGCACGGCGATCGAGAGCGCTTCGGATTCGAGCCCGGCCTCCGGCCGAAATTGAGGGGCCGCCTGCGCACGCGATCCGGCGCCCAGCAGCAAGGACAAAAGGATTACGATTCTGCCCCAAGCGATCATCTGGATCCTTCCCCGGTCGGGGGTCCGCCGCCCCGGCAGCCGTCGCGGCGGTCTATTTGCCCATCAGCCTGCCCAGCTTGACCTTGCGCGGTCGCGGCGGGCCGCCGCCGCCCCCGGCGGCTGCCTCGGGAGAGTCGCCCCCACCAACAAACTACGATGGACCCTTCGGTTGAGCATAGGTCCGGGAAAACCCGAGAAAAAGGCCTCAATTTTCGGAACGTCGCGTCCGATAACGAAGGGGAGGACCTGACTCGGCGCCGGCGGTGGGTCCTCAAGAGAGGTGGAACGATGAGGAGCATCGCGCTCATCAACCAGAAGGGAGGCGTGGGCAAGACGACGACGGCGGTCAACCTCGCGGCTTGTTTGGCGGAAGAAGGGCGCCGCGTGCTGCTGGTGGACGTCGATCCTCAAGCCAACTTGACGAGCTGGCTTCTTGGCCCCGCTTCGGAAGAGATCGAGGAATCCCTCGGGGAGATCCTCCTCGGAAAATCGAAGCTGAGTAATGTCATTCTCGAGATCGAGAAGCTCAACCTCAGCTTGGTCCCCTCTGGAATTCATCTCAGCGCCGTCGAGCGGATCCTGGCCGGCGAAGTCGCCCCCGAGACGATCCTCCGCCGCGCGTTCGAGAACGCGAACCTCGAAGCGGGAGTCGACGACCCGAGCTTCGACGAGTACGACTACTTGCTCTTCGACTGCCCCCCCTCCGTCGGTCTCTTGACCCTCAACGCCCTCGCCGCCGCGCGCGAGGTCATCATCCCGGTCCAGGCGAAGGTGCTCGCGCTGAACGGCGTCGCCAACCTGCGGCGGATCATCGGGGTCATCCGCGAACGGCTCAACCCGCAGCTCGAGGTCACCGGGATCCTGCTCTGCATGATGGACGGCCGCACGAATCTCTCGCGGGAAGTCGAAAGCTCGGCGCGCAAGCACTTCGGCTCCCTCGTGTTCCGCAGCACGATCCGGGAGAACGTGCGCGTGGCGGAAAGTCCGAGCCACTTCCTCCCCATCACGCGCTACGCGGGAACGAACCCCGCCGCGGAGGATTACAGGAACCTGACCCGGGAGATCCTGGCTCAGGAAGCGGACCAGGAAAGGGAGCCGGCGAAGCCGCCGCTGGACCTGGAGTCGAGCGAGCCGGCGGTCAAAGTCCAGAAGCTGCAGGAGAGCGCCTGACCCCATGTCCAAGCGCAAATCGATTGGAGCCGATCCGCTGGACTGGATCGGCGAACCCAACGCAGTCCCGCGGGATTCCGGAGGAGCGTCCGGCGAGAAGCCCGCCGCTTCCCACAGCGCCGCTCCCGATGTGAGGAGCTTGCCCTCGCAGCCGCGAGAGCAGCTCGAACTCGAATCGGCGGAGAGCTTCCCCCCCGGCGCGATGGTCTCCGTCGACACGGCCCCCTCGGCCTTTCAGCTCGAGCGCCAGCTCCTCCTGGTCGACGAGATCCTCCGCCCGAAGGGGAGCCGGCCGTCGCTCAACCAGGTGCTATGGAGCGTGCTCTTCCTGATGACCTTCCTCGGGCTCGGGATTCTGTTCTTCCAGGAGAACCGGCGCCAGTGGAACGCCCGCTTCGTCTCTCTGGAGGGGACGATCGAGAGGATAGAGAAGGAGAAAGGGCGCAACGAACGGCTCTTCGAGCAAGTGCTTGGCGAGAAGGACAACCTGATCCGCGAGAAGCAGGGGACGATCGGCAAGATGGAGACGCTCCATCAAACGACCGCCGAGGAGCTCCGGAATGCCCGAAGGGAGGCCCGCCGGCTCCAGGAGGAGAACAAGGGCCTCTTGCAGCAGTTCCTGAACGTCGGGCAGCTCCTGGGGCCGATGTCCGAGCGGCCGAAGGAAAAGTCTGCAGGGGAGGCGCTCAAGAAGGCGCCGGAGATCGATCGAGCGGCGGCGGAACAGACGGAAACCGGTCCGGCGGCCCCGGACGACGACCTCGACGACTGATCCTACGAAAAGTTCCCCGCGATGGGCTGCCTGCCGGAGAAACCGGAGTGCAGGTCGTGCCACCAGCGGATCTCGGGCTCGCCCATCTTCCAGCAGAGGTAGACGATCCGGTTCCCGAGCCGAGCGGGGAAGTCGACGAGCCCTTGCAGCGGATCCTTGAACTCGCAGCCGATCTCGCGCAGCTCCTCGATAAACTCATCGACCGCGCCCATCGCCTCGTGGACCTGATCGTTCAGCGCCTGCGCCATCTGAGCGTGGCCGGCCGCCGCGTGCTCGCGCTCCTGGGAGTGAAGGTCCGAGATCTTGCCGTACGACTCGACGATGTCGCGAATGATCCGCGAGACGAGCGGCAACGCCCGGTTCGCCTCCTTGAGGCTGAAGAGGCGGCGCGGCTTCGGATGGGCAGCGGCCCGAGCGGATGGCTCTCTTCTCATGAAGGCTCGATGTATAAATCGCCCCCGTGAAGGCGTCCACGACAAAAACCCGTTTCGGTTAGCCGCCGCGAATGCACGGCGCGTAATCCTCTGTGCTTCCTCTGTGGCCTCTGTGGTTAACCTTCTTATTCGGAACCCACGGCGCGGTTTTCTGCACGGCGAGAGCGCGATATACTCTGCCGCCTGGTTCGGACCGTGCGCGGCCCGAAAGCGAGGAGGTTGCGTTGAGCGCGGATGAACAGGCGGAGGGCGGTTCGAGCGGCGGGGGGGCGCCGGCCTCGATCTACCACGCCGCAGGCGGCGACGATTTCTTCCGGGAGCTGGTCGAGACCTTCTATGCCCGCATCGAGACCGATCCGATCCTTCGGCCCCTCTTCCCGGCGTCGCTGGAAGGCGGAAAGGAGCGCCAGTTCCTCTTCATGACGCAGTTCTTCGGCGGGCCGGGGCGTTACAGCGCCCTCCACGGCCACCCGCGGCTTCGCGGGCGCCATCTTCCGTTCCCTATCGGCCAGAAGGAGCGGGACGTGTGGCTCGGCCACATGCTCGCCTCGCTCGAGAAGCTAGCGCCACCCGAGCCCGTCGCGCGCGAGATGCGAGAATACTTCGCGCAGACGTCCCAGTTCCTCATCAACCGCCACGGAACGGTCCGGCCGGAGTTCCTCGGGATGCCGCAATGAGAAGCCACGTGAATTCATGAAGGTCGCCTTTCTCTGGCACATGCACCAGCCCTCCTATTGGGACGCGAAGCTGGGCCGCTACCGCTATCCCTGGACCTTCCTCCACGGCGCCCGCCATTACTTCGCCATGGCCCATCGCGCGAGCCTCCACCCCGAAGTCCATCTGACGTTCAACCTGACTCCGGTCTTGATGGAGCAGCTCGACCACTACGCCTCCGGCGGACCGCTCGATCCGCTCCTCGAAACCGTCGTGCGACCCGCGGCGGACCTCGACGAGGACGACCGGAGGCGGCTCGTCGACCACGTCTTCCAGCTCAATCCGGCGACGATGATCGACCCCTTTCCGCGCTACCGGGAGCTGCGCGGGCTCCTCGCGGGCGGGATCGGCGCCGCGAAGCTCCGCCGCGTCCACGCGCGTGACCTCCTCGATCTCCAGACGCTTTACCTCCTGACGTGGTGCGGCGCGCCGCTCCTGCACGAGGAGCCGGTCCGCGCGCTCATCGCGAAGGGGAAGGACTTCACGGAGGAGGAGAAGCGGGCCGTCTTCGTCGCCATGGGCGACGCGCTGCGCCGCACGCTTCCCCTCTACCGGGAGCTCCAGGACGCGGATCAGGTCGAGGTATCGACGACGCCGTACTTCCACCCGATCCTGCCGCTCCTCATCGACTGCGAGTGCGCGCGGCGGTCGCGCCCCGGCGTCGACCTCGAGGGCATCGATTTCCGCTACCCGCAGGATGCCCACTGGCAGGTGGCCACGGCCATCGAGGCCTACCGCGGCCGCTTCGGGCGCGACCCGGAGGGCATGTGGCCTGCGGAGGGAAGCCTCAGCGAGGAATCGCTCGATGTCCTCGCCGCCCACGGGGTGCGCTGGACGGCCGGCGACGAGCGCGTCCTGGCGCGCTCGCTCGACCGGCAGAGTGCTGGAGCGGACAAGTTCCGCGTCTTCAGGTTCCGAAAGAAGATCCGCATCCACTTCCGCGACCAGGGGCTCTCGGACCGCATCGGCTTCGTTTACTCCTCGTGGGAAGCCTCGCGCGCCGCCGAGGACCTCGTCGCGAACCTGAAACGGATCCGGGACGACCTCGGACCGCGCGCGGGCGAGGCCTGCGCGTCGATCATTCTCGACGGCGAGAACCCCTGGGAGCACTACCCCGACGGCGGCGCGACCTTCCTCGACCGCCTCTACTGCCTCCTGACGGAGACTCCGGGGCTCGAGACCGTCCGATTCGCCGATCTCGATGCCTCGAACGACGCCGCGGAGCTGGAACGGATCGTTCCGGGCTCGTGGATCGACGCCAACTTCGACACCTGGATCGGCGCGAAGGAAAAGAACCACGCCTGGAAGACGCTCGCGGCCGCACGGAGGGATCTCGCCCAGGAGGCTCCGGAGGTGGAAGTGCCCGTTGAGCTCTACCGCGCAGAAGGTAGCGACTGGTTCTGGTGGCTCGGCCCGGGCCACGACACACCCTACGAGTCGTCGTACGAGAACCTCTTCCGGTTGAACCTTGAGGAGGGGCTCGCGCGGGCGGGCCTGCCGGCTCCCGAGATCCTCCACGCGGCCGTCCCGGCGCAACACAGGGCGGTATTCGAGCCGCCCACTCACCTCTTCACGCCGAAGATCGACGGCCGCGCCGGCGGCTACTACGCCTGGATCGCGGCCGGATCGCTGCGCGCGTCCGAGGGGAACATCCACCGCGCCGACCGCCACCTCGAGCGGTTGCGCTTCGGTTTCGACGCGGAGTACCTCTATCTTCGGCTCGAGGGCGATTTCGACGTCCTCCGCCGCGACGGTTCGGCCGCCGTCGCCGTCGAATTCCATCGGCCCCACCCAGTGCGTTACAGGTTCTCAATGGGGAAGCTGTCCGTCGCCGGAGATCGGGATGAGCCGAAACCAACGGCAGGAAACGGGGCCTTCGAGGCCGTCGTGGAGCTGCGGATTCCGCTCGGGGAGCTCGCGGGCGCCCCCGGAGCGCCCGTGGAGCTTGCCGCGGTCGTCTCCTCCGGGGCGGATGTCCTCGATCGGCTTCCCCGCTTCGGATTCATGACGACGGAAGTCCCATCGGCCGAATTCGGGCGCGAGAACTGGAGCGTGTAATCCCGCCATGAACGAGAACGAGTCTCAATACCGCTTCGACCTCCTCCAGAAACGCTGGGTCATCATCGCGGGAGGCCGCGGCAAGCGGCCCGATGATTTTACCAGTCGCAAGGAACCGACGCCCGAGAACGGGTTTTGCCCCTTTTGTCCCGGGGGTGAAGGCAAGACGCCGCGCGAGATCGCGGCGGTCCGCGAAAAGGGGTCGAGCGCGGATGGCCCGGGCTGGAAGATCCGCGTCGTGGCGAACAAGTTCCCCGCGCTCCGCATCGAGGGCGAGGCGAACCGCGAGGCGGACGGGATCTACGACCGCATGAACGGCATCGGCGCCCACGAAGTCTTCATAGAGAGTCCGCGGCACGATTCCACCATCGCCGAGAGGACCGTCGAGGACGTCGCGCAGCTCCTCCAGGTCTTTCGCGGGCGCCTCCAGGACCTGATGAACGACACGCGGCTGAAGTACATCCTCGTCTTCAAGAACCACGGCGCCGCGGCGGGCGCGACGCTGGCCCACCCGCATTCTCAGCTCATCGCGACGACGGTCACGCCGAGGACGATCGCCCTCGAGCTGAACGCCTGCCGCGAGCACCACATGGTGAAGGAGCGCTGCCTGATCTGCGACATCATCAAGCACGAGATCTCCGAGCGCGACCGGCTGATCGGCGTCGACGAGCGCTTCGTCGCTTTTTGCCCGTACGCGTCCCGATTCCCCTTCGAAGCCTTCATCGCGCCCCGCTTCCATCAGCACGACTTCGCGCTCGCGACGGACGGAGACCTCCGCGGCCTCGCAGCGAGCCTGCGCGAGGTGCTTGCGCGCCTCAAGCGCGGCCTCGACGACCCGCCGTACAATTTCGTCCTCCACACGGCGCCGAATGCCCGCGTGGAGCCGAAACGCGCCCACCAATGGGAGACGCTGGCCCAGGACTTCCACTGGCACATGGAGATCCTGCCGCGGTTGACGCGCGTCGCCGGCTTCGAGTGGGGCTCGGGGTTCTACATCAACCCGACCGAGCCCGAGGAGGCGGCGCGGTTCCTGCGCTCGGTTTGAACCGCGGGGAATGGAGGGGGAAATCCGCGGCCGGTTTTCGGTATCATGCCCCCGCTGACCGGCCCAATCGGTCCCGAGTTTCGGCCCCGAGCACGAGAGGTGATGACATGAAACCACGGCGAACCGCAATCCTCGGCCGCGCGCGCTCGATCCTCCTCGCCGCGTGCGCCGCGCTTCTCCCGTCGATCCACGCTGCGGGGGCCGACAAGCCTCCGGTGAAGCGGCTCCTCTATCTGAGCATGCCGGATGGCGCTCAGAAGGAAGGTCGGTCGGGAGTCGGAATCCTGATCTTCGACATCGACGACGGGCACAAGTTCGTCCGGAGGATCGAGATTCCGATCTTCAGCGAGGGCCTCCGCGGCTTCACCGGGAGCGCGAAGACCCGCTGCGTCTACTACTCGACGACGAACCGCCGCCTCGGCTGCTTCGACGTCGAAAAGGAGAAACTCCTCTGGGAGAAGACGTACGAGGCGGGCTGCGACCGCTCGTCGATCACGCCGGATGGAAAGAAGATCTACGTGCCGACCGGATGGTGGTATTCGGGAGACGACAGCGGCTTTCTGGTCGTCAACGCTGGGGACGGAGCCCTCCTCAAGCGGCTTAAGGTCGGCCCGCAAGCTCACAACAGCATTACCAGCCTTGATGGGAAATTCGTCTACCTCGGAACGCTGACGATGCTGACCGTCTTCGATCCGGCGACCGAAAAGATCGTCCGCCAGATCAAGGACGTCGGCGAGAAGGGCGTCTTCCCCTACACCGTGACGAGCCGCAACAAGCTCGCCTACGTCTGCCTCGGAGGCCACGTCGGGTTCGACGTGGTCGACCTCGACGCCGGTAAGGTCCTCCACCGCGTCCTCGCAGGTAAGGAGCCGATCGCCCACAGGACCCACGGCGCGGGCCTCACGCCCGACGAGACAGAGCTGTGGATCAGCGATCAGGAAGGGAAGAAACTCTTCATCTTCGACGCGACGAAGATGCCTCCGGAGGCGAAGGGGCACGTCGAGCTGTCGCAAGGGGGCCACGGTTGGGTCTGCTTCAGCCTCGACGGCAAGTTCGCGTGGCCCCACACACCTGACGTCTTCGACGCGAAGTCGAAAAAGCTCGTCGCGACCCTCAAGGACGAGAGCGGGACCCCGGTGAGCAGCTCGAAGTTCATCGAGGTCCACTTCCAGGACGGCAAGGTCGTCGCAATGGGCAACGAGTTCGGCCTGGGACGCATGGAGTAGCCGAACCGGCAGCTCCCGCGACCCTCAAGGAACCTTGAGCAGCTCCTCGACGGTCCAGTAGCCGCTCCGGCCGCCGGTTTCCCTCCGGATGCGTTTCACCGTTTCGGCCGCCACCGGCGGAGAGGGCCTGCCGAAGCGCTCCCGCACGTGGGAGAGGACGGCGGCGATCTGCGCGTCGGTGAGGACTTGGCCGAAGCTGGGCATCTCGAGGTCGTAGGATCGATTCGCCACCCGAATCGAGCCCCTGACCCCATGGAGGACGATCCGGATGATCCGCCCTTCGGGGCCCGCGACCCACTCGGAGCCCGCGAGTGGCGGGATGGCCGGCCCCATGTTCTGTCCTTCGGGGTGATGGCAGGAGGCGCAGTAGCTCTTGAAGACGACCTCGCCGGCTTTCGGATCGGCCGGGGCCTGCGGTTTTTCCGAGGATCGGCCGCACCCAGCGGAGCACCAAGCAAGCCATAGATCGGCGATGCAAACGAAGCTCGGAAACATCCGCATAGAGTGAGCGTACGAAGCTGCGTCTGGAACGGCAAGGCTCTCCGGCATTCATGGTGGATTCAAAAAGCTGAGAACGACGTTAACCGCAGAGGACGCAGAGGACGCGGAGTATCGCAGAGAGACTGATTCGTCGGTAACGATCCCCACTGCGTCCGCAGCGGTTCTCACCGGGAGTTCTTGCTATCATGTTGCGCATGGAACCGTTCATGATCGCCTCGCTCTTCTTCACTCTGAATTTCGTCCTACCTGCTGCAGGCGCGGATCGCCCGGAAAAGCCCGCCGCCATCGAGACCGAGGGCGTTCCCCCCGTTCCGGCGGAGCTGTCCGCGCTCCTGTCGCGCTATCAGGAGGTGCGCAGCGCGCGCTTCCTCGACTGGCATCCGGCGGGGGACGGCATGCTCGTCCTCTCGCAGCTCGGCCCTCTCCACCAGCTCTACCACGTCGCCCGTCTTGGCGCGAAGCCGCGCCAGCTCACGGCGGGCGATGAGCCCGTCTCGGGCGGGCGCTATCTCCCCGGCGGCGCCATCCTCTTCAGCCGCGGGCGCGGGGGCGATGAGAACTTCCAGATCTTCGAGATGGATCTTTCGAGCGAACCCGAGAAGCCCCCGGTCGAGAGGCTCCTCACCGACGGCAAGTCGCGGAACCTCCTCATGCGTCCGAGCCCCGACGGGAAGCTCGTGGTTTTCTCCTCGACGAAGCGGAACGGTCGCGACGCCGATCTCTACATCCTCGACCGCGAGAAGAGATCGCCGGCGGAGATGCTCTTCCAGGTCGAGCGCGAGACCTGGGCGCTCGCTGACTGGTTCGAGGACCAGAAAAAGGCCGTCCTCGTCCGCACGATCTCCAATAACGAGTCCTACGGAGTCCTCATGGACCTCGCATCGCGGAAGATCGAGCCCTTGGCGGCCGAAACGTCGTCCCCCGGCGGCGTTCAAGGGCGCCAGAAGGTCTCGCGGACGGATTTCGAGGCCGGCGCGGGCGGGAAGAGTGTCTTTTTCCTGAGCGACGCTCGGGGCGAGTTCCGCGAGCCGGCGCGGCTCGACCTCTCGAGCGGCCGGATCGCCTGGCTCGACGATGGGCTCGCGTGGGACGCGGAGAACCTAACTCTCTCGAACGACCGATCGAGGGCCGCATTCACCCTCAATGCGGACGGATGGAGCGAGCTCCACCTCCTCGACGACATCGACGCGGAGAAGCCGCGGCGGCGGAAGGTCCCCTTGGCGGCGGGCGTCGCCGGTGAACTGCGGTTCTCACCCGATGGGAAACGGCTCGGCTTCACGTTCGCGCGGGGGGCCGAGCCGGCGGAGGCGTACGCGCTCGACATCGAGACGGGAGCCATCGAGCGGTGGACGACGAGCCCGCGCGCGGGATTCGCCGACGCGGACTTCATCGCCCCGCGGCTCATCCGCTATCCGTCCTTCGACGGCCGCGAGATTCCCGCCTTCGTCTATTTGCCCCCGGCGGCCGCCGGGGCCTCGGGGGGCCCTTCGCGAGGCCGCGCGCCGGTCGTCATCTCGATCCACGGCGGCCCGGAGAGCCAGTCCCGGCCGGGGTTCTCCGACGCGGTTCTGTTCTACGCCCGGGAGCTGGGCGCGGCCGTCATCGCCCCGAACGTGCGCGGCTCGACGGGCTACGGGAAGAACTACAGCCTCCTCGATAACGGCCGCCTTCGGGAAGACAGCGTCACGGACATCGGCGCGCTCCTCGACTGGATCGACTCCCAGGAAGGCGGTCGGGCGCTGGAGCTCGACGGGACACGCGTCGCCGTCACCGGTGGGTCGTATGGTGGCTTCCTGGTCCTGGCCTCGCTCGTTGCGTTCGGCGAGCGCATCCGCGCCGGCGTCGACTCGGTCGGCATCTCCGACTTCATCACGTTCCTCGAGCGGACGAGCCCCTACCGCCAGGACCTGCGGCGGGCCGAGTACGGCGACGAGAGAGATCCGGAGATGCGGCGGATCTTCGAGCGGATCGCGCCGGCCCGCCGGATCGGCGGCTTGCGCTCTGCCCTCCTCTTGATCCACGGGAAGAACGACCCGCGAGTTCCCTTCTCCGAGACCGTGCAGGTGGTCGAGAAGGCCCGAGCGACCGGCTGGCCCGTCTGGACGGTCTACGCGAAGAACGAGGGCCACGGCTTCACGCGGCGCGAGAACCGCGACTTCCAGCAGGCGGTCGCCGCGCAGTTCCTCCGCGAGCACCTTCTCCCCGGACCTGCGATCGCCACGACGCGCGGGCGGATGCGCATCATCGACCTGGACCTCGGAGGCGCTCACTGGGTGGATCACATCCTCCTCAAGGAGAGGGGGAACATGAACCCATTGTCTCGTGGGATGCGGTACGTGTTCGAGGCTCCCGCCGGCGAGGGGTGGCGTCCGCTCGTTCACGGTCGGACCATCGGATCGCTGAAGTCGCACCAGATTCGCCCCGATCGACTCGAGAAGCTCCGCCTCCGGGTCATCGAACCCTCGGTCGAGCCGCTTCGGCTGGAATTCTCCGCTTCGGAACAGGCCGCAACGGCGCGCGAGCCCCTCGAGGAGGCGCGGCGGCGGCTCGCATCGGGCTCGAGCCCCGATGAGGCGATCGGCGAGATCGATCGAGCGATCGCGAGACATCCGCGCTTCGCCCCGCTCCACGAGGCACGCGGTCGGATCCTCGATGCCCAAGGCGCCCGGGAGGAGTCACTGAAGGCCTTCGACCGCGCCCTGGACCTGGAAGAAGGCCTACCAGGGCTCTACCACGAGCGCGCGAACCAGCACTTTCGGCTGGAGAAGTTCCCCGAGGCGCTCCGCGACTACGCGGATTCGATCGCAGCCGGCGCGGGCCCGCACGATGCCGATTCCTGCTGGGAGCGCGGGCTCGCTTGGTACTACGCGGGCGACTTCGACGCCGGGCGGAAGCAGTTCGAGGGCTACCACCGCGCCGACAGCCTCGACATCGAGAACGGCCTCTGGCGCTTCCTCTGCATCGCCGAGCGCGAAGGGGTGTCGCGGGCCGTCGGGACGATCCTCGACTATCCGAGGAAGGTCCGTCCGCCGTTCCCCGCCCTGCTCGCGCTCTACTCGGGGCGGGGAAGCCCCGAAGCGGTGCTTGCGGAGGCGCGGGTGGGAGACCCAGGAGCCGCCGGCGAGAACGAGAGGCTCTTTTACGCCCACTACTACATCGCCAAGCACTTAGAGGTCCGCCGCGAGAAGGCGAAGGCGCTCGAGCACGTCGAGAAGGCCCTCGAGCACAGGATCGGCCACTTCATGTATGACTGCGCCCGGATCGACCGCAACCGCCTCAGGAGATGAAGCACCCGCAACTCACTTCCCCAGGAGCCGCGGCAAGAACGTCGTGAGGACCGGAACGTACGTGATGACGAGCACCGCAACGAGCCGCACGGAGATCATCGGCAGGACGGAGAGGTACACCTCGGTCATCGGCTTCTGAAACCTGTACGACGCGATGAAGAGGTTCATGCCGACTGGTGGCGTCAGGTATCCCACCTCGAGGTTGGCGAGGAAGATGATCCCGAGGTGAACGGGGTCGATGCCGTACGCTTCGCCCATCGGGACGATCAGCGGCACGACCACGATCAGGGCCGAATAGACATCCATGAGGCAGCCCACGACCATAAGCAAGAGGTTGAGCGCCAGGAGGAAGAGGAGCGGCGACTGGATTGCCCTCTTCGCCCACTCGATCACTCGATCCGCCACCTGCGCGTCGACCAGGTAGTTCGTGAAGCCGAGGGCGACACCGAGAATCAACAGGACGCCTCCCACCACGAGCGCGCATTCGGTGAGGACGCGAAACAGATCCTTTTTGAGCCGCAGGTCGCGGCAAACGAAGGCCTCGACGGCGAATGCATAGAGCGCCGTCAGCGCCGCGGTCTCCACGGTCGTTGCGAAGCCGCCGAAGAGGCCGCCGAGGGCCACCACGGGAAGGAGCAGCTCCCACTTCGCATCCCAGACGGCGCGCGCCGCCTCCCCGGAGTGGAACGGGTGCAGCTTCGCTTCCCCTCTCGGCGCCTGCACGATGCCGAGGACCACGTTCGAGATCACGAGGACGGCCCCCGGGACGAGTCCGCCCAGGAAGATCTCCTCGACGGTCACCTTCTGAGAAATGATCGCGTAGAGGATCAAGGGCAGGCACGGGGGAAAGAGCATGCCGAGCGCCCCCGCGCTGGTGATCAGCCCCAGCGCGTCGCGCTCCTTGTACCGAGCGGCGAGCAAGACGGGCAGGAGAAGTCCGCCGAGGGCCAGGATTGTCACGCCGCTCGCCCCCGTGAACGTGGTGAAGAACGCACATACCAGGCACGTGACCATCGCCGGGCCGCCGGGAATCCAGCCGAAGAGAGCCTGGAACACGCGCACGAGCCGCTTCGAAGCTCCTCCCTCCGCCAGGAAGTACCCCGCCACGGTGAAGAGCGGGATGGCGGGCAGCGTCGGGTTGGTGACGAGCCGGTAGTGGTCGAGCGGCAGCGCGGCGATCGGCAGCCCGTCACCCCAGAAGAGGATCATGGCCGCGCCGCCCAGGGTCACGAAGACGGGCGCTCCAAACAATGTCGCCGCAAGGAGCAACGCCAGGGCCGGCAACTTCAGCCGCGCCGGCTCGCTCGGTAGCCACAGCGCCAGGGCCACCAGCGCCGCCGCTCCCCCTAGGGAAGTGAGCCTGCCGATCCACCGCGTCGAGGAGTTCCGGATGAGCCGCCAGGCGATCAGGCTGAAGCCGAAGGGCATGAGACACTGCACGAGCCAGACCGGAATTCCGTAGGCGATGGCGTTGCCGCTCTCCTTCTCGGTGAGGACGAACTGCACACCCGCCACGACGAGAAAAAGCGTCACCGCGGCGGCGAAGGAGCCGCTGGCAACGGACGCCGCGGTCCTCCAGCGTCCCGTCAGGGCCGATGGCAGGGCCGAAACCGTAAGAAGCCGATTCTCACGGGCCGCGATGGCGCCGCCCAGCATGCCGAGGAGCAACGTGAGGTGCTGCGTCAGCGAATGCGAGCCGGACACGCCCCGCCCGAGCGTCTCGCGGGCGGCGATCTCGGCCAAGGGCAGCACGACCATCGCCGCCAAGCCCAGCGACACTGCCGCGTTCTCGATCTTGACCGCGAGCCCTCCCCGGCCGATCTGCCCGGTCTGCCCGGCCTCCGGAGAAGATATCTCGTTCGACGAAAGGTGTCTCACGGCGTCCGCTTGTCGCCGGGCGCCCGGTATTCCTTCAGGAGCCGTACGACCTCGTCGAACATGTCCGCCGGAACGACGTCCCCCCGGATGCGCGGGTGGACGTCCTCCGCGAACTTCCGCCACTCCTCGAGCTCCGCGGGCGTCAGCTCGTCCACCTTGAGGCCTCGCTTCACCATGGCCGCCACGGACTCCTCGTTCTCCTCACGGCCGCGCTTTCGGATCTCGGCTCCGGCGGTCTCCGCGGCCTTGAGGAGCGCCCCCCGGATCGCTTCGGGTACGGTGTCCCAAGCCTTCTTGGTGACGACGGTGGCGCCGACCAGAGGCACCCAGTCGAGGCGCAGCATGTGGGTCGTGTGGGTGTAGTACTGGCCGGCGAGCGCGTAGGTCGGGAGGCTGGGCACCGCATCGATCAAGCCCGTCTGCAGGGCCGTCAAGGTGTCGTTGAACTCGAGGGGAACGGCGTCGACTCCAAGCGACTTCATGAGGTCGATGGTGCGCTGATGGCCCGCCCAGACGAATGTCTTCATCTTCCGCCACTGGCTCGGCCGCCGCGCCGGCCGCTTCGAGAAGAGCTGCACCCAGCCCGCGTCGGCCCAGAAGAGCACCACGAAGCCCTTGTCCAGGAACTTCTTCTCCAGCGAGGCTCGTAAGCGCTCGCGCACGAAGTCGAGCTCGTCGATCGACCGGAATATGAGCGGCATGGACTGAAGGCCCGAGACCGAGTCTTCGATCAACATGAGCCCCGAAACCGTCAGCATGGCGGCCTGAATTTGACCCACTCGCATGCGCCGCACCATGTCGGCCTCGCCTCCCATGGTGCCGTCGGTGAAGGCGACGAGGGACACGGCGCCGCCCGAGGCGTCGCGCCACGCTTCGCCCATGCGCAGAAGGCTCTTGTGAAACGACGTGTCCTTGGGAGCGATCGTCGCCAGACGGATGCGGGCGCTCTCCGCGCCGCTCAATGAGGACGGGGCCGCCATTAGACCGGAGAGAATCGCGGTCAAGATCCCGCGTGTCCCCGCGCTCGTGAGACTGAATCGCTTCATCGGTATCTCCATCACGGTTCTATTCCTATTTCTCTTCCTTTATCTCGGGCGGCGGCTCGGGCTCTACGAACAGCTCGTCCACGCGCGAGAGGAGCCAGCGCGCCCGCCTCTGCATCACCAGGTTCGCCAGCCGCGACTCGGGCCTCCTGTTCACGTCGATCGAAAGCGCCAGCTCGAGCATCATCCTGAACAGCGCTCGGTCCTGCTTCTGGACGGCGACGGCCTCGGCCAGCGCCACCGGCGGGCCGGCCTCGCGTCCGCCGCTCAGCTCCATGGCGCGTCTGTAATGCTCGAAGGCGCGATCGGCCGGCTCGCCGCGAGCTCCCTGGCGCGCCATCTCGTAGCTGATGAGGAAGCCGTGGATCGCGCCATCGCCGAAGTCCTCGTCGAGGACGAGCGCTCGATAGATGAGCGCCTCCACGATCGCCTGATCTGCAATCGCCTCGGGATCGTCCTTCGAGAGCGAGATCATTCGGCCCCAGGATGCGGCCGTCCAGTAGAGGAGTGGGACGTCCGACGCCGTCGTTACGCCCGCGGCGGCCCTGGGGTCTGTTCGCAGCGCCCCTTCGAAGCCCTCGTGCCGAACCTCCAGCCCGCGGAGGCCGTAACCTCGAGCGCGGGAGTAGAGCCTGAGGGCACGCCGGCGCAGCGCCTCGGCGGCCGTCAGGTCCTTCGGCGCCAGCTCATCGGCCTCCTGCTCAATAAAGGCGAAGCTGTACTTGGTGAAGCCGCTCGCGGCAGCCAGGAGGAGACCCTCGTGCCGGGGGCTCTCCGCGAGGAGGCTCTCGATGAGCTTGAGGCTGAAGGGGACGGCGGCCTTGACCAGTTCGGGATCGTCATCGCTTGCGAACGTCGAGCCGCTCCGCGCAAGAGCATCACCCAGCCTCCGGATGGCGAGCCGCTCGATGGAACAGCCGGAGAGGGCGAGGGCCAGGGCGACCGCCGCGGCCTGCCCGCCCGCGATGGGGTGAGGTGTGCTATTCCTGAGTGCCATCGTTGGACGGCGCATCCTGCAGAGAAGGCGATCGAAGTTCAATGTGCTTCTTCCCTACCCGCCGGCTTCTCCGGAATACGCACTCTGCGGGTCGCGCGCGTATTTCACCCCGATGGCGCTCTTGGAATGTAAGTCAGCTTCACTTTGTATCCATGCCTCTTAACAGAGAGTCCACGAAGCGCGGGCCCGACCGGAGGAACGGCCATCGGTGGAGCCAGGATGACGAGGCCCGGCGAATCCGGCAGGAAGCGTGCGGGCCGGCGCTGAAAAACCTCTTTCGATCATGGCCGCACCTCGAAGAGAGCCACCTTCGATCGATCACAAGAGAATCTTGGCCAGGACGTTTCCCGCCACATCGGTGAGTCGAAAGCGGCGTCCGTTGTGCAAGTACGTCAGCCGCTTGTGGTCGATGCCCAGCAGATGGAGCATGGTGGCGTGCAGGTCGTGGACGGTGACGGGATCGACGGCGGCCCGATAGCCGATCTCGTCCGTTTCGCCGTAATTTGCGCCGCCGCTCAAGTCATCTTCGGTCGCCGATGGGAATGGGAATTCTCGATGCAGCAGCGTTCGGGGTCAAGGTGCCGGCCGGCGCGGTGTCGAGCGCGAACGAGGGTGGGGACTGGTCGCGGCACGAAGGCGCACCGCGAGCCGCCGAGTCACCGCGGGACCCTTGAGGTCCCTTAGCGCGTCCTTCCCCACCCACCGCGCCGCAGCCTGCGGTGAATCCGCCAGGCGCCGGGCCACCATCACCGCGGCAGCGTTGAGCGCGGGGCTGCGTCTGCCTACGGAGCGCAGGGCCCAGCTCACCCCCTTCTTGACGAAGTTCCGTTGGTCGGTGGCGGCGCGCTCAATGAGGGGCAGGGAGCGGGCAAACGGCTCGTCGCCGGCACCCTTGTCGTGCAGGGCGAGGCTGGCCAGAAGCGCAAAGGCCGCGCGCTTGACGAACTCGCCGCTCCGGCGGCACCACTGCGCGACCATGCGCCAGGCATGCGGCGTGCGATCGAACAGGTGAAAGCACACCGTATCGCAGATGGCCCAATTGTCGAAGTCCCGGCACCAGCGGTCCATTTGTGCCGACGTGATGCGCGCCGGCTCGGCGACGAAAGACGCGAGCATTCGGGCCTCGTACCAGCCTGTGTCCCAGAGTGCGGCCGCGAGATCGTGATTCTTCCCGAGCCGCTTCGCCATCTGTTGCAGCGTGCCGACCGATACGCCGAACGCCTTGTCGGAAGGGATGCCGTATCGGGCCATGCCCTCACGATTCCGTTTGGTGCCTCGACGCCTGAGCCAAGCGAGTACAGCTTGGCTTTCACCCTTTGATGGGGGCTCGTGCTTGGTGGGCGTCGTTTTTCTCAACGTTCCCGTTTGTTTCAGACGCTACACCCGATAGCCATCCGGCACGATCGCGTGCCGCGGGACGACGGCGATTCCGTCGCGGATGATGACCAGGCCATCGTCGTAGTTCTCTCGTCCCTCGACGTTGCGGATCGTGACGTTCTTCCCGACGCGCGCGTTCTTGTCGACGATCGCGTTCTCGATGACGCTGCCCGAGCCGATGCCGACGTCCGGAAGGCCGAGCGCACGGTGGTCGTGCTTTTCCTCTTCGGTCGCGAAATAGTCGGCACCCATGATGTAGGAGTTCCGAATCGTGACGTTGCTGCCGATGATCGAGCGGATGCCGATGAGCGAGCGCTCTATCTGTGCCCCCTCGATCACGCATCCCTCGGCGATGAGCGAGTTGACCGCCGACACCATTCCCACCCGCGTAGAAGGCAGGAGGCGGGCGCGGGTATAAACGGGTTTGTTCTGCGAGTAGAAGTCGAAGCGCGGCTCGGGCCCCGCCAGTTCGATATTCGCCTGGTGGAACGACCGGATCGTCCCGATGTCCTCCCAGTAGCCATGGAAGAGGTGGGCACCGACCTTCACTCGGCCGAGAAGGCTCGGCAGGATCCCGCGGCCGAAGTCGGCCGCCTCCCCTTTGAGCGCTCCCTCGAGGACATCCAGCTTGAAGACGTAGATACCCATGTTCGCGAGGAACCAGGGACCTTCCTCATCCGGGACATCGAACTTTTCGACGAGCTGGCGCGGCGCCTCCAGGAACCGCAGACTCTCCGGAGGGCCCTTGGGCTTCTCGACGAACTCCACGACGCGAGCCTGGTCGTCGATGCGCAGGATCCCAAAGCTGCTCACCCGGTCGGCGGGAACGAGGAGCGCGGCGATCGTGACCTCCGTCGCCGGCCGCTCGCCGATTCCACGGTGTCCGGCGAGCAGGTCCTGGAAGTCCATCTGGTAAATCTGGTCGCCCGAGAGGATCAGGACATCCTGGCCGCCCGAATCCTTGATGCGGTAGAGGTTCTTGCGAACGGCGTCGGCCGTCCCCTGGTACCAGGAGAGTGCGTCGGCGTGTTGAGGCGTCTGCTGAGCCGCGAGGATCTCGATGAAGCTCCGGGTGAAGCGGTCGAAGCGGTAGGTCTGGTGGATGTGGCGGTGGAGCGACGTCGAGTTGTACTGCGTGAGAACGTAGATCCGGCTCAGACCGGAGTTGAGGCAGTTCGAGATCGGGATGTCGATCAGGCGGTACTTGGCAGCCAGAGGCACCGCAGGCTTCGCCCGGTCCTTGGTGAGCGGGAAAAGGCGGGCGCCCTGTCCACCTCCCATGATCACGCAAGTGACATCGTAGTCGATCAGCTTTTTCACGAGAGGTTCCCTGCGTTGCGACGTTGGACCCGGCGGCCTGGCTTCGGTAAGAGGGCGGTCAGTATCTCAGAAGAGCTCAATGAATGCACGAGTTTCGGAGGAGAGGCTCTCTCCGCGGCGGTGGATCAGATGGACGTACTCGCGGCTGAAGTGTCGTTTCATCGGGCGCACGTGGAGGTCCGCGCGGTTGGCTTCGTCGATGTTCAGGTTGTGGATGATCGCGACGCCGTAGCCGAGACTCACGTATTTGATGATGAGGTCGGTGCTCCCCAAGGCCATCTTGACCGGGAGCTTCAGCTTCTCTTTCTGAAACGGGCGATCGATGAGCTGTCGCGTCTCGGTGTCGCGCGTGTAGGAGATGAACGGGTACTGGACGATGTCCGAGAGCGAGATGCGGCTCCTGCGGCTCAGCGGGTGGTCGCGCGGCGTGATGAGCACCATCTCGTAGGGGAGGACCGGCTGACTTTCGAGGGACGGGTGGCGCGCGTCGATCAGCACCGCGCCGAGGTCGATCGTCCCCTCGACGACTCCCGACACGATCTCGGCCGTTCGCATGTTGAGGATCGTGATCTCGGCGCCCGGGTAGCGGCTTGTGAATACCGATAGCCGCGGCGGCAGGAGGTGCGCCGCCACGGACTGGTTCGAGGCGATCACGAGCCGGGCCCGCCCGCGCCGCCCTTTCGACTGGAAGCGGCTCTCGATCTCCTCCTCGGTCTCGAACAGGCGCTGGGAAAGCTCGTAGAGCACTTCCCCTTCTCGGGTGAGCACGACACGGCGGAACTTTCGGTCGAGAAGCTGGGTCCCGATCTCGCGCTCGAGCTGCTTTACCTGCAAGCTCACCGACGGTTGAGTGAGGTGCAGGCGGCGAGCCGCGCTCGTGAAGCCGCCGTGACGGACGACTGAATGAAAGCCGCGAAGCTTGTGGAGGTCCATAGGAATAGTCTATTTTAGGTCATACTGAATATCAATTAGGATAATAGTTCCCGGCATCGTAGACTCCTCGGGCTTGGCGGAAACGCCGCGGCCTCTCGACGACCTCGCGCCCTCTCGGGGAAAGGAGTCCTGAAGTGGAACGAATCCTGCTGAAGTCGAAGATCCACCGTGCGACGGTGACGGCGGCCGATGTCCATTACCAGGGCTCGATCAGCATCGGCCCCAGCCTTCTTCAGGCGGCCGACATCGTCGAGTTCGAGCAGGTCCAGGTCTACAACGTCACCACGGGCGCGCGTTTCACGACCTATGCGATCTCCGGCGAGGACGAAGGCCAGATCCAGATCAACGGCGCCGCCGCGCACCTCGCGCGGCCCGGCGACCGGGTGATCGTCGCCAGCTACGCCTCGTATGGCGAGAAGGAAATCGCCGGCCACAAGCCTCTCCTGGTCTATGTGAGCGATCGAAACCGCATCGAAAGGGTCGCCACGCGATTCGGGCGCAAGGAAACGAGGGCCGAAGCGGCTCTTACACGGGCGGCCCAGAAGCGGCCGGTCAAGGTGGGCGTATGAGCAAGGTCACCGTCCCATCGATCAAGGCTCATAAGGGCGGCGAGCGCATCGCCGCCGTGACCGCGTACGACTACCCGACGGCGGTGCTCGTCGACGCGTCGGGGATCGACCTCGTGCTCGTGGGCGACAGCATCGGCAACACGATCCTCGGATACGAGAGCACCATCCCCGTCGAGCTGGAAGAGATGCTCGCCGCCACGCGCGCCGTGCGCCGGGGCATCCGCCGGGCCCTTCTCGTCGGGGACATGCCGTTCGGTTCCTACCACTGCGACTCTGCGCAGGCCGTCTCCGCCGCCGTGAAGTTCCTCAAGGCCGGCGCCGAAGCGGTGAAGGTTGAAGGCGGCAAGCGCCGCGTCGGGCTCGTTCGCAAGCTCGTCGAAAACGAAATCCCCGTGATGGGCCACATCGGGCTTACGCCGCAGTCGCTCCATGCCATGGGAGGCTACCGAGTGCAGGGGAGAAGCTCCGATGACGCGGATGCGCTCGTGAGCGACGCACTTTCTCTCGAAGGGGCGGGAGTCTTCTCGATCGTCCTCGAAGGCATTCCGGCGGATCTTGGCGCTCGAATCACCGCTCAGGTCGGCATCCCGACGATCGGCATCGGCGCCGGAGGGGAATGCGACGGTCAGATCCTCGTTCTGGCGGACCTCCTCGGCCTCACGGTCCCGCCGCCGAGCCGGCTCGCGCGGACTGGAGAGACCGCGCCGCAGGCCGATTCAATGGCGCCGCCGAAGCCCCGCTTTGTCCGCGAATACCTCGACTTGCGCGGCTCGATCCTTGGTGCCCTCTCGCGATATGCCGACGACGTACGGCGAGGGAGATTTCCCTCGGAAAAGGAGAGCTACTTCAGTCCCGCGAGAGTCGATGCGCATCCGGTTGGCGACGAAGGCTGAGCGCCGTCCCTATCCTACTCCGGCGTTTTTTGACCGTTTCATCAAGAACCGCACGAGTACCGTAATGGCCACGGCGCCCAGTACGCTCCACGCGACGACGTTGTAGGTACGAAGCCACGCCAGCAGCCGGTCGATGTTCCTCCCCACGAGGTAGCCCGCGCCGATGAAGAGGAGGTTCCAGACGACGGCGCTCGCTAGACCGTAGGCGATGACCTTCCAGAGCGGAACACGGGCGAAGCCTGCAGCGACGAAGAACAGGGCGCGAACGCTCGGCAGGAAGCGGTTGATGATGAGATAGAAGGCCGTGTGGCGCTCGAACCCTCTCGCGATGCGGTCGATCCCGCGGCCAAATCGTTCCCACCGTGGGCCCCAATGGCGGAAGCGACGGTTCGGATCGGCGAGCCAGACGCCGAACCGGTAGTCAATGAGAAAGCCGAGGAGCGATCCGAGGTTCACGCCGAAAAAGACGGCCCAGAAGCTCTTGCCGCGTGCAATCAAGATCGCTCCGCCGGCCGTCCAGAGATCACCCGGCACCGGCGGGAAAACGTACTCGAGTGCCGAACCAGCGAGCATCGCGAAGAACAGCAAAGCGTCGCTGACCTTCTCCGATTGGTTGATGATCGCCCGAACGAACTCTTCCACCGCTCGATCTACCTTCCTCCGTAAGTTATTCATCCAAAGCCCATTGAGTAGACGAAACGAGCCGCGGTGCTTGCAAGGAAAAAGGGACTTGACAGGTAGGTCAATCGTTTGTTAGTAATACCAAACATAAATTCAGCATGCATAACCTAACGAAAGCCTCATGAACACCGAAGGAAAAGCGAGCCCCCTCTCGGGACAATCCTCGAATTCCTCCCCTGAGCGCGACGAAAAGCCGCCGCGGTTCCGTTCGCGGGAGCTCTTCGGGAATTCTCGAAGGGTGGTGATCGACCACGAGGGTAAGGAGTACTTCCTGCTCTTGACCCGCCAGGGGAAGCTCATCTTGAATCGGGGGTCTTGAAGTCCCGGTTATCGTATTGCGATTTCGCTCCCTCACTCGGCATTCGCTCGTAAACTCGCCTCTCACTCGCCAGCCACCTCGGCGTCCGGGGAAGCCAGCCAACGTCAGGCCCAACTTCACCGGAGGTCATTCTCATGTCGACGTTTCGCCGAAGCGCACAGTCGCTCGGGCTCCTCAGTTGTATCTCTTTTCTCACGCCACACAGTGCAACTCGTGCCGATGACCGGTACTTCACTTACACCTACGAGCCGAAGGTCCTGGCCGCGGGGGCCGCCGAGTTCGAGCAGTGGACAACGCTGCGTGCGGGGAAGGAGAACGGCGTTTATTCACGCTGGGATCTGCGCAGCGAGTTCGAATTCGGACTGACGGACCGCCTCACGACGGCCCTTTACCTCAACTTCAGGTCGACCCACTTCGACAGCGCGGACGACGCGCTCGATGAGGATGAATTCGAGTTCAAGGGGATCTCCTCGGAGTGGAAGTACAAGCTCTTCGATCCGACGGCGGATCCCGTCGGCTTCCTCCTCTACGGGGAGCTTACGACGAGCTTCGATGAGCTGGAGCTGGAGGAGAAGCTCGTTCTCGGAAAGAACTTCGATCGGCTCATCCTCGCCTTCAACGCCAACAGCGAGCAAGAGTGGGAGTTCGAAGAGGAGAAGACCGAGAGCGAGCTGGTCGTCGAGTTCACGGCCGGCGCAGCCCTCAAGGTGACCGACCGATTTTCCGTGGGCGTCGAGCTGCGGGAAAAGAATGTCTTCCCCGATATGGAAGAGCTCGAGCACGCGGCCTTCTTCGCCGGGCCCGCCATCCACTACTCGACCGAGAAGTGGTGGGCGACGTTGACATTCCTTCCGCAGATCGTGGCCCTCAAGGGCTCGACCGGCGACAGCGTGAACCTCGACGAATTCGAGCGGGCGGAGTTCCGTCTGCTTGTCGGGATCCATCTATGAGTCGACCCGGCCCGCGGCGAGGAGCGGCGTTCTTCGCCCCCCTTGCCGTCGCTTCCGGCCTCGGCTTCTTCGGCTGTGAGTCGGCGATCTCGCGGATCGATCCCGCCTCGCCGCGGTTCGCGAAGCTGGCGCCGGAGGAGATCGCGGCGCTGAGGCGGGGCCGCGCGGATTACATCGCCAAGTGCTCGGGCTGTCATGGTCTGTATCGCCCGTCCCACGGCGGCCCCGACTACTGGGAAAAGTGGGTGGAGGCCATGGCGCAGCGCTCACGTCTCACCTGGTTCGAGCGCGAGCGGATCACAGGATACCTCGTCGCGCTGAGCGGCCACTGAGTCTCCGGTATTTTGAATTGCGCGCGTTCCATCGGGGGTGCATTCGAGGCGAAAAATCTATGTCGGGCCTGCTGCGTGGCGCACTCTCGGGGCGCTCGCTTATACTGACGCCCCCTTGAAGCAGGTCCTCCTACTGAACGGCAAGCCGGTCGTCGAAGAGGTGCCCGCCCCGTGCGCGGAGCCGGGCTTCGTGGTGGTGCGCGTGCGCTTCTCCGCGATCTCCTCGGGGACCGAGCGATCGAGTCTCTCCGCAGCCGCGGAGCCGCTCTGGAAGAAGGCGCTTCGCCATCCGGAGAAGGCGCTCAAGGCGATCCAGATGGCCCGCACGGAGGGCGTCGCCCGCACGATCGACGCGATCCAGGGCAAGCTCGCCGCCGCGCAGACCATCGGCTACTCGGCGGCCGGAGTGGTCGCGGAGGTCGGAGCCAAGGTCGGCGACGGCGTTGCACACTTCCGGCCCGGGGACCGCGTCGCCTGCGCCGGGGCCGGGTACGCCAACCACGCGGAGATCATTCGCGTCCCGTTGAACCTCGTCGTGCCGATTCCGCCCGCGGTCGATTTCGCCGCGGCGAGCAGTGTCGCGCTCGGCGGGATCGCCCTCCAGGGGCTGCGGCGTGCCGGTCCCACGCTCGGCGAGAGATTTCTCGTGCTCGGTCTCGGGCTTCTCGGCCAGCTCACGGTGCAAATGCTCCGCGCCGCCGGGTGCCGGACGATCGGCTACGACCCGCAAGCCGACCGAGTCCGGCTCGCCGAGACGCTGGGCCTCGAGGCCGCGATCGACGCCTGCGAGGCCGACCTGCCCGCCGCGGTGGTGCGATTGACGGGCGGTCTCGGAGTCGACGGAACGATCGTGACGGCCTCGACGCCGTCGAGCGACGTTCTCTCGAGCGCCCTGCGAGCCACGCGGCGCAAGGGGCGTGTGGTGATCGTGGGCGATGTGGGCTTGAACCTCGTGCGGGCGGACATATACCCGGGCGAGAAGGATGTCTTCATCTCGACGTCGTACGGTCCGGGCCGCTACGACCCGGAGTACGAAGAGAAGGGGCACGACTACCCCCTCGCCTACGTCCGCTGGACCGAAAATCGGAACATGGAGGAGTACCTAAGGCTCCTCGCCGCCGCCGCGGTGCGGGTCGAGCCGCTCGTGGGAGCCACGGTGCCCGTCGCCGAGGCCGAACGGGCCTACGAGCTGCTTTCGGCTTCGGCCGAGGGCGGAACAGCGGATGGAAAGCCGCGCCCGCTCCTGATCCTCCTCAGCTACCCCGAGCGCGCGGCGGATCCGCTCTCGGAGCCCTCGCCGCGCAAGGTCGTCCACGTGCGCGGGCCGGCGCGGCCGGTCGTGGGGCTCATCCGGACCGCCATCGTGGGCGCAGGGTCCTTCGCGACGTCGGTCCACTTGCCGAACCTGGCGAAGCTGCGCGAGAGCTTCACGATCCAGACCGTCATGAGCCGCTCGGGGGTGAACGCGGCCGCCGCGGCGAAGCGCTTCGGCGCACGCTCGTCGACGACGGATCTTGCCGTGGTCCTCGGCGACCCGGAAGTGGACCTCGTCGTCATTTCGACGCGCCACAATCTCCACGCGGAGCTTGCGGCGCGGGCGCTCGAGGCGGGGAAGCACGTTTTCGTCGAAAAGCCGATCGCGACGGACCGCGCCGGGCTCGATCTGCTCATCGACGCATGCGAGAGGGCCCAGAAGGCCTCCAATGGCCCTCCGGTCCTCTTCGTGGGCTTTAACCGCCGCTTCTCGCCCTATCTCGAGCGTGCGAAGAAGCTCATCGCCGGACGCCAGGGGCCCCTCGTCGTCCATTACCGCGTCAACGCGGGAAGCCTCCCACCGGGCCACTGGGTCCTCGGCGAAGAGGGCGGCGGCCGGAACATCGGCGAGGCCTGCCACTTCTACGACGTCTTCACGTTCCTCACGGGCCGGCGCGTCGCATCAATCGACGCTGTGCCCACCGGTACGGGGGCCGCCGGCACGTCGCGGGGAAGCGAAAACTTCTCGGCGAGCATCTCGTTCGCCGACGGCTCGCTTTGCACCCTCCTCTATACCGCGAGCGGCTCCTGCGCGCTCGGAAAGGAGCGCATGGAGCTATTTGTGGACGGGAAATCGCTCGTTCTCGACGATTTCCGCAGCCTGGAGCTCCACGGCTTCGCCGGCGACGCCTTCAGCACTCGCGGGCCGGAAAAAGGGCACCTCGAGGAACTGGAAGCCCTCGCGCGGTCGCTCCGCACATCCATTCCCGAGGAGCGCAAATGGCCCATTCCGCTCGAAGAGCTGATCCAATCGGCCGAAATCGCCTTTGCGGTCGAGGATAGGCTCCAGTCGGGCCGTCGCGGGCGCTGATGTGCGGCATCGCGGGGGTTTTCTCGCTCGCTGGAGGCTCACCGCACGCCGACAGAACCCTCCTCGAGCGCATGAGCGGGGCGCTCGCCCACCGCGGGCCCGATGGGAGCGGCATCTGGGTCTCTTCCGACGGCAAGATCGGCTTCGCGCACCGTCGGCTCGCCATCACGGACCTGACGGAGGCCGCCGCGCAGCCGTTCTCGAACGAGGATGGCTCGGTCGTCGTCATCTTCAACGGCGAGATCTATAACCACGCCGATCTCCGCCGCGAGCTTTCGGCGGGGAGCCACATTTGGAAGACGGACCACGCGGACACCGAAGTCCTCGTCCACGGGTACGAGGAATGGGGGTTCGGCCTCCTCGACCGCCTGCGCGGGATGTTCGCGTTCGCCCTCTGGGACGGCCGCCGGAAGAGCCTTTTCCTCTTTCGCGACCGCCTCGGGATCAAGCCGCTTTACTGGACGGTCCACCGCGGCCGCCTCCTCTTCGCCTCCGAGATCAAATCGCTCCTCGAAGAGCCCTCGCTCCCGCGCTCGATCGACGAGGAGGCTTTCTTCGACTACCTTTCGTTCCTCGCCGCACCGGCGCCGCGCACGCTCTTCGCCGGCATCGAGAAGCTCGAGGCGGGCTCGTTCATCGAAGCCCGCGTGGACGGCCTGATCCGCCGGGAGCGCTATTGGCATCCTTTCCGCGGCGTTGCGAAGGACCGCTTCAAGTCGGACGGCGAGTGGGCGGAGGCGATCCTCGCCGAGTTGACCGAGTCGGTCCGGCTCCATTCGCTCGCCGACGTGCCGGTCGGTATCTTCCTCTCGGGCGGCATCGACTCCTCGACCAACGCGGCGCTTTTCGCTCAGGCGATGGGAGCCCACGGCACAGCGGGCGGCCGGATCGAGTCTTTCAGCATCGGCTACGGCGGAACGGGCGGCTATCCGGAGGAGCACGAGTTCGCAAGGCTCGCGGCCCGACACGTCGGGGCGCGCCACCACGAGCTGGACCTCACGCTCAAGGACCTCCTCGACTTCCTGCCGGCCATGGTGGAGTACCAAGACGAGCCGATCGCCGACCCGGTCTGCTTTCCCGTCCATTTCATCTCGCGCTTCGCCCGCGAGCACGGGATGAAAGTGTGTCAGGTCGGCGAGGGCTCCGACGAGCTCTTTTTCGGCTATCCCGCGTGGCGTACGGCGCTCCGGCTCCAGAAGCTCGACGGCCTTCCGGTCCCGCGCGCCCTCAAGCGCGGCGGACTCGGGCTCCTTGACCTGATCGGGCGACGCGACACGCTCGGGCGCGAATGGCTCCGGCGCGGCTCGGAGGGCGAGCGAGTCTTCTGGGGGGGCGCCGAGGCGTTCACCGAGCCGGCGAAGCGCGCGCTCCTCTCGCCGCGGATGCGCGAGAAGTTCGCCGAGAGGTCGTCCTATGAGCCCATCGGCCGGTGTTTCCTCAGGTACCTGGAGGACGCGCCCGAGTTCTCCGACCTCGACTGGATGACGTACCTGGATCTGAGCTTTCGCCTGCCGGAGCTGCTTCTCATGCGCGTCGACAAGATGGGGATGGCGGCGTCGCTCGAAGCGCGCGTGCCGTTCCTCGATCATCATCTCGTGCGGCTCGTCCTCTCGATCCCCGAGCGGGCGCGCACGAGGGGAGGAGAGCTGAAGCCGCTTCTCAAGCAGGCTGTCGCGCCTCTCCTGCCGCCCGAGATTCTGAAGAGGCCGAAACAAGGTTTCGGCGTGCCGATCGCCCAGTGGCTCCTCGAAGGGCTTGGCGAGCGCGCTCGCGAGCCGATCCTCGCGTTCACCAAGGCGACCGACTTGATCGACCGCGCCGAGGTCGAGAGGCTCCTCCTCGGGCGCGACGAGAGAGTGTGGTACCTCCTCAACGCGGCGATGTGGTGGGAGAGGTTCGTGGGATGATCCGCGTCACCCCTCCGAATCGGCCGGAAAGAAAGCGAGACCCGACACACTTCGGAGCACAAAACGCTCCGGCAGGACGACCGACTCCTCGACCGCGAGCGAAGGCATGCAGCCGGCGAGCGATTCGAAGCCCCGGGATCTCCTTCGGCGCCTGACCGATCGGAATACGCTCTCCTTGGCATCCTGGTGGGAGCACGCCGCGACCGTGCGATTCGTGTAGAAGCCCACAACGGGGCGGGAACCTCCCTCGAATAGTAGTCTGAAACCGGTGCCTTTGACGATCACTCGATACAAACGATCGGCGCCGACGGCTAGCGCCGGCCGCGGGAGCTCGCGGAAGAGCCTCCGGAACCAGCCGGAGCGAATCGGGTCGCGAATCAAACGTGCGATGAACCCTTCGTCGTCGTTCTTGGCTGAGGCGTTCATCTTGTACTCCTCGCAGGCGGCAAGTAGGGACCTTGGGCGGTTTGCCTACGGCCCTCGAAGTGCCTTGACGATCGCGGCGCGGTACTCCGGATCCTTCTCGCTGATCTCAAGGACACTCTTCGGGAGATCGATATTTGTGAAGAGTTCGGCGTAGTCTGCTTCGACTTTGGACTCGTGGAAGAGCTTGATCTTCGTCTCGCCCTTGGCGAGGTTCCGAGGCTCTCCGGCCAGAGAGATCGCCGAGAAAGTGCATTCCGCTTTCATGGATGAGGGGCGCAGCCCACATCCATAGAGATGATCGATGGCCTTGAGCAGTGCATCGCTGGGCGACCCGACGGATCGATAGGTCACAGAGCCTCGGAAGACCACAACCGGCACTTGGGGTCCCAGCGAGCTTTCTTTCCAATCGTGTCCAAGCGACACGATGAGCCCGACCTCGCGGCCCTTGAAGAGCCCGTAGGCGTGGATCGCCTGGGAACCGTCCTGCGATCGCTCGACTTTCCGGATGCTGAAGGTCAGGTCATGCCACCCTTCCTCCGAGCCGGAGACGATCTCGCGGAGCGGGCTCGTCGCTGGATCGCTCGGCGTACAGGACACCGAGATGAGGAAGAGGATGATGGGCAGCGTGCTCAGCGGCCTGAGATGCATGGGATCCTCGATCTGAAGTCGTAGACGACGATCGGGATGGTAAGAACCCGAGTACCGTTCTCTCAAGAGGAAAGCCGCGGGCTTCAACCGGCCCGAAGTTCCTCGCACAACTTCCTGACCTTGAGAGAACGTTCTGCCTACCCCGATTGCGACGCGAACCTGATCCCCGACGAGTGCGACCTCCGGCCGTCGGGTCTTGGCTTCAAGGCTTCGCAGGAGATCTCTCTAGGTCGCGATCCGGCGTGGGTAGACGTCGGTGATCTTGACGGCGACGGCGACCTCGACATGGCGACGTACGAGGTGCCTTTCACGCAGCAATTCTCCTTCCTCCTCAATGACGGCAAGGGTGTCTTCACCGGGTCGGGGATTGCACCCGTTCCTGCTGATTTGGCTTATCTCACCTCGCCGCCGACGGGAGACTTAAATGGTGACGGCCTCATCGACCTGGTCTGGGTCAACTACGGCTCGATTCGAGTGGCGCTACAAAGTGCGGCGGGGGGATTCGAACGCCAGACCGAGATTCTGACGCAGTCCTACGTCCTCTCCCTTGTCGCGGGCGACTGGAATCGCGATGGCAGGATCGACCTCGCCATGGCGGGCAGCGACATCTCCGTCCTCCTCAACAGGGGGGACGGGACGTTTTTCAAGAACCGAGCTTTGCAATTTGGTACCTCCCCCCATTCACTGTACGTCGCCACCCCCGACTTGAACGGTGACGGCCTTCCGGATCTTGCCGTGGCCGAAGACTCGAGGGCCGTCGTGACGCTGAGTCTCAACACCACCCGCCCGCCCCTGACCCACGACGAGAACCGTAATGGGATCCCCGATCCGTGCGAGCGGACGCCGTTCCATCGCGGGGACGCCGATGCCACCGGTGCGGTGGAGCTGACGGACCCGATCTTCATCCTCGACCACCTCTTCGCCGCCGGCGCCGCGCCTCCCTGCCGCGAGGCTGAGGATGCCGACAACGACGGCGCGCTCGCCATCACGGATGCGATCCAGCTCCTCCTCTATCTCTTCCCCGGCGGCACGCCGCCGGCCGAGCCCGGGCCGCCGCCCGCGGCCTGCGGGCAAGACGCGGACGCCCCCGGCGCCGCCGGCGACCTCGGGTGCGACTCATATGGACGGTGCTGAGGGTTCTCCTCGCTCCCTTCGCACTGCGGGGCGTGCTATCCTCCCCGCCATGAATCATCGACTGACCGCTCCGATCCTCCTCGTCTATCTCCTTGCTGCCCGTGCGGTGCCCGCCGCGTCCGCCTGGCGGTCGCTTCCCGTCGTCGAGCCGAAAGGCGAGCGCGCGCACACAGGCTCCTTCACGGTGAAAGACCCGCTCGCCGCCGGGTGGAAGAAGCCGCCTTTCGCCTACGGCGAGAAGGCCGCCACGGGACGCAAGCTCGCCCGCGTCGCGGTCGTCATCTACGACCCGGTCCTCGAAATGGAGGGGGGGAAGACTCTCATCGAGCATTTGAAGGCGAACGACGCCGTCGAGTACTCCCACATCCTCGCGAACGTGATCCGCGAGGCGAGCTGGGGGATCATCAACTACGAGATCGCGGAGGTCATCCGTGTCGACGGCTTCCCAGTCAAGGTCGACGGCTTCCGCTACACGGACGAGAGCTTCCTCGAAGTGAGGAAGACTGAGAAGTGGCAGCCGGCCGCGACGTCCTACCGAAAGCTATTCGAGGAGAACCGGCTTCTCGAACGGTTCCAGAAGGGCGACCTCCACGAGATGTGGTTCTGGGGGGCGGGCGGCATGCACGTCGACGAGTTCGCGGGATTCATCCCGAACCGCTACGCGCGCTTTGCGCCGACCGACAACCCGTGGTTCTACCGGCCGTACGACATCCCGCCCGAGATCGGCCGCACGGTCTGGGTGATGGGGTTCAACTACGAGGTAGGCCCCGACAACATGGTCCACAGCTACACGCACCGCGTCGAGAGCATGGCCGCGCTGGCCTGCGCGGATGGGATCTGGGACACGCACGCGCGGAGGGACCCCTGGAACGTCCTCTCCTTCCTCGAGCTGGACCACGCGGGCTCCCCCTCGCAGGTCGGGAACTGCCACGTCCCGCCGAACGGCAAGGGCGGCTACGACTACAACAACGGCCGCCGGGTGCTCTCGTGGGCCGACGGATGGGCGAACTATCCGGACATCCGCGGCCCGGCGCGGCCCATCTCGAGCGCCGAGTGGGGGAACAACCACTTCGGCTTCCAGAAGTGGATCCTCGAGCACGTTCCGAAGTTCCCCGGGCACACGCGCTACGGCTACAACAACTGGTGGGTCTACATAGCGAACACGGACGAGGAGCTGCCCGATTGGAAGGGAAACGCCACGGCGGAGTTCCTTATCCCCGAGGGGATGCCGCCGCCGGGGCCGAGGCCGCAAGCGGATTCAAAGTAGTCCCGTAGGTACGTGGACCCTCTCGGAACGGACGGACGGACGTCAAACACGGAGGACACAGAGGTGCAAAGAGGGGGCTTTGCCGTCGATCGATGAGGACTGTCGGGACTCAGCAAGTGAGGGACCTCCTCCGCGGCGCGGTCGAGGCCGATGTATTGCGGCCTCCTTCGGATCTTGATTCGTGGTTCAAGGAATCGCTCTGGCATCTCTTTCTTGCGCTGCGCGGCCGGACGGGGATTCGCCTTGTTGATCTAGAGGGGCGCGGCCGGCGGCTCGGGTGGATGCGGCTCCTCTTTCGCGCGCTGCCGCTTCTTTTTCTTGAGGCGGTCCTGGCGCTTCCCGCGCTCCTTGCGACGCTTCTCCTTGCTCTCTGGGCCGCAAGGGGGCGCCCTCGGCGCAGGCTGACGTCGGTGGACCCCGTCGTCGGCTACCTGCGGACCGATCTCTCTTGCGGCGTCCGCGCGGGCGGCTCGGTCGGGCACATCCGGGGAGTGGCGACGGCCTTCGAGGCGCTCGGGTGCAATGTCCTCTTCCTCACGACCGACCGCATGGAAGCGATGTGTGGCTTCGAATCGAAGCTCTTCCGGCCTCTGCCGTTCCTTCGCGTCCTTCCGGTCCTCCCGTCCATTGCGGCGAATCTGAACGCGCTCCGTATGGTACGATTCCTCCGGCGGCGGGGCGCGGCTTTGATCTACCAGCGGTACTCCCTCAACAACTTCGCCGGCGCGGTCGTCTCGCGCCGGCTGAGGCTGCCGTTTGTCCTCGAGTACAACGGCTCGGAGGTCTGGATCTCCCGCCATTGGGGGCGCCGCGAGCCGCTCGAGCGGCTGTCGCTCTGGCTCGATGGGATCGCGCTGCGGGCCGCGGACGTCGTCGTGGCGGTGTCGAAGGCGATGGGAGATGATCTCGCGGCACGCGGGGTGCCGCGCGAGCGAATCCTCGTCAACCCGAACGGCGTCGATCCCTCCGTCTACGATCCCGAGCGCTGGGTCGATGAGCGGATGCGGATCCGGCAGCGACTCGGATTCGACGGCGCGACGGTCATCGGTTTCCTCGGGACCTTCGGCCCGTGGCACGGAGCGGACGTCCTGGCTCGCGCGGCCGTGAAGGTCGCAAAGCCCGGTCTTGCTTTTCTTTTCATCGGAGACGGAGCCCGCAGGCCCGCGACGGAAGCGATCTTGCGTGGGAGCGATGCCGAGCCGCTCTCCCGGTTCACGGGCGAAGTCCCGCAGGCCGAGGGGCCAGCGTATCTCGCCGCCTGCGACATCCTCGTCGCCCCGCATGTCCCGAACCCCGATGGGACGCCGTTCTTCGGCTCGCCGACGAAGCTCTTCGAGTACATGAGCATGGGGAAGGCGATCGCCGCCAGCCGGCTCGACCAGATCGGCGAAGTGCTGGAGGATGGCCGGACTGCCCTCCTCGCCGAGCCGGGCAACGCCGATGACCTCGTGCGAGCGATCGAGACCCTCGCCCGGGATCCGGAACTGCGGCTGCGGCTCGGAGAAGCCGCGCGTGCTGCCGCCATCGAGCGCCACACCTGGCGCCGGCACTCCGAGAGGATCCTGGATGCGATCCGCCACTGAAGACTTGCCGACGAGCCCATGAGCCGCCTCGCGCACTACCTGCGCCAGCTTCGCGCTCTCCCGCCTCGGGAGATCGGCCGCCGGCTGGCGGCCAAGGTCGATCGACGGACCCGCGGGATCGTGGAGGAGCTGCGGGGACGCGCGGGGTTTCTGCTTCCATCGAACCGAGCGTACTGCCGGTCGATCGGCATCGACCCCCACGAGGCCGGAGAATGGCTCGAAGGATTCCGCGAGGACTTGCGGGCGCGCGGCCCCTGCTCCTCGCGCGCCCTTGCTGCTTCGCACGAAGAATGGCGCTCGCTTCTCGGTGCCGAGCCGTCGCGGAGGCTCGTAGCGGCCGGCCGGGAGGCCATCGACCACCGCTTCGACCTGCTGGGCTCGGGTCCAACGGTCGTTGCCATCGCTCCCGCGGACGAGAGGCTCGCGGGGATGCGCCGCCTCCTCGGGGGTTCGGCGGGTTTCCTCGGCGAGAACGGCGCCGCCGCGGAGGATTCCATTCGGGATTCCTACCGGCCCATCGATTGGCACGCCGACTTCAAATCGGGCTATCGCTGGGGGGAGCGGGTCTGGTTCGCGCGCATCGCGTACGGCCGGAGCGGCGACGACATCAAGGTCCCGTGGGAGCTATCGCGCTTCGCGCACGGAATCCGCCTCGGCCAGGCGTTTCGCTTGACGGGCGATGTGGAGTTTGCGCGCGAGGTCGTCCTCCAGATCCTCGACTGGATCGCGGGCAACCCCGTGGGCTTCGGCCCTAACTGGACGACGCCGATGGACATCGCGATCCGCGCGGCGGCGTGGACGGCCGCGCTGCAGCTCATCGCCGACAGCTCCCTCGCGACGCCGGCCTTCTTGTGGCTCGCGGCTCGCTCGCTCGAGGCTCACGGCCGCCACATCATGGGCCACATCGAGTGGCACGGCGACGACAGCTCGAACCACTACGTCTCGGACATCGCAGGGCTCGCCATCCTCGCGACTGCGTGGCCGAGGCTCCCCGGTGCCGCCGGATGGGTCCGGTACGCTCGCGAGCGGCTTGCTTCGGAGATCGAGCGACAAGTCTACGCCGACGGATGCGACTTCGAGGCCTCGACGGCCTACCACCGCCTCGTCCTCGAGCTGTTTCTCCTGCCGTTCATCCAGGCCGAACGCGTAGGGGTTCCATTCGGTGAACGGTACCGCGAGCGCCTCAAGGCCATGCTCGATGCCCTTCGAGCGCTGCTCCACGAGGACGGCACTGCACCGCAGTTCGGCGACAACGACTCGGGGCGCTTCCTCGCCTTCGAGACGCCGGGAGCGCCGCCGCTCTCGATGTGTTACCTGCTCGCTCTCGGCGATGCGGTTCTCCTGGCCGACGGCCTCACCCTCCGTCCGCCAATCGCGGACTCGTCTGCGGCCCTTTGGCTGTCGGACCGTCCGCCGGCCGACGCCGGCGGCGCCGCCTGGCTTGCTCGACGATCTACGGCAATGAAGGACGCGGGCTGGTTCGTCCTGCGCGATCACGGCGTCCAGGTCGCGATCTCCTGCGGCCCGAACGGCCGGCCGGGCCGCGGGAGCCACACGCACAACGACAAGCTCTCGTTCGAGCTGTCGGTGGGGGGCGTGAGGCTCATCGCCGACCCCGGGACCTTCCTCTACACGCCGTCGCCGGAAAAGAGGAACCTCTACCGCTCGACGGCGATGCACAGCACGCTCGCCGTCGCCGGCTGGGAGCAGAACCGATGGCTCGAGGGGCCACCGGGACTCTTCAGCGTGCTTGAGGCCGGCGAGGCGAGGGTGCTCGAATGCGGCGAGAAGCTCCTCCGCGGCGAGTACCGGGGATTCGGCGTCCGCCACGAGCGCGAATTCCGGCTCGAAGGTGCGCGCCTCGAAGTCACGGACCGCATCGAGACCGGAGGCCGCGCGGCGTGGCTCCACTGGCACTTCGCGCCCTGCGTGGAGGCGGAGATCGCCTCCCCCGAGCGCGTCGAGATCCGGGCAAATGGAGTCCGCGCCGCTCTCGAAGTGCAGTCGGGCACCTTCGAGATCTACCGATGCGGCTATTCGGCCGGCTACGGCCTCGAGGAAGAAGCGCTGGCGGCTCGAATGGCCGTCGCGGACGGTGAGGTGCGTTGGTCGATCGAACTTGCCGAGGGGCCTTCGATGGATGGGATCGGGAGATGATGACGTTAGCCGCAGAGGACGCAGAGGTTCGCAGAGGGAGCTTTCGCGGAGGTAAGGGCACCGAAGCGACTGCATTTTCGGCGCTGCACGGGATACAGGAGGAGATATCATCCGTGCGTCAAGCGTGCGTCGGAGAATCGGGAAGCGAGTTCGGACAATGGACCTTTGGGATTTCTTTCAGCAGCGCCAGATCCGCCAGGCACGGCGAGAGGCCGGAGAAGCTTCTCGGGCGGGAGAGCGGGCCCAAAGGAGCTCAATCGCCGTCGAGGAGAGGCTGGACCGACTGACGCTCGCCTGCAGGGCGCTCTGGGAGCTTTTCCGTGCGCGGACGGGCCTCACCGAGAACGACTTGCTGGAGAAAATGGAGCAACTGGATCTCCTGGATGGAAAGCGCGATGGACGGCTTTCGGTAGAGGAGAAGCGTTGCCCCGACTGTCGGAGGAAGAACCATCCTCGCAGGGAAGTCTGCCTCTACTGCAGCGCTGAACTGCCACCCGGCTCGGCTTTCGATGGAGCGGGCCGTTAAGGGCCGGCCTTCTGTTCGATGGTCTCCGCTAAGCGCGTCGTCATCGGCACCGCGAACCACTGGACTTCGCCCTTCCGCGTCGGGAGCCACCACTACGCCGAGCAGTTCGCCGCCGCGGGCTGGGACGTCGCGTTCGTGTCGGATCCGATCTCGCCGCTCCATCGTCTTTTCGCCGGTGACCGCGAGCAGTACCGCGAGCGGCTCGCCATCCACCGCGAGGGCGGCCGGCGGTTCTTGGGCGGCCGGCTCTGGGCCTACGTGCCGTACGGACTCGCGACCGTGAACACGCGGGCGGTCCTTCGGAGCCGGTGGATGGCCCGTAAATGGTTCCGCGCGACGATTCCTCGCCTCGACCGCGTCATCGAGCGCGAGGGCTTCGCGGGCGCCGACGTCCTCTGGATTGACAGCCCGTCGCAGGCTTGGATGCTCGACCATCTGCCGCACCGGCGGAGCGTCGTGCGCGTGGCGGACCACACCGCGGGCCTTCCGAAGGTGCCTGCGGCGCTCGTCGAAGTCGAGACGGAAGCGGTCCGTAAGGCGGACCTCGTCGTGGCGACCGCCCGGCGCCTCGAAGAGCGCGCCAAGAGGCTCCGAGACGGTCCGGTTCTCTATTTGCCCAACGGCGTCGATTTCGGCCTCTTCGCCGATGGCGCGCCGCCTCCGCCGCCCGAGTATGCGGCGATCCCGAGCCCTCGCGCGGTCTACGCGGGCGCCATCGGCCCATGGTTCGACGCGGACCTCATCGCGTTCGCCGCCCGGCGCCTCCCGCGAGTTCATTTCATCCTCATCGGACCGCCCGCGGCCGACCTCTCGAGCGTCGCCGGCCTCCCGAACGTCCACCTCCTCGGTCGCAAGCCCCACGAGCAGCTTCCCGCCTACTTCCGGCACGCGCAGGTCGGCATCATCCCGTTCAAGTGCTCGGATTTGATCCAGTCCGTGAGCCCCATCAAGCTCTTCGAATACCTGGCCGCCGGCCTGCCGGTCGTCAGCGTCGCGTGGGACGAGATCGCGCAGTACCGAGGCGCGGGGCGAGTGAGCCTCACGTTCGGAGCCGTCGAGTTCGCCTCCGAAGTCGAGCGCCGCGCCGCCGAGGGCGGAGGCGAGCCGCAGAGGACTCACGAGTGGGCGGATTCGTTCCGGAGGGTTGCGAAGATCCTGGAATTATGAAGGGGATGGGAAGGAGGCGGCTACGCGGGAGCGACCCCTCCCGAGCCGTACCCTCAGGCGGGCGAAGACCTGACTCCAGACCGTCTGGGATTTGAGGAGTGATGCCATGAAAGAGCGCAACCATCTCGCTCGACCGCTGGTCGTCCTGGGGGCGGCGCTCCGTCTCCCGGCCGCCTCCGCGGGAGGCGACGTGTGGGGGACCGTGGAGCGGACGCGGCCAACCTCCCCGCGCTGCTTCCCGCCATCTGGACCATCTTCCCGCGCTCACCGGCCGCCCCGGGCGACCTCCTCACCCTTGACGGGGATTTTCTCCACTCCGGACTCGAGATCCGCCTCGCGGGAGCGGTTCACGAGCCGCTCAAAGTCCTGCGAAGCCACATTCTCCTGCGCGCACCGGCCTCACCGGGAGAGTATCCGGTCGAAGTCCGGCTTCCGGGCGGGAAGCCGATTCACTTCCCGGTGATGGTCCGCGTGGATGCGCCCGCCGGTCGATTCCGCCGGGGCGACTTCAATGCGGATGGGATCCTCGACATCACGGATGCGATCGCAATCCTGAATTTCCTCTTCCCGGGCGCCGAGCCTCCCCTCTGTCGCGATGCAGCCGATGCCGACGATAACGGAAAGGTTGAGCTGACCGATGCGATCCACCTACTTCATGTACTCTTCCTCGGAGAAGGCTCGATCCTGTTCCTGGGGGGCGCGATCCCGGGGCCCGATCCGACGCCGGATGGTCTGGACTGCGCGGGATAAGCCAACTGGCCGGTCCGCTATCGACTCGCGACCGGCGCTCGCGCCCGATCCCGTAACCAGCGAATCCCCTCCTCGACGAGCGCAGGTGGCATCTCGTTCACCTCGCGCTTCCTTCCGAGACCGTCGGGGAGTGTGAGGGTGAGCCGGCCGCCGAGATGCTGGCGGAACTCTTCGAGCCCCGCAAGGACGCTCAGGACGCCCTGGGAATCCTTCGATTCGAGGATCGGATGCCAGAGAACGAGTCCGCAGGCTTCCATTGCGCGGCAGACGCGGTCCCGCTGGGCCGTAGAGATCTTTCCCAGGCGCGAGGCGATGTAGAGGTCCAGAGCGACGCCGAGAGCGACGGCCTCGCCGTGGTGCACTTCGTTTTTCGTCAGCGACTCGATCTTGTGGGCGGACCAGTGGCCGAAGTCGAGCGGACGAGCCGCGCCGAATTCGAAGGGGTCGCCCCCCGTGCGGATGTGATCGAGGTGGAGCATTGCGCAGCGGATGACGACGCGCTCCATGGCGTCGAGGTCGCGGGCGACAAGCCGCGGCGCGAGTGCCTCGAGCTCCTCGATGAACGGCGCGTCCTTGATGATTCCGACCTTGAAACTCTCGGCCAGGCCGCTCGTCCACTCGCGCTGATCGAGGTTCGTCAGGAACATCGCGTCATTGATCACCGCAAACGGCGGCGCGAAGGTGCCAATGAGGTTCTTGACGCCGGCGAAGTTGATCGCGTTCTTGACCCCGACGCCGGAATCGCTTTGCGAGAGCACAGTCGTGGGCACGCGGATGTGGCGGAGGCCGCGGTGGAAAACCGCTACGGCGAGCCCGACGGCATCGAGCACCGCGCCGCCGCCGACGGCCATCACGTAGGCGTGGCGGTCGAGTCCGAGGTCCTGCATCTGGCGGATGATCCCGAGGACGATGTCTCGGTCGTTCTTCGCCGCCTCGCCCCCCGGCACGATGAACGGCGGGGCGACGAGATTCGCCTTCGACCGGTGCGCCGCGAACCAATCGCCGATGCGAGCCAAGAGCGAGGGAAAGTGGTCGAGGAGTCCGCGATCGACGTAGACGGCGAAGCGGCGCTGATCCTGATCCACCGGGAGCGTCCCGACGATCGTCTCGTTCGCGGACGCGAAGAGGTCTCGTGTGAAGACGACGTCGAACTCGAACGGCACTTGCAGCTTTTGGCGGAATTTCATGCCCGCAGGGGCTCTTTCGATCGTGGGCGGTGGAAGAAAACCGGATTATCGCAAAACCGGGCGGGGGATGGCTACCGGCCTCATGGGGGAGGATAGCACAGGGGGCGGGGCCGCGCCGCGGTGCCCCTCACGGGTTCTGATAACGGGCGAAGGCGGGTATCATGACGCGCCGTCAGTCCCGACAGTGCCCCGACTCACAACGGGCGAGGAAACCCGGTTCATGAGATTCATCCGTTCCTGCGCGACGGCGCTCTGTCTCTACGTTTCGCTGCTCTTGGAGGCCAATGGCGCCGACGAGCTCGTCTTCCAGGCCCGTACGCGTCAAGAGGCTCCGGGCGGGAGTTCCGTCGAGAGCGTGAAAGACCTGCGCTGGGACCCACGGCAGACCGCGGCGATCATCTGCGACATGTGGCAGGACCACTGGTGCGAGGGGGCGGCTGCCCGCGTGGTCGAGATGGCCCCGCGCGCGAACGAATTCGTTTCGGCGCTGCGGCGCCGGGGCGTTCTCATCATCCACTGCCCGAGCGGCGGAATGGATTACTACGAGGTCCTCCCGCAGCGCCGATTGGCTCGGAACGCGCCCCCCGTCGTGACGCGGGAACCGATCGACCGCTGGACCCCGCTCGAACCCAGGCGCGAGCCGCTCCTCCCCATCGACGATTCAGACGGCGGATGCGACGAGGAGCCGAAGTGCGAGGGGAGGATCGATCCGCATCAAACTTCGCTCATCCCCTTCGGCGAGGGCGACGCGATCACCGACAGCGCCGAGGCTTACTACCTCATGCACCAGCGCGGGATCCGGAACGTGATCGTTCTTGGCGTCCATACCAACATCTGCGTCCTCGCGCGCCCCTTCGCGATCCGCCGGATGGCGATGCTCGGCCAGAATGTCGTCCTCGTGCGCGACCTGACCGACACGATGTACAACTCGCGCCGCTGGCCTCTCGTCAGCCACTTCCAGGGGACGGATCTTGTCATCGGGCATATCGAGAGGCACTGGTGTCCGACCATCGGATCCGAGCAGGTGCTCGGCGGGCGCCCATTCCGATTCCGCGCCGATGTGCGGCCGAAGGTCGTCTTCGCGCTCGCGGAGCCCGAGTACAGGACGCACGTCACGGTCCCCCTCTTCGCCCGCGACGTTGTCGAAGCCAGGCTCGGGTGCGAGGTGAGGATCCTCGAGGGCGATCCCGCCCGCCAGAACCTGCGCGGGCTGGCCGAGTCGCTCGCCACGGCCGATCTTCTGTTCCTATCCGTGAGGCGCCAGAGCCTCGCGCACGAGGAGATGGCCGCGCTTCACGCCTACCTCGAGGCGGGAAAGCCGCTCATCGGCATACGGACGGCGAGCCACGCTTTCGCACCGCGGGGTCCGGTGCCGCCCGGTCACGTCGCCTGGCCCGCGTTCGACCCGGAGGTCCTCGGCGGAAACTACCAGGGGCACCACGGGAGTGGACCGAGGACTTCGGTGACGCCGCTCGCCGCCGCGGCCGAGCATCCGATCCTCGCCGGCATCGTTTCGTTCGAGAGCATCGCGTCGCTCTATAGGGCCGGACCGCTCGCGCCTGGAGCCTCGCCGCTCCTCTCCGGGCGGATCCCTGGGGCACCTGCCGAGCCCGTGGCTTGGACGCATCACTTCGGGCCGTCGAAGGTTTTCTATACCTCGCTCGGTCACGAGGAGGACTTCAGCAGCCCTCAGTTTGTGCGGCTCCTCTCGAACGGCGTCCGCTGGGCGCTCGGCCGGCCGGTGCCGATCGAGCCGGAGGACTTGCGCGCTCGCTGGCACCTCGCCGCCGTCCCCGGAGCGTGGGAGGACGGCTGGAGCGGCGCCCTCGGCCGCTTCGACGGGTTCGCCTCCTACCGCACGGCGGTGAACGTGCCCGCCTCGTGGGAGGGAAAGGATCTCGCGCTGTCGCTCGGAGCGATCGACGACTGCGACGAGACGCGATGGAACGGAGAAATCGTCGGCCGCCGCGGCGGCTTCCCGCCCGAATTTCGCTCCGCCGCCGGCGAAGCTCGCTTCTACTCCGTCCCGGCGCGGCTCGTTCGCCCCGGCGCGTGGAACCTCATCACCGTCCGCGTCTACGACGGGGGTGAACGCGGAGGATTCAAGACCGGAGGCCAGTCGCTCTCGGTATCGGGCGAGAGGCTCTCGCTCGAAGGCCGCTGGCAATTCCGCGCGGGTGATGTCGAGAGCGGCGGTCCGGGCTCCGTCGAAGAGATCCCGGCCTCCGCGCGGTTCGAGCGGAAATAGATTCTAGGTAACCGTTCACCGGGCCTGGCGGCCCGAGAACGGTACCATGACCGTGCGTTCAGTCGCCACGCAGGCTCCCTGAAGAAGGCTCTCTTGGGCCGAGGTGGCTCGCCAAGCGGGGGCGACGCACTCCGTGGTAACCTCCTTGCTCCGGTAGCGAAAGGGGTACCGGGTGAACGGTTACGATTCTAGAATTCCACTCCGATCCTGTTCACCGCATCCCTCAGGCGCTGGCGGGCGCGGCGGTCGGGCTCGTCTCGCATCAACTCGCGGAGCTTGGGGACGGCCGAGCGGGCGTCCCTGCCGAGCTTCCCCAGCGAATCGGCCGCGAAGCCGCGGACGAAGCCCGAGCGGTGATCGAGGGCCTCGACGAGGAGCGGGACGGAGCGCGGCCCGATCTTGACGAGGGCTTCGAGCGCCGAGCGGCGGTCGGACTCGCGATTGAGGAGCTTGAAGAGGGCGGGCACCGACTCCTGCGCCTCCTTGCCCAGCTCGCCGAGCGCTTCCAGCGCCACACGGCGGACCTCGGAGTCTTCGTCTTGCAGGGCTTTAAGGAGAAGCGGGACGCTCTCCGCCGGCGCCGCGATCCTCGAGAATGCCCGATAGGAGGCCGCGCGGAGCGGCGGAGTTCCTTGAGCGGCTGCCTCGGCGAGGAGCGGGAGCGCGGGCTTCGCGGAGGATCCCATGCGGCCGAGTGCCGAGGATGCCGCCAGGCGAAGGCTTGCCGGTTTTCGCCCGAGCGCCTTCGCGAGCGCCGGGACGACTTCCGGCGGGCCCGGGCCGATCTTCTCGACGGCTTCCGCGGCCGCCTGGCACACCGTGTCGTCGGCCTCGCCGAGCATCTCGGCCAGGCGGGGGAGCGCGGACCGTGCCGCTGCGCCGAGGCGGCCGAGCGTCGCCGAGGCGAGGATCCTCATCTCCGGTTCGCCCGCATCGAGCGCCTTGATAAGCCCCGGGAGGGCTTCTCCTGCCTTCGCACCGAGGTCAGCCGCCGACGCGATCGCCAGTTTGCGCACGGCGGGCTCCGGATCGTCGAGTGCGGCCTGTACGATCAGGAGGAGCTTCTCCTCGCCGAGCCCCACGGCCCCGAGGGCCGCGATCGCCGCGGTCCTCACGTGCACGTCGCCGTCCCGCGCGGCCGTTTCGAGGTCGTCGAGTGCCGGCTTCGCCTTCGCGCCGATGTTGCCGAGGGCCCGCGCGCAGCCGGCCCGGACTCCCGCGTCCGGATCCTTGAGCGCTTTCGCCAGCGCAGCGAACGCCGCCTCGCCTCGAGCGCCCATGAGGGCGAGAGCTTCGGCGGCTCCCCGGCGGCCCGAGACATTCGAGCGGGTGAGGGCGGCCGCCGTCTGCTCCACGGCCGGCGGCTGGATGGCCGCGAGGGCCGAGGTCAGCCCCTGGAAGCTCTCGGGGGCGAGGTCCTCGCGATCGAGGGCCGTTAGGATCGGCGCCGCGGCTGCCGGGCCCATGCGCCCCAGGGGACGCGACGGCGAAAAACGGCGCTCGACGCTCCCTCCATCCGCGACGACCAGCTCGATGAGGGAGCCGATCGCCGCCGGCGACGCGCCCCCGAGCCGACTCAAGGCCTCCGCGGCCGCCGCGACCGCTTGCGGATCGGCCGAGACCTGCCCTGCGGTCCGCACGATTTCGATGAGCGGCGCCGCCGCCTTCGCGCCGTCGACCTTGGCGATGGCGTGGATCGCCGCCTCGCGCGCCTCGTTGTTGGCGTCCGCGAGGTGCGGGATCAAGAGGCGCACCACCTCCTCGCCGTCGAGGCCGATCTTGCCGAGGGCAAGCGTCGACGCCGCACGCACGGCCGCGTCCGGGTCCGTGAGAGCCTTCCGCAGGCTCTCCTCGGCGGCCTTGGCCTCCTTCCCCATGCGGTTGAGCGATCGCGCGGCGCCGAGCCGCACGCGCGGGTCGCCTTCCTTGATCGCGTGAGCCAGCGAGGCGGCGCCGATGCCGCCGATCGCGCCCAGCGAATCCGACGCGAGCGAGCGGACCTCCTCGTTGTCATCGGCGAGCGACTTGATGAGCTCCCGAACCGCCCGCCCATCGGGCGGACTCACCCAGCCGAGGGCGCGCGCCGCCCCCGCCCGCAAGCGCGGCGAGGAGTCGCCGAGCGCCTCGAACAAGGCCGGCAGCGCCTTTTCTCCGATCTTTCCCAGCGTGTAGGCGGACCGGTAGGCGGTCTGGCGGCTGCCGCGGTCGAGCCCCTTGATCAGCGCGGGGATCGCTTCACTCGCCTCCGGCCCCAGCTCCGCCAAAAGCATGACCGAGTGGAACCAGACCTGTTGCTCGCGGTCGTCGAGGGCTTTGATGAGCGCCGGGACGGCGGCGCGGGCGGCCTTGCCCCGCTGGCGCAGCTCGAACGCGGCGTCCTTCCTGCGGTTCGCATCGCCGGTCTTCAGCTCTTCGATCAAGGCGTCGATGGACCTGCTGGAGCCCGCCGCGGCCGGCTTGGCTTCCTGCGCGACTGCGATCGTAGAGCCGGCGGCCAGGATCGAAGTCCAGGCGGCGACCGTCAATCGAAGGCGATTCGAGAAGTCCATGCGGATGCGAATTCTACCGCGACTCCGCTATCGGTACTGCGGCCGATAGCCCGGCTACAGAACCAGCTCTTCCGCACGGCCCGTACTGTCGCCGAGCGCGTCGGCGTGCACTCCCATGCGGTCGAGCAGCGAGAGCCAGAGGTTGCAGAGCGGCGTCTCGTCGGGGAATCGGACGTGGCGGCCGCTGTCGATCGTCCCGCCGCCCTTGCCTGCCAGGATCACCGGGAGGTTGTCGTGGTTGTGGCGGTTCCCGTCCGAAAGGCCGCTGCCGTAGACGATCATGCAGTGGTCGAGCAGCGTCCCGTCGCCTTCGGGGATCGACTTCAGCTTCTCGAGGAAGCGGGCGAACTGCGCGACGTGGAACCGGTCGATCTGACGGATCTTGTTGTACTTCTCGGGGTTCCCCTGGTGGTGCGAGAGGTCGTGGTGGCCCTCGGGGACGCCGATGAGGCGGTAGTTCCGGTTGCTTCCCTCCCGCGCGTACATGAACGTCGCGATGCGGGTCGCGTCTCCCTGAAACGCGAGGACGAGGAGATCGCCCATGAGGCGGATGTGCTCGTCGAAGCCGAGGCGCGCGCCGCGCCCCTCGGGCGGGAGCTGGTCCGGCTCGGCGATCTCGTCGATCGATGCGCCGGAGCCGAGGCGCTCGACCCGCCGCTCGACTTCGCGGACGCTGGTGAAGTACTCGTCGATCTTCCTCTCGTCGGATCCGCCCAGGCGGCCCTTGAGGGAGCGCGCATCCTCGAGGACGAAGTCGAGGATGCTCTTTTTCTGCCGGCGCCGGCGCGCCAGGTTCTCCCGAGACTCGCCGCGATTCTCGCCCGCGAAGAGGCGGTTGAAGACCGCCCTCGGATCCGCTTCAGGAGAGAGCGGAGTGCTCGGACCCGCCCAGGAGATGTTGTTCGAGTAGGCGCAGCTATAGCCCGAGTCGCAGTCGCCCTTGTTGCTCCCTCGGTCGCAGCCGAGCTCCAGCGAGGCGAACCGCGTATGGCCGCCGATGGCCTGCGCGGCGATCTGGTCGGCGGAGATCCCCGAGCGGATCGTGGCGCCAGGCGTCTTGTAGGGCTGCGCGCCCGTGAGGAACACGGACGCCGAGCGGGCGTGGTCGCCCGGGCCGTCGCCGTTGGCCCGCCCTTTGTCGTGGCAGAGGCCCGTGAGGACAGTGAGGTCCTCCTTCACGTTGCGGAGCGGCTCGAGGATCCAGGG